>Ga0099824_1000433_pt1 | contig 48648 bp, 20 predicted proteins | sample SiratrowhiteBW_FD_76837 | JGI IMG/M metagenome (GOLD analysis project Ga0099824, IMG submission 76837) | Root nodule microbial communities of legume samples collected from California, USA - Siratro white BW | ecosystem: Host-associated > Plants > Roots > Nodule | place: USA: California... | reverse complement strand
TATATATATATATATATATATATATATATATATATCATTCAAACTTTGGATATTAGAAAACATTGGAATTACAACTTCCAAAATGTACAAATTTTATATAAAACTAAAACTAAAATAATAAAAAAATCTCCTAATTAATCTTGATGTCTCTGTCGATACTTACATTATCATATGTTCTCGTACCAAGTACGATCACAATAATCACACCACGTATATAAGAGTGAATTAATATTATTAATAAAATTCAATATTTACAAAACACAGTGCCTATGTGTGTATACAACTTATTTCAATTCACAATCACATCCACAATTCATTACTTAATTTGTTTTCTCACATTCAATGCTTCTTAAATACTAGTGTTAAGTCCTTCTTAATAAATACTAACATTTGACCCATCACAAACATATTGGAATATGTCTTCAACTTCCTTATTTTAGGATGATATATTGCATATACTCTGATGTTACCCCTTATATAGTTTTTCGTCACCCAATTGACTTAATTTGTGTGATCAAGAGACTACTAATGAAGCTAATACATCCTCTATTTTTTGAATGTGCCTCGTGTTTAGTACTTGACCCCTAAGTTCCATGATACCTTCCCAAGTATCACCTTCACAACATCCATAAATGGACAACAATACCCATGAAAGAATAACAACACCCACAAAGGATAATATCACCCATAAAGGGTCATTTTTTGCCTTAAGCAAAAGTCATATAAAGAACAAGGGTCAATCTTTGTCTTGTTTTCATTTGAGTGATAATCCTATCCTTTGAGTGAAAATGATTTTGCTTAAGTGACAATTTGTCACTAATATGAAAAATAACAGAGAATAGGTCTTATCTCTGTCTTTTTTCTTCCCTTGAGTGAGAATCCTCGCTTAAGCAAAAATGCATCATGATGAAATATGTTAGGTATACAAGAAAGGAAGGTTGGATTATGTATTAAAATTTTTCTTAATATTTCACAAAGGTAGCATCTTATCAAATGATCAGACGTAAATTTTGTTTGACACCATGTAAAAAAAGTGTTTTTATAAATATTTTTAAAAATATATCATTCTTTATGGTTAGGTAACAATTCAATAAAAATGCAATTAAAAAAGTTAAAAGTAAGCAGAAATTAACTTTCTATGTTTATATTGGTTCATCTATTAACTAAGACTACATTCAATCCTTGATCAACAGAATCAAGTTTCATTATATAGACTACCGTTGCAAAATAAAGAATGGATCTCAGTCACTCCTACCTAAACAATTTGAGTATTTTTTTTTAACAATAATCACTCTTAACTAAGACTATTAGTTATTAGTGCTTTTTGAAATAATAGACTCTTGGATAAAACACTTAATTACAAGGGATCTGTGATCAACAAATCACAAGTATGCTCACTAAAAGGGATGTATCATCCTAACACGGATATAAGATGAGGTTCACTCTTTAAGTTTACAAAAGAATGGTACAATGTTCTATGAATAGGCTAGATTTACAAAATTATTTTTAACTTGTATTCATAGGAATATAATAAGCAAAAGTTCTTCATTATTCAAAGATTACAGAGAGTTAAGAAAGACACCTGTTGTAAATCATTTTCTACCTGTTGTGAGACATTTAGAGTTCTTCATTTTTCAACTACTTATATCCTCCTAAAAGTTTTGGATTGTATTAAATAATCTTCATGAAACATTTAATGCGAACTTATACAAGGAGAAAGACTAAGATATTCACCATAACTTATTAGGGTCAAGTATCTTTTATTTCTCTTTAAAAATAGTCAGGATTATGTGAAGTTAATAGACTATGCAGAGGTGACAGATTGTCCTTTATGAGAAGTTGTTGTCATAAAACAACTTTGACACACTTTTTAAGGGATCTCTTTATGTCAGATGTTTGTGAGATTTTCTTAATGGTCAGACAAAAAAAACATTTTCTACATAATATAATATACACATTTATAAGTTAAAAAGCATGCTATGAAATGATGATGAAGACATTATTATCTTTTGTCTGTATTATCTTTTGATGTCAGACAAATCATTTTGTTGAGATTCGATGATGTTTAAAGATATTTTGGTATTATTGATATTTTATTGTAAAAATTTTTAATTTAAAATTACTTAATGTAAAATTAATTTTTTTTATCTTTTCTTTAACACATCTTAAATAAAATTATGCAATAAAATCAAAATTTATGCAAAATTATGTTGTTTTTAATATTTTTAATACATATATTCTTTTCAAATCAACCTTATTAAACATAAAGATCTGAGCCTTCACTTGATTAAAATACAATTCATATGACTTAAAAACTATTTTGTTTTAGTAAAAACAATTGAAAAAAATAAATGATGAATTATGGATTATAATTATTTTTATTTACATGAATGATCTTGTCCATATAATTAAATATTATCTCTAACTACAACTATGAGTATTTTAGGTCGGATAACTTTTCGATCCAATTCTATTTAAATAAGTTGAGTTTCTTTGTTATTCAGTTAAATTTGAGTCAATCAAATTTAATTCAACATCTATTAAATCTAATTTATAATCTGATAAACTCAACAAAATAATAAATAATATTAATATTAATATTAATTATAATAATAATATTATTATTCAATTTTTAAATATTAAATTATTTAAATTTTATAGTTCACTTTTTTAAAAGCAAATTTTAGAAATATATTAAAAAAATTTAAAATTATAAATTTTAATAAAAATAATTCAAAAGACTGATTGAATTGATGGAACACAATCCAGTCTAATGAAAAAATAAATTAACTTGAATTAAATATAATAAAATCAATATAAAATTTTAACCAAACTTAATCAAGATTTTTAGACTAATTTATTATTTACAGAAATCCAAGTCAACTTTATGGAATCCAAATTAAACCAACCAATGTTGTATACATAGATAAGTGATGCCTTCAAATACGAACAAGAGAACATGTTTGGTAGGTGGGATAGCATAGGGAAAGGCAAATCAGGTTAAATCAAAACCACGTGCAAAACTGGAAACTCCTACCCAAAACCACGTGCTACCTAAATTCATTGATTTTGATTAGTATTAAAACCATATAATAAATAAGGTCGAGAACAAATGAGTTACATTACATAGAAATGAGAACAAAACTAAAAATAAAAGTAAGCAATAAAAAGAAGCAAAATATGAGATTTCAAAAGAGATAAAAAATGAAATTTTTTTTTTCATAATGTTTATATTTTTACGAAGCTAATAAAAAACATAACTTATATAAATTATATTATGGAGATACATTTGTCCTTTTTACTCTCTTTTCTAAAAGTGAAACTTATCTATTTTATATTATAAAAGGCTTATGATAAATTATCTATAATCTTAAAGATATTTTTTTATCTATTTTTGTAGTATATATATAGATCCTTTACTATTTTATCTTTTTTTTTAAAACTACCTTTTAAACTCAATTAAATAAATACAATAAAAGAAGTACTTGCGATAAAATTATAAAAAAATATTTATTTTATAATTATTTTTATGAATATATTTTTTTATAAATTTAATAATATTTTTATTTTAATAATCATTATAAGAAATAATTTTTTATTTGCTACTATCATAGTTAAAAAGTAATACAATTATAGACATATGCATTCTCACTAAGATTCATAATATTGTTAAATATCTTCAAACTCTGGATAGTTAATTCTTGAAATGTGAGAAGATAAATTTAGTGTTTTCATGAGTAAATGTTTTTTTTTTTTTGGAACACATAGAAGGTACAAGAGTTAGAAGAAAATAAATCAATATAATGTTAGTATAAATATAGAAGCTTAAAACAAATCTTTGAAACATCTTTTACAAAGTTGACTTTGTTGAAGGGTCTCTGTCAGATAAATATTGAGTTGTAATATCTATTAAAAATACAAATTAAAGTTAGTTAACAATTTAATTGAATAAATTATTTTTTTATATATTTATTTTATTACTCTTTATTGTTCGGCCTTTAATTATTTTTTACACTTTATTACCTAGTAAACCATCTTTTAAATTTATGATTTGTTTTCCTAAAATATTATTTAATATTAAAAAATTAATAATATTATATTTATTTTTATTAATGTTTTAAAAAATATAAGATAAGTAAAATTATATCCATTATCCAACAAGAGTATACTAACCATGCATAAATTTTATATTATTCCTCTCCTCACCTTACCCATTCTAAGTACAGGACATGGACTTCAACAATTCTCTCATGCAATGCATGAGAACCCTTCATTTTTTTTTTCTTAGACCCTACATGCATCTATCAATATTAATTAAGACCATGCCCATTCAAATGCAACAACTCATCACACAACTCAAATTTTTCAACTTTTATAAATATTTTTTGAATTAAAAATGGGTTTTAGGTATAATGTTTTCCATGAAAATAGTTAGTTGTTTCATATACACAAAATTACAATCATGCCCTTCTTTTTAATTCAAATAATCACCCCAAAAGAAGTATGCAATTTTAAACATTTTTTTTCTTTCAAAAACTAAAAAAATTGTAACTTTAATCCCATCCATTATATGAGGAATATGAATGAGTAAAACCTAAAAACTTATAATTGTACAAATGACAAATTAAAAATACAAAATGTGTCAACAAGCTATATTTATAAAGTTGATGGACATTTTATACCAATAGCATGATTATCAAAACACCTATATAATATTCTAGTTGCATGTTTGAGTAGTTCTGTAAACATTTACAATAAAAGAAAAACAAAAAACAATGAATAAATATTTTCATACACTAATTTAGTAATTTGTAAAATATTTTTCATGTAGTTTATTTCAACTTTTATGTTTATCTTACATATAAAGTAATTTTTATTTATGAAAAAGATTATTTAATTTTTATATCTTAGAAATGTTTGTGAAATTTTTTTTAAACACATTGTAAAGTAATAAATTAATAACTAAAAGGAAAATAGTTCCCATAGAATTTAATTAAGGACACTACATAAATGTTGCAAAGGTATTTTTTTTTTCATGAACTTGGTGGTCTTTTTAAAGATTGATTTCTTATTAAATTATTGACTGTAATTTATATATACTAGTGCAAACATAGATACAATAGCATTTTATTATGTCGTCTGATATTTAAATATATATATATATATATATATATATTATATTATTTTATGTAATTTTATTTATTATATTAAAATAAGATAGTTAAATATATTATTTATTATGCATTAAATTAAAATGATATTATAATAAAATATAAAATTAAAAAACACTTAATGTGTAATTATACATTAATGGTGAAGATTTTTTTTTATAATTTACTTTTACATGAATGTGAATAATTGTTTTTTTGTTAATTTGAGTAAGAGTTTCTCTTCTATTAGTTTATTTTATATTTCCTTTTTTCTACTATGTTTTTTATTTTTATTTTCTTATATAAATGTTTTTAATTATGAATTTTGTATTGTAACTTTAAAATATTATTAAGAGTAAAATAAGAAAAAGTTGTATAAAAAATAGAAAAATTCATATTATACACACATATATATATATATACATATATATATATATATATATATTATAAAATGCATATATTTTTTAATATTATAATTACTATATATAAAATATTTTGGGCACATCATATTTTTTAAGAATGGTAAGTGATAGTAAATTATGTTATGTAGTTGCTAATAAGTATTGAAATATTTTTTTAAAATAAATTCTACTAATCTATTTTTTTTAAATACCAATTCACTTCATAATGTATATGGAGTTTTTTTTACACAAATAGTATTGTTTTAATTTTATTTTTTAGGTGTGATTTTTTTCCTATATGATTATGACGAAGACAGAAACCTAACAGAAATTGCACTTATGGTGTCACCTGCCTTACCACATGGTGGGGACAGTTTCCTATTTAGGGAAAAATATTTTCACCTTATTTCTTTTAATTTTTCTTGTCAGTGATAAAAAATAATAATAAATTGGTTTCATTTTTTGATCTAAATAATTCACAAAACCATTGAAATCAACTGGTGATTAAAAAAGAAGAGTCAATTTAATACCCTTAATTGAGAATAAACTATATACTTTGTATGTAAATATTTTCTAACATTTTAAACCAATATATTAAAATATATTGATTACAAAATTAATTAAATCAATATATTTTTATAAAAAAACTACTAAATTGTACTTTATGGTCACAGAGTAAAGAAAAATTGAAAAAGATTAAACCTAATGATACAAAATGATTTCAAAACTATTTGATGTGTATGAATGCTGAGTTGAATTCAACTAGAATATAAAACAAGTAATTTATTATAGTTGTTGAGTATAGATTTTAAAAATAATTTGAAAATTTCAATTGAAATATAACTATTAGATTACTTCATGATTTGTAAAAGTTATAACATAAAACTTTATACTTTTTTTTGTAAATTTTATTATGTCATGTCACTTTTAAAATATCAAATAACTTTGTTTAATGAAGAGTATTTTCTCTATTTTAATATTTTTTATTTAATTTATTAAGAAAAAAGCTTTTTCAAGATAAAAAAATATTTCTTATTCTTATAATTTAAAATCTTATCTAATATTCATAATTTTAAATAGAAATCTTTATAAAATTTATGTTACAAATTTATAAACTTAGACATGACCCTAGTAAGGATCTTAATGTATATATATTTTTGTTTTGTTAGAAGAAGCATTATGTGTCTATGTCACTCTCTTAGACACATTTGAATCTCCAAGGGACTTCGTGTTGGTTCTAAAGGAACACATACCCTTCATTGAAAGGGAGATTCAAACATTAAGCACAAAACATGTTTGGTTTGAAGTGTAACAATTAAAATACAAATATGGTTTTGGAAAACTAAAAAGAATGCAAAATAAAGTTAATTTCTTCATTGGATGTTTGATATATGAAAATGTCATTATTCCCTCCTTTTAATTCAAAATCCACCTAAAGGGTGAATATGTAATTTAAAAATATATTTTTTTTTGTATATCTGAATAAATACAGTTGCTTTTAATATATAATAACATATAGCTTTTAATATATACTAACATTTATTAAACTAATATTTTTAAATCAAATTCACCATGATTCAAAAGATGAAATGATAAAAGATGTTAAAATTAGAATATGTCGAATTATTTTAAACTTATTTTATTTGTTTCAGCGTAGAATACAATGTTAGAAAACCGCGTGAAGCTATCACCATCATGATGTAATTCTTTTGACAGTATATTTTTTTTTCTTTTTTTTTATAATACTCATTCAAAAAATATATTTAAAATAATGTTTAATTAATTAATAATTCTAAATTCTTGAGATGGAAAGTAAAAAAATTGAACTTCAATGGACAGCTGAGTGACACAACTTGCAGCATTATTTTATGATAAACAATATATTATATAATCAAAAGTAAGTTGTTTTATTTTTTACCTTCTTATCATTCTAAGAATTAAATTAATCATCAAAATCAACACACATAATACTTTTATATCTTAACATATAATTTCATACACTAATACACTGATTTTTAAATACTAACTCATTTCAAAGGTAACATGGAAAACAGGAGAATAAAGTAAAATAATTTTTGGTAGTAACGTAAAATTAGTTTTCACGAATAAATTCTAAATACAAAAATTTACACAGCCGATTGATTAAAAAAATAATTTAAATATTAATGTTAAAATTATTTTAAATACCAACAACCTACGATATATTAAAAATAAAAAAATTCAATATTTTTTTCTGAACATTTTTGAGAAACTAATTAATAAAAATAATAATCTAACATTAAAATTAACATATATACAAGGTAATTAAATTTGTTTAGGTTAAATTATAAAAATCCATATTTAAATTATAAAATATATATATATATATATATATATATATATATTTTTTTTTTTTTAATTTTTAGATTTTCAAACAGACCTATCATTTAATTATTATATGATTGCATCTTTTTGTTTTTTAGTAGAATATAATTTATTTGTTGAAAATTGGTGAGAATGGAGAAATTGATTTGGTAGCACATTTCTCAAGGGAGAGAGAGATTGGTAGTTGTTACACCAGATCCCTTCTTCAGTCCCAACACAAAACAACACAACACTCACCATTCATTCCTTCCTTCAACACCAAAGTCCATTTACTCCCTTCACCTACCAACAAGCCAATAAATACCCTTTCTCTTTCATATTCTTTATTCCATCACCTCTCCATTTTCTTCAATATATACTACTACTACTTCTCTTGATCTCCCTGCCCCATTTTCCCTGTTCACCCCACACATCATTCCAATCATGGATTTCTTGCAAGCTCCCGAAAATCAGATATATCTCGGTGTAGCCGTCGCGGTTGTGGCCGTGGGGCTTGGTGCTGTCTTTCTCTTTTCATCTAAGAAGCGCAGCAAAGGTGAGACCTTTTTCGGCTTTATATTCTTCCCATTTGGAATTTTATGCTCTCTCTTTGATTTATTCATAAGGGTCTTCTCTGTCCTAGTTCTACCAGTGATAGAAGATCCAAAATGATTTTTTAAGAGAATTTGATGAATACGAGGTGGTTTTATTTTTTTAAACATGCATGTTATTCTCCTTTTCTAAGAAAGGTCAATAGTGTTGGGGGAGAAAATCACTTGCACACTCACAGCATATTGCAAGGGATAGGAGTAAGAAGAAGAAAAAAAAAAAAAGATTCATTGAATTTTGTTGCTGTGTTTTAATCTTATATTACATTTAACTCCTGACTAACTTTCTGTTATTAGATTTTACAATCTGAATTATTCATAAGGCACTCCCTTAATTCATACATCTCAATACTGATACGATCTCTTGCTACCTTGTAATTTCCCTTTCGTTGATTAACATAAAGGAATGAAAATAGTAAAAACCTTCTTCTTTCACAGTATTAGGGTCCAGTTATATCCCACTATCCCTATTTTTTTCAATATAAAATGGTTACATAACAAGTTAAATAGCTACTCCATAGATAACTGCTCCTTAGCCAACTGCTTCACAGAAGACATGCCACGTATCTATGCATAAGGTTTGGTTTGGGAACTCTTGTGCCACGCCTCAGACCATTGTTCCCATCAGATACAATCCTTAATCTTCGTAACAGTATAAAAGTTTTTCAATATTCAGTGTTTTGGTCAGGAATCTGGCACTTGATCTTCTGTCTTTCAATAGAACAACTCTATGTTCCCTTTATTCACTTGGTCTCTCAAGTAATGAAATCTTGTCTCTAGGATAAGAACTACTATATGTGGATAAGGGAGGTACTAGAATGATTAGATATTGTAATGCTGATTGGGTTGAATCTCCTATAGATAAGTGATCCACTATTGGCTATTGTGCTTATATTGGAAGCAACAGAAAAGCAATCAACAAAATGTGGCTGCTTGATTTAGTGCCGAACTTGAGTACAGAGCGATGACATTACACACTTGTGAGCTTGTGTGGATAAAACAATTCCTTTGAAGAGTTGAAATTTTGTGAAATTCAGAAAATGAGTATGTACTGTAATAATGAGACAAGTATTCAAATCCTTGCTCTGAGTTTAGGTTTATTACATGCTGGTTGCTCTTGTTGTTATGCCACATTTCTGTTCCAAAAGTAGAGTGTCTGTTTAGTTGGATTGTGTTTCCTTTGAGTGTCTTAGGGGTTGTTCAGCAGATTTATATGGTCAGTAGTCCATCACTAATTAAGTAAATGGGTGACCATGCTTTGTCTGATAGAGTTGCAGTGGTATTTTTTGGCTCATTTATTAGCTACTTCCAGTGGCAATACCAAAAACATTTTCACTTTCCTCTTCACAGAGTCCATTGTTCTTGGAAAGTAGATTGTCTCATTACATGGAATCTTGTTTGCTCTAGAGAAAGTGAAAGACCTTACATCTTTGACTATGAATAAGTTATACTAAAGCTTGGTGGCAGCCTGAAATAATGTAAAACTCAATGCACTTGACCATCGGAGTTCATTCATGTTAAATTTGGTTATAGTATGTACTTAAAGTGTTAATTCTTGCTTCCACTTGCTTATAGGTTGCTTGGACCCAGAGAACTTTAAGGAGTTCAAACTTGTTAAGCGTGCACAGCTAAGCCATAATGTTGCAAAGTTCACATTTGCCCTCCCAACACCTACGTCTGTTTTGGGGCTTCCAATTGGGCAACACATAAGTTGCAGGTTTTGTTGTCAGATTTCTTTTGTCTATTTTCCTTGTCACTGGCTGAGAATTGGTATTGCAATTACTTGATTACATTGATAACTAATATGTATAACAGAAACTATTTCCTTTTTTAGTTTTTCATCAAAGTTTGTTGACACATTATGAACAAACAACTTCTCAAACAGGGGCAAAGATGCACAAGGTGATGAGGTTATCAAGCCATATACCCCTACTACTTTGGATTCTGATGTTGGACATTTTGAACTAGTTATTAAGGTATATTCAGTATCCATTCTTCATCCTTATGCTTTTCCTAACTCTGCACTATCTTTCTTTTTCTCCCTCGATTAATTGGTTTTCTGTCTAAAATATGCATTTATTAGATGTACCCACAAGGAAGGATGTCACATCATTTCCGTGAGATGCGTGTTGGTGACTACCTGGCCGTGAAAGGACCCAAGGTAAATATTTCTTTTCTTCACATTTGTATACAAAATTATCAGGGTTTCCCTTTTTCTTAATTTTTCATTGTAAATTTAATGATTTTTTTTGCGTCCAAGGCGCCCTGGATGGCTGCCTTTGAAACTTCCGGTTCTTCAGTATATTTGAATTTACTTTTTGAGGAAATGGCAGAGGGAATCTTGCTGCAACAAGTCAAGATCATCTCAACATTGAAAGCCCTAGTAGCTGATATGTTTTGTTTAAGAGGGATTTATTTTGGTTTGAGAGAAATCTTTGGTTTTAATTTCTTGTTTTCACAAATATTTTTCTTCCTCCACTTTCGTACTTTTCTTCTCCCACCCCCATATTATAAAAAATGACCCATCTGTCCTTGTTATATATTTGGAATATTCCAGATTGTATAATCCAGACAATATAGTTCTGTATAGTTTTGGATTGCATAATCCAGAAATGTACTGAATTACATGTTCTGAACTCTATTTTGAATATCACACGAAATCATTCAGCTTTGTCAGAGACCAAAATCTTCAGAGACGTTATTTACCATGAGAGCCCTCTTAACAACTTCCTCAAAAGTGTTATCACTGATTCATAATATTAATTAATGCTACCTTGTTTACTGTTTTCAAGGATTTCATTTCACCATTTTCTGTTCAAATATTTGAAAATGGGAAACAAAATGAAAGCTAGGTGATATTTCTGTAATTATTGGTGAAATTAGGAAATGAATACAGAAAACATCTTGTCAGGCCAAACAAAGAAGTCATTGTTTTGTTCATTTTGTAAGCAATATTTTGTTACACTGTGTTCAAATATAATAAAATGAATAAAAATTGGGGAAAATAATTTGTTAAAATAGAAAATATTTTAGCATTATTTAAATTTTTCTGTTCTGTAAAGTTGTGATGTCAATATTGTTGTTAATTCACAGTAAAATAATTTGAAAAGTATTTTCTTTATATTAGGTGAAATAAATTGAAAACATAATTTCTTTTAGATTAAGGTGATAAAATAAAAATAAAAAATCTAAAGCAAGTTTGTTTCAATTTGATTTACTTTATTATTTTAAATTTTATTCATATATTACAGGGGACTGTGTATACGTGTAGTCTTTGAAAATATTTTAGAAATATGAGTATATCACTGCCCCCAACAACGTTGGTTGTAATTGTAAACTTGCAATGACTATTGGATAGTGACACACATGGTTTTGGCCCAGTCTCTTATTTTTCATGTCGATTTCTTAGATCCAAGTGATTTTGTAGGCTCTGCATGGATAATCCCTTTGATTTAGCAGTAAACTCTTTCTTTTTCACATTTTCCCTTTGTGTAAAGCAATTTTTCATTTCCCTCTTTTTGTTACTTAGTTATATACATTTCCATATTCATATTCATAGTGTCTGCTACCAAATGAAAGACTTGTTTTTTAGATAGTTGGACTTTAACATTGTTGCTTCCAGGGACGTTTCAAGTACCAAGTTGGTGAGGTTAGGGCATTTGGGATGCTTGCTGGAGGGTCTGGAATCACCCCAATGTTCCAAGTATATCATTAACACACCTTTCTTTTGTTCATCATTAAGAGGAAATTCCTTTCATAAAGTTCTGTGTAATTTGTTTGTTACTTGTTGCTGAAGGTTGCTAGAGCTATATTAGAAAATCCTAAGGACAAGACCAAAGTACATCTTATCTACGCCAATGTTACATATGAGGACATTCTTTTGAAGGTATTTACTATCTGTCCTTTCACTTCGTGTATGATATTATTAACTTAATTTGAGATTTTGTGAACCGGACTTTGGATTCAGATTAATCCATTGCTTCTTGGCGGCTATAAGTTCTAGGACATTGTGTTCGTCGTTTAGCAGACTGAGTGAATGAAAATGATTTTTGTTCATTAAATAACAAACCCCTCTTTTTACTCCAATGATGGTCTTTTTGCATTGTCTTGCAGTGAATTGAATTTACATTTCACAATCTTTTTGTGGCACTAGAATTAGTTCTGCAGTTATACAGTATCATAGCTGTCCCAAAATGCTAAGCCAGGTCAATTTGATTTAGTTTGAAGCTGTTCTTGGGAGTAATGAATGCATGTGTAAATTATGGGGTAAATGCATGACTAAAGAAGTTAGCATATGCCTCTACCTCCTACATTCTTATCTGTGGGAGAGTGTATAAACAAACTGTTTTAGCAACCTGTGTTGCCACATGAAAAATATTGGTAGCATGGTTGATTGGAGAGAACGTTTTCTATTTTCACTTTTAATTGCAAAAATTCCATCTTGTTTTCTATTTTCGAAGTTTCGAATAGGAAACAGTGAAAACAAACTTTTATTGTTGACACTGTCTTATACCTAAAACTTTGAAGACATAAGACAAAACAAAGACAAGGTGACGTTTTTAAGGTTAAAAGTGAAAACAAGTAATGAAATAAGACAACGTTTTCTTAACTAAACAGATCGTCTTTTTTTGCCCAGAGGAGCAAACATTACACGCTCATGGAAGGGGCTTTTTAAATCCCTTCCAACAGTGTAGAAATCTATTAAAATTTTTATAGTGTAAAAGAATTGAAAAACTGCTTTCCTGCACAGGAAATATTTACTTTCCTCAGCTATTATTTCCTTTTGTCAATGCTATCATAGAATAAGTTTGTACCACAAATTCCTCACACTGGCAAACCCTTGATATTGAAACTTGTCATTAATGAAAGTCCATTTATTTGTATGTACAGGAAGAACTTGATGGTCTTGCTTCTAACTATCCAGATCAATTCAAAATATACTACGTGTTGAATCAGGTTAGTTCTCATGGCATGTGGAACTATAATTTTCTTCATATCTATTACATTTGTCGCTTTTGCTTTGCTTGTTGAGGGGGCCATGCAAAATCTTGGTCTTGATGGCATCAAATAACAAACTGCCAGCAAGATTATAAAAATGCAGGCTATTCAATATTTTGTTTATAAATTCATGTGGAAAGTTTACAGTCATTAGCAAGGCAAAACTTCATTTTACTTATCTTTATCTCTTTTTCTTCATCCATAACCCTTAACCTAAAATTCTTAACAGCTATAACTAATGGTCGTTTGTTTTGATGTTATGCCCTTGAATTATATAATCTGTCTAGCCTCCGGAGGTGTGGGATGGTGGTGTTGGATTTGTGTCTAAGGAGATGATTCAAGCCCATTGCCCTGCTCCAGCACATGATGTTAAGGTAATTGTTTCATTGTTTCACATATTACTCCAAAATGGTGTTTCCATGTTTTCTTTTGCTAATCATAGTGTTGAAGGAAGATGAATGATTAAACATGTCTCTTGGGGATTTTCAGATCCTGAGATGTGGCCCACCACCTATGAACAAGGCCATGGCTGCACACCTTGAAGCCCTTGAATATGCTCCTGAGATGCAGTTCCAGTTCTGATTCTTCATTGGGGTGATTAAAATTGCATGCATTTCATGGCCTTGGCCATTGAAAAACTTGGAGCAACAATTTGTTTTATTTTTCCTGGCTATGAATATGTGAAGCATTGGACCAACAGTGCATTTAGCATAGCAATTCAGAGTTGAAGCCTGAAATAATTGATTCTTGTATGAAATGAGATTGATAAGATGAACCTGTTCTAGAGTTGCAATCTATGAATTAGAATTATTAGTTTTGACTAAAATTTTCAGCCCTTAGCATATTTTTCAAACAGATGCAAAAGGTCACGAGTTAAAATCAATCTTCAATTTTCAGACAAGGTAGAAGGTTCTACTTCATGGAATGGATAAAAACATGAGTGTTATATTATTTTTAGCTAATGCTTGTTTGCACTATTAATTTTTCGTAGTAATAACTTTTGCTTTTTAGTCTGTAGAAAATGCTCTAACAAGTAATTAAATCCATATTATGGGCTTTAAACTATTTGAGTATCTATAATGTGAGTGGTTTAGTGAATTGTTTAAGGTTCAACAGTTTAACACTTTTTTTTTTCAATATTTAAAGAACATTAATTTAGTAAACAATGTTTCTTTAAATGGATTGTGCAAAGAAAAAAAAAACTATTCGTGGTCACAAAACTGTATGTGATTTAAAATTGAACATTTACTTTAACAATATTAACGTAACAGTCAATTTTTTGTAAAGGTTTTAAATTTATGTATCATTATAAGATTCACACATTTAAGATTTTAACAATGGATCTTAAATACTTTAAAGTGTTGTTTTACTTTCTATATAAAGCGAAATTATCAATTTTAAACTGTAGGAGTTGTTCAACTTGATTATATGTGGCAAAATTACCTCCAAAATTTTAAATGTTCTATTATATATAATATAAAAATGTAATATTATTTAATTACTTAAAATGTTATTTTGTTAAACCTAAATTATTTTGTTTACTTAGTTGTGATAAGACCCAACAATTAATATTATTCATATTATGAGATTTTGATCTTTCTTTGTTCATTCTCAACTTTATCCGCCTCACGAGTATGGTTTTCTTGCTCTAAATTTTAGTATTATTGTGAATATATGTTTTAGGTGTTTTAATGATTTTCTTTCAAATTTTAGTTTTTACACAGGTCGGAATAAAATTAAAATGTTATCTGATTTTTAATTTTATTTAAGAGGTGTCTTAAATGTTTGGATTACCGAGGGAGGATGCCTTTAAAAACAATTTCAAACTCAAATCAGATAAAAAAAATAGAGATAATAAATTAACAATATATATTTGAAATTGAATTGAGACATATTATTATTGATTCCATTAAATTTCAAAGCTAATATAAACAAGAGTAAACTTTTAAACAATTTCAAGAGGATCTACACGAGGTCATCAACATCTATCAACTTTTGATCATAAAAAGGATATATGTCTATCTTGACCTACCTCAATTGGATTTTAACATTTATCAACTCTCTATCACTTAAGATGATATATACATTATCAACTCTATATTAGCCTATCAACTCCTACAAGCTAAGAGGATATATAACTTATCAAGTCTTGATCACCAAGAACAATAATATTGAAACAATCCAATAACAACAACAATTACAAATTACTATTGAAACACCTAGCAAAAACAATAAGAAAAAGTTTACCAATCTTAATTACAATAGAAGCATGTATAAGATTTTGCAGCATAAGCATTGGTAACCAAATCTTGAAAGTCCAAAATGAGTAAAGAAACTCTTTAAAATAAAATTAGATTATACTCCTTCTAATCATATATCAATCCTTTTAAAATTTATATAAAAATATTGAGTCAAGTACTTTATTTATAGCATTTCAAAATCACATATTAAAATTCAATTTGACTATTTTAATTGATTATATTAATATTTAATCAATTACATTTTGAAAACTAGTTAAAAATATTCTCAAGTTTAAGTGTGATAATCAATTAAAGCACTCAGACAGTTTTTTCAAATTTTTACAAAATTTTACTTTAATCAGCAAAAAGAGAGATAATTGATTGTATTGTTCATAAAATATTTTTCATATTTCAATAATTACTTTAAGATTGTTGTGTATTTGTCTTGTAAATAACTTTGTGTGAAAGACTAAAACAACTTTAAAATGGAAGCCAAAACATCCTAAACAAATCTACTTCATCTCCATCTCCATTCTTCATTACCAAAAAGTTATCACTTGAGACTTTAGGCTTTTGGATTCTTCAAGTCCAACAATTAAAACTTTATAGATGGTTTAAAACACAACCTACTTATCATAAGTCAATTGTGGACAAATTTTTCAAACTAGAGTAATTTTTTTTGTGAAATTCTCAAAATGGTGTATTTTTTTTTCTTTTTTGGTGGGTAAATTGTGCAGAGGTTTTACCATATCATTGTGAATAAATCAGTGTTATTATTGCACAATTTAATTTAAGATTAGGTGGAATCTTTAAAGAGAACATTGATTTTAGTTAAATATTTTAATTAACTAATTAATTGATTACTTAAAATTGTTAGACTACTGCACGCACCATCTCAGGGTGACTAATTCTCCCACTCTTTCTTTCCTATTTTCCCATGTTGTATTAGATGTGTATATAAAATTAATTCGTAGTGATAAAGTCCTTTTGGGAATTTTGTTGAATATGTAGTGATTGAAATTAATTGATTGAAATAAATGTGAAGATAATTTGAATGAAAAAATAATTACCTGTTGTGAAGAAAAGTTACCTAATGTGAAGGAAAAAATCTAAATTAGTTTAGAAATTTTTATAAAAGAATAAAAAGAACTGAAGTAGTTTGGAAATTTTTATAAAATTACAGTAATGATTATTTTTATAAAAGAAAAAAAATCTAGATAAGTTTGAAAAATTTTATAAAAAAGAAAAAAAAGCGAAAGTAGTTTGAGAATTTTTATAAAATTATAGCAATGATTGTTTTTATAAAAGAGAAAAAAAAGATGAACTAGTTTTAAAAAAAGAAAAAAATCTAAATAAGTTTTAAAAACTAACCATTCTACTTTCTTTCTTTTTTTAAAAAATTTAACTTTTTTTTAATTCAAATAATTTAAATTTTTACTATATAAAAACTATTTTTTATTTAACTACTTTATATAGATTTTCTTTCTTCACAGCATATAACCATTCTTCCATTCAAGTTAACTTCACATTTATTTCCATTACTTATTGACAATTAATTTCAATTATTTCATATTCATCAAAATTTCTAAAACTCCTTTTGCACATACAACTTGCCAATATAAGAGAAGAAGGATGAGAGAATTATAGTCTAACCATTTTAATTAATCAATTAAAATAATACATTTCATTCTTTCAACTAAAATCATGTTCTTTTTTCCTCTATTTCACATCATCTTAAATTAAATTGTGCAAAGTTACTCTCAAAATTACATAAACATAATCTCCTTATGGTTTGTGAGTAATGTTGTTTAAATATAATTTTCATTGTGAATCATATATAAAATACAAATAAATTGAAACTTATTTTAAGGGTATCAATGAAACTTTTACTCAAAGACCCATATTGATACAATTGGACTTGTTTGGTCCCACCATAATTGTGTTTATCAATTAAAACTAATACATTTAGTCATAATAGACAAGTAGTCTTTTTTGAAATGGATAAAGTTCTTGAATTACAAGAATAAGACTTTTAAAGTTTTTCAAAAAATTCTATAAGCATATTCAAAATGAAAAACACTTCCAATTATTTTTTTATTAAAAGTGATCATCAAGGAGAATTTCAAATTGAAAACTTTTGAGTCTTTTATAAAAAATATGGTATTAACAATAACTTTTTTAACTCCAAGAATACATAAAAAAAATAAAAAAAATGATCTTGTGCAGAGAAGATTTTGTTCCTTACTCGAGTCTTATGGTGGGTGTAAAATACTTTTACAAGGATTAAGATAACTTTTGCAAAACTAAAGTATTCTCTACTTTTTCCTTTATTTAAAATGTCTTCTTTAAATTGAGACACGTAAGTATGTTTGTAAGAAAACTCGCTAAAATTAAATAATAAATAACTAATAATAAACCTGCAATAAATAAATAATGTATATATTAAAATTATCACTTTATTTAAATGGATGGTGAATTATTTAAATAAATTTTAATATATTATTATAATAAATTTTTATTAACTTCTTACTTATTCAACTAATTATCCAAATATTCATTAACATGCAATTGAGATGTATTAACACATTATCCATACATTTTTTTGTTTTATAGTAAATTTATGTATTTTTGCTTTTTCAAGCTTAATAATTTTTTATAACACTCAATTCAAAACATACCTAGATATTTTTTTTATATTGATGTAAACATGAACTAAAATAAAATTAATCTACAAGAACATGCTACAATATTGAATTAAATTCAAAATATACAAAAGGGTAAAAGTTATTGGCGTCGCCCGGACTCGAACCGGAGACCTTCAGTGTGTTAGACTGACGTGATAACCAACTACACCACGACATCTTTGTGTCATTTTATTTTTATCTATTATTTAAAATACTTATGCTAATTCAAATATAATGATTGATGTTTTGAGTTCAATTTAGTTGTTGAGCACCAGTAAATGTCACCTACAGTATTTAATAATTATAAGAAATTTTGCTATTATGCATGAGTGGTGTTTTCTGTATTATTAATTTTTTTGCATTAATATTTTTTAATTCTGTAAAAAATTAAAATATTTCATTTAACTAAAACAATGTAATAATGGTTACGGATACGGTTATATATGTGTCCGTAGGGTAGTTCAAAACATTAGCTTACTACTCTTTCACCTTTTCTTTTCCATATTATCAATTTTCGTTTTTTTTATATTGTAAAATTATGTTAAGTGAGACTAAGTGAATTGAATTATGGATAATTAGAGATTAAAATAATAATTTTTGTATTTATTTGTATTAAATATATTTAAAATATAACTTGATATTTTATAAACTATTTACCGGATCAATTTCCAATATAATGCTAAGTTCAATATCCTAATTTTTAATACAATCAAATCATTAATTTAAGAAATAAGACTAGCAAATTAGGATTGAGAAAAAAAAATTGGACTGAACTGAAACTATAAAAGGTTATTCCATTCATTTGAACGGAACTAAATTGTTTTTGCAATTTAAGCAAATCAAATTACACTATTTTTATATGAACTGAGTTATTTTAAACTTTTTGAAACTAATCTATTGTTTGAACAATTTTCACCAACGCTAAACTATTTTGAGTTGATTTTAGAAAAAGTAATTAAAAATCTGTTCATTAAATGCTAAATAATTACTTGAAAGAAAAGGAAGTTAATTCAAATTAAAGAACATGTAATACATGATAAGTTTATTTTAAAATAAAATTTAACTATTTATAACGTCAAGTAATACAAACATTTAAAATATTTATTATAAAATTAGCAAACTTACTTTGTGTTATCTAACTAATCTAAGTATAATTAACAACCCTGACAATGAGACTCTGCTATCTTTGAGTGTATATTTATGTTTAAGACACGTTAGCCGATTTTTTTTAAGGCTGGGTGGGGTACCTAGCAGAGAGAGTTATTGCATTTCAATAAAATAAGTTAAGGTTTGGTTGAGTTTTAATAGTTTAATTATAGAAATAGTTTAGTTTTTAAATATTACTATTAAAAGTAATTCATTCAATTTAAGAAAAAAAAAACAATTTAATTATTCTATAAAAGTTAAATTTGGTTTAATATTACTTCAATTCAATTTATTTTTTTTACACATCTCTACTCAAAATATATAATATGTGAAACTCACTTCACCTAAATTTATCAATATTTATAATTATTTACTAATTGTTTTTACTTCCTAATTTAAACATTAGAGCATTATAAACCTTCATTAGTTTTTAAGTTTATTTGTTATTATTGTCCACAACTTCTTTTATAGAGATGGAAAATTTCATCTTATTAATAAGTTTTTTTTTATAACTTTTTAATGAGAAATAACAACTTAAAAATAATGAATCTCTTGATACAATGTTAAAAAGATCGTAGAAGACATGAAAATGTCAAGAGAGCAACATTAAATTAAAACTCAAAACTGCAAAATGATATTAAAATGTTGGTAAAAAAAATCATAGAGAGAAGTACAGCAATAACTACTCACTCATGATACCTTGATAACAAACTTATTATCATCCATATTAGATCAAACATAGTTAAAAGACAACTAGCATTAAAGACAAAGGTTAAAAGGCAATAAGCATTTGTTGAGTCTCCCATGTTTAATGCTTAACCATATTCACCAAATCTCGTTTATGATATGCAAGAAAAAGATTATCATCATCCTTTCATAAAAGACATAATGAGCTTACTTTTTCGTTTAGGTTAGAAACCTCCAACCATAGAATGGTTGAATGACTCTACTAATCTCAAAGAGTACATTAAAACATACTTAACACAATAAGCCTTTATTTTAGTAATAACACAATTTTTTATTGAGTTTTTATTACAACAATCAGGAGAAATATTGCATTGATATTTGACTTTACCAACTAATTTCATTGATTCTTTTTGAACTTTAAATAAAAATTTAAATCTTGATTTGTAGTAGTCTATTAAGACATAAATGACTTAATACATAGATAAAGAAAATATCATGTATAGTCTAATCCATTATCAATTAATATAGTCCTCTTTAAGTCTAATCCATTATCAATTAATATAGTCTGTTTAAGGCTACTCATGATTTTGATAACAACAAAAATAGTAAGTTTTGGTTTATGCAATTAAAGCTATTTATTGTAATAGGAAATCAAGACAAACACCTAACACTTTATACAAAAGCATGAAGTGTCACATGATTGCATGAAGTTTAGACAAAGTTACACAAAGTGCTAGACACTATACATAGTTAAGTAATGCTACAAATAGTCTATCTAAGAGCACAAATGACCAAACACATTGTAAACAAATAAATACATTACAAGTAACTAGATACATTACAAGATTAAACGAACAAAAGATGTTATGTGAAGATAAGACGAAGTCTAGAAGATGTCAACACAAGAAGTAAAGATAATGTACAAATGGATATTGCAAGACATTTAAATTTTTTTTGATGATTTACTCGTTATCAATGTTGACTTACATGCTCATTATGATTATGATGCACTGTATTAACTTTTTAAGTTTGTATGCTCACTTTGCTAATACATCATTATAAAGGGACTAAAGAAAAAGTAGTCTTATGTATAATCATATCACAAGTAGACTAGGAGCAATAATAGATTAAGAAAGTAAAAGCATGAGTACATGTGGATTGGATTAAGAACGAACAAGACATCTTCATAACATCAATGTAAGGATGAAAATGATATAATAAGAAATGAACCAATAATAACACGCAAAAGTTAAAATAAGACAACAACGTAAAAGAGAAAATGAATAAGAGACTTAGGAGATGGTAATAAATTATGCGCTACTTGAAAAAGTCTTCGTTCTTCTCCTCTTAATCACTTGACTCTTAATAAACAAGATATGACTTTTACATTGTGTTTGGTTAAACCAATTTGAGTGGTTTCATTGTACAAGAGGATGGATACTCGTGGGTCAAGTGCATTTGGTTGAATTAATTTGCGAGGATGGATTGACGAAGATTTGGGAGATGTGATCCTCGATCATCTTAAGAGATTTGCAAGGATATAATTGAAAATTATGAAACATCCCTTACAATATACTGTGCCATGTGACATACAGTTAGGTCAATTATTTCACAAGGGTTAATTAGTAATTTCACAAATATATCAATTAAAAAAATAAAAAATCTATAATATCTATCAAATCATTCCCAAACTTTCACAAACATTTCCTTCAAATTCCTTCAAGTTTATTCCTTCAAATTACGAAACATCCCTTACAATATACTGTGTCATGTAACATACAGTTGGGTCAAAACTTTCACAAGAGTCAATTAGTAATTTCACAAATATATCAATTAAAAAATAAAAAAATCTATAATATCCATCAAATCTATAAATTTATCATTCATACTTATAATTTATTTCAGATATACCAATTTTTTTTATTTTATTTAAAAAGAAAAAAAAAAAACTGGATACAACAAACTACACTTGGTTAAGGTATACTTTGACGAATTTTGAAAATCATATTAAAAATTTAATTTAATTTAATAAAAGTGTTTGGTTTTTTTTGTTTTTGATTTTGTTGAGATTGTTATAGAAGTTATACATTTTAGATACATTAGAATTTTTATTCCTGACAGGAAAGAAAAAAAATATTCAGATAAATGAAAAAAAAAACTTTTGATAAAATATAAAAAATAATTTTTAAATGTAACTTATTTTTATATAAGTTTCATACTCATCATACGCAAACGGATTATATATAATATGTTAAAACTAAACAAATAATTGCATATAATATTTATAATATATAATTATATTTTAGTTTTCAAATATATATCTTGAAATAAAGCAGGTTGAATTAAAATTAAAATAGAGCTGAATTAAATTTGAGTTTAAGTTTAAAATATTTTAGTTCAAAATTAAACCATTTCAGTTTTACTTATAATATAAACTCTTTTTAATTATGTTTTCTATTTCATTTATACAGTTGAAACCTACCTTCTGTTTGGAAATCAAGGTGAACTCCTTTTGAATAAGTAATATATCTGTAGAGAGCGGTTTAGATTTAAGAGTTGACATTTAATTTTGAAAATCTCTTAGTTTTGCGATAAAACTGAAAATTTATTTTTTAAACAAGAAAAAAAATTGATTTTTAGCTTTACCCAATTTGAAACTATATTACGAAAAGATAACTGATTCAAGATTCTCAGGTTTTAACTTCTTTTTTTTTGATAAAATTTAAGACACGTGGAGATAATTCTTTTTCTAAACAGTTTTACGTGAAGAAAAATAAAATATTGTTTTAGAAAAATAATGTAAAATGGTTACAAATAAATTATACATTGAATATTTATATTAATAGATTTTATCGACTTTCTAACTTGGACCTCGAGTTTGTATTTTCAAATTTTGTTATTTTCAATTCTAAATAATATAAGACTTTTTAGTGCAACGATATGAAATTTTCAGGATAAATTTGAGACTATTTGGTGGGGAGAGACAGACTTCAAATACACTAATTCTAATTTACATAAAATTTTATTGTTTGTTCCAGTTTTTCACATTTTTTAAAATTTTTTTATCTAACTAATTTCGTAGTTGGCATTAAATTGCATGAGTTAATGAATTCATGTTCTTTGAAAAGATAAAGAAAATAAAAAAGTTGAAATATTTCTTAATTTGGGTTTCCGAAGTAATATGTTTCGCTGACACTACACGGCACGGTGTTGTTATAGAGAGTACTTCTAATACTAAACTAATATTAGCACATATTTCCACGTAAACTTTTCTACTATTTTCAACTCACAAAATTGTCTCCTTCTCAAATCAGTGATGCAAAGAGTTATTTCAGATTGATTCATTTGTACCCAAAAACGTGGAGATCCTTTAACTGAGTAGAACGCTTCCACAGTTAGACCCTATTCCCTCGCTCTTATATCTATCACTCACACACGCAAATACAAACTCTTCTTCTTCTCCTGTCACCAGCAACAACCATTCATGGACCCTTATGGCTATTCTATGTGATTGTGACTGTTTCAGACACCAAACATCACCTTGGTTCCAACACTGATTCCTTGGAATGCTGTTGTTACAATGGTTGAGAAAACCGTGCCTGCCATCAAGGTTGTTTCTAAGAAGACCTTGTGTTTTTTCTTTGCAATGACAACGTTGTTGTTCATGTTGTCGTGGCTGTTCGTTCTGCGTTCCACGCAATCCGATGCCAAGTCTAACTCCAACCTTTTCTCTTCCTTCAACGACGCATATTCTGATCCAGTGCAGCAAAGAAACGTAGAAGAAGTAGAACCCTCGTTTGGTAATAGAGCAATACTCGGTGATAATGTACAAGCAGCATCAGCAACCGCGACAACAACACGTGATGAGGTACAACAACAAGTACAACAACACGTGCCGGAAGAACAAGATGTGAAATGCAAACCAAGCGTGCTGAGAGTTTTCATGTATGATTTGCCTCCTGAGTTCCATTTTGGACTACTGGATTGGAAACCGCAAGAGAATGCTAACAGTGTTTGGCCTGATATCAAAGGTGTACCACCCCATTACCCTGGAGGGTTGAATTTGCAGCATAGTATAGAGTATTGGCTTACTATGGATCTTCTTGCTTCAGAACTACCTGAAGCTGAAGCACCTCTAGTGATGAGAGTGAGAAACTCTAGTGAGGCTGATGTAATATTTGTGCCATTCTTTTCCTCTCTTTGTTATAATCGCTTTTCTAAAACTGACCCACATGAGAAGAGAAGCAGGAACAAGGTGCTGCAGGAAAAGTTGGTGAATTATGTGACGGCACAAGAGGAATGGAAGAGGTCAGGGGGGAAGGACCATGTCATCTTGGCTCACCATCCAAATAGTATGTCAGATGCAAGAAACAAGTTGTGGCCAGGAAGTTTCATACTCTCAGATTTTGGGAGGTATCCTCCCAACATAGCCAATGTTGAGAAAGATGTGATTGCACCTTACAAACATGTGGTTGGATCCTATGATAATGATCAATCCAGTTTTGGTAGCCGTCCAATATTGCTGTACTTCCAAGGAGCTATATACAGAAAAGATGTATGTTTCTTTCATTCTCTCAAGTCTTGGTTTTTTAGTTTGTTGAATCTTTCCTTTCTGTCTTTACATCATAATTTTGTAGCAGACCTATAAGTTGTTGAATCTCTTTCCTTTCTTTCATTCTTCATTTTGGTTTGATGCAATTGCAATATTGAGCACGACTAATTCTTTGTTTGGAAAAACTGTGTTTTAATTGATCAGCTTTGTTACATAATTGTACACAACTACTAGATGTTGGCACTTTAAGGGGGGGAAATATTAAAGAGGGTAGAGTTGTGTTTTGTTGATAAAACTAAAAGTTTAAATAGTTTGTCATGTAAATCACCTCCATCCTCTGCATAATGAAATAGAAAATACTGTTAGCTATTTTATTTCCTGGATATATCTGGAATGATTATTGTTATTCTGCTAATGTTTAATCTTTAGGCATTTCTGTTCTAAAATGCTCCTCAGATTGCATCACATACACAAGGGCTAAAGTATTCTGAACTTATTTTTATTTTCTATAAATAAAATCAATATCTCATAGCTGCAGATGAAATTAATGGAATGAGCTCATATTTTCAACTTATGCTGGGAACCAAGGGTTCTCTTTTCAAACTTCAGACCTATAAGTTGTTGTGTCAACATATCCCTCGTAATGTTTACTTGGTGAACATTCATTTATGGATGCAGTTGATATCAGCTCATGTTAAATGCATACCGTGCTTGTATTTGCAGCCAAATTTGCATCACATTATTACGAATGTCTAGGGGAAAAAGTTTGGTGTTTTCTATTTTAGGTTTTAGTCTATGTAAGTTTTTATGATTCCCACAATATCCAAATATTCTGTTTCCGGTCCTTCCATTATAAGAAACACTTGGCATTCTTAGTTGCCACATCACTATATAAGTTTTCTAATACCAGCATTAATTGACACAAATAGCTAATTGTATCCTCTAACATTATGGAGATTATGAGCTAAAAGTGAAACTGCTATATTTATAAAAAATGTATTCAAATCTATATTGTAAGAGACAAACTCAAACAATTTTGTAAGTACTTTTTTGTATGGTGCTCTAATTAAAATTTCTGTTCCATTTTGATAATCCTTGTTAGACAGAAAATTAGGTGAAACTCAAATTCTGATAGGAGATAAGTTTAAAGTACTCTTGAAACCACATGAAACTTCTGTAGTTTAACAAATCCAAGTTTCATTTTCTAAGCTTTTGAAATATTCCATGTAACTCATTGTCCAGAAAATCTGTTGTGCTGAACTTGACCCTTTTCTGTTCTCATACTCTCTCAGGGAGGTCATGTTCGGCATGAGCTATACTATCTTCTGAAAAGCGAAAAGGATGTGCATTTTTCATTTGGGAGTGTTCAAAAGGGTGGAGTGAAAAAGGCCACAGAAGGCATGCGTGCTTCCAAGTTCTGCCTCAACATAGCAGGAGACACCCCTTCATCAAACCGCTTGTTTGATGCTATAGCCAGTCACTGTGTCCCTGTGATCATCAGCGACGAAATCGAGCTGCCATACGAGGATGTCCTTGACTACTCTCAGTTCTGCATATTTGTGCGCACCAGAGACGCCCTGAAAAAGAGGTATCTGATAGAGTTCATTAGGAGCATCGGGGAGGAAGAGTGGAGCAGGATGTGGAACAGGTTGAAAGAGGTCGAAAATTTCTTCGAGTTTCAGTTCCCTTCCAAGGAGGGTGATGCTGTCCAAATGATTTGGCAGGCCGTGAAACGCAAGGTTCCTTTCATGAAGTTGAAAACTAACAGGTCTAGAAGGTTTTTCAGGTCTCTTTATGGGACTGACCACACATCAATACCTGCACCATAGATATGGCCTTTAGAACTGTTATGTAGTGATGATTTTGTTGTTGACATTGTAATGTAAGGTTCTTAATTACCTGATTCATAGGAAAGAGGATTTAGAATGTACAATGAAAGTGTCTTTGTTCTTGATTTGATGAACCTTTATCTGGGGTGTTCGGAAAGTGATCAACGTTTTTGTTGTACTAAGCAAATCAAAACATAATCATTATTATTTTAGTAGAGTAGATATTTTATTATATATATATATATTAATTGTTTATATGGGTATTTTTATGCAATAAAAATCATTCTATCGCCATATAATAAATAATAAAATGAGTTAATAAAATAGTTAAAATTTATTTATAAAATAGTTAAAATAGATAATGCTTTTAGCAATTAGGAAATGGATCGAAAAAGAGCTGAAACTTGCACACTGCCAAAAGATCAAAAGATGATGGAAGAATAAATAGCAAAACCCATCTTAAAGTGAGTCTAAGAATGAAAATGGCGCTATCTTCTTCATCACCGTGTTGGTGTTCTTCGCCTCCACCGCTTCCTCCCTTCATCCAACGACACCGTTTTGTTACTTTCAAACCCTATGCTCGTTCTCAACCACACCACACCCTCGCCGCCGCCGCCACCAGACCTTCTACTCCGTTAGTGCACGCCACCAGACAAGGGTTTGACACCGTCAACATTGCCGAAGATGTCACTCAGGTTCCTTCCTACTTCCCTTCGCAATTTCAACGCATTGCAACGTTTTAATTTAACCATTTAGTTAATTACTTTATGTTTCTGCAATTTCTTCTTTTTTAGTTCTGAACGATTTTGCGAATTTGTGCAGTTGATTGGAAATACGCCAATGGTATACCTGAATAAAGTTACGGAGGGTTGCGTGGCTAACGTTGCTGCCAAACTTGAGTCTATGCAACCTTGTCGCAGTGTTAAGGACAGGTAGTAGGTTACAAGGATGCATACACTCACACACATACATATTTTCGCTGATACTCTATTGGCTTAAAAAGGGGAATGAGGTTCTTCATAAGTATCTTATGATAAAATCTTTTAACTTGTGCCATAAACTAATTTTAACTCATAAAAACACTTATTTCATTTTTTTAATTATTTTTTCCCTCCTAGAGAGATTTCATTTTATTTGGAGTTTTCCACATTCCATGATTTTTCACTTTGAAATTTCTTTTATGTATTAATATCTGTTATTCAAAATGTCAGAATTGGCTATAGTATGTTATCCAATGCTGAAGAGACTGGAGCAATTTCTCCGGGGAAGGTAAATAATGATTATTTTTTGTGTACGGATCAATGTAATATTTGCTGTTTTTAAACTTACTGTATTGTGATGAGTTTGTTCAAATCCAAGGTATTGAATATTGAATTTTCTGTACTTTCCTAATCATGTATTGTTGCAGACCGTTTTGGTTGAACCAACTACGGGAAATACAGGACTTGGCATTGCTTTTGTTGCAGCAACAAAAGGGTACAGACTTATAGTCACAATGCCTGCTTCTGTTAATCTTGAGAGGAGAATCCTTTTACGTGCATTTGGTGCAGAGGTTATTTTGACTGATGCTGAGAAGGGGTTAAAAGGGGCAGTTGACAAAGCTGAAGAAATTGTACGCAGCACACCCGATGCTTACATGTTTCGACAGTTTGATAATATGACTAATACCAAGGTTAAGTGTTAATGCATCTGCTGTAAGACCTTCAACTCATTAGTCTCTGTATTTTGAATTATTTAGTGCAGTGAAAATAGAAATTTCAACATAAATTAAGTTGCATGTTATTAAGATTTATATGCACAAATTACAGATACACTTCGAAACTACAGGGCCAGAGATATGGGAGGATACTCTGGGTAATGTTGATGTATTGGTTGCTGGGATTGGAACTGGTGGAACCATTACGGGCACTGGACGTTATCTGAAAATGATGAACCAAAATATAGAGGTTTGATTATTCAGTTTATATGCATTTAGTTGTTATTTCAATTTGAATGATATATACTTATTGGTCCTGTGGTACTAACTTCCACTACTAAGTATATCATTTCCCTGTATTCAAATCCCATAAGCTTCACTTCTTTTGTATTAAAAGAAATTTTATGTAGTTTTGAATCAGTCAGCTTGCACTTTATATTTCTCATATTCCAAAACCTCTAGGAACTTGGCTCTGTATTTCTTTGTTGGCAGAGAGAGGGAGAGGGACAGAGAGTGAATAAGGAATGAAAAAGGATCCAGAAGGAACACAAAGAATATTAGTTTGATATTCCAACATACATTTGATTAAACCGTGAATTGTAGGAAACATTTTCCAGGATGACTTAAACTGTGTCGTTCGTGTGACATGCCTGGGTGTATTATTAGGCTTATGATAGACAATTGGCTTGTGTTTCTTACATGTTAAGTGAAAGTAATGCTTTGTCTGTTCTATTTTGTTTAATGCAGTGTTAAAGTGTGTTTTATTGTCTCTTGCATAGGTAGTTGGGGTCGAACCTGCAGACAGAGGTGTAGTTTCGGGTGACAGTCCTGGTATGAATATTTTACGAAGTTTATGAACTGTATATTCGCCCCACTTCAGATTATTAGTTTCTAGACCAATATTCACATAAAACATATTTTCTTGTCAGCTTCTGACTGTAACAGAGTTTGTTGTAGGTTTCATGCCAAGCATTTTGGATATCAAACTGCTTGATGAAGTTATCAAGGTAAAAAAGAAATTATTGTCCTCTCACTTTCTCTTTATTTCTTTCTGAATGATCTGCTTAAGGTTATTCTCTTTGGCTTTGGTATTTCTATACTAAGGAACAACTAGCTTTGTTTCATGAATTTAGGTCATTATTCAATTTTGGAGTCATCTACATATGATTTAATTACTTTATCTGGAGTGTCATCAACTAAACTCTTTTCAGTTATTTCTTTAGTGGCTTTTTGTTTTTAATTATGCAGTGCAGCTATCTTATAATTTGCAGAAATAGATTATTTCAAGTAATTAATTATCTTAACACATGAAAGAACAGGTTACAAATGTTGAAGCTATTGAAATGGCGAGGAGATTGGCACTGAAAGAAGGTTTACTGGTAAATAATACCCGTATTCTAGTCCTTGAGATTAACTGTTGGTCACCTTGTCCTTTACTTTACAAAACCCTTACTTTATTCTACAAAAAGCAATTCATTGTAGTGCCTTTTCACTTCATTTCCACGTTCCATTTCACTGAAAAGGTCTAAATGAGAATTTTGCATAGTTAGGGACCTAAATGAGGGATGCTTACTAGTCCAAACACTAGAATGAGGGTTTACTTGTAAATATCTTTCTATATGATTTGTTTTATGTTTCATATTTTAATGTCAATTATCAGCAAACTCTTACAATATTTTGATATTATGAATGTCTATAAACTGAAGAATGTGATCTGCATTTAGCTTTCTATGAATATTTTGTGTGCATTTAAATAATGGTTTGACATTTTTTCATGCTTAGTTTTGTATGTTGCTGGTTATTGCAAGTCATTATAAACTACCAAGTGGTGGTTTATAATTTTTAGAATGGCTTCTATCATAATTAATTCAAATTTCTGTCTAGGTTGGGATTTCTTCCGGAGCTGCAGCTGCTGCTGCCATAAATTTAGCAAGACGGCCTGAGAATTCTGGGAAACTTATTGTGGTGAGTTTATTTCCAATTTCTCTAATATTTTGACTTTCTTTTGTTGTTTCCATCGGATTTATTGGACACATGTTATATATAAGAATAGGTATTGAAAATTGAATTGATAGAACAGAATAAAATGAAACTTAGTGATTTTTTTTTCTCACAACTAATAGGCGTTCTGCCTAGAGACATGTCTCTCTGATCGCTTTAGTGCTTGTGTTTAGCTTGAGTTGTTGAATGTTGAACTCAATAGTTTATTATGCTTTTTGCGTCTTCTTTGGTCCCAACCTCCCAGGATATGTTGTTGGTTAAGCATGCTTATTATTTGCTATTCTTTTCTCCTTTTTCATTAGATTGTTATGACTCCCTGCAAAATTAGCCTCTTCTAAGCAAAATTTCTATGGAATCATGAATTTGGGACAGACAGAAGTTGGTTTTCTGTGCTTCTGTTCATAGAAGTGGCAATTGATGGCAAAGCACAAAAGTGTGACAATAAAAAGTACTTAGGAAACTTGATGTTGCCAAGAATTAGCAAAGTTGGAAATTTAGATAGCACAAGTGTAGTGTATACATAGATGTTTTATTTTACTACTTTCATGATAAGTTATTCTTTTATCTATCAACAAAGCTATTGATTCTTTCTTCACTTATTTTGCACTTTGAAGGTTATGTTTCCGAGTTTCGGTGAGAGATATATTTCCACTGCTCTCTTCCAATCTATCTACGAAGAGGTTCAGAAAATGTAAAATTTATATTCTAACGAGGACAATAGCCAATTGAAGATTGAAGCTGCTCTCATGGCACTGCCATTCAAAGAAGTAGCAGCTACCTCTTGCTTTGTATAGGTATATATATTCACTGTTGGATAGAATCAATGTTACAAGATACACCAGTCTTCTGTATGTTTTAATCTTTTGGATTTTATGCATCAGATGCATCATTTCGACAAATCACAATTTTGAAGCTGAGGTCTTCCAGGAAGCTAAAAGGGGGGAACTGACATGATGAACAATGTCTTTTTTTATTTTAAAATTTTATACTGGTAATCTAGCGTGGTCTATTCTTTTCATTATTCTTCACTTTCCCGTCCCCAGTGTCAATGATGAGTAGTATTCAAATGTCCTACAGAATGGCTAGCATTCTTTTTCCTATTTCCTATTATCAGACTATGTATTTTATATATGTAGATAGGAAAGCATTACGGATTGAATGGTTGACGATGGTTTGTCAGTGCGTTATACCACTATTTACTCAGCAAATTCTCGCGTACCCATTATATATTGCTTCTCAGAATGACAAAGAAAGAACTATATTTCAAAGCATCGAGTTTAAGGGGGAAATTCCTTTGTTCTTTACTTTATTAGTGATGATTTAAGTTTACGAGTTTCAATGCAAAAACTTTTTTCCAAAACCAGTTTCAAGAGGTTGGTTACACTAGTTTTCATCCAGAAAAGTTGTGTCAAGCAAGAGGGTGCATGATCTCTTTGCATATCAACCGTTGGATATAATAAAAAAAATAAACAAACGATTAGGATAGTTTTCGTTTGCTCGGTTGCACTGATTATGTATGAAGTATGAAAGATTTGCTAGCTAGTCCTCATATTGATAAGCCAGTTTTAGTGATGGTTGCACATAAATCTCATCTCTCTTAAGGAAAAATCCATAGCCGAGAGGTGGCATTGTCAATCTAGTGTCGATCCATAAACTGAAAAAAAGTCTAATAGTTGTATAATTAAAAACAAATATAAGTAATTGCCCCCTTAATTTAGCATAAAATAGACCAACCTGAGCTTGCTTAGAATGCACGTTATGAAATTTGATATGCCTATATGTAACGTATTAAAATCAAAACGCAAAATAGACGCATTAAATTATCAATCTTGATTGGTGTTCCAAAGAGTATGTTGTAAGTAGTCCATGTTGTCTATGCCACAAGCTGTTTGCATTCTCTTGTTTCTCAAATATACCTGATTTTGCAAATTACATATAATGGTGAATTGAATTGGAAAGTCTTCACGAATTCTTCTTTCAGGGTTAAAATCTGATATGGAATTTAAAATTCCATTGAGCTTAAGTATACACATTTTTTCCTTTCAATCTTCTTCTATATCATTTCCAACCGGAAGCAAACTATTCAAGAAAATGGAGGTTCCTTTGTGAACTGACATTTGTCATAATCCTCTGAAAACTTTTGCTAAATGAGCTTCTGAGAACTTGCAATCTATTTTTTTCTATTTAATGTCTTTTTTCCTCTATTCCTTCTCTTGGATTGAATTGTCAGTTGATGTCTGCTCTATTGGGGTTAGGGAGGAATAGAGCAAGCACGAGTTCTCATGCTCAATCTTGTTGCTCCCACCATCTATAACTAGCAGCTTTAAAATATAGAGACCATTAGAACAATCATTCATCATCAGTCCCATGTGATTGCAGGCAAAAGTCTGTTTAGTGATGCTTAATATTGTCCTACATGTTTGTAATATACTTCTTTTTATGAAGGTGATAGAAATGTTGGAAAATTACACTTCTTAATTGCATTAGAAATATTTTTATACATGATCTATTCGAAGCTTTTATTTGATAATTTTATCACATGAACCACTATTTTAGTTAAAAGCAGTTTTTTTTTATAAATCTCTTTACCTTTTTTTCTTTTACTTTGAATTGGTTCTGAAACACCTCAGCGTGGACAAACTGAAGACAACACTAACACAAACTTGCACTATAGAAGTGATTGTGAGCATTACTCCACTTTTGTGCTATTGATGGTCCAGGCGAGGCAAGGGATAAGTTTGGTGCTTTGGGCCATGGAGTTGAGCTCGAGAAGACAACTCCAGAAGAAATTAATTACTCTGAAGGTTCACTTGGTTTTTTAGATATTGTATCTAAATAAATTTTTTTGGTCAAAAACCTGTATTGAGTTCAAATGGTTTATTTCATATTGATTGCAATATGTTTTTCTCAAACTCAAGTCCTGTGACTATTGTTGTAATTGTAAATCCTCATGTTTAAGATATTTGTAAGTTCTGTCTGCTATTTCTGATTTACCTAATTTATTCGCAGGTAAATTCAAAACTGTGATGAGGAAGGCAATGTTGATGTTTTGAAGGTGTAATAACAAAAACATAGGGAGATAACTGAAAGTTACCATGGAAAATTTAATGCAGAAAATGGTTATCTTAGTAGCAGCTGCAATTTGTCATTTGGCTGTTTAGTATATACTCTTATCAGTATTTTAGAAATTCATATTTTTCATGTTTGCATCTGTAAAATCTTAATGTACAATGGTTAAGTCCGTATGATTTTGGTGAAAATTTATTACATCTAACACTTTAAAAATGTCCCTTGTTGTACCACGTGCTTTCTGAAGTTGACAGGTGCAGATTATAGGATTTCCAAATTGAATTTGATTAACAAGAACAATTACACAATGAATTTCATATTAATACTTAGCAGTATTTGGACATACTATTGTTAGTTATTATCTCATCTAAATTACTATGAGAAAGTGATAATTATGAACCAAAATATTACTGACACGGATTTGAGGGACTATATAGCAGTTTGTCCACTTTTCATTTGTCCCTCTGATAAAAATCACAATTCAAATTAAAAAAAAAAAAAAATTTGGTTCACCTGTAATTAACAGGTTGTCTCACCAAGTCCATTCTAGCATACAACGTTGTCATGATTGACAAATTTGTCTTTTCTAAAATGAGGACATGCAAAATAATTACTGTTAGTTATTAATAATAAAATAACTATTAGTATTTTAACATGTATAATTTAAATATCTCTTGTACCTGAGTTGCATTTTCTTTTTGGTCATAGGGCAAGACCACATGCAAATTTGTATAGAAGGTTACCACTAACAAAATCTTTATTACTGGTCCATTATGATCCCTATTATAATTTGAAGAAAGTGGCACTCCTTTTCTACCATCATTGGACCATATGGATAGCCTAATTTGAAGGCCAATTAATGCTGTGGACTTGTAGTAAGCAAACCACTTCATTTTCCACTTTATTGCATAGATGTTGATTTACAATAGAAAGGAGAGAGAACACAAAGATAGAACCCAATGGGTTTAATTATATTTTAGGAACATGACAAACTTAAATTGCATTGAAGGCAGTGGGATCACATTTGTAATTGGGCAATAACAATGATTTAGTAGGTTGTCCCGTTTAGTCTCAATTTCCTCTGTAGCTGACTTGTTTCAATCAACACTCAACTAAAGAGAAAATTTTCAGTCCTATGTTTCTCATGCCCTAATGGAAAAAAGTCTCATATTTTTATTCATCTTCAAACATTTAATTAAAAGGGTCATCTTGTGGATGAACTTTTTCTTAGATAATGATCTTCTTGATTTCTTTAAATTTGAGTTGAAGTGGGGATTGTATTCAAAATAGTCTTACATATTGAACAATTAAATCAGTTATGAGAGAAAATGAGAGTGATTAAAAATCAATTTTTTAAATGAATTTCAATGTTTGGAAAGATTAATGGAACTATGAAGCTTTACTTGGTATGTTGTTGTGGTCCCAGGTGTGGACTTGTCTTTTGTTTTGCAGAGAAAGGAATGCCTATTCATGAGGATCTAACAAATGCAATTCATATCTTATTTCACATGACAGCCATGCAATGTTAGGTGTTGCAAACAGATTTATTACTGGTTGGAAATTTTACACCATTAGCATTAATTTTCACTTAATTATTGTGATAGATTAAAGATAGGTATTGAATTATGTTTCTTATACTGAATTTTGCAGTTGAATACGTGTGCAAGTGTCTATGAAGTGGAAAAGAGGACCATAACTCGTTCAATTGTCATTAAAACATTGCATCTCTATCACAAATCTATTATCTCCTACTGCCAATTCAATTTTTGAAACCTTAAATCATTAATTAGAAAAGAGACAGGAAACTAAAATTGTAATATATTCTATTTTCTTTGTAAATTATTACAAAGATTTTATAGAATTTTTTTCAGCACTTACAGTTTTAAGATGCAGGAAATGTTGAAACAGGCATCACCTATTTTTTGTCAAACAAGTTTCTTATATTTAAAAAATAATATTTGTGACACGTACATTTATTGTGCCTAAGCCAGTTGTATTAAACAGCACACTCCTCCTGCAAGATATTACTTGTTTTACTTTTAGGTTAGAGTGTGAATTAAGTTCTTATATAGCATTTTTATTAGAGTTGCCCTGATCAAAACATGTATTATGTGGATTCAACATAATTACTCACTTTCTTTGTGACGTTATATTTCAAACTCAATTGCTATATATATTTTAATTTATGTCTTAAATCCTAAACCCCTAACTGGACAAGAAAAATAGAAACTGAATCATTTATGGATTTAAGATTTTGATTTCACGTGGAGTTTACTTGGTCTGAATGTTTGAAGTACATAGAAAAAAGAGAAGAAAAGTAGGCAAATATTTTAACAAGTGTCACAATATTTCAAAATCGTCCAGTGTAGAAGAAAAATTATTTTTCATAAAGATGATATTGATGACACTTTATTGAAAAATGAGTACTTTATATATTTTGAGGATTTAATGATGCCATTGTCATGCAGTTTATATTTTGATGGTTTATATTTATCTTGTTTCTACAATAAGAAACTGAAAGTGTAATTAAATTTTAATGTAATGAAAGTCATCTCAGACAGGTTTAGTTGCTAATTTCATTAAATATGAAAATCACAATATTCTAATTTTGATAATAAAAGTGTTTGATTTGTGTGAAACAGTGTTTGATTATATACTTTCATAGTTGGTAATTGTTACACCATATCTGTTCACTCTGTATTGGAAGATGTTGAAATCTCATAACCATATTTTACCACTTTGTATTAAAGTAATCTAAAGTAGAATTCAGTGACAAGATGATTTCGTTGATAAAGCTAAAATGGACTAGACGATGTTTGAATGCTAAGAAGTTCTAATCAGAGACATTGCAAAAGATAACATGATAGACGAATAATTAAGGTAAAGACTATGGTCTTATAACACGAGAAAGAATTGATAGACGAACTCATCCAACAAGGAGAAATTAAAAGATCTATTGAGACTGAACGATAGTCTTAATGAACAAATTAGCGGATGATATCTTCAGTATACAATGGATAGACGATTCAATGATGAAAGGATACGCTAGACTATTCTAGCACTTGGTCATGCTAGGCAAATGTGTTAGATGATACATATAAATTCAAGAGCGTAAGATGATCTAGTCAGTCTTCAAGATAAAAAACCACTCTTAAGAACGTGTTAGACGAAGTAGTCAACGTCTTCACAACAGAGGGCTTCTAAACTTAGAATTTACACTTTTATATGTGCTAAATGGTTTTGGAATTTGGTTTGAAAATATTAATCATAATATATTAAATAATGTTTTATTCCATGAGCAAAAATGGTCACACATATAAATATTGAATGAAATACATTTTGATATAATTAAATTGTATTCAAGTCTAATTTGTTTCAACATTCATAATTTAGACAAACATAGAAAGTTTTGAAATTATATTAATCTATGGAATAGAAAATTTTTATAATTCAAGAGGTTATATTTCAAAATTATCTAAGTAATTATATGATTGACTTAGGTCCTTAAATGCAAATTACAAAATTGTCAATCACGTTCAAATTATTTTCAAAATGAACTGAAGCATTAGAAGACACACAAGATACACCTGATAAAATAGTTCGTATTTAATCGTTTACAAAGTTGTTGAGGCAGAGTGAAATGAAAATACAATTAAAGAACAAACGAAGACAAGCTAAAGTGAGAGAATTGTACAAAAGATTCAAGGATTCAAGAATGAAAGGATATAATGAAAAACTCAAACATTTAAATTTGCTACAAAGAAGGAAAGAATTTGAAGGACTTAATTATATGATAAAGATGCGAAGATTACATCAAAACGAAAGTTGCCATATATAGTGCCTAAAAGAAGAAAAAGACAAAGAGAAGAGCGAGACTCATGAATAAATAAATTATCATATCAAGGCTCAAATGTTCAAAATTTGGAACTAAAATTAAATTTCTTCAAGTGATTGTTAAATCAAGAATTTTTAAAAGATATTCATTAATGCAAAAAGTTACCATTCATAGAAGATACAAGCTTTAAAGGTCATCATCCCAAAAAATAAATAAAAACCAATGAAGAAGAAGAAAAATGAGAAAAAAAGACACACGAGGAACACACAAGGAAATTCAAGAAAGATATTGTGAACAAATTCATTGTTTATATCTTGCTATAGAAAGAAAATTAGAAAGAGGGTTGTGTACTTAACCATTGTAAATCTGTCATTTTGTGAAGTATACCTTGTGAACCTTAATTATTCTTTCTATCAAGAGAGTTTTTCTAATTCTCGATAGTATTAATCTTAGCCAGAGATTAGGACATGGTTTTACCTAAAGAGGTTTAGAATATTTGTTGCTTGGAGATTGTGAATACTCGTTGCTTGGAGAGACATGAATACACATTTTCTGGAGAGGTGTAGAATACTCATTACCTAGAGAGGTGTAGAATACTCATTGCTGGAGAAACATTAAAACTTGCACCTAAAAAGGTGTACTAATACTTATTCCTAGAGAGGCGTTAAGACTCATTTAGTGAAATCTCTTAAGTAGTTTGCTTAAGGAGACTAGATGTAACTCTTTTATAGGGTGAACCAATATGAATATGTGTCTATTTTTTCTCTCTTTACACGCAGATTTTATATTTTTTTGAATTGTTTATTTTTCACAATTTCAGTTAAGGTTCCATTCAACTTTCCTTCTGGAGCCAATTGCACCTTTACAAAGACCCCTATGCAAACTTTGTTCACTTTGTTGATGATGCTTAAAAAGTGGGAGAAATGATAAAGGCCTCAATGATAGAAAAAAAATGTTAAAGGAGGAGGGAGGGGGGAAGGGGGGAGAAAGGTTAAGGCAAGGGGGAGAACTGGACTTAGCCCATGAGTTTCATTGAACCAATATAAAATTGTTGTGTCACTTTGGTTGGTTGTGACATAATCTGTCATTTGTGAAAAAAAAGTCTAAGACTCTATTCAACTCTTTCTTTAGATTAAGTTGTTCCTACATGAATCTGTGTACTTTAAAGTACTCTTCTTCTTGTAATGCACACACAGAAAGTTATTGGTATTGGAGTTAAGTATCTCTGCTTTTTCTCATCCATCCATAGGATTTTTGGAAGAGGCTCATTATTTTCATCTACTCCAATATATCTACCATTCTTCACCACATTCATCACATTGATGTGGCAAGAGTCAAAAAAGGCAATCATGTGTTCTTCTAGTGGTCAAGCTTTTCTCTTTTGAACAGAGGAGATATGCTAAGAGCTTTTCCTTCATTCTTTATATTGTGTACATTTTTGTGTGTGTAAAGAACTAACCCTATGAAGTTAGCTTTGATACGAGCTAAAAGAATGTTAACTTTAGAAAGGGAGTTTGAATAAACTTTATAAAACACTTTGGAAAGTTTTTCACATTAAGCATGTTAGACATCGTAGTGAGTTGTCTAATGGTTTTTAATGAAAGTCCACAACATTTTCAAAAAAGTTTGTGAGATGACCAATAACAGTTTACTCATGTAATAGAAAATGATTGACATTGCTTTATATTGGTTTACTCTAACTTGGAGTAGGTTTCATTAGCTACAAAAGGTTTCACAGATCATCCTTGATTGCAAGTATTATCATGATCACTTTTGGCTCATAATGAGTATATAAGTGACTCCTAACTATTTGCTAATCTTTCGATGAGATCAAGTTCAAGCACACAATGTTATTTTTGCTAAGTACATAAAGCTACTATTGGTTGTACACTAAGAAGCTTTTTAATATAATATAAAAAAATCTCTATAAGGGGATATATGAAAGATCATTCTTGATCTAAAGTCTATCTTTATAGTAGAGAAGGATTTAAAAGAGGTATACTTTAACTGTTTATAAAATTTAAAGCACTTAGAAGCTTGTGAGAATATTTTTCCTAGAATGTTGATGTAAGATGTAAATGTTCACTCATTTATAATACTTTATGCAAGGATAGACATCTTAAATCGAACTTTTGGGATTTGTCATTATGTTTGTGTCTTTTCAAAATCATATTTGACGTTATAGTGATATCTTTAATTATTGCACTCAAAGTATTGTATAAAAAACAATCTCTCTCTTTTTCACTTTTATACTCTTTATCAAAAACATTTCGAGTACACAAATTCTTATGGTTGGTACATTATGTCATAATTGTTCTTGAATGTATCTTTTTCTAAGACTTCAAAACATCAAACAAGGGTGTAAGTTAACGTATTTTAGTTTGTAAGTTTATTGATATATGATTTCCAACAACTCAAGTACAAGTTTCATTAATAACTGAATATCAATTAAAATAACCCCTTAAATTATTTGTATGAAATTTCCATACTCAATCATAAATAATATAATTTATTATTATTAAAATTAATTAATTAGATAAGTGAAAAATCTTTTATAAAATTTTCATAATAATTTTGAAGTTCACTACGTTTTAATTATTTCGAATCGAATTCTCTAACCTACACTAATTCTCCAAAAACACTAAAAATTTATTTCTTCATAAATCCATTTCAAGAGGTTTTACATTTAAAAGACAATTGGTGAAATTATCACATATACTTTTTTTTTCTTAATTTTTTTTGGAACATTCATCATAAGAGATTATATATTTCCTTATCTTTTATTTTCAAAATTTAATTTCACTACACCAAGGACGTCTTCTAGTAGTAGTACTTTTTTTTTTCTTAAAAAAAATAGTATACATTTAACACACCATAATATATTATACTAAAATTTAAAATAACACTTTAAATTTATTGCTTATTACTTCAATTTAAGCTTAAATCATTCAGTTTGAATCGCTATCTTCAATCGTTGAAAGTTAATATATACATAAATAAAGTTCGACCCTATTTAGGGAAGAACATGAGTTTTGTTAATATATGTTGTTATTTTCATCATTATTTTAATACGAATTTTCATTTTCACTAGAGGTCGCAAATCCCTCATAGGTAGGATTATAGGGCATTGTATATTAAAAAGCTCACAACTAGTATTGATTTATGCATATACATACAAAATGGTGGAAGAAGATGCAGCATTTGTGAGGGAACTTTATACATAAATATATATATATATTTATGTATATATTACTAAAGTGCAACTAAGTGCTGTCTTTATCTTCATTAATTAAGTTGGCCAGCTTGTGCCTTCAGTTGTATGGGAAGGAATTTCCACAAATATATGAAAAAGAAAAAAAAAATACTTGTACAATTAATTTGATTTTAGTCTTGAAGGATTGGAACTAAGAAAATAAAAATTTTTGGGGTAATATTAGAAACAAGTTATTTTGACAGTGTATATGGTACAAAGATTCAGATCTGAATCAGTGGATCCTCCTGAAATGATAGTCACTTTTATAACCGTACAGTGTTACTCTCGTTTTTCTCATGACAGAGACTGACATATTTATCCTATGATACAATAATAATAATATGAATTTTAAAAACTTGAAATTAAATTTATTGATATGAAAATATAAAAGTCTTGACTATAAGTTATAGAAAACTCTTGAATTAAAAAAATATATTTTTCTAGTTATTTTTTTAAAAAAAAAACAGCTTTTTACTACTATGTTAGGCAACTTTTTTTTTTCCTAATGAATATTAGCAATTTTTATGGGATAAATAAAAACATAATAATTTTTTAGTAAATTTTAATGACATTTTGCATTTTTCTTATTATACATATATAATAGCCACCATTTATTCGTCTTGTTTAAGTTTTCATTTTAGAAATTAAGTGAAAAATAAAAATAATAAGAAAGTAATTAATATTACTTTAAACTTTGAATATAACAGTTAAATAGAAGTAAAAATATTTCAAATATACAACACTTAAAAAGTAAAAATATTATTTTATTTGTAAACTTTTTTTTCCTTATATTGTTGTAACAATGATAGATACTAAAATTTGTTATATTGTAATTTTAGTCTTTAGAATAACTACTTTTATAAAAGTGTATGTTGTAATATATTTTAAAGAGTTAAAAGGAGTTAGTTTAATGTTGAAGAGAGATGAGTGTAAGGTTGTTAAATCAATTAAAGAGCATGTGTTTAAGAAAGATACATATGACACAATATCCAAATAAAGAGGTGAGATGCAAATTTTTTGACAATTTCTTTTTTAAAGGCAAAAGTGAAAGATGTTGATTATTGTAAATATATGAAAATGTGGTAAAGTGTAATATTGTGCAGTGAATTATGGTACATAGGGTTAAGAAGGAAAGTGAGAGAGAGTGGATGTGTTGAATGGTCACCACCTGTTTCTGAATTGGCTACCTTGTATAATATTAATGCTTACAGCGGAATGAGTCAGAAAGAGTAAATATTCTACAAGTAAAAGGTGATGAAATTTAGCATCAATGGAGAAAAAAGACAATAATCTTTTGACACCCCAAATAATGTTTACTATTTCATCTTTCATTTTCTTTCTTTACCCTTACAAAAGTTTATTTTTGATGATGATGTTATTCTTAAAAACATGTTTTGACTAGTTGAATTGTGAAAGATCATATTTTTGGATGAAAAACCAGATTTTATTAGGGCAGGAAAAGAGGGAACCCCACCTTTTGATTACCCAGAAAAGTAGGCAATGAAGAAAAGGTGTGGCCTACCAAGGCATATTCATCACAACAACATAAATGATCCAACACTCCTCCACCACAACCCTACATACTCATTTATTTCCCCTTACTAACTTCACTTTTTTTACTTTTCACCTAGCTCACATCACTCACATGCTTTCTTTCTCCCCCACACTTTCACCATATCTACATTGCAATTTTTCTCTCCTATCCTACAACCTTTTCTAAGCACAACACTCCCTCTAATAATCTACCCACCCCTAACCCTAATATGGCCACAGATTCAACACTAAATAAATCACTCAAAGGATACAAATTCTCCCAATAATGTAACTTTACTTTGTCTTCCACTGTTTGTCTTGTTTTAGGACTGTGTTAGATACTATATTTTTCATTAACATTTTCAACTTTCACAAACTATATCTCACTTTTAAATTGAGGATGCATTCATATTATATTTTGAGTTGTCTATATAATCTTTTATTTTTAAAAACCTGATAAATTTTATCAACAATTATCTACTAATAATAAAGTGTCTAATTTATTTAAAAATGTATGTTAAATCAAATAATTAGTTGATCGTTGAAGATAAAAACACAAAAATAAATCATAAAGGTAGAAAGTAAACTGTTTGATTACTCAATAAAATAATTTTTTTAAATAGAACTTAATTAACAATATTCAAATTTATTGAAGTGATTAAAATTTAATTAAATTTAAATTAAATTGATACGATGAATGAATTATAATTTAAATAAATAATTCTATCCATATTTTAAATTGAATAACCACAAATACCCTGACTCGTGATCACATTGTTGGCAAAGTGTGATTTCATTAGAAATTAAAGATAGGTAAGACTCACATATGGAACTATGATGGCAATTGGGATTCAGTTCCCTTGGATTTTTACATTTTTTTTATAATAATGGGTTAAGTATTGGACTCTTTGAAAAAATTATAATAATAGGTTAAATATTAACATAAAAGTTTTGGATAATAGTTTTCCATTTTAATATATATAACAAGTAAATATTTATGTTTTATGTTCTTTGACATTCTATTTTTAGAGTTAATTATATTAAAATAAAATTACCATACTTAACAAAACTAAGTGATAACACCAGAGAATTACTCATTTTCAACTTTTGTTTTTACTCCAAAATAATATTTTTTTAATTATAAACATAGTTAAGAATATTTCACTATTTTTGGGTGATTACCCGATAGTACATATGACAAAAATAAAAATCCTAAACATTTGAATATAAATTTAATTAGTGACAATTTTGATGACATAAATATGACTCAATAAATGACTCCTCATTGGTGAGTATTTACAAGCTATGCAAGTACTAGTATAGAACAGAAAATTATTGTTTTCACGTTATAATTCAGTAGGCATGGTTATAATAAATTTGTGCTGTTATTATTTATTTAGTGTGGAAAATAGAAAATTATTAGAAATATTAAATGATGCACCTCATCTCTAGTTGTGCACTGCCAATCACAACATGCCGCATTTAGTCTTAAAGCTGCTGCATTAAATACACTCTTAAAGTCAAGGTGGCCTATCCACAAATTTAACATCAAATTATTGATCTTATTAATACCCAATGAAAATTAAATTATTGCCGCTAGACCCTGTTATTATTCTTTCTTTATCCCTCTTCATTCATTCATCAACATTATTAAGACGTGTTATTGATTTTTTTTACTATAGTAATTATAGAATAAAATAAAAAAAAGCACGTTGATTTTTAACAATATAGACTACCCTATAGCTAAAAATTTTTCAAAAATTGTGTGTCATAAACTAAACAATTAGTAAGGGTTTTTAGATATAGATGGGTAATAAGTAGACATTCTAGAATTGGTTAAAATTTATTAAAAGTTATAAAATTAGGAGAAATAGTGGTGAAATAAAAAAGTGGAGTCCACCAAAAGTTGTGATATTGTATAAATTTTAAGCAATAAAAAAAGTGTATTGTTAATATTTCTGTTTTGAGAAGGAGGAAGTATGGAAGAATAAGGGTAGAATGCATGATGGTGGGATAAGATTGGTCGAAGTTGGGTAGAAAGTTGATGTTTAGGTGAAACCTAGAGCAGAGGATTGCAGCCCCATTTGTTGCATCTTGTGAAAGTTATAAGCATATATGGGAAGCATGATATTAGCAATGGTAGACAGCTTCTCACACCGAAAGGTAAAAAGAAATCACATGCTTCCCATACCATTTTTTTCCAAAAGAAAAGGAGTTTCAAGCACCCATTTCCTTATTTGCTAGCAAGACTTTCGTGACAGCATCATGTTTCACTCAGATATGGCTATTGTTCCTCTTTTGTAGACCTCATTTCATGCTTAATTAGCAAAACTCAATCCATGGTCCCATCCCACATAACAAAAATTAATTATAACTAATGCTCTCTCTTTCACCATATATTATTGTTAATCAATTAGGCAGCTCATGAAATTAAACAAGAGGTGTGAGATCTTCTAAGGTTTTAATCTTATTACAACATATCCAAAACTTACCCTTTTGTTTACATGATTTTTTGTTAATAATGAAACCAAAAGCACAAGTGAAGATATATAGAGTTTAGATCTTTCTCTTTTTTTCTTTTTTAAGTTTTTCTTTCGTGCCATAAAAGAAAAATAGGTCAGAGTGTTGATCAAATAACATTGACCCCATCATTCATATTTTGTCAGTGTTACCAAAATATCCCTTGTCTGGTATGAAATTTGGATGCCCTTTAATTTATGTGAATCATTAATGAGAAAAAAAGGCTAATTAAAATGCTAGGTAGTAGTAGCCATGGTTTGTTTCCATGAATTTGATTGATTTAGTGATAATTAATAATTCAAGCATGATTTTGCAGAACAATACATAGAGTAGGGCGATAAAGGTTTCTGGCCACAACATCAAAGATTTTTGTGTCCATTAACTTGTACACTTGGACACTGTAGTCACATCAAAATTTTCTCTACGTCAATTATTGACACTTGAGCTGATATATGCTAATTAACACCAAGATGCTTAATCCCTCTCCACAGTAAATTTATTGTCCTTCACCTTTCCCTTTTAGCTGATATCTATGTATTATTTGCTAAAGAATCAGAAATGGTAAGTGGAAAAAGAAACCACACAAAATAAGCTCAAGAGTTAATCAAAATGCACCTTCATGCAAAACTAATAAAATTTTGTCAAACCTTTGAATATAACTGTTATTGAATTATTATCATGATTATTATTATTGGACTGAAGTTAACATTAATTTGAAGTTTCTACAAGAGAAAGAGCAACATGCACTAAGCATAGTATTACTTGAAATAATTAAACCATTCATAAAGTTTCCAAGTTACAAGTTGGAGGAGATCCCAGCTGCTTCTGAGAACCTCAACCCATGTAATGGATTAAACCCTAGTCAGATCTCAAAAGAGTTTCCTTTCTCTTCTTTCTTCTGACTAATCATATACGATTTTGAATGTCACATCCCAAACTTATAGGGATTGGTGATTTCCATGTCAATTAGAATATCGGAGATAACTCCATCATCTCCTCCACTTGACCAACGCTTTCATCTAAGAGCCACTTCTCAAGAAATGACAATGGAGGAGCACTGTTGTTCTCAGACTTTTGCCTGATCCTCTCTTCACGAGAGACTTCATGAGAAGATTCAGCAGCAGCTTCAGGACTCTTTTCAGGCATGGAATCGCATGTGGACTTGTCCCAAGCAGCATTGTTTAGGTTCTCAAAGGACAAAATAGAATCAAACTCTTCATGAGAAGCTATATCTACCACACCCTCTTGCTCATCTTTGTTTCTTTTGTGCTGATGATGGAGGTTCAAAGCAGGCAGTGATGCACACTTCACAAGCTTATTGGTGCTCTCGAAGTTGTTGTTGGTGTTGTTATTATCATCATCAATGCTTTGGAGTTCTTCATCTTGGGATCTCTTGAGTGCCTTTGGGGAAGATCTCATCCAACCTTCCAAGAGTCTTGAGATGTTCTCAGTGCTTGAGGCATATGTGGAGGACTGAGACTGACTAAGCCTAACGGATGATGAGACATGCTCACTGTTGCTGCTCATGTCTAAACTTCTTCTGTCGTTAAAGCTCTTTGGTAGATACTGTCCACTGGTTGTCGAGTCTGATGCTGAGTGGGGATCTAAGGCAGCTTGAAATTTCTTAAGCTTCTTCTTTAGATGAGTGTTCCAATAATTCTTGATATCATTATCTGTTCTTTGTGGAAGATACGAAGCTATGGCTGCCCATCTGCTCAATAATCAACAACTTCACAAATTCAGGCATATCATATGTAAAATCATAAATAAACAAATAACATCTCAATTTTGATGCTTGGTTCTTCATAGTATATTGATTCTCCATTTTTTTTGTAGAAAAGAGAATAGTTGACCGAGAATTACTTGTTACCCAGTAGAGCTTGCAAATGAATTATCATTCCTTCCTCATGGGGAGTGAAGTTCCCTCTCTTGATTCCTGGCCTGAGGTAATTTGTCCATCTAAGCCTGCAACTTTTGCTGCACCTTGACAACCCTTTTCAAGAAAGGTTTGAACTATACATGATCAGTTACAATTGATAGATTCCAAAGCAAAAAAGTATAGATAGATCAAGAAGAAGCCACTTTCATAATAATACATAGCTTTGAAGATATAATATTAGGAGATATATAATTGAACTTAGGTAATTAGTTACCAGTATTAGTAGGCACTGATCTCCAATTTCCTGGACCATGTTCTTGGATGTATGAGACAAGGATGATATCCTCCTCAGGTGTCCATGGACCTTTCTTGATGCCAACTTTGTCACAGCAAGGAGGCCTCCCCATGGGTTCCTTTCTCTCAATCTACCTTCTTTCTTTCTCCCCAAAACTCACTACTCACTTATCTCCTTTTCTAGCTAGGCCAAACTTCCCAAGAGAGCTTGCAAATAGTACCAATGCATGTGAGTGCTTTATATACTCCATGACTTTGATGAAAGCAAAACTTAAGAGTTTTACCATCCTTCATCTACCAAGCTAAGTCACCTAACTCTTTTACTACCTTTATAATTATGCAGTCAATGTGGAAACCAAAGTCAGCGAGCGACGAGTTTCACCATTTTCTCTCTTTTCCTTTCTTTTCTTCGTCACGTGGCACCTTCTCACCAGAACTTAATCTAATTTAATATTTCTTACCCTTCTCTTTTATTTCCCTTCAAAGTGTTTGCTTCACACCCTTCATGTCGTTAGCACACTAATCAATCACCATTTTGCCTTTTACACATGAGTTTTGTCCACATCTAATAAATTGAGGTTCCGAGAGTTAGTGTGCATTTCTCGTCTAATCTATTCTTTTGATTTATTAAAATTGAAGTCCCTAACCAAACATAAAATTCAAAGCAAACTTAATTGTGGCATTGATTATTTTCCAACGAATACTTGCATTTTTATTTTTATTTTTTATTTCATTTCTGATTTTCACTCCCCTCTGCAAAATTGAATGTATGGTACTGCCAAAATTTAGCGGACAGCTAACAATAAATGAAATTTTCACAGAGAGGAGCAGAAAATGCCGTAAGGATTCTCAGAGGGGTTAGAGATTTTGGTAAGGTTGTTGCTGGCTTTTGGGGAATGTTTAGAGAATCTGGAACAAATGAATAATGATTTGTGGTTACTTGTCTGTTATTGTGCAGGATAAATATTTAATTTGTACTTGTTAGCTTGTAAAGATCTTCAATTCAACTCTGAATCCATTATCATATATATATATACATATATATTTATTTATATATGAAATTGTTACATATACATATGAAGGTCATGTGACATGGAACTATGTTATGGTTCCATAAGGAGTAATGCTTTCACTTTTCAGTGGTGTCAAATTTCAGCCTCTTCTGTTATCTTTTTGGCTTTTTTGGACTGATGGGACTACTTAGAGCAATAGACGCAAAATAATCAAAGGTAGATTGAAAAGTGGTTATTAGTAATAGAAAAAAAGGTTCAATTTTCTTTGAATAAATAATGGCTGCTTCATGATTATATCATGAGAATTCACTTTCTTTTTCATCTTCTGAGAGAGAGAGAGTTTGCTTCTTTATGAGGAGCAGCGAGAAGTTCCTCTTAACCATGTGTCCAAGCTGTGGCATGTACTGAAGTAGTGTGTTAGTACTTAGGTTCTGTCACTTTCCCTTCATCTTAATTACTCCCTCTTCTGTGAAAAAGGATAACGATCTCCTATGCAACTACTCTAAGGTCCAGTTTATCAACATTCTGCTAAAACAACACTTCAAGATAAATTGCATTGTACAATGTATTGTCTATATAGTACAACATAGGGCGAGATCCAAAGCAAAAACAAAAAAACAATGTAGGATAAGACAAATAATGTATCAAACAAATTTGTAGGAATAATATTCCTTTTTTTCTCAAAGATTTAGTCTCTCTTTTTTTTTTTTTTTTTTTTTAAATTTTTTTTGATTTAAAAAAATTTTTTTTTTTTTTATTTTTTTTTTAAAATTTTAAAATATTTTTCTAGAAACAAAGAAAAAAAAAAAAAACAATGTAAAAAAAAAAAAAAAAAGAATCAAAAAAATTTTTAAGAATAATATTCCTTTTTTTCTCAAAAATTTTGTTTTTTTTTTTTTTTTTTTTTATTGTGAAAT
>Ga0099824_1000428_pt1 | contig 48722 bp, 22 predicted proteins | sample SiratrowhiteBW_FD_76837 | JGI IMG/M metagenome (GOLD analysis project Ga0099824, IMG submission 76837) | Root nodule microbial communities of legume samples collected from California, USA - Siratro white BW | ecosystem: Host-associated > Plants > Roots > Nodule | place: USA: California... | reverse complement strand
TTTTATATTTTATAATCTTAAATATAATTTTGTATATATAATTATAAAATATAAAAATTTTTTTTGTATTATATATATATATATATATATATATATATATATATATATTTTACAAAATTAATTTTTAAATTGTACAATTAAATATACAAAATTATATTCCAGATTATACAATCCAAAAATCAATTTATATATTTTTTCAATTTTGATTTTCAAATTGTACAACAAATAATACAATTTCCAAATTTTAGATTTCGTAATCCAAAAATAATATTTTCACTTTCTTACACAATTAAGAAAGTTTTCTTATTGTTCAATCTAAAAAGAACTTCAAACCAAAAAGCATAAGACTACTCAAAATCAAGAATTTTAAAACTAAAACAGCTGCCCCTTTTAACTTTATAATGTTTACTCAACTTAAATGCTGTTTCAAATCTCTCGACCTCCACATCCACCTCGCCTCTGAATTATCAACGACGGATGTGCCTATAACAACCTCCATTGCCATTTAATCGAAGAAGGGTAAAGTGGACATTTTGAAATTTATGGAGTGCAGAAACAACTTACGAGGGTGCAAAAAGAAGTTCCCTATATTCCAAGCTTCTGCCTTTTCTAATGAAGAAGGCTTAAACCCTTGAAAAACCAGAAACCTCTGTGGTGGTTAATCTTACATCCACCGTTCACCTGTTATCAAAGGTGTAATTGTAACATTAATGTTTCTGAATCCATGTTGAAGATGATGACGCCTTTCAAACGCTTTCACTTAGTTCGCACACTTTATCGTTCATCTCAGATTGAAGAATCTTCGTCGTATCTGTGAGTAACAACATTGCTTTCATCACGATCTGACAAAATGCATTTTCTTCATCAACCCAAACGGTTGTTTCCACAATTTTTATTTCCTTGTCTTTGAATTTTCAGACTCGGTAGCTGCAGGACTTATACCTCTGCTATATCAAACGGTAATATACTTTAACATTTTTTTGTTACTTCATTTCTATGCAAAAGGGATTTTTTATAAGAGAGATGTGTATGAATGATTAGGAACTGGTCTTTAACATCTCTTTGTTTACCGTTCAAGTGAATTTTTTGCCTGATCAGGTTCTGAGGGTAATTTCAGGAGCTTCTATCCTAATTTATTAAAGGGCCAAGATGGCTTTCCCTTTGCTGGTGTAAAATCTTTGACACTTCGATCTACAATGGTAAATGTTCTTGAACATTTTAATCTATCGGGGCCCTGATTTTTGGGATTTGAATTCCGAGCTTTCATTTGTCCTTTTTATGTTTCTCTTAGGCTGCTGAGTTGTCCATTTTCATGAACCATAAGAGGATGATGACTACTCAGGTCAAACCCTCAGCACAAGCGCGACAAGTGGTATCTCTCTTACGTTTCTTTTCTTTCTTTTATGACGCTCAAGTGTTTTATGCTATTCTTCATGGTATATAGTATATACTACATGTGTTTTATCCAAGATATACTTATTGTATTGGATCGATGAGGTTTATGGATGATTTTTTCTTTTTTTGATGAATGTTTCCTATATCTTTTGGGCGTCAGTATTTAGTTATAAAACTGTTGATTTGTAGTGTTTTGAATTGACTTTTTACTATCTCTTTCTCATTTATTCACTTCTTGTATGCTGGATTATATATCCATTTATTTGAATATTGGAATTCAATTACTGGATTTATTAGCTTTTTTCCTTTCTATGAAAATCAATACCAATTGAGGTAAATTGGTTCTTCAAACGAGTTTTTTCTACTCTTCAACGCGATGGTGTGCGGAACCTAAGACATGCAGTTTATGGCTACAGTTAAGCTAAGGCATTAAAAAGATTTTGATCATTTATAAATTTAGAGTATTTTCATATGATTCGAGGCATATTAGCATTTCAAGTAACAGACCACCCGAAAAGGCTCCATCATTTTAAAACTTGGATATGCTAGATGTAATTACATGTGCTCATTTGGGTCTTGTTCTCTAAAACAGCCGCCTAGAGAGTTGATGATCAGATGGATTTCAGGCTACCCTCTTATTTGAATTTGAACATTTATCTACAGCTTAAAAGGATAATGTAAATGGATTTGATCTATAATGGCTTTCTGTGATCATTTAGAGATTGTTTGATTTCTGTTTTTTAGTTTATAAAGATAAAGGAACAGATAAAAAGCATGTTTGGTTAGTGCTTTCTTACTACATGTTTTAAAACTATCCTATAAGATCAATTTTGAATACTAAAAGACAGAAACAGCTAAAAGATGTTTCCTCACCAGTTTTCATAAAAACATGATGGCACAACTGTAAGTATGTACATTCACTAGTGGCAGTTTTCTAACTAACAAAAATACAATCTTATCATTTGCATATTGATGAGAAGTAGACCATTGATATTGATGGAACTCAAACCTCACCAATTTTCAAAACTTTAGAAGTTGTCCTGCCATAGTTTTTCATTCATTCCGTTTTCAAAATGTTATCTTGAAACAAATTTTAAAGCAGCATTAACAAGTTTTTAAAATTTAAAACAGAAACAGATGTCAAACAAGGCATTAATTTGCAGATCAGGTAATAATTTTGATATTTTGCTGTCATATCATTGATGCAGGCTCAACAAATATCCGTATCAAGTCCTGGATTTATCTATGAACCTTATGAACCTCGTGAAAAAATCCCATTTTGGAGGAGGTTAGATCTCAGTGGTTTTAGATCTCTATGGTTTATACAGGGCTTTTCATCACTTAGGGTTTAAAATTCGCATAGCTATTTGTGGTTTTATTTTAACATTTGGAATTGTTTATGCTTTTTTCTAGTTATTTTCTTTCACCACTTTGATATGCCTTCCGTGTATTTCCTTATAAACTATTTATAATTATTTATCATGATCTTATGTATAATTTCTCTGATATTTGATGCATCAGATGGTTCACTATAAGTGGTTGGAGAAGAACAAAACATGACATAATTCTTGAGGTGATTATGTATATAACTTATTTTAATTTCAGTTTGCATTATTCCCCCAAATTTCGAGAATAGAGCCAAACTATATCAATGTAACCATTCATTCAAATTGTTCTATTAATTTTCTCTTTTCTTTACACCCAATGTTGGAGAATCGCAGCAGATTGTTGCTTTCTTTTAATGAGGAATTATTTTCCTCTCTTTGATCTCATTCTTCCCTTTTTCTCCTAAATATTCTCCTTTATAAGAGATTAGAAAAAGAAAGAGAAAATTAAATCACTCTGAAAATATTGACCCTGCACCCTAATGGAGGCTATCGATAACCTTAACCAAGCTTTGTATTTTACTCTGTTGCAGCTCAAAAGTGCCTATGCTATTGCTAAGTTAAGAAAAAAGGGATATTCAAAAAGTCAGTTCTACAAGGAGGCTGTCAACATGTACAAGGAGGTGTGCTCTGTAGTCTTTACTAAGTTTTTTCTTTTTAAATTCATCGTGACAAGATCAAACAGCAACTAACCAACGAAGTCTTTCTCCATTAGGTGGTGGTGTCTAATAAATAAATCAAATAATGTGATTTTGTTTCTCTTACTACTGATTCTGCCAATTGATAACGATCTTTTATCGATTGCCTGTTAGTTCAGGCAGCCCTACAGTAGAACTAAGAGTAATTTAGGAACTAAAAGAAAATAAGAAGTGGAAAAAATATTGCATTTATTACACTTTTGGTCCCCCTATTCATATGTTTCAAATTCCAAACTGATATAAATAAATAAATTCAGTCTTCCTTGAGTCTCATTGTTTCTGTTGTCAGCAAAGATAGTGCCACTGTGCAACGTTTGTAAAACTGACTTGCATGCCAGTATCTTTCCCACGGGGCTCATGTTTGCCGGTGTTGCACTATCTCTGGATTCTCTACTGACATGGAGATGATGTGGATTAGTTGCAAACCAACGAGATTGTCGTATGATATCGGTCTACTTTACATCAATCTGTTGAAAACTAGAGGGATCAATTGTTAATTAATTTAATTTGATACAAGTGTTTAAATTGGTAAAATTATGAATAATGAATATGTTGCTCAGAACATGCAGTCTGTATTTAAATTTGAAATCTATTTTGGTTATTGAGTTACTTATGATGATTTCAAATCCTTATTTAATTGAACAGATTGTGTGCCTGGTAAAGCAGATCTCTAAATGGCATTGGATGCATGCAGTTTCTTTTACAGAGTGTAGGTGCATGATTGCTATAACTTAATATATTAGGAGAGTGTATTGTTGGAAAGATTTGGAGTGATACAGCCACTTCAGATAGTGTTCAGGAGAATCAATTTAAACAAATGCCTTGAAATTAACTGCAAAAGACATTATGTCTGGTATTTGTTCATATTTTGAATTTTCACCAGCTAGGACAATTTATAATCCCTATTTCTTGGTAGTTTCTTTCTTTCAGTTGCAGGATGTGTTTTGTTCTATTGACTTTCTTTTCCGCAATGATTTCAGTAGGGATATCTTGTTTGCCCCAATGCTGATTTTTTTTTTCCAGATAAACACGCTAATAGCTAATGGTGACAGAAGATCGTTACGGAAAACAGTTACCGAGAAGATGTTCTCTGTATGCTTCAGTTCTTTTATGTGATTTTATTGGTGAATATGATCTATAATGCAATTTTGTATATTTTTCACTTTAATAATTTCTGAAGAGAATATAGTTTAATTTATGAGATCTTGTGTTTATTTTCTTGTCCAAGGCACTTAAGAATGAAATTAAACAAAGAGAATCTGCATGGAGCAAGGTATATTGGGAAATGGTTGAGCCTGTTGTTACGATTCGAACTTTGCGGGCACGTCTGGTTAGTATTCTTCTGCATTGTGTTTAAGTTTTGGTCATGATGTGGCAAGGCAACTCAAAATGTAGCACAAATATGAAACAAGAGAAAGAACATCTGCCTTTACTGGCACTGGATCACATCAACGAGCTGACTTGTGAACTTGCTAACACTGAAGCATCACTGATCAAAATCTGGTCCCACTGGATTAAGTAATAGTATAACTATCGTTAGCTTTGCTAGGATGCATTGCTGGAGATCTTCTGACCATTTTACTAGTGAAAACTTTGAAGTTATTCCCCTTTTGTTTGTTGGTATCTTTGTTAAGTTTCTCTGGAGATCTCCCTGGAGTTATTGGTTATATATTGTAGGCACCATGAACAAAAAACTTAATTTCGAAGTTTTTTTAACTAGTTTATGCTGTATAAATCTTTTCTGGGATTATATAGTTAAACAAAGTTTTAATTGTATATAATTGGTATTTTCTGCTTGAAGTATGATGACAAATCTATAAGTGCTAGTCAACCAAGCACGTCCTTTTCATCTACTAATGCAGATGTGCAGATTATGTATGATGCTGAATTGTACTGTCACTCTCTCTCACACACGAGTGCACATATTTTGAAATCAGTAATTTGCTTTTTAATATAATGATTTTTTTAGTGGTGACTTTCTTTTCAATTACAGATTGGAGTTGATCGGAAAGACCTGGATAAAACATTTATTCAGCTTACTCTTGAGATTTTGGCTAAACAGGTATGCTTTACATTAAAATCGGTCCAATCCCTGAAAACTTATGCCATGGTTTCATGAGTAATAGGAATTTCAACAACTCAGAACATTGAATGTATGTTATATTAATTGCAGAAATTTGAAGCATATGACTCGAAAGGATCTGTGGTAGCTGGAGATAAAAGAAAGGAGGTAATAATGATGCTTGCTAATTATATTTTTTAAAAACGGTTTTTCGTCATCTCAAATTTGTTTCTCTTTACACATATAAAAGTGATTATCCCATGTACATATTTCTGTTTGTTAGAAGTTTGTCTACGGAGCAATCAAGCAGAGTTTTTTTAAGAGAACAGAAGAGGATGAGAAACCATCTCCTAACTTTTTTTTTTTTTTTTTTCAAATGCACTTGTGTTGAAACAATTTTTTAAACTTAATAGAACTTGAATTCAATATTATTTTTGGAAGCACTTTTTAAAGCAAAAAAGTATAAGAGAATCAAACGGGCTCTTGATTTCTTTGTTTCCATGTCTGAAACAAATTCTGTTTCCATTCTGTCCGTGGCACTCCTGGATATTCATTTCCTTTTTCTTTCTTCCAATTTATCAAAAAGCACTAAACCATCAAGGAAAAGTTAGTTGGTTCTTGGAATCAATTTTCTGTGGCATGAATTATATGTAGTTGGTTACTCATTCATTTTCCAGGAAATGACAAACCGCTTTAGTGAAGGGAACTTCAAACTTTCCAGGATTCATCCTTTTGACTTCCAAAATCAATTGCTCACTAAGTTCAGTGCATTGCTCTTTATTTTATATAAGGGTCTACTTTCGCCCTGATTGCCGGTTTCCTCTGTTTACCAGGTTCTTGTCCGTGATATATGGGTATTTGAGAAGTCTATGTTTCACCCTGGCGCAAGCTGGCGTCTATGTGGACGGATAACACCAAAAACATCACGCTCATCTACTTGAATAAAGGGACTAAAATTCATGATAGTTAGCTGTTCCTATGTTGCATCTTGTAACTGTTGAGGTGAATTCTTATATTTGTTTCTCTGGAGCTTTGTCCTCTGAATGTAATCAAGTATAGGTGTAAACCTATGCAAATTTTGTAATTCGAATGAAATTCATTTGGAAATGCTTTATTTCTTCGCTTGCCTGCTTACCAGTTTCTTTCCTTGCGGGAAAGGAAATTGCCAATATAAAATAGTAAACGTGGAAGAATGGGCAAAAGAGATTCTCTTCTCCGTATTAATTCGACCCTGCTAACGATTTGGAAAGAGTAACTAAAGCATAGAAATTTTTGCATCTGTATTAGTCATGATTAATTACATTGCTTAAATGTGCACGTACCATGCACTAAACATAATCAGAGCAGGGGAGATGCAGTATCAAGCAATGCCTTCTTATATTCTTGCTTTCTACTTTCAGATTCAATGGCAACTTTCTAAGAAAAGCAAAGAATATCTTCCAAATATTTCAACATCTACTTCCTGATTTAAACTTATATTGTTAGTTGACGGTGGGTTTAATCAACCTCTTCTTCCACCCTTTTCATATACTTTTTTCTCTGGGTAAGTTTTAGCAGATGGACCAAAGAGAATTCAATCTTCAACCTATGGCCATTTGTTGCAGGCTCTACTATTTTCTCAAAAGAGCTCTGACTTTACAAGCGTCAAAGACAGTGACTTTAGGGCGTTCTAGACATGACAGTTCAAGCTTGACTACGCTAAGAGGTTCTGACTCTAAAGCAAAAGAGGAGGATCAGTCAGAGACACCAAGCGAAGTTGATGATGGCAAGAAGCTTCCATCAACTGAAGGTCTTGTAGGTGACTCTATTGCTACTCATGTACAGCAAGCTGAAGAGAAGAATAACTCATGCATGAACATTGATAATAAGATGGAAGGAAAGAATGAGGTATTAACATTGCCAACGCCAACTTCAACTCTAGCACCAACGCGATCTATAAAGAAAACTGTAAGCATAAATGAGAACGTGGAAGAGATTCGGCCACCTAACAAGTTTAAGAGGATCTGGAGCAAGTCCTTCCAAAAAATAGGTTCTCGGGATGAAGAGGAAGAACCAATGCCTCCTCCGCGACCAATTCTGAAAGTGGGTTCTGATATCACTGACAAGTCATATTCCGGTTCTTAATTTCACGTTTCTGGTGTAATAATGTTAGTGGTTTAGGGTTTACAAAAGCCCCGTGTGAATGCTATGGGTGGCCGTAATCTCTATTATTCTTTACATTAATATTTCTAGGTCCTCTTATGCTTCTTAAATTCTAAAGAAATCGAATATTTATCTTATTCGATGCACAAGTCCTCTCATCCGAGTTTCTCACGAATAGATAATAGAATATTTGCAAATACTCCAACTTTGTCATGTGCAAAATCTGTTTGATTCTAGACTATATCTAAATGGCAATTTAGAATTCCTGTGGGCATACACAGTACTAAACCACATTTGAAAATGAATCACACAAACTTAATGAAAATATCGCAATCTTTTGTAAACAATGATAATGCAGGCTTTGCCATCATAACAAATAATCCACAAGAAGCAAAAGAAGCTTTAATAATATAATACAAAGCCCTACAAACAGCATCAAAAGGCTACCTATTAGTGTCAACTATCACTTTCCTAGTTTCCTTCCCCTTAATTTTCCCCATTACATTCTATTGAAGACCCTTCTCATACAATTTAAAACTAAAAATCAATCCATAAACCCATATGGGAAGCACACTATGTACATACACTTAAAGAATTAGTCACCTTCATTTTCTTCCGCAGCATCATCATCATCATCAGAGTCAGGAAGATGATCAAAAAAATCCCCAAGGTACCAGGGACACTGATCATTCCAGTCACCCCGGTTGGCCGTGGCGCGCCATTTTTGGTCAGCTATCATCTCAGGAGAGAGTCCCCATTCGAGCATTTCTTCTTCTGTATGATGAACAGCTAAGCTGTATTCACCACCACTTCCTAGCTGCATGACACGGAACTCGCAGTTCCCAAAATTGTTTAGGTGCTCAAACTGCTCAACCGTCCACTTGAACCACTTCATAAGGAAAATACGCGATGTCAGCCCGTGAGAAACAATTACGAAATTCAAATCATTGGAAGGATCGTGACGAAGCCTGTTCATGTCTATGTCCCTCCACAGAGATTCAAAGAAACCTGCGAACCAATCAATTCAGTTATCATTGATCTTTTAAAATTATAGAAAAAATTACCTTTCCTCTAGAACTTCAACACCTATTTAAAATAGTTCACACTAGACTACAAAAATTTTAAGAATATAAAATTTGTTTTTGTTTGACTCTAATTGCACATTTTACCATTGAAATTTTTATTATCCAATTTTCAACTCAATAAGTTTTATCACTAATATTTTAAAATTAAACACATTTGATTTCTTAGTTTGAGGTCTGATAAATGTTAATGTCATGATGACTGACAGAACTCAGACAAAAAAAGAGAGAGTAAAATATACTTAATTATAAAAAAATTAATACTATACTTTGTCAAGTTGAAACTCATAAATTAAAATATGGAAAAGAGTGAAACCTCGATAGTGATATGTGCAATTAAGTTTAAATGAAAAAAAAAATCCTTATTTTTTAAAATTTTTATTTATTTCAACATCAGGTCATAAAGCATTAAACATTTGATGGAAAGATAAAATATGCTAAATTTAAAACATTATGGGTGAAACTAAATGGACATTTTCCCACAGTAGTACGGAAAAGAGAAAGTTTTCTCCAACCGGAATTATTATTATTATTATATTTTATTTTATTTTTTTGCTTTGTAGGGCTGGGTGGAGAAGAAGAAAGGAAAATATAAAAAAATAAAATAAATTTACAAAACTTGTTATAAGTAAATGTGATTTGAAAAACATAATTAAAATCGAAAATACTATGTAATAAGGAATATAATTTAGTTGTGTAGTGAATTAAAATATTTTAAAATTTTAAAATAGAAAGAAATATAAAACTTTTGTAGTTTATTGTTATTGATGAATAAAAAATTTAAAAGGATTTTAAAAAATGTAGTTGAAAATATAAAATGAATAAAATATAGATAGTGTAATTTTTATATTTGAAAATAGGAAAACGGGAAAATTTCAAATCAAGTCTGCTATCGAATCCTTACAATCACTTGTATCTGTGCTTCAATTAAATATATCTATTTTACTTTATTCCTCTCACCATTTGATACCTCAATACAATAATCAAATTAGTTCTAACATTTGTGGCTCGAGGACTGATCTGATTCCATTTTATTATCCAAATTCAAAGAGAAAAAAAAATTCTCATGAAGTTTGACATCAAATAAAAAATTATTATTGATATTACTTTTTATAGTAATAATAATTAATGAATGACCTTTAGAAAACCTTTATATTGCAAGGACATATATTAGTTTCATCCTACTCAAATTAAGTTTGAATTTTTTAAATCATTCTTTCAAAGGTGGATGAAAAAACAAATAATACATATACACACACTTTGTATACTAGAAGATCTCACCAAAAGTGCAACCAAGATTTCTAACATAGATCGTGAAAAATATGTCAGAAAAACATTTTTTAAAACGCATCTTCAATGATTGAAGATTATTAAAACTCATTAAATTTAGTAAAAGCATGCCGATTCCGGTCATAAAATTAACACAATGATTTTGAAAGACCAAATAAGATTCAGATCTTCATAGAAAAAATTATAAACCAAAATAAGATAATACATAAATTAAAAAAGTGAATCATTTTACATGCTAATTTTAGTTCATGGAAAAACTACTTTTAATTTATGATGTGAAAGTTTATCCAAATCGTGTTAATTTCAACTGCTAGAGTATTTATCAATCAAATTAAATAAAAAAGAAGGAAAAAAAAATGAGAAGTTGATTTGGAGATCAATGGTAAAGAAGAGAGAGAGAGAGGTTACTGGAAATGCGATCGAAAACGTCGGCGGCGGACTCTCCCTCGGGGAAGCGGTAGAAGAACCTTCCGAAGCGTTCGCGGTTTTCCTTTATTACCTTCATCCTCTCTTCCACCTGAAAGTTCCCAAAGTCCTGCTCCCGAATCCGTGACTCTTCCCTCACGCCAATCATCCTCTTCTTCGAGAAACACCGACCTACCTCCCGCAGCGTCGATCGCGTTCGCCTGTACGGCGACACGTAGAACTGCACTCGCCAGTCCGGCGAGCAGCCAGCGCCGCCAATCAAGCGGCGGAGGCGGACGCCGGCCTGACGCGCCTGCGCCAAGCCCTGCGCCGTTAAATTAATGCTGTGGTCGGGAATTGTGGTGTATGCCGCCATGTCTCGGTTCCCCTGCGACTCCCCATGCCTCATCAGAATTATCCTCTTCGGCAGCACTCCCTTCATTTCTTCTCCAACCATAGTTTTTTCTCCCTGGATTTCAAATTTACGATGTTCTAACTACTTCAGAATTTGAACAGACACACCCTTTCTTTCTGCAACTGAACGCTATGTCAACATTTTTATTATGAATAGAAAACCGTTTTCATAATAAAAAATAGTCAAAATTATTATATTAATAATTAAATTAATTTAATCTTTGAAGAGTTTCTCTGGTCAGCTTTGGTAGCGTTTTGTTGAAAATTTTAGTAACTTTTCCTTCTTAACTTTGAATATTGTACTCTTTTCAATCTTCAACTAACTATCTTAGCGGACACGGTGTTTACTCATTTTTATTAAAACAATATAACAAAAAATATAGAAAACAAAATTTCTATTATTGGACGCTCAGATTCTTAAACTGCCTTTAGATCTAAATTTTATTTGAATATGATTTATTAACTTTCATTTTATTTTAATTATATAAGGTGTATAATTATTAATTAAATTTAATCGTCAACGACTTTAATGATATCTCACTATATTATAGTCATTCAATGATTATCATATAGAGTAATCTAACATTTTTAATTTAGAAAACTTTTCTTTGTTGTGACAAAAATTACAAGTATTATTAATAATATATATAAATAGTATTTATGTCATTGTATATAAAATACAATTTTTATACTTTTTTATTACATAATTTTATTGTTATTAAATTAAGATAATTTTATTATTTAATTAAATATATAGCCGTACAATCTTTCTAATAATAACTGAATAGTTCATCAAAACAGAAGCGCGTCTATTTTCTCTAATGTGTAATAAAAAAAGATTTTTAATACAGCTTTTAACTTTTAAATAAAAAATGATTATTTTTTATTATATTCCAATTGATGCTATTCAATTTAAGAAAAAACATTTAAAAATAATAATGACGAATTAATACTCACTAAAGCTTAAGATTAATGTCATGCTTTTAATTGATTTATTTTAAAATTTTTATTTGTTGTAAATGGAATAAACATTTCTTGAATCCTGTCATATTTTAAATTTTGTTTAAAAAGTCATAAACAACAGAAAATAAATCGATGACGTTATATAAATATTCAACATTGAGAAACTATTTTTTTATTAAAAAAATAACTAGCTAAGCGATTTCATAACTATGATTTTTATAAAAAAAAATACTACTATTTTTTATAAAAGTAAGCCGTATTTCTCTTTAAAATTTTAATTTAGAAATGTTGATTAATTTTTAAATAAATTGTAAAACTTTTCAATTACATCATCAATGTCTATATGTATTTTTTAATTACATAATTTTAGTATTAAAGAAACTGTAACTAATATTTTTAATAAAAATATTATTTAATTATTAAAATTTAAAATAATTTTTTAACTGTGTTAAAAATTAAAAGTGTAGAGGTATGTCTTGTTGGTGTTTTTGGTAAGGAAAATCATTCTTTTTATAACTGTTCAAATAATATTATTTTTTTGACAATTCTAAGGTGATAACCTTTGTTTACGTGTAAAGGGGTAAATTTGTATCTTAAATTATATTATCATATTTAATTTTGTAGAATGACCTTTGAGTAGATAAAAGAACTCATTGAGTGAATAATTAAAGTAAAACTCATCATCATTATTAGGAGAAACCAAAAAAGAAAGTTTAAATTGGAATGTTGTTGTTAAAGGAAAAAAATCTCATAACAAAGACAATAATAACTTGAAATTGTGAATGGAGAATCAATGAGATTATCCATAATGTAATATTTACAGTTTTTCATCTTGAAATGATATAATATTTACACTTTTCATTTTGAAAAAAAAAAGGAGTGAGATTGTATTATAGGATTGGTAGAAAAGAAAAAAAACCTTGCACCAATAAAAAAGATAAAAGACAGACATACTCTCATTATAGATGATAACGAATCAATAAAAAAGATAAATGATACAAAGACTTTTACTGCAAACTATAACGATAAATGAAAATGGTGAATATTAGAGACACTTCACATTATCAATTCAAACTTTCTCCAAAATCTATTTTAATTATCAAATTTATTTTTTAACAATATTTAAAATAAATAATATTATTCTTGTTAACGTGTGTCTATCCACTTTAAAATTTTAGAAAAATGGTTTGTTTGAAATTGTAACAATTAAAAATAAAAAAAAAGTTAAACGAATTATTGAATGTTGAATATATTAAAAATTTAAAATAATATATTTTAAGCATTGATTTTTCAAATCTTACTAAAAATAAAAAATAAGTTAAATTATCTTATAATCTTTTTATATATTTATAATTATCCAATTTCATTCCATTCTAAATAAGGAATTCTGCCATTTTATATAAAATTAAATTTCATTCCTAATGTTCACATATATAATAAATAATCAGGACAACCAATTACTACTTTATCTATAACAAAATAAATGAATAAATTTTAAATAAATAAAAAAATGTTTTTATTATCAAAATGAAAGTCACAATTAAAAAAATTATGCACATAAATAATAACAAATTTGTATTTCACCTTTTTGTTTATTTATATATTTATGTATGTAGTGTTTTTTTTTCCTTATTATTGGTCTTGTTTTATAATTTTTAAATTACATTTATTAATGTCAATATTTTTATTTTAATTAATGAACCATACTATTAAAAAATTATGTAAATAAAATTAAATACATTTTTTTCAGATTAAAAGCATATGCTAATTTATATTTTTCATAAAAAATGTTTTTGAATAAATAAAAAAATAATAAGTTAATAAAAAACATACTAGAAAGATAATATTCTCATAATGTTAGAAAAAAATAACAAAACTAATTAAAAAATTACACAACGAAAGTTAAAAAATTAAAAATATTATTTTCTTTCCATAATAACTATTTCTAAATTAATAAGAAAACCAATAAATTAAATAAAGAAAACCAAAATACAAATTTAATATCCATTTTTTTCAAAAAAATAAAATAAATAACTAATTCAAATAAACTCAAAACCAAAATCTATAAAATAAAATTGAAAATACAAATAGACGCCTAGGTATGATTTCTTTAAAACACAAGAAAACAAAAGTAAATTTCAAAATTTAGTTAAAAAATGAAATTGACAAAAAAAAGAAGAAAAAATCATGCTTATGCACACGATTTTCCTAAACTACGTAAAATAAAGAAAATCAAACCCAAGAAAATTCAAAAACAAAACTAAAAAGAATTAACATAACGGAAATCGTGCACGTAAAAAATGAGTATCATTTTTTCAGATGACTATTTTTTAAAAATAAATAAATAATTTAAAAATGTGCTTTCATGCATTTTTAATGAAAACAGATTCTACGAAAAATCATATGATGAAACACAATTTCAATATTGAACACTAAAATTGTGTTTAAACACGATTTTTTATTTTAAAATCATACTTTCAAAGTTTATCTATTTATTTGAATTAAAAAAAAATTGATTTCCATAATAAAACGTTAAAATTGCACTATGAAAAAAAAAAAAAAAGGGCTCTCATTATAAAAGACTGTGATGGACTTACGTTAGGCTAAAATCCTGACATTTTTTTAAGAATTTGATATAAGGTTTAATAAAAAATTATTTGGTTAAGAATGTTAAATCTTAATATTAAAAATGATTTTCAGACCTAACCTATCAGTTTATGTAAATGTAAAAAAAAAAATGGTAATATTTTAAATTATTTATAATATGCTAAAATCATTGATTTAATTTTATTAATGATAAGCATGGTGACTTACACCAGTAGTCAAACTTATAAGATTATTAAACATAAGTCTATGCTCTGTTTAATTTACTACAAAATAGATTTTAAAATTCACATTATACTGTTTAGCTAATAATATAATAAGTTTAGTAATCTTTTAAAGCTTTTATAATAAAATAGACTTCTAATTTTTTTTAAATCACACTATTAAAAATAAATAAATTTAACTCATACCTTTTTTTAATAAAGGACGTACTTAAACTTTAAATTTGACTCAATTCAATCTATTTTAACTCTATTACCCATCTTATATTTTAGTCATTAAAGTTTAAATTTATTTTTCTAAAATCATGTATTCAAAAAATTACTTATTTTGCTCTCTTGTTCTTTTCACACATTTTATTGGCCACCAAATTCGTTATCACATCTCGAGTAATTTTTATTTTTTAAGCATATCAATCCGAACTCTCTATTAAAAGTTACGACTATTTAAAAATTTTTTTGACAACTTAAAATTTTTGGTAAATTTATATGATGTAAGAACTCTACGATGAAATATACACTAAAAAAGTTGTTGTTAAATTATTTTAACTATTTTTAATAAATTTTATAAAAATGCTAACTTATTGCAAAGAAAAGCGGTAAGGAGATAAAGGTGAAACCAGACATTCATATATAAAGTAAAATCACTCTTATGGAATCTTTAATAACATGCAATGACAACCTAAAAATAAGTTAATCAAATAAACCACCCATGTCCAATATTTTGGAAAACAAAACAAAGTCAATAAAGGCTACCAATGAAGGAGCATGGAAGCAGCAAAGAACGCAAATACCATAGAGACTCAATCGGCATGAGAAAAAGAGAAATAGTAAGAGCAGTGAAAATGTTATGTTAAAAAACACATCTATTACATTGATTGTTTAAAATGATCTGTAATAAGTCCATGTCAAAATGTGTTTTTTTTTTTAATTTAACTATAAAACACCACTTTCTACATCGGTTGTAGCTCACAACCGATGTAGAAAGTCACTTTATTATATATATTGGTTAGAACAATAATCGATGTAATGAATGATGCTTTTCAAAAATGGGTTTTTTTTTTACAGTATTTTTTACAGGTGGTATGTAACAATCGATGTAGAATGACCTATATAACATCCATTACTCCTTAACTAGTGTAATATATTCTCATTTATTTACAAAATTGTTACTATGTTTTGTTTAGAACAACCTTCCTAACCAACATTATATCCAGCTAGTGTATCAAACATATCAAATTGAAATCCCTTTAACACCCCTTACCCGTAAACATAAACAAAAACATTATGTTAAGAAAAACACAAAGCTTGAGTTTAGAATTTGATGATGACATAAATAAGAAGCAAGTTATTAATGAGAAGTTATTAAAAAATTGAAATAGTAATTAAAGAAAAGAAAAGAATGTAAGAAAAACTTAATAAGTACTAATTTTGGTTATTGTCATTAAGTTTCTCATTGTAATCCATTAATATTAATATTATTATTATATTATTATTAAAAATAACATCTTATTTAGTGAGGTTATTTTCACTAATGTTTATTATTATTATTATTATTATTATTATTATTATTATTATTATTATTTATTATTATTATTATTATTTATTATGATTATAATAATAATGGTTAACTGTTTCATTTTCATAGGAGTTATCATTAATTTTGTTACAAGTTTATTATATTTTATTATTTCCCATCTCTTTCATAATCTCCATCACCAACAAAATGTACATTAAGAAATAAGAAATTATTTATATGTTTTAATTTAATAAAATTAAAATTAAAAATAATTTCAATATTAATTTTTTAAAATAATAAAACATCCTAATACTTAGATTTAGAGTACAACTACAAAACATTCTTCAACAATATTTCTCTTTTTTTTTACCTTTCTCCCATGAATTTTCATTACTTGAATTTTCAGAACAGAGTTACAAAGGACTCTTAGGTCCATAATTTTGTTGTTGTTGTTTCAAACAAAATTCTAAATTGTATGGGATGAACAAAAACTATAACACAAAGTTATGTGATTAATTTTTTTATTAACAATAAAGAATGTATCAAGAATTTTGTGGTTAATTGTTTCAAAATTTTCAAGTTGATCTCTCCATTAAAATCATTAAGAAACTCTTATAATATTTATGTACCGTAAACATTGCTTTTCTCCAATAAAAAAATCATTTCACTATGTTTATGTTCATTTTCAATATAACATTCATCATACATATTCTGTACAGTGAGAAATTAGTATAAATACAAAAGAGACATAATAAGTATACAATCAATAAAATATACATTCTCAATAAAAATAAAAGTAGGGCTACCATATTTTTAGCCTCCAACTTACTTTTATGCAATACAAAATCCATAAATACGTGGATGCTGATGACTCCCATGAACATGATGATGATATTCAATATGATTCAAAACTTCATGATACTTCATAAACCTGGCATTAGGAAATTTCAATCCTTCAATACAAATATCTTTATTATCGTAACTACTTTTATCTTGAACCACTTCATCACCTTCTTCATATTCCTTCACTAATTCTGCTATAAATTCTTCTTTTTTTTCATCTTTTCCATCGTCATCAACTAGTTCTTGATCTTGTTTTTCTTTTTCCTCTTCCTCCTCATCTTCTATATTATCTTCTACACAATGATCTGGAATAAGAAATAATCTCAATCGTCCATCTTCCCTTGTAGCACAGAGGATTTCAGGTCTTCTTATTCTCACTTTGATAAGTTGCATCCTTCCATTTTCTCTTACTGGTACAAAAATGAAACTAGGTTGTCCAAGCATATTTAGTGATGAAATTGGAGGAGGAAAGTTTTCTCCATCCCCCACTAGCTTCGTCTCACTCCAACAATAATCAACATCTTCATCTTTAATAATTTTTTTATTATCATCAATTTCATCACTAATATCGATGTTTTGAAAATCAATACTTTTTGTACAAGTTATCAATCTTTCAATATCTTTATTAATATTCTTTATTAGTCTAATCTGTTTTGTTAGTAAAGAAGAATCCAAAGCTCGCATAGTAATGTTAAAAGTGGTAACAAGTTGTAATGATAACATGTGAATGCGCTCCCTAAACAAAATCAAAAGGAAAGAAAAAGAAAATGAAAGAAGAATAGGAACATACAAGAGGAAAATCATCATCATGTGTATATGGAAGCATATAGATAAATTATTGTACAAGAATGTACCTATATGTTTTGTTATTGTGTTCTATATGATTGTAAATCTTAAAGAACAAGTAAGCTAGAAAGATTGGAAGATGAGAATACTACGATGATATTCTCACCCTCCAAAGATATATGAATATGGTAAGAACGAGGTGAAGAAAGTGGAAAAGAAAAACAAGAAGAGATGATAAAAAAATGGTTACATCAATATAAAACCTGAATTGTTGTAATAGAACAAAGTTAACAATTAACAAATTGTGCCGAGTCCCACTTAGATAGGCCTATGATTACTCCCACAATGGCACATTGCTATTTTTCTTCCGCATTCTCAAACTAATTCTCATCCTCACTTTATTTTTCATGACTAATGGGTTGGCTAAAACATGCAAACCTTAAGGGAAAAAAAAAAGTACGTGTAAACACATTTCGTAGGTTAAATGTTATGTTTTGCATATTATTTACATACAGTTTCTCAATTTATTTTATTATTGGGTATATGGCTGTCAAATTATCTATTTGAATATTCGAGCCTTTTTTAATAACTCGTGTCCAAAGCAAAACAACAAGTATAAAATTTTTTTCAATATATGTGTTGTACATACTAAGGTCTAAACTGAATAAATATGTATACATATTTTGATACCAAGCTAGGATCTTTAAGAATTTTCAATCAAAATAAAATGTAAATATGATATGTTTAAGATAATAATTAGGGTGACCAAAATATATAGTAAATAACTAATTATTATTGAGGAAAAAGGCAATTTAATATCCTCTATTTTTAAATCTAAAATCACTGATAAGACACTTGATTAATTTGTTTTGTTAATTAATTCAAAAGGATTAAGTAGATATAAAATCGAAAAAAGTAACCCTAATAAAAGTAATGGTGGGTTCTACTCCAACCTTTGTTGGTTTGTGGTTGGTTGAGAGCACATATCGCGACAAAGTGCAAACCTTTCATTTGTATTGTTTGTCCCTGTCACAACATAACACAACATGCTCTCATCTCATCAATGTCTAATGTAATGTAATCTAATTAATCCTTCTCTTTCTGATTTCCATTATGGATTTCATTCATCTGCATCACTGCACTTTCTGAAGCATACAAACAAAGAAAACACGTCTTGCTATTTAACAAGGGCCTCTCAGTTTCCCTATCATCAAGTTGCATCCGCTCTCTTTTGCCTTTTATTCTCTTTCATGGCCAATGTCACGCTAGAACAGCGTTTGTGGTATTCACGTCTCTTCTTCTTGCTCAATGTTGCCCTAAAAGCATGCAAAATTAATATCCACTTTTGTTTATAATTTCTGTTATGAGATATTATGTGACATGCATTTACAGGGACGAGGAAAAAGGCGTTGCGAATGAAGCGCAAAGGGTTTCACTTGGTGAAGCTTTAAATCTTAAACAACATTTGTCTTGCTCATCTTCTGCTCATGGTTCGTTTCAATTCCTCACCTTTCATTGGGAAGACTCAAGAGTTATTAAGACTTCTCTTGCTTTATGCTCACGATTTTCATTTTTATGTTTCTAGACTTGAGGCATTTAGAATTGGAGAAAGAGAAAGAAAATATTGCATCACCGAGAGGAGCCTTAGAAGTATGCATGAAAGGATTTGACTCTCGACAATTAACTAAACCGGAAAACACTTGTTCAACCACAAGGGCACACTCTAACTGGACTAATTTTTTCAAACTTCTGAAAAAGAAATCTTTTAAGCGGCTAGGGTCCCTCTCCCATTTTAGTGTTCCAAAAATACCAAAGTGGAAAAGCAGAAGTAGTAGAGAAAATCACGTTTTATGTAAGCTATACAACTTCAACTCTTCGTGGGTCACTTTCAAGCTTTCTGAACTCAGAAAAGCGACCAACAATTTTGACAGTGGTATGAAACCTCACCCTAACTAGGTCAAAATTCGATTCTAGTACTCATTTTTTACTCCTATGTGTGATAGGTTTAACTAGGTAGATTTTTTACATGTAGAAAATATAATTGGAAGAGGTGGTTTTGCTGATGTTTACAAGGGTTGTCTCCAAGATGGACAGTTAATAGCTGTGAAGAAATTGAATAAAGGAACCACAGATGAAAAAACCGCGGGGTTTCTATCTGAGTTAGGTGTAATTGCTCATGTTGATCATCGTAATACTGCCAAGCTAGTTGGATGTTGTGTAGAAGGAGAAATGCAACTTGTCTTTGAGCTATCTACACTAGGAAGTTTAGGATCTCTTCTTCATGGTTTGTACCTAGTTTGATTGCAGTATCCTCGTAACTGAAAGTTGTTATTATTATGTATTTCATGTTTATTTTGTCATTATGTATTCCAGGTTCAGATAAACAAAAATTAGATTGGAGTAAAAGGTATAAAATTGCTCTGGGAATAGCGGATGGTCTCCTCTATCTGCATGAGAGTTGTCACAGGCGAATCATTCACAGAGATATTAAGGCAGAGAATATTCTACTCACGGAGAATTTTGAGCCACAGGTTTTCTAATAAACTTCATTTGAACTTGTTGCAACTTTGATACACGAAACATGCTCCACTAATGTATTCTGAATTCATAAGTTGTGTGTAGGAGCATTAGATTTGTCAAACTATAACAATTTTATCTTACGTTTTCTTGTTAATCAACTTATATTAACTGAATTTTCATGTTTTGTGCTAATTGTTAAATGTTTCCTTTGATGACTTGTTGATACATTTTATGTTATACTATTAAACTAATCAAAAACAGTCTCTTAAGGTTCTATACATTCCAGGTTGTGTTTTATATCACTTCCTTAATAATTGAGTTGTTTTCCAGATATGTGATTTTGGGCTTGCAAAGTGGTTACCTGAACAATGGACTCACTATAATGTATCAAAATTTGAAGGCACATTTGGGTATGTAAATAAAAAAATTACTAATTGTAGAGTTCTTTAAGTCGGTATTTTCATTTTTCAATTCAAAATTATTTTCAATCTGCTTTTAAAGCTTTGTGAAACAGTGAAAGTAAGAAGTGTTGTTTTACTAGTTTTTGTTTCCATTGTGTACTATACAAATGTTTAAAAACAAAACAAAAAAAGGGAAATTTTTAAATTAAAAAAGAAAGAGAAAAAGTGATCAGAGTTTAGGTTCTCATGATGATTTAATAAATTCCCCTGATGAATCACTTGACAGTTATTTTGCTCCTGAATATTTCATGCACGGAATAGTAGATGAAAAAACTGATGTTTATTCATTTGGGGTCCTACTTTTGGAGATCATAACCGGGCAACCAGCCGTGAACGATTTGCAGCAAAATATTGTGACACGGGTAAATCATTTTGCTAGAATACGATACATTATATTATCTATTCTGACACTGCATGCATGCATGTGAGAGGCCTCAGCATTTTGTACTTTCTTGTCATGTGTGTCACAGGCAAAACCTTTGCTTAACTCCAAGCATATCAAGGGCCTTATTGATCCTTCACTTGGTGATGATTATGATCGAGGACAGTTGGGTTGTCTAGTTATAACTGCATCACTATGCATTGAACAAAGTCCAATCTTACGCCCCAGAATGAGGGAGGCAAGTAGTATACATGACATTACGTACCATCATATTAATGAGAAAAATGTAACTAAAGAGATGGTGAAAAGAAAAAGAAAGACAGAAAAAATTGTACAACTTCATGAAAGATTGATCATACGTTTCTTTGATGGATATGCAGATTGTCACACTACTAAGAGGTGAAAATCACCTTACGGAATTTACAAAAGCAAGAGGAAGGAGACCTCTCGCAAGAACATACTCAGAAGAGCTGCTAGATGCGCGTGAATACAACTCAACAAAATATCTAAGAGATCTCAAGCGGCATCAAGAAATTGCATTGGGTACGGAGAGCTAAGGACATAGTTTTTAGGACTACAAAAGGTGTATATTTGTAAGTGTCATGAAGTCCATGGAAAGTGAACCCTTTAGGATACCATGGAAATTATTCATTCATAAAAACTTTGCACAATTAGCTTCCCATGGTTTTATTTGTAAAATATTAAAGATTACCTGGATTTCAATGGACCAACTTGTGTACATGTTATGCATGTGATAATATCGGCACTTTGATATAACGACACGTCCATTATTTGTTATACACATGTATATGTAATGCCAATATTTTGATGTTCTTATTCATGACTTGGTGTATGTTTGTTTTAGATTTGATTAGAAAATAATAATGTCATAACGTGCGGTGAGAATATTGATTTTGGGGTTGTAGATAGTAAAAGTATGTTTTTAGCTCGGCTTGTGAGCGTTATACTAAAAAATTGATCTTAAAAATTTTATGGGTGTAAATAATAATTTTAGTCTCTTTTACTCTTCCATTATTTCTTCCTTTTCAATTTATCTGCTTTGATTCTTTTTATTTTTTCTTTTCAAAACCTTCAAATCCAACATCTCTTCTCCCTTCCTCTGCGATCTTGTTGTCTACTAATTAGTTAAAAGGAAGTGTATATATAACATCAATTTGAAGTACATTCTTTGATGAGTTATTTTTTCTTCCCCCTCTTCAGTTTCCATCTTTCTTTCATAATTTATCATGCATGACCGGGTTTTTTAGGGGTGTTTAAGATTTTTTAGTTTTAGGCTAAACTTTGAAGTAATTGATAGCTAGAGTTTATATTCTTAAGGTGATCAAGAAGTTCTTCGGTGTTTTTGTTTTGCCTCCTTCTCTTGTTCAAGGTATAATTTCCCTTAAAGTTTGAAGTAATGAAAACTAGTTTTGTTTGGATTTCTCATTTAGGTTTTAAGTGATAGTTTGATTTCGTGTAGGGTTAAACCCTTTATGTATATAATTGTGGAACAATAAGGTGAATTTGTTGAATGGTTTGAATTTAAGAAATGTTGAATGGTTATCGGTTCTTACGTGAATTTTGATTATTGCTACTGCTGAATGAATTAGAAATTGATCATTTATGTGATGTAATGTGAATGTGTAAATGTATGCAAATTGGTGAATTGTTGTTAATCTATAGAATACGTTTTAACTTAATTATATGTTAGATTTAGAATAATTTTTTTTTACTTGGATTAGATTGACAAATTAGAAGTAGTTTTGGTTTGATTTCAATAGTGTTTTAGATCGAGTAAATGTTTAGGCAATTCTTGAGAATTTACTGTATCCTAAATTTTAGTATTTACATTGATGATAACTTGGGAAGAACTATTTTTAGTTAATTTCAAGACAATATTTCTCAACCAATTTATGAGGTGCTAATATTCCTTGTTTAAACAAAGATTTTCGGTCAAATATAATGTATAAACAAAAAGAAATTGACTAACTTCAATATATTTTTATTTAATCGATTTATTCTCACTAAAGTGATTAAATTATTATTTAAAAATATCACTTATGTGAAGAAATATCAATAAAACAATATTCTATTATTTTGCATGAAATATTTTATTTTTTTAAAGTTACAAACATCATTTATAATATTCTAATATAAGATTTTATACAAATTGTTATGTTTATTAGTATATCTTTACAATGTGATTAATAAATGTTGACATTTAAATGAAAAAAGGAAAATCATTGCATGGTTGTGTAAAGGTTTAATTTTCCGGATTTATCTTTGTTTCGTGAAAAAAAAATAAAAGGAAAGCAATTTGTGAATTTGTTTTCTTCGTTGATTGAGTAGGATATAAAAAAAGTACAATTGAAAAAACATAAATACCCTTAAAAAAATTAAACTCAAACACAGTTAAAAACTAATAATGAAGTAATTAGTATAATTGAAGATTGAAAAATTAAAATAATGTGAAAAAAATTAAAATTTTATAATGTTATAATCTTTTATACTTTTCATTATAATATTTATATATCTAATTATTTTTCACAATATTTTATTTTGATACAGTAATTGATAGATGCCACGACTATTTTAACTTTCAATTTTGTATTAACGGTCATATTTTGTTTAAATATCTTCTGATTAATGGTTATATATATTATAAATAACAGATAGATAGATACAGTCGAAGTCGAAAATGCTACAGAAAGCATTTGTTTGTATTGATGAGTAGTAACATCTTGCAGATTAAGAAGCATTTAATTTTATTATTAATAATTTTAATTAACAGCAAATTAATTTACACGCCTAATAATCTTCTTTGCAGAATACCCATAAACGTAGGACCTCTTTGCTATTTATTTTTTTTAAAGAAAATTTACTTTTTAATTGAACGAGATGTTGGAAAAAAATTGTAATATTCACATAAATTTGTATAAATAAAAATATAAAAAATAACTATTTTAGTTTCCTAATCAAGTGTGAAAATACCAGGAAAAAGAAAAAACTGAATGGTATAATTACTTTTTGAGCTCAATGAACTAAGCTTATGGATCATAGATTACAAAAAAGTTTTACAGTGAAGGCCATAGAGTTACCCACAAATAATGGACATGAATGGGCATTTGCGTGGGCTTAGGGTACCCCCTAGAATGCTTCTTCCTGCAGCTTCATATTGTCTTCCTGCACCTCCATAATTTTCAAAATTCCAACAATAGACATGAGTAAATTACAAAATTATCCCTATTGCTATAAAAGAAGGTTTTCCATAGAAGAGGTGCAGTGCAGTTCTGAACGGCAGTAGAAGGTGTCGCAGTGGTAAGAGATTCCGACGGTGTTGAAGTGGTAGGTTGAAGGCGCTTTGCGGCCGTCGGTCGGAGTGGGTGGCTGAAAAACAAGCAGTGTCATCTTCGTCGAGGTATCTATTATTTATTTTTTCTGATTTTTACGAATTGTAGAATATGCAGAAGTTATATATTTACGGATTCTGTAATGCGTAAGTTTAAAATCAAGATATATGACTCTTACAGATTACATAAATCGTAGGTAATTTAACATTCATAAGAGCTTACGATTTGTACAAACCGTAAGTGCATAAGTGTATTAGAGAACTCTACGGGTTGTACAAACCGTAAGGTGTGATGTTTTACAGTTTGTAGAAACCGTAGAAGAAATAGACATTACGGTTTCTACAAACCGTAAGCATTTGAATTTTTTTAATTGCTTATGGCTTGTACAAACCGTAGAGCATTTTTTGGTTTACGGTTTGTACAAGCGATAAGCAATTAAAAAAATTCAAATGCTCATGGTTTGTAGAAATTGTAATGTGTAGTTTATTCTACGGTTTCTATGGACCGTAATGTGGAAGTGACTTGAAATTTTATGTTTGTTTTGATTTCTTTATGTGATTATTTTAAATGATTTCTTTATTCTATCATGGAAGGAGAATATTTGAGTAAAGTTTTTGAAGAAGTAGATAAGATATCAGATATGAAAGAAGCACATCAAAGTATTGTTATGGTTAAAGAACATGAATGTGGTTTATATTTTTCAACGAATGAGGTAAATGAATTTACTTATATTGAATGCTTTTATTGGATAAATTGGGATAGTGACTTTGAAATTTCGTTATATTTAGGTATTTCCTACTAGAGATAATTTACTTGAATGAGTGCGGAAGGTTGCTTTTCGTCTTGGATTTGTGGTTGTCATATTGAGATCTGATAAGACAACTGATCAACAAGGAAGGAAGACATTTGTATTGTTAGGGTGTGAAAGGAGTGGCAAATATATGAAATACAGGAATGATTTGGAGGTTAGCATAACAGGGACAAAAAAGTGTGATTGTCCATTTAGATTGCGGGGTAAACCCATTTCAAATGAAGAAGGTTGGGTGTTGAAGGTGATATGTGGATTACATAATCCTGATCTTACTGAGACATTAGTTGGACACCCTTATGCTAGCAGATTAAAACCTGTTGAACATGTTTTGGTTGTTGACATGGCAAAGAGTCTTGTGAAGCCGTCAAATATATTGCTGACTTTGAAACAGAACAATGAAGACAATGTGACAACAATCAAGCAATTGTATAATGCTAGATATACATACAAGAGGTCCCTAAGAGGATCAAGAACTGCATTGCAACAATTAATGATGTTATTGGAACGTGACAATTATATTCACTGAAGTAGGTGTCATAAGTATTCAGAGGTTGTGAGTGGTATCTTTTGGACACATCCTGATTCAGTTAAGTTGTTGAATGCATTTAGCATTGTCGTATTGATGGATAGTATATACAAAACCAATAAATATAGGTTTCCTTTGCTTAAAATAGTTGGTGTGACATCCACCGAGTTAACTTTTTCAGTTGTTTTTGTGTTACTGTCAACAAAACGTGAAAATAACTTCATATAGACATTGCAAAGAAAAGGGTTCTTTTTTAGGGGAGATGTGTACCCTCAAGTCATTGTTAGTGACAGAGATCTTGCTTTGATGAATGCAATCAATGTTGTTTTCCTGAAGCAACTAACATACTATGTCGGTTTCACATTAACAAAAATGTTAAAGCCAAATTTCTACAAAACCATACACTTGTGAATGAGGAATGCCAAATTTATTTAATTTTCTACCGTGGAAGATCAACTTCAGCTCTCCCCGTTCCTATACAAAACCATAAAACAATACAATTCATATTCATAATTGCTATGTACCTAATTAAATTTAAACCAAGAAAACAATACAAAAAATTTTAAATATTTTACCTCACCGGCTCACAGCCTATATCCAATATGATCAGCATAACTAACCAAAACAGAAGGATCAAAAGGACCTCCTGGGAACCCTACTGCATCAGCATGAGGTGGAACATTCTGAACAATAGCAGGTCTAGCTCCATCACGCCTATCCCCTCGCCTCACAGAGGCTGTCGGTCTCTTTCGAACTTCAGGCTGAGATGAACCTCCTCTAGTTCTCGTGCATAATCCTGAAATGAAGCATACATATAAACTTATAATTCTCACAAACAGCAAGTCATGCAAAATTTCAAGTCTCTTACGATTTGTACAAACCGTAAGCCATTCGAAATTTCGAATGATTTACGGTTTGTACAAATCGTAAAACAGTATTCGAATGACTTACGATTTCTACAAATCGTAAGTCACTCGAAATTTCGAATGGCTTACGTTTTCTACAAACCGTAACATAGTCTAACAATGAAAAAAAACGCCACCACCGCGGTCCTCCGCCACCAATCTACCATAACTACCTCTATAATGCAAAAATCAACTTATAACGATGCTTACCTTCCTTTCAATTGCTTGAATGGGTGCTAAAATGGTGAAAGTGGAGGTTAGGACGTTGCGGAACTTGAAAACCATGAACCAAGCTGCAGGACGTCAATGGAGAACCAACGCCAACAACCAAGGTGCAATAAACGTCAACCAGAAGCATATCTGCAGTGGTAAAGTGGGATATGAGCTTTGACAGTAGAGATAGAGGTACAGCCGTCGTGGGTGGAGTTCGAATGGGATGAAGAGGCAAAATAGAGGAAGAAAGAACGTGAAGGGTTTAAATGAAAGTAAAGGATACTATGAGATACAAATATTTTATAAAAAAGTTAAATAGTAAATTTGCTTGGATTATGAAAGTGCAACAAGACGATACGGAGGTGCAGGAAGAAGCACTCTAGCCCTGTTGCCTATTGCCAATTCTACACATAACCCTAAAAAAACTGGTTGAAAAAAAAAATATTCCCGAGGTGGATTTATATCCACTCTAACTCTACCTACAATTACGACTCAATTATTATTGTCACTTTCTTGGTAAACAAGTTGATGTTGGAAGGGCAATAAAATTTATTTTAATTAGGTTCCGCATCTTGTTTAAGATATTCCCACGCCTTGTCCGTTTGGTAATCAACATGCCGTGTGGACTCTATTTTTTACGACAAATTATACTTAACCAATTTATAAAAACTACAAAAAAAAATAAAAATAAAAACATGTGATACAGTAATCTATATGACAAAAAAAAAATACAATTTATTGTTAGAATTTTTCTTTTCACGAAGAATATTATATATCTCTTTTTTAATTCCGGAAGGCATTCCTACATACTTGCGTATCAGAATTCTCCCCTAAACTTAACGCCCCAATCTTATACCATCAAAATACCACACGCACGATACACACGAGCTCAGAATTGTAATGTCCAAATTGCCCCTCACATTCATCCACCAATAATTTGCTTCCAAGCATTCAATTACCAACCAAACCGTCCTTCCCATCCACCAAACCCTTTTGGTTTTCCTTTGCAATATAAATAAATATATAATAATAATATTATTATTTTATAACTGTGATTATGAGTTGAAAAAGAAAATGGAAGAGATGCAGGGGTGGATGGTAATTTGGAGCGAAGTTGAAGTTTGAAAGCATAAGAAAGGGACGTAACGGGGATTTTGGAAAATGTCGTGGGAGCGAAGTGGCAATAGTGAAATAAGAGTTGAGATTAGCACCAAGCGGAAGCAGAGTAGCGCTGAGTCTAAACTCTAAACGGAAGAAAGAGAGAGAAGAGGAACCGTCTTCGTTAAGGTCAAATTTCCTAAACCACCAACTAACACGTAACGCCGGAGTTCTCCGCCGCCGCGCACGGCCAATCCCGACGCCTCTCAATTTATGCTATATTCGATCGCCTGCGTTCCGCGACTCTCGTCGACGGAATTCCCGGTGACTCACCGGTGGCCCGTGGAAACTCGTTTCTTTCCTTATTATGAAGAATCAGACCAAGGACAACGGGGGCAGCAAGAGCAGCAATGGATTCGTTCCGTCTTCCTTCAAGTTCATATCGTCTTGCATTAAGACAGCCTCCTCGGGCGTCCGCTCCGCCGGCGCCTCCGTCGCCGCCTCCATATCTGGCGAAGGACACGACCGCAAAGACCAGGTAGCATTTTTGCGTGAGTGCTACTCTTCGAAACTTGTCAGTTCGTGTTGCCTCCTGAAATTGTGATTTGTGAATGCTGTTGAAAACTGACAAGTCAGACATGCGTGAGTTTTGAGCTTTGATCATTGAGGAAAATTTAGTGCGGCAAAAACTTGCCTATGCTGGGATGTCTTTCTGGAGATACTTTTTTTAGACACTGTCTCTAATCTCACGAAATGAACTGTTTATCGCTATTTTATGTGTTTTGTCTCTGACATTGGAATTGCATTTATTCTGGATTATTGAGTGAAGCTAAGAGCTTAATCCATATGGCTATGTCTATGCAATTCCATTTCGGGTAGTTTTCGTTTCTTTTTGTCCTTTGGTTTCGTTTGAAGAGGCGTTGAATATTCCGATTAACAATAGCAATTTCTCTAACTCCAAAAAAAATTGAAGAGATGTTATTTTGTTTATTTTATTTTTTCACGATTTCAGGACATGATTAATTTGAGACTGGTTTGTTTGATGATAATGGAGTAGTTAAACAACTTTTAGTGGGCCTTGTAATTGCGGATAGAGTAACACTGGGATATAGAATAGGCATTATATATGTGTTGGTTATTAGAAGCACTCACTGTGGTCTAGCATTACCGAGTAATTTACGGATCCCAATCGTAGTGATGGAATTGTAGTAGTTTGATCAACACTACCCTGTGGCGAACTTCACAATCGCTCCCCAGCTGTAAACTTATTACTTATGAATGGAGTCTGAAATATTTACCTATTTATTTGTGAAACAGGTGCTTTGGGCTTGCTTTGACAGGCTAGAACTAAGTCCGTCTTCTTTCAAGCATGTCCTCTTGCTTGGTTATTCCAATGGCTTTCAAGTTCTTGACGTGGAAGATGCCTCTAGTGTCAGGGAACTTGTCTCGAGACGTGATGATCCAGTTTCCTTTTTACAGATGCAGCCTGTCCCTACAAAATCAGAAGGTTGTGAAGGATTTGGAGCATCACACCCTTTACTGTTGGTTGTTGCATGTGACAAATCAAAGATCCCCGGTAAAATGCTAAATGTAAGAGATGGCCATAATGAAGCTCAAGCGGAAAATATTGTTAGCTCAGCTACAGCAGTTCGGTTTTACTCATTAAGGTCCCATACCTATGTTCATGCTCTGAGATTTCGTTCAACTGTATACATGGTTAGATGCAGTCCTCGAATAGTGGCTGTTGGTCTAGCTACACAAGTAAGTTTTATTGACTTAAGTACTTTTTCAATTTGTTTGTAGCACTTACACTGTTGGTTGTGAAAAAAATACATTTGACTTTGTTGAGGAAGTTTAGTATATGATTGTTTTGGGAGATTATGGGCAAGTCTTATCAATTTCCTAGGACATATGGCAACTTTGCAGGTTAATGATAGATTATTCTGTCACGTAATGGATCGATTATCTATACTATTGATAATTTCATTGTATACAGCAACCTAGTTTGCTATTGCCATTGGTAAAATCTGTCTAATTCATTTTCTTCTTTTATACTTTCCTCGCAGATATATTGTTTTGATGCTCTTACTCTTGAGAATAAATTCAGTGTTCTCACTTACCCTGTACCTCAGTTGGGAGGACAAGGAATGATTGGGATTAATGTTGGCTATGGTCCAATGGCTGTAGGGCCCCGTTGGTTAGCTTATGCTTCAAACAGCCCATTGTTGTCAAACACTGGTCGCTTGAGTCCTCAGAGTCTTACTCCTCCCGCTGGCAGCCCATCAACATCACCTAGCAGTGGAAACTTGGTAGCTCGATATGCCATGGAATCTAGCAAGCATTTGGCTGCAGGGTTGATCAATCTTAGTGATATGGGATACAAAACATTGTCTAAATACTATCAAGATCTAATACCTGATGGATCTAGCTCTCCTGTATCATCAAGCTCAAGTTGGAAAGTTAGTCGATTTGCATCCAATTCTACAGAAACAGATACAGCTGGGATGGTGAGTATTATATTTGGTGACAACTTAACACGTTATAGTATGATTTTATTTTGCAATGTTCTGGACCCTGACTAGATATTTTCTTTCTTAAAGTAATATTGGCATCTGTATTTCAATTTGCATGAGAACATCTATTGGTTCAGCTTAGCCATAGAAGAAGAATTTTATAAGGTAGTTAATAGCCCTGAGTATTTTGCTGTAGTCTTTTCTCTTTCCTTGCCTTCTTTTAATCATTGTTTTATGTCAGTTGAAACAGGAAAGTAATCATTCTATATACTTGTTGATTAGTATTTCTTATCCATTGCAGGTTGTTGTCAAGGACTTTGTTTCTAGAGCTGTTGTGGCACAATTTAGGGCTCATACTAGTCCAATATCTGCATTATGTTTTGACCCAAGTGGGACACTTTTAGTTACAGCCTCAATTCATGGCAACAACATTAATATATTTCGAATTATGCCATCCTGCTCAAGGAATGGATCAGGTTCTCAAAGCAGTGATTGGAGCTGTTCACATGTGCACCTTTACAAGCTCCACCGTGGCATGACATCTGCTGTATGCTTCTATTCTCACTGTTTCTTTAATGCCTTTTGTGTTTAGAGCCCAAATTTGATAACTGTCAGTATAAAGCTTTTTATACTATCATCTAAATGTTGACACAATATTGAAAGAGTTACATTTTTTAGGTACAAAGTTCTTTACTAATTTGGCAGTATATGTTTGGATGAGAGTGTAAATAACAGGATATCGAAATTAAATCCTTATGTTTATCTGCTTGAGAAGGGTTTACTTAATTGTGCATATTATACAGGTAATACAGGATATTTGTTTTAGCCATTACAGTCATTGGGTTGCCATCATTTCCTCGAAGGGAACTTGTCATATTTTTGTTCTTGCTCCTTTTGGTGGTGAGACAGTTCTTAAGATGCACGATCAAGACACAGATGGGCCTGCTCTTCTGCCAATTTTTCCTCTACCTTGGTGGTTCACTCCACATTTCACAGTAAATCACCAGCAGTTGAGCGTGACACCCCCTCCTCCTGTTGTTCTTTCGGTGGTTAGCAGAATAAAGAATATTAATGCTGGATGGCTCAATACAGTTAGTAATGCAGCATCTTCTGCAGCAGGGAAAGTTCCAATTCCATCTGGTGCTGTTTCTGCTGTCTTTCACAGTTCCATTCCTCACGTTTCACAGAATGCATACTCAAAAATTCATGCTATGGAGCACTTACTAGTTTATACCCCTTCTGGTCATTTAATTCAATATAAACTACTACCATCACTGGTGACGGAGTCAAGTGAAACTACTTCAAGAGCAGCCCCAGTTCCATTAGCACAGGTACAAGAAGAAGATTTGCGTGTGAAGGTTGAGCCTGTTCAGTGGTGGGATGTCTGTAGGAGATATGATTGGCCAGAAAAAGAGGTGTGTATATTGGGGAATACTGTTGGTGGACTGGAAGCTGCAGAAATGATTTTGGATAATTCAGATTATGAAGTTAATAGCATCGGGAGCAATAATTCTATAAAACTTAATAAACAGTGTCATTTCTCAAATGCAGAGGTACATATAAGCTCTGGACGGATACCAATTTGGCAGGAATCCAAGGTAATAATTTATTTTCTGTCCTGAACATTCTACAACATTATTTATCTTTCATACAAACTATTTCTTGCTCAATTTTTTAGGTGTCTCTCTTTGTGATGAGTCCTTTGGAAGCTGGAGTGCCAGATTTATATGAACTTAGTACAAGAGGAGAAATTGAAATAGAGAATATTCCCGCTAATGAGATTGAAATAAAACAGAAAGATCTGTTGCCCATCTTCGATCATTTCCACAGAATTCAGTCTACTTGGGGTGACAGGTAAAATTACTTATCTGCACTTATTGCAGTTGGTCCACTCGATATTATGTCTTATGAAAACTATCCATTTAGAAAAGTTCCATTCTAGATGCATTCTATTTAAATACCAGGCTCTCAGATTTTCTGCACTGTGAATATATGACTCTCCTCTTTCTGAGTTGTCAAAGATTAATTTTTAATTTACAATTAGCGCCTGGCTTTGCTCTGTGCTGCTCTGCTGCACTGCATTTCTTTCATGCTGCAGTTTCTTGCTGAGTAGAGCTCTTCTATTTTCATTTTCGTTCTTTGTTGCTATAAAACTGAATCAGAATTAAACAAGAAAACTGCCTTACTTGCAGAACTTTGAGGATCTACTTCTCCCAATACCCAAAGGCCCCAATCCTCTTACAAATAACAATATGATCTCTCTCTTCCCTCCCCTCTTATTTATAGGCAACATGCCTTATTTCTTCAACCAACTAACATAACTGACTAATGGGTATCTATCATTGCTAGGGGTGAGAAAATAGTCCATTTCTCCATTATCCATCCACTAGTAAATCCATCCATTAACAAATATAAAAAAAATGGATTGGATCAAATTCATCCATGTTGTTTTTCAAAATCCAATGGATCCTCTCATCAATAATTGATGGATACAAATTAATCCAACCAATACTTTTTTAATAATTACATCTTTCTTAAATTTACTTTTTTTAAAAGCTCTCAAATATGTTATTAAATTTTGGTTTACAATTTTGTTTTGAAAATTGTATAAAAATATATTATTTTTATGGATGGTATTGAATATCCATCCATGAAAAATATTTTATTGATGAATTGGATTGGATTGGATTTTAACAAATGAATAAGATTTTTAATGGACTAAAATAAATTAATGAATTTTTTTATCTGATTCTTATAATCCAAAATAAAATTGATCCAATGCATCCAGCTTACCACCCTAAATCGGTACTCCTCTAAAGTTCCACCTTGTCCTCAAGGTGACCAAAATGTAGTAGCAAAAATTAAAATTCCACCAGGGCTTCATTGCGTTAAAACATAACCAAAATCCTCTTTTTAAATCATTAACAACAAAGTCAGAAGGTGATAAAGGCCCTGGTAGATTGGATGAATTGTGGGTTCTTGTTTGTGATGGCACCCAAAAGTGTGGGCGTGGGTTATAGGTCTATGCAGCAGCATGCTTTTGTCCTTGTACCAGCTGGACTTGACTCATTGCTAGCAAAACAGTCAAATGCAACACTTTTCTTTAAAACCCACTCTTTTAGTAATTTGGACTTCGCTCATAGGTCAAAAGATTGACCCAGATTCTTTAATTCCAATCTGGCTCTTCCACCCTCTGTTTCCTATGCCCTTATTTTTTATACTTCTTGTGCTTGCAATTCAAAGGATCATCTACCTCTAATCAAATCTGCGGCAGTTCTTGTATTGTAGTTTATTGATCAGCGTGCATAACTTACTCTTTACCATGACTGAAATGCTTCTTGCAATGGTAGTGTGGTCCCCTGAAATTTCCTCACTTTCGCCCTCGGCTCTTTCTCTTTCTTCATTTCTTCTTCTGTCGTTCTTGATTATTTTCTTGGTTCAAGAACACGGCCATTGTAGAGCTTATCCTCTCAATGCAAATGCAGCATGCCACAATATTTTTTCCTCCCTATTTACTCCAATGGTTCTAAGCTACAGATCTAGTTTCAGTACCACCAATAAACTTCCCTCCCATCAAATATTGGCATCATTTTCATGAACAATTCCTACAAAAGTCAAAGATCAGAGCTCGCTTACTATTTAATAGGACTTAATCAGAATTAAATAAAGAAAACTGTCTTTACAGAACTTCCGTTGTCTGCATCTCCTAACCCTCTTACAAATAACAAATGATCTCTCTTCCCTGCTCTCTCATTTTCTGGTTGCATACCTTATTTATTTAACCAACTAACAAAACTAATGGGTACCTATCACTTTGATTAATTTTAATGTTAAAGTTCTATGTGGAGAAAGTTTAAAAATATAATTAGGAAGTCATGAGAGTTTGAAACATCCTATTTGTGTCATGCTGCTATTTATGTTATTTTTCCTATTCATTTCCCTTTTGTTTTTAAATGGTTTATATATAGAGTCATATATAGGGATGGTTTTATAGTGAGGGTTTAAACTTTAAATTTTACTTCTGTTTACTGGCCAATGATATTGAGTGTGATGTTTTGGGGACCGTTGTTTTACTTGTCATTTGTTTGAATTTAATTTTGGGAGGTTTCTCCATCTTTTACTTTTTGTTTGAAATTTGAAAACATCTGTATGTACAACCGTCCATGTATATGCTAACTAATTCCACAATTTTTGTCAGAGGTATTGTTATGGGACGATGCTCTAGCTCTTCGTCTGATTCACATGGAACCGAGGAGAAGATGTCAGAAGAAACAGCAATTTTCAATTCAAAATTGACGGTACCTGGTCTATCTGAAAAGACATTTGTTGGTAAGATAAGCAATAAAATGTGAAATCTGCTGTTATATTTTTTAGTGAACTATGTAGTTATCTTAGACATGTCAAGAATTTTTTCTTCTAATAACTTGTCTAATATTAAGATTAATTTCAAGAACAGAGAGGTGGCTGTGTTGGCATCACCTCTTGTAAGCCACAAAATTCAACTGTTGACACAAATTATGTTTCAACAGGTGCCTCAAGTTTTGCCGATGCTATAACTGCAAAGATTAAATTGTCAAATCATGATAAAGCCAGTGACAGTTTCAATTCAAGTTCTAGTGGCTGTGATTTGAATATGAATGTTATTTGTGAGGAGTCAATACGTGACTCACCAGACTTTGAGCAATTTTTTCAAGAAGGTTATTGTAAAGCATCAGTTGACTGCCATGAATCAACAGAAGTTATAACTGAAGTGGATTGTAGCAGTCCATGTGGCAGGGAAAAATCTGATGAAGATGGTGATAATGATGACATGCTTGGTGATGTATTTGACTTCTCTGAAGAAGGTATGAATCTGAAGCAGGTTCCTTTTGATTTCAATGATATTCAGCTTATCCATAGTTGCTCTGTTTGTGCACGTAGTGTGTGTGGCACTTAAAGATGCGTGAAAAGAACACAAGATATTCAGAATGTTTTCATTTAGTCATCTTGTCGTTTTTTTTTTTCTTAAAACTACAAAATGTGTTGCAGGTTGACGATTACTAATTTTCTGCTTGCCTCCCTCTGAGCTGCTGTAAATTGGTCCTGTAAAGGAGAAATTAATTGACAAATGCAGGTGATTTCCTTGCAACAAGCTAAATGCTACTGACCATTAATTCAAGGAATTTGTTGTTCTTCACTTTCAATATTCCTTCCCAGTCCAATGATTCTTCTCACCTTCTAATTTCATGTAAATGATGTATATTGAAATTCATAACTACAAATTATTTGTGTGGGTTCGGGGTGGGTTCTGTACGTGTGTATTATATTTTTTTCTTTCTTCATAGTTCATTGCTTTACCCTGCTTTTATGTTTCATTCATGCTGGGTTATTTATATTTCTTGTCAGACTTTGCTTAATTTTAGGAGATTCATTTGTCCATTGCAAAATAGTTTCTTGGTCTTGAAAAGTATCAACTTCAACATACCTCAATATCCTGTTATATTCTTCTCTCCTTAATAGGACTTGAGAACAGACATATAACTAGTATATTAGTCCCCCTTTTCCTATCCTATTATTCGTATAAACCAAATAGAAGTTTTCTTTGATCTTTTTATAATTAACACAATCTTAATTATCTTCTGGATTAGTTATTTTTTCACGAAAGTATCCTTATCAATAATTTCTCCAAGTTTAATAAATAGTTGATAGAATTCATTAATGTATTGGTTTTTTCTGTCTAAATGTGCCTTTGTATATAGAGAGCATTTTGGAAAGTTTCTGTCTAAAGGAATACATCATGAGAGGGTTTTAAGGAATTGAGGCCAATAAAAAATTGAAAAAATAGTGTATCTTATTATTGTTATGAATAATTTTCAGAGAAAAGTTTAGGAGAAAAGTAGTGTTATTTCTGAACTAGAATATAACCCAAAATAATTCTTAAATGCACTGAGTACGAGGGAAATGTTCTAAAATTTCATAGAAGAGTTGAATTTTAATTAATTATAAAACTTTTTTTTACATAACGATGAGTGTGTGTGTGTGTGTGTATATATATATATATATATATATATATATATATATATATATATATATATATAATAATAATAATAATAATATAGATAAAAAGATTGGGGGTATCACTCATAAAAAAAATAGCATTTATACTATCATCAGCCGGGGAAGCAATGTAATCAAGGATAGTAATTAATACAATAAAAAATAAACCCTTGATCATACATGAATTTTTTTAAATAAACTTTGAATCAACACGCAAGCACAGTGGTGATGTACATGATATTATATTTGGTCTTTTCTTTATCACGTAATTTTCATCAAAATGTTTACTTTATGAAAAGATATAGACGTTATTTGATTACTATTTTAAAAATATTATCTTTGTTCTTTAAAAAATTGAAAAATATCAGTTATTAGTTTAACAGTAACATTATCTTCATTTAATATTTAAATGTTTCGCACACTTATTATAAATAAAGTAAAAACATCAAAAGATGACATAAATTAAAAATAATATAAAAGAGTTAATTGCATTATATAATTAAGTGGTTATTTAAGTTTACGAATCTAATCACTTTGTTAAGGATAAAGTTAGGGAAAAAAAAAAAGCTAGAATATCCTTCATCCTTAACATGAACATGTATCTTTGATTTTATTTTGTTTTTCTTAAATGTTTGTTGAATTATCTTTTCACCTCTATAAGTAAAGGTCGTCTCTAATATACTTTACATACTTTAATTTAAAGTAAATGAAAATTAGAATTTTATGAGATTTTCAAATGTCTTAAATGTGTGGTACTTTTAGCTAATATTTTTATCTTGGAGTGAGTAACAATCTGATACTTATCCTTATCCGCTGGTCATTCAAAGGTTATCTGTTCTTTCATTTTTCTAATTTGTTCATTCCATTTTTAATTTTACTTCTTGTTCTTTATTTTTACATGACATTTCTTGGTTGAGTTATGGATACATATCTTTCTCACAGCTTATATATCCTTCTAAGTCTAAATGAGGACTACGTCAAGACACTTAATGGCAAAGTTTCACACCCTCCTAGTAGCTAGCCTGCAAAAATAGTGATACGGTAAATTGACAAGAAAAATTGGTTCTTTGGAGGATAGGAAGAATAATTGAAAAATGAAATAAGGGTTTTGACGTACAACTAAAAAAAAGTTTTCAATTAAAAAAGAATTTGGAGGAGATATCATAAATAAGATAAAGAAAATAATAATGTACGAAAATTAAAAGAAAACATCTCACATGAAACAAATTACTTAAAAATAGACTATAAGCTAGGAATGAACAAAATAACTTATTCTATACTAGAATAAGAATAAGCAGGTATATTTATATTTTAGGTTGTCAAGTTTAACATTTGTAAATAAGGCTCAAATATTTATTAATACTTTAGATAAAAATTCAAGTCTTACATTCTATAAATAAGGTTCAACTATTTATGGCTAAGACCTTAATAAGAGGTAACTTCATGTAAAACTCACATTTGATAATCAAATTGAGTGTTTTTAAAACTTTTTTGTATTTCTTGTATGAAAGTCTTGTTTTCTCAGTTGAATTTTAATTAGTGATTTCTCCTTTCTTAAAAGCATTCAAAAAATGTGTCAAGAAACTCAACAAGTGACAAAGTCAAATTTAGAGTAATGTACACTTGATAACATAAGCATCAACCTACCTTTTTATCTACTTTTGTTATCTTACACTATCATTCATCATCTTTTCCACTATATTTCTTGTGTTTTTGCTAAGTTTCCATTTTTTTTTTCTGACCACCACCTAAAATTTTCCCTGAACCACCAAAGTCTACAAAGAAACTCTGCCAAACACCTCACCTAACCTATTCAAAATTGCTCCAAGAAATCAAACAAAAAGCCACCCAGACCTTGAATCATAACTTGTAGCCTAACCCTTTTTGGTCTAGCTAGAGCCATCTATGATTCACCAAACTTAACTTGTTAGAACCCTTAAATAATACGCAATAAACCCCTCAATTATAGTTTCAAAAATATCAATAAAGATTATTAATAAGCACCACCTATCATACAACTTTCTTTTGCAAACCATAACATTTTCTCTCGGAGAATCTCACTCTAGACTAAAAAATGTAACTTTTTTGTTGGTTACTGTTTCTCATTTTTTTAAAAATACCATTATAATTTGCTATGAAGATTGGTAACAACTTGATGCAAAGCATGGCTGATGAGTGTAGGAATGTGTGAGGTGTTGGTACGAATATGAATGGATAAGCCTTTGAGGGACCGAAGAAGTGAAGAATCCAGCATCCCAGCCACACATATTTCTACATCAAATGGGTTGTCAGAGACATGGAGTTCAACAAATTATTCAAACTCTCTTGTAAGATCAACCAAAACATCTTACATTTGCTACAAAACCAAAACTTCAAAGTAAAAAGGTAAAATACTATGAATACCAATAACTCATGCCATGTTTTATGAAAAAAGAAAAAAGAGACTTTAAACTTAACCATTCCTATAAAACCAGATGAAGGATGAAGTTTATGCTCATTTAATGTATTATAATTTACTCTTATCTAAAAAAAATATGAAATCTCCAATACCATAGTTGCATCTAGATGCAAAAATTTCCATTGTCAAAATGAGTAATAATTTCCATTACTTAAATACAAGTCATTCAACAAAATGCAAAGAAATCCATTATTTAAAGAAATCCATTATTTAAAGAAATCCATTACTTGGCATTTTTTTAACCTGGTGAAGTGAATAAAGAACTAGTGAAATACAATTTTACATTTTGAGCATTTATTTAATGGATGGGTGACTTTGGATACCTATAATTCCTAAATCTGTGTACTCTTTGGGGCTTGCAGTGGTGGGAAGAAAAGGTGCATTAAGTGCATGAAATGTAGCAAATAATACTGGATACGAAAAGCTCAGAGATAGTGAGGGTGGTCCCTTCACATCTCAGTTTTGTAGCTCCAATTATTCACTTACATATACACAGTTTGTGATGTGAAACCAAACCCACGTTCCACTATTTGATTGTGGAAGATAAAATGAAGAAGCTAAGCTATAAGCTGCATGCTGCCGTGTGATTGCTTTGTTTTGTGGCCCCCCAATTTCTGCTCAACTCTACAACCATCCTTTCTGTTCTTGCTACTACTCATTGCACCCTCACCACTGCACAGATTTGTGTGGTAGGTCTACTTTTTCATGGGTCACTACCCTCCTTATTTTTACCAGGACGGCCTCAAAAAAATTAATTTAATCCTCAACTTAGGTGTAGTTCTTCCCTTTTTTTCCATTTTTTTCTTCTCAATAAGAACTATATCTTTTATATTTACTTCATGTACCTCTTGCATATCTTTTCAACTTCTTAAATTTAAAGTAGTTTTTCCTCAAATTCTAACACTTTAAATTTCAAAAAGAATTATTTTAGTTCTCTATCCAAACACTTTCTAGTTTTTCGTGGAAAGAAATAAGTTATAAATGTAATAGTAAGATAAGGTGATTAAATTAAGAAGGCCAATGTTTTTAATTCTATGGGAAAATAACGAAGTGTCTATAGCAATATTTCTAACTTCTAGACCTAAAAAACGATGAACAACAATGTTAACAGGTGAAAAGTTTGATTTTGACTAACCAATTGTATATTAAGAATATTTTGCATTATTTCTTTGTGAAGGTGTAAATCAAGTAAATTATTTAAAACCTATAGAACATCGATACGACTTTGAGAACAATTTGTCTTACATCCCAGCATGACCAAGAACTATTTTCATAACTTTCAGCTCTGTAACCAATGCGCTCTCAAGTCTACAAAATTTATCAAAGTCAAAGGTTCAACCATCTTGAGTATTTCTAATAACTTTGTCTATTCTTATTATATCATGGCTAATCAGATCCATTAATATTTAGTCGAACAAGGAGATTTTCAAATATTATTTGTAAGTTGGACTTGTGATCATGTTCATGGAATAACAATGCAAAATTGAAATGATTTGTGGAATACAATCTCACACATAGATATCTTTCAATGATCAAGTAAAAAGATCATGTTATTATGTCATCTTCAAGGCCCACGAAAGGATTAACAATATTCAAGATTGATTTTGATCAAATAAAATAGAAGTTACCTGGGAATAGTTACTAATATTTGATGAATAACTCATCAATTAAGGGTTTTATACCAATCAACCATTCTTTTAAATGACCATAGTCCTTCAAAATGTTAAAATCTTGTATATAACGATTGAAGTGCAAGATAATAGGAAAAACCTCTTGTTATTAGATAAAGGTTTCCAAAAAAAAGTAGTTGGAAATCCATTTGTAAGTTGAAGTTGTTGTGTAAGAGATTTTCCTTTTGAACCACAACATTATCTCCAAAAGGGTTATAAATGATGTATATCATAGAGATGAGTGTTGATGGTTCTATATAAAGTTACAAAGATTCAAACTTTGTTTATTTAATGAATCCTTTATACTTTGCTAAGACCTTATAATAGAGTTCACATGAATCAAACAAATTTGTGTACTAAAAATTAGATTGATATGCATTTAGAATAAAAATTTTCTAAATGGATAATTTTCACAAATCTAATATGACAATGTAACAATGTGTCAATATTGTTTAAAAAGATTGTCACTAAGTACAATTTCAAGCATCATGATGATTTGGTTGTACCTTAGCTCAATTGACCTCTGTTAGGAGACCATTGATGTCACCTACAATAATCTCCCAGGAGCAATTTTTCCTTTGGGGATCAAAGTTGTAACCTTGGCTCTAACACCAATTTTTGGATTGAGTGCTTACCACTAGACAAAAAGTTATAGATGATATAGGAGCGCAACTCATGCCACTTAAGAGCTTAGCAACCCAAGTGTCATGATTCAATTGTCACTTTACCCATTTGACCTTCGTCATTAAGACAATTGATATCACTTACAATAATTCTTTATTAGCGTTTCTTAACTTGGAAATTAAGTCTGAAGTGACAAATCACCATTCTTACTTATTTTATGGAGTCTTAGTGACCTAAGATTCTTCTTAACCATAAAGATAGAGATGATTAAGAAATAAAAAAGTCTAACACCGACATTTCTCACACAATTCACTCAAATTCATATACAACAATTTGAATTACTTAGTTAATAGAGTGATCCATTAGTTTGATTTAACATTAATCCTTTATTGTAGAAATGTTAAATTACTTAAAAGAAGATCTGAATTCCTTTTGTAAAATTTGTTAAACAATCAACATTAAGGTTGGAGAGTTAAAGATTGACTTATAGGTCTTAACAATTCGAAAGGATAAACGGTACCAATGCGTTTTCACCTATACCCTAAGTTAGAGCGTAATTGTCCAATTGTAGTTAAAATCATGAAATCGTTATATAGTTTATCTATCAAACAAGCATTAACAGAAAAATAAAAATGATATTAATAACATTAATAATAATATCAATAATATTAATAATAACAATGTTTTAGGTAAAATTAGCTAAGTTTTTAACATAATTTTTTCTATAGGTATTTTTAACATAACTTTTTTTTTATAGTGGATTAGAACTAAATATAACCAGTAAACTAAAAGCAAACATGCAAAAACAAAATGTGAACTGTTCCGTGAATAATACTAAAAAACTTTAAATGTATCAAAGCTTTTATGCCAACTGATGCAGAATCTCCAAGTCGGAGATGCAAAACGGGAGCTGGAAACATGTACAGTAATGGAGGAAAGATTTGGGTTGGATCATTTCACTCAAACTTCAAGGAGTGATTTTTGGATGAACGTGAGTGACTAAACTCACAAGATAAGAAAATCCAAAGAAATAAACTTTTTATTTTTTTTATGAATCTTTAATGATACGTTATTCTAAGATAAATAAAGGAGAAACATTTTGAAAGAGGAAGAAACAAGTTCATTTCTTTTCTATGTCGAAACTAAACATAAAAAAATAAAAAATAAAATTCTTTTTTTTATATATTTTTCATATCTCATCATGAAAAATAATACCGCTAATTCAACTGTCCAAAATTGGTGATTTTTTATCACCACTGCCCGAATCTTTTTCCGTTTACAATAAAAAATACATTTATTATAACCATACTATAATCACTTCACATTTCACATTCACTATTTCTCATGTATCCACTTGCTAAAAGGTAAAAAATAAAAAATGAATAAATAAAAAATAAAACTCATATATCTATATCTATATATATATATATATATATATATATATATATATATATATATATATAACAGTGTGAGAAAATATTGATGGGACTCACCTATTTTTGGATTTCATCTTTCATATTTCGTTCCTACCAATACTTAGCAAATGAAATCTATTTTCTTTATTTCACCTTCCATTCCTTCCTCGGCCAAACATATCATAAACTTCGTATTAGTTTATCTGTCCCTATCGGTATACTCTTTACACCAAAAATAGAAAAAGGTGATTGGGGGTTCCCTCCTCATTGTGTATTTGGTTACATTACATACACCATCCACCACATAACTTATTTGTGTCAATTTCTTTTCCTTAATACAGTGGTTATCTTTCTCATATTTTTACGAGTTTCAACATTATTTTATACATTCAACTTCCACAAACAATAAATATAATGTACATTTACTCTTCTTTCCAAGCTTATTTCTTTTGAAAAAACAAACCTTGAAATCTGGACATCATATCACATGCATAAAGCCTACAACATATGCATACAATAGCTCCAGCTCTCATACAAATAAGACCAACATATTATCTTGTGATGGTAAACTGTTATCATGTAAATCAAGTATTAATCAACTTTTTCCAACAAAAACACGTTTATTTAAGCATATTGTCTATCGGATGTTACATGAATATTATTCTTCACTATTCTCTTTCTTTTTTTCATTGGCTGATGTTAGAATTTTTGCAAATATCACTATAAAAATTTTGCACTGTCATATACCTTAGTGGGAGATCAAATCTTCATCTCTGAGTCACATCTATGATTCTTCCCCCAAACAAAATAATCCAAGTCAAAGAATATCTTTTATCAAAACTGTTTCACTCAAATTGATCTAATCTTCACATCTTTGAATCAAATCTATTCAAGTTTTAAACCTGTTCCATAAAAATAAAATAAAATGATACTTTTTGTATGTGGGTCCTTACGTACAATTATAAATACAGACAGATAAAAACTGATATTACTTTTGTAAGATAAAAACAATCAGACGGTTAACATAAGTACAAGAAAATTTGAAAAACTGTAATTGTATAGCTGTCATGACCATAAAACTAAACAGAGCAACATTTTCTTACTTCATAATCAAAGAGAAAAATGAACAGTGTGGGGCATAGATGCCATATTCTATGGTAAATTGTCGCTTTTGGAAATAATTAATAGCAGTTGTTCATGAGAAGCATCACCAATGAAACATCGACAGCAAGAGAAAGTACAACAAATGCGAGCAACTTTAGATATATGATAATAATGAGTCTCTACTCTGTAGGATTACACACACTTATTACCATACTTCACAATCTTAGAACAGATAGCGATAGGATTAGGAACTGCGAAGATAACAACAGATATGCTATGAAATAACCACAAGTCTGATCCTATATCACACCAAATTCATCTCAAATTGACACATAGCTTCATTTTTTAATTATATGTTACCTTCCACATTTCATTTTTCGTTTGGAAAAGACAAAGTTCATCAAAAATATCTTAGATGCCCTCTAGAAAGTTTCTCTTCATGACAGCGAGCTTGTGTTGCAAAGGAAAAAGGAATATTGCCCCTTACTTCACCTACTTCATTCGATTCTTTCTTTGACTTTTTAAGAAAACTTATATCAAATAATTAATTTTTAAACTTGATCAAATATTATAACAACTTTGCTGCTATGTAAGCTGAATAGAGTAAAAAATGCTGTTCTTTCTTGTGTATTATCCTTCTAGTAAAATAAAAACTGTAATACTTTATGGTTTGTATATATAATATCATGCTAGTTTTTTCTTTTTGTGATAGACCGAACATAAAATAAAACTTATGTGTTGTGTTGGGTCCGTTTTTAGTAGTTTATTAAATGTTACCTCTTTGGGTATATATATAAGGATCCGGAAGTTAGGTTAGGTTAGGTTGGTTTTATTGCTTTTGTAGTTCAAAAACTAGCAAGTTAAGCTTAGTTTAGCAAGAATTTACAGGTAAATGTGAAGTGAGAAACTTAGGGTCTTGACTTTGAAAAGAAAAAAACTGCATTATCCCAATATAGGCAAGTCAGCACCTCGGGTTGAGGGGTGCAATTCAATATGATAAGCTTGCTTTTAGGAAAATAATGCAGCCAAGAAGAGATAAAGATGGAGGTTTTATCTACCAATCTACTAAAAAAAATCAAAAGAGGGAAGCAATAATTACCAAATGAAAAAGAAAGAAACATGAATGGTACGTGGCGTTAGTTTTAGATTAGATCTATTGATCCTTTTAATTTAAACTATTAGAGGAGAAGGTGGCCATAAATGATAGGTTCATGGGGAAGCAATGAACAGGAACACTATAAGTGACTGGCTTTGAAAACTGTTACCACGTTAAAAATATATATATTATTATATAAAACACAGATGATAGTTGTCTCATCCCAAGTATAAAATAAAAACCACACTATATATAAACTTGGCAGCAGAAGAAATGAGTACCTAAAATATTGAGTTAGTGGTTAGAACTTGAGACTAACTATGGACGGTCTAGTTCAGCTGCAGAAGCAACTTGTTGATTACACTGCTTCCCTATTTCATGAGGTAAGTAAGTATATATGCTATGCAATTTCCACTTAACATTACAGTGAAATAGCTAGAAAAGGAAGGTTCATGAGCTATGTTTATTGGGTTATCTGCTTTCTGTTTTGCCTTGTTATTTCTCAATGTGGTGGTGTCTTTGTTTTCTTCAAAAGGGTTTTCTAGATGATCAATTTAACCAGCTTCAGCAACTTCAAGATGAAAGTAACCCAGATTTTGTGGTTGAAGTGGTCACTCTCTTTTTTGAAGACGCGGAGAGGCTTCTCAATGAGCTCACAAAAACACTGTAAGGGCACTGCAATTTCCTGTTTTGTTATACATCTTTAGACCAAGTAATGATGTTTCTTTGGGAACCTCTTTTTTTCTAACTCCACACTTCAATAATGTTGATTCATTCGTCTCAAACAGAGGCCAGCCTAGCATTGATTTTAAGAAGTTGGATGCTCATGTTCACCAGTTGAAGGGTAGCAGCTCCAGGTAATTTGTTCACATAGAACTTTTCTCAAAACAAACTATGTTGGTAATGTTGGCCTTGATTTCTTAAGTTGGTGTCACTAGAAATACCACATTGTTAGTCCCAGTTGTATTATTTTTGCCAAGACCTCATCTTTGTTAGAGCCTATTCTGGATGATACACTTCCATTTGTGGTACCTCACTACTTGGTGTTTATACAATTATCTTAAATTTGATGAACTTATTGGAAATGCAGCATTGGAGCACAGAGAGTTCACAGAGTCTGCATTTCCTTCCGAAACTCTTGCGAGGAGCAAAACGTTGAAGGGTAAGGTTCTTGACAATTCCATATCAAAATACACTTCTCTTATGTGGTGTGTGTGTGTGTGGTTTGATATGCTTTTTTTCTGTGGTAAAAGAAAAATCTTCATATGCTAATACGATATAAAATCTTGGTGTTCAGGTGTCTTAAAAACTTGCAACAAGTGACACATGAGTACTCCTTGGTGAAAAGCAAGCTTGAAACTCTCTTCAGGGTAAGGGCATGAGGTTCTTGTTTAGTGCTTTCTATAAAATCCCGAGAAGTGTTAAAATGTGTAGTTTTATCTTTGGACTTGTGTGATTGTAGATGGAGCAACAGATTTTGGCTGCTGGTGGATAGGTTTGTAGGTAGTATGATAGGAGGCAGAGATGTTTTGCTGCAATTGGAATTTGGAAATAACACTCGGAACAAATCATGTCTAATCTGCAAACGAAACAGACCCACTTCTATGTTGTATTTCACTTTGTGTATGATTTTGTCAAGTGGATCATGGTCTTGAAATTTATCATTTTAGCAAGAGTTGACCCATATTTAGTCCAAAAGCAACGCGAATAGCACATGCTTAGCTGTTGAAATAGTAACTATCTTGATTTTTGCCAACCAAATGTCATCTATAATAATTTCGTAATTGAATAACCATCTTGCTCTTGATGCAATACATTAGAAAGTAGAAATTAACTATGCTTGTTGAAACTGCTAAATGATAGATGCTATCATTTTCTTAAGGCGACAAACTTGAATGCTTCAAATTAAGGGTACCTTAACCTTAATCGCTTTTCTCAGCGTTATAATCCTAGTCTTGGTCCATATAATGCACATCCTTATGCAGGGGCAAATGAGTTCTGATACGGCGAATCCTTCAAAGAATAATACTCAGTTTATATTTAACTTAATCTAAAATTAACTGATCTATAAGATGAGGTTTACATTTAAGATTTCCTACAAATACGCATTGCAAAATTACTTTGATTTGCGTTCCACCAGCACTGGCCATGCACCTGCTTTTAAATCTATGTAGCAGGCATGTTTTTCGACAGTCACAAAATTTGTCAGCAATGAAAAATGCTCACTTAGAAGTAGTGCAGATGTTGGATATCTTATATCAATTACATATAAGGCCAAATTTATAGTATACAAGTGAGGACAATCTTTATCTTATAAGCTGGTTTTATAAGGTTGTTTTAGACTTAAAGTCACTTTACCATGATATCAGAGTTTATCCTGACGAAGTTTGACGAGGCCTATCGGACCATTATTCACAAATATTTAGTCTTCACGCACGAGTTGAGTAATCTCAATATAAGAAAAATGGATTAGAGATCTCACGTCTGATTATATAAGTAATTTTATGTTATATAAATGAGAGCAATTCTAACTATTAAATTCACTTCCTAATATAATTGTTGTTTAGAAGGAATGAAAAAAAAATGAAAGATACTGGTTAATGTTGATGTGTTATGAGCAAAATTTGCAGTTACGAGTCATATGTTGTCTGGTCTGAAATGAGATACATTGAATACATTGGTGTAGTTTACAAGGTCAACTTGTTTCAGATACGTGAGATGTCTCCTGGTCAGCACGTCATTTGCAGACAAGATCCAAAACCAAGCTAAGATTGCTGTAATAATAACTAATGACACAGTAGCTCATCATTTTTTTTTTCTCCTTAGTTACCGAAGACCATATTGTATTAATAAATATCAAACTTCTTTTACACCACACACTTATCTTATGTGATAAAAGTAATCTTATTCAAATTTCGAGATTATTGATTAATTTAAAACATGTTCATGCAGTTTATGGTAATCAATACTTTAATTGTATTATTAAATTTGTGCGCTAATTATGTATAGGCAATCCCGGAAGCAGCCTTGCTACTAGTGTCTTTGTTTAAGTTTTTTTAGAAAGGCAAGGTGATTTTTAAACAAACATAGAAGTAGAAAAAAAAATTGCCTTTTCTTTAGAGTCATTTGAAATTATTTCTTTTGAAAAACATATGCCGTAGAAGAAAGGGGTTTTTTTTATGAAAAAAAAAGGAGATATGTCTATGATTTTTGTGAAAACAAAATTATTCTCTGAATTTCATAGGATTTTATAGAATTTTTCTTAGTCTGCCATCTTAATTTATGTTTATATTTTTGTTATTAGTTAGCACATTGAGTCTTATCTTAGTCTTTTTTATTGTTGCATTCATTCATTTTTTTTTTTGTCGTTGTTACATCACATTCTAAATGTTCTCTTTTTTATATGATTCATAAAGAGTTTTTTTTTTTTTGTGTAGTTTAAAAAAAATGCCTCAAGAATATTACATTACGAACAAGTTAAAAATCAATTTCAACTAAAATAAATATTTTTTATTGTAAACAATTTTAGCTTAAATAAGAATAGTTTGAAAATAGATATTTGGTAGTAGTTTTTTTCTTTTTCAACACAGACAAACCCATAATATGATATACTAGCCTTTGTTTGTTTGTATTTTTTACCAAAAAAAAAAAAAAAAAAAAAAAAAACCATTTATATAAGGGGAAAATTTATATCTAATTAAATTAGAAAATTCTTTTTTTTCTTAAAAAAATTT
>Ga0099824_1000427_pt1 | contig 48726 bp, 22 predicted proteins | sample SiratrowhiteBW_FD_76837 | JGI IMG/M metagenome (GOLD analysis project Ga0099824, IMG submission 76837) | Root nodule microbial communities of legume samples collected from California, USA - Siratro white BW | ecosystem: Host-associated > Plants > Roots > Nodule | place: USA: California... | reverse complement strand
TAATAATAAAAGATTTTATTAACACTAAAAGGTTATACATACAGAATTTAGCATAAAATATATTTTCTGTCTATACAGACATAACGTTCTCCATACATAAAATTTAGATACAGAAATATTATTTGCATTAGATGATTTAGCACACAACTATTAGATAGTGTATTGTACCTGCTGATTCTAGTCTTTGTCGAATATAAAAAAGGAAAAATGAAAAACAGAAATCGTTATCTTACTAAAGAAAAACAAAACTACAACCAAAAAAATAAAAAACAGTAACAATGATATTAAAAAAAAAACAAAACTAGAACCATAGACTACGATTTTGTCGTAGAAAAACGAAAAAAGGAGAATATAATCTTGTAAAAGAAAAAATATACCATAATCAATGAAAAACAAAGGATAAGATAGAAGACAGAAATAAAAAAGAAAAAAAGAACACGAGAGATTGGGCAAAACTAGTTGAGCATTCTAAAAAAGGTCAATAATCTAGTTAAACAAAACTCAAGTAATGTTTTAATGAATAAGCGAAGTTAGATTGAAAAATAATCTAATCCAACACAAGTCTCCTAAAGTCTTCAATCCCAACGAAGAGATACTGAATTAAATTGATAAATAATTTAACAAAAAGAAATATAAAGATAACTAAACATTCTAAATGAACTAAACTTAGCAAGTTAACCCACCAAAAATTAATATCTAACTAAAGAATGAATGGCTTTGTAACTTTTTTAATTTTTTTCTCTGACTGTAAAAAAATTTCCTCAGATATTTTTAAATACTCTTTTAACAAATTTATTCTTAGGGTTACATTTGTAAAATAAAACTCTAAAATATAATCATCAAAATGATGTGCTTTCACGTAGAATAAAACATCACATTTCATATACCTACCATCACTAACGTCTATTTTTCCTTGAGTGAAACTTTAACATCTATGCTTTCGCATCACCTCACATCAATAAATGGCATATAAGTACGTCCAAAATTTCATAAACCTTCATAATAAATTCAATAACCGATACATTAATGTTGATTTATTGAAAAGATTTCCTTAAAATTAATTAACCTTCATATAAGCTTAAAAAGTTATTTTACCTTAAACCTAGAAAAGTGAGTGATATAAACCATAATCACATCAAAACTCAACTAGGGTTTGAATCCATCCACTGCTTGAATAGATTGACTACAAAACAAGATAAAAAGTTGAATGTATGGGGCCATAAATAGGAATCACACTTATAAACCCACCAATCTCTCCCCACAGATTCTAATCTGCTGCAACTAAACCATTTCACATTTCTTTAATTAAACTATCATCAACTTTGCAATTGGCTATCAAACTCTCAACTTTCATTAGTAGGCCATCTTAGCCTGTAGCTAGGCATCTTCAACATGTTCCCTTTATCCCATAGTTATTATTAGTTAAGTTAGGCCCAGCAACAACAATTTAGTAAGATTATGACTATCATATACAAATAACAATTATTCACTTTCATCTCTATGATATCATATAAATATAGCTTTACATAACTTCTTTTAATTTTTAAAAAATGCATTACATATAATGCAAGGCAAACAGTGTAACATAGGGTCACCAAATTAAAATTAATTTTTCAAACGGTTGTTATCTACAATGTAAATTGAGTTTGGTTTGTTATAACATCTTATTTTATTAATGACACAAAACAATGACGATATAAAAAATTAATTTGAAAACGGAAATGTGTTAAATGCAAACATAATTTTTTTTTTTATTGGAAACAAGTAGCATCGCATTTTGGAAAAGTAGCATATGTTGTCAAGTTGCCGGGAATAGTTAGAATCTTGTTACATAGCTGTATACGCTGAAAATGCAACTCGTTCCCTTTGCTCTTTTTATGATCTAACCTTACTTTATATAAACAAGATCTTATTGATTTAATATTTAAACTATAATTTCATATCAAATTTTATTAGAATTAAAAAAATGAACAAGGTGGTAATACAAATTATATCTTAGTATATTTAAAGAATATATATATATATATATATATATATATATATATATATATATATATATATATATATAAACGAGACATCTAAAAATTATATATATTAATAAAACTAGTGATTTCATTCATATTAATAAAATATTTTCACTACCTTATAATCCAAACACTAGTGAGAAAAAGATATTTCACGTTATATGTACTGTATTAGAAAAGAAAGCATTGTTATGAAATAAAAAGTGGTAACAATGTCATGACAATACAAACATTTTGTATATTGATTACTTATAGGATGTAGATAGTGTATCTTTTAACATCAATTATGCTTGCAAGCATAATTGATGTAGAAGTTTTTTTCGACTTTCTTATCTGATTAACATTTTTTTATTTTTTATTTTCCACAATAACATTTTTTATTTTTTAATTTCTAAAATAGTATTCTTTTATTTTTTATAATAACACTCTTTTTTTTTATTAGTTATTAAAAATTTCATTATTAATTTATTAAAATTAAGATAAAAAATAATGTAAAATAATTAAATTCAAATTTTAAAAAAATACAAAGAAAATAAAATGAAATATATTATAGGTTTTTAACTAATTAATTATAATAGGAAAAAATGATAAATTATTTTATTTTATATTTTATAATAAATTTAAATTTGGCATGATAAATTATATTAAAATAAATTATAATAATTTTTTGATTGTATTTTTATATTAAAATTGATATAGGAAGAAAAAATTATGATAAATTATAAAATTTTTATTTGAATTAAAATTTGTATTTTTAGTTTGTTAAAAAAATATATAAATAATTAATGACAAAAACAAAATAAAATTTTGATAAAGATAAATGTTGATTTTTTATAAAGATAGAATTTGGTTTTTGATAGAGATAAAATTTGATATTTTATTAAAGATATCATTTATTTTTTATAAAAATAAAATTTGATTTTTGATAAAGATGTAATTGATTTTTTGATAAAGATAAAATTTGGATTTTGATAAACATAAAATTTTTGTTTCACTTTGTACAGAGTATTTGGTGTACCATTAACTAAACTATTTAGTGAATATATGATTGTCGTTTATTTTCCTCTTTATGTGTTCAACAGCATCATTTCAATATTTAACAATTTTTAAGTAATAAACATAACATTTAAAAACAATTCATAAATAAATTAAATTTTATTTAAAAATTTTAAACTATTTAATTAATATTTATTTACAAAAATATTTCAACAATTTTAGATTATTTTTTATATTAATTATTTAGATATATTTTTAACAAATGAAAAACACAAATTTTAATTCAAATAACAATTTTATAATTTATTACAAATTGTTAATTTATTTTAATTAAAAATTTTAATTTCAATATCAATTTTTAATTAAAAAATGCAACCAGTAAATTATTATAATAAAATACACATAATCATAAAAATAAATAAAAAATAAAAAATAAAAGAGTGTTATTTTAAGAATTAAAAAATAAAGAATGCTATGGAGAAAAATAAAAAATAAAGAATATTATTGAAAAAAAAATAAAAAATAAAAAAGTACTATTTAAGTAAAAAAGTCATTTTTCTAAGCTATTTCTTCTTCTCCTTTTTTTAAACTACAACGATGCTTCTTCTAAGTGACATAAAATGATTTGTTTTCTATATCAATTATTACCTAAAGTAGAAAAAAGTTCTCACTTTCTATGCTAGTGGCACCGGTTTCACAACCAATATAAAATATTAAAAACAACTTATGTAAATTTTTATTATTATAGTTATAGAGTTTTATTATTGTTTTAATTATATAGTTGAAAATGTGTTAAAATGTAAATTAGTATAACTTTAAGTAAATTTAATATATTTGATCTTAAGAAATTAATTTTTAAGTTAATATACTTTTAATAGACTTTGTACTGTATAAAAACATTATAGGTAACCGAGCTCAAATCATATCTATCAAATTATGTTGAAATATTAGTTAACGTATTTTTAAGCAAATATTCTCGTGTCTCACATTAAAGAGTTAATTATAATTTAAAACCAACTTTGAATTGAAGCCTTTTTAAACATGTTTTTCATTACCAGCTTACTTTTAAAATCAATTATTCACTTCAAGATCAGTTTTTTTTTTTTTTTTATAAATCTTACCCAAACATATAAACAGTGATAACGTCATGCCTTATCAACAAAAAACAACTTTGGTAAAAGAAACACTTGGCTTGATCTTTTGTTTTTTATTTTTATCTTGAATTAATATATTTTTTTATAATTTTATGGAATATTATAACTTCAACTTTATGTTTTAAAATTTTGTAAAACGACTAATGAGTTAGAAAGGGTTAATATTTTCATTATTTATTTACAAATTTTACATACAATAAATTATTTTTATAACATTCTAAAAAAATAAACAATATAGTATTGCAAAAAATGTGGAGCCTAGCTAGATGTCCAATTAAATACCATCTTTTTTCTGTTTACTTTTTTGAAAGCAAAACCTGAGATAGGAAGGTTTTCCCAGTAGATTAACTAGTACTTTAGTACTTATTTTGAAAGGGGGAGAAGAAAGCAGAAACCTATCATATTGAGTTCAATTTTGTCTCTTTCTCACTTTCTATTTGCTTTTCTATGCACATAGCTGGATGTCATCAACTTCTCATCTTTATCCGTATACAATAACCAATTTTTTAATTAGTATTTTCCAGGAAAAGATATTTAGCTACTTAAGATGATTAGATAAAAATATATAATTTAATTTACCTGATATAAAATTCCCATTTCCATGCATACCACTCCAATTTTGAAAGAGAAACAAAATCAAACGAAGAATTTCAATATTTTCTTTTTCATTCTACAGAAATTAAGTGTAAATATTTTTATTTAAATCTCTTTCTTTTTCCCCCCCTTCTCCACGTGTGATCAACCAAATGCTATTTGTTAGGACCACTGAGCACAAAATTAATTATCTTATTCTATTGTAGGGTAGGGGTCACTGGTTTAGTGGATTTGTTGCCTAACCTTCTCATTGACCATCATGCCATGGCATTTATTTTTTTAATTATGATTCATCACATTATTTTTTTAAATGTGAGTTTGCTTGTAGATAAGATAAAAAAATATGAGGGTCCACGAGATAGTTGTTTTAGATAAAAAGGAATTACTTTTCACCTTTTAATTATAAATTAATTAGGCAATGTGATATTAACAATGTTTTAATTTTTAAATAGATGTATACTATATTTGTATACCCTCTGGATTAAATTTGGGGTTGATAGAGTAAAGTAATTTTTTTACTTACATATATAATAGACACAAAGTTTACGCATTTGTACAAGCCAAGTGTAAAAATGGACTTCTAGTTTTAATAAAGTTTAATTAAAGAGTTAGGGTATTGATTAGAGAATCTAAAATATGATTTAAAATTAACCAAATAGAGAAAAAAGGTATGCTTTGAATTGACTCCACTCGATTACGATGATAAAATACAAAAGATATTTGTTTGTTTTAAATTAAATTTGAAAGACCACTCATTTAAGTGTTAAGGTGGCATTAGAGTTGTTGTTTCCTTTAAGAGCATTGGGGCACTGGGTTGAGATAAGAATGTCCTACAACATTTGTTTATAATATTTTGATGTGTCATGTCTTTCGAGGTATGGCTTCATTCTAATAATAAGTAGGAAAACAAAATAATGTCTTTACCACCTGTCTGAATATGCGTGAAAGATGATGTTTCAAGACAAAACAAAATTCTCTGGAGAAAGGGGCATTCATCATCATGCCAGTGCTTATTATTTATTAATTTTTTTAATTCCAAGGATAAGGCAATACCATAGCTTTTGTACATGAAGTTTCAATAAATAATTTTTTAAATGATAACATTATTTTATGTATTTCTATATTGTCTCTAGTTTTTGTACCTACACATTTTATGTTCTTCACTGAATCTAATTTTACCACTGACAAGCATGTGGGGTATGTAAAAGGAGATCTGGTGATCCATTGCCAGCGGGAAAGGAAAGGCGAGTGATTTAACTGGAAGATCACTTTTTGACTGCAATATTGCACATTCAACACTACCTCACACGGTTAATTATATTCGTTACTCTGAAATCTCATTCTTCTGAGCTGCTGCTTTGTTCTGTATCTATCAGCAATTCAAGACGAAACATTATCTTCCCCATTCATCGTTTGGTTAAATAAAGTTCTTCACCCATGCTAAAAATAAATAAAATAGAATAAAATTTTGCAGCTGGCTCGTCTTGTTGTCGTCGTCAGAAATTAAAAAAAAAAATAAAAAATCTCTTTCCCTTTGTGCTTCCTCTCTCTCTACAACTCATTTTCTATGTGACTATGTGTGTCTAGAAAACACTGAAAAGATGATTCCACTCAACCAAAAAAAAACACATCAACCCTTCCTTGATTCAATCAACACCCACTTGCTTCTACCAAAAAAAATCTAGAATTCTAGCGAGAAGAAACAAACAAACACATTTATGACCCATCTCCTAATCAATAACCATGACCAAAATAACTGGTAATAATTAAAGAAAGAAGAAGAAGAAGAAGAAGAAGAAGAAAGGAACAAAGGCGTAGCGCGGTTCGCCACCCCGGTGCTTCATCGAACACACACACGTCCTCGCATCCAACAATGTGAGACTATTTTGTGGGGCACGGGAGAAATGAGAAACTGTACAGAGGCAAAGAGTTTGAATCCAATTGAGGAAGCAAAAACAGTGATTTGTGAAAGAGTTTAGGCTTACGCTGAGCTGTGAAAGTACCGGTTGTTGTGTAGAGTTCAACAGGGATTTTCTGAGGAAGAGAAAAGCGTGAGGTCGAGTTTGGCTCTGCATAGGGGACAGAGAGGGTGCTTGGAGAGCCAGGTGTCGGCGCATTCCACGTGGAACGCGTGGTTGCAACCGGGAACCAGTCGAGCGGGTTGGTCGGTGGCGATGTCGTCGAGGCAGACGGCGCATTCGGAGCCCATGAGAAGGTCTTTACCGGTGATTGAGGGTAGCTTTTGGAGCTGTTGAGGGGAGAGGCCGGCGTCGGAAACCGGCTTGGCCGGTAGCTGGGGATCGGTGCGGTAAGTGGTGGCGTACCATAGAAGACACATGTAGACGATGAAAACGGCGCTCATGCCAAGGCAGGGCAAGAAGAGCGCCAGAAGGACGGAGTCGAGCATGTCCAGCTTGTGGGTGGAGAAGAAGAAACCACTAATGGAAATGGAAATGGAAATGGTGAAGAGAGAAGAAAGAAAACAGTTTTGGTTTTTGATTGATTGATTGATTGATGAGTATGGGATCTTTGGGTTTTAAAGTTTTCCTCAAATCGTATACTGTTTCGTATGTGACAAGGAAAGCTCTTCAAAAGCCTCACCACCATTTCCACTTTACTCATCACCTCTCTTAACTTAACATTATTTCTTTTAATTTAATTACATTCTTATAATTCCACAACTAACACAATTTGGCTATAATTTTAATATAAAAAGACAATTGTAATTTCTTCTCATTTAATACAAATATTCTGTCTTTGGTTAGTCATGATAATTAAATTTTAACTTTTTATAAGTAAAATTTCTTTATCAAATAAATGTTACGAGAGTTACTTTTTACTTAGAGACGTAAGCTCCACTTTAAATTTCTATTCTATACTACCTATTTCACATATTATACTAACACTTGATTTATTCACATGGAATTTCAACAAAATTTCAAAGGTTTTTTCTTATAAAAAGTATTGATGTATTGAATCAACAATTTTGAAGATTAAAAATAATTTTTTATTTATTTAATCAAAACTTCGGGTTTTTTCTTTTTGAAAGATAACAAAATATGAATAGTATTTAATTGATATTTTAACAATTAAAAAATAATAATGAAATGTTTTGTTTATTGAATTTTTATATATTTTTTGTGAATTTTGTAATTTGTATATATGAAACAATTTCATCTAAATATAATCTTAAAATGTAATAATAGAGTTCTCTCATCAAATTTCTAATGTTTTCAAGTAATTGTTTTTATCATTTTTTTCTAGACTATTACTTTCTAGAATTAATTTTTAGGTTATTGTTACTATTAAATAACGAAAATAGTTATTTTTTTAAACTTTAATATGGGATGATTATATGTATTAAAACAAGTTGATTTTAGATGTGAGCGAGCTGACCATCATGGCAACCTGTAAAAAAAGGTTTAGATTATTTATTTTATATGATTAATTTAAATAAACAAATTTAGTTACATAATGTAAAATATAGTGGGGCAGCATACTATACATTAAAAAAAATTATTCATTTATGTGAAAATAATATAAGTTGATAATATATATATATATATATATATATATATATATATATATATATATATATATTAAAATTTACTGAGTGAAATAATAAGTAAGATTTGTGTTTTAATATTATGACAAAGATATTAATAGATGCATCATAGATGAGTTAATGCAAATATTACCTTTAATTGCATAAAACAGCTTCAATTGTCTATATTTTTTTATATTTGTCTTTATAGAAAAGAAATAAAGTAAAATAATTACGACTTACTAAAATTCATTCTTCATAAATTATTGATAAAGTGTTTATATAAATTTTATCATTTTGAATGAAAAAGATGGCGAGACTCTTTAAGCATGTGTTGCTTTTGTTTCTTGTACATGATCTGCTTTTATTCATCTTTGTCATTTTTCTCTAGTAATTTTAAAAAATGTCTGTTTATAACATTTGTTTTGTAGGATAATATTATTATCTAATAATAATAATTTGTCTTTTTATTGAAATAAAAATTCACAGCAAAAAAAAAGAATTGTTTACTAATTTTAATAATAGTGTAATATGAAATGATATTTATATTTTCCAAGATTTATCATAACATTAACCCGCCTATTACTAAAACGCACTTTAATTTATATATTCTTATATGATACGATAATATGTAAATAACTATTTTACCAAAGAAATAACATAGTAATTATGATTTTTTATTTAAATGTTTGGAATCTTCAATTTTTTTTTGTAATTTTATTAAAACCTTTGAAAATATTATAAGTTTGTTACTGTATAAATCCTTTAAATCAAATTTATAAAATTATAATCATAAAAGTGTTTTAAAAGAGATCTTAAAAATGATTACACTTTTACAAAATCTTTAAAATCTTAATTAAATGTAACTATTAATTAATGATTAAAAAATTATATGTATATCTCAGCCATTATTGAATATTTTAAAATCAACTGTGTTAAACTAACTTCATTAAAATATAAAACAAAAGTGGTCATAAAAGTAATGAATTATAGTACTGTAGTCATAGACCAACAAGCATAAATATGTTTAGTGTTATTCTCTATATATTCCTTGGCTTTGATATGTGACTCACGATGGCCCACACACTTAAAGAATTTATGGTTTGGGTAATAGGATAAGGTTATATTAGTGTACACCACTTATGGCATCTGCTTCTAAATTCTCATATCTAAATTAGAAAAATTACAATCCTTCACTTACCTTCTATTTTACTTATTATCATCCTTTTTTTTCTATTTTTTAATTTTATATGGCATCACTTATCAAATTTACTATTATTTTACCTCAACTATTTGCATTCTAATTCATCAAAAGACATATTTTCGCGAGTCAATGATTCATTAATATATAGATATAGTTTTATTACTTTTATAATTCTATTATTTTATAACTAGTTAATTAAATAAATACATATCGGTGTATATATATATACATATATATAAATTTATAAAAATAATATTAAAAATTATATAACTGTATTTTTTTGAAAGAAACATTATTTCATTATTTTAAAATAAAAAAATATTCAATTATTTATTTTATTAAATAAATTTTTTTTATTTATTAAAAGATAAAGAAATTATCAAGTGGTGTATATCTTTTTATATTATAGTATAAAAACTATTTATTTAGTTTGAAATAAAAATAATATTCGATTATTATTTCATTAAATAACTAAATAAATTATTTCTTATTCATTGAAGAGTAATTAAAAAAATATAAAGTACTTTTTATATGATGATATAGAATTATGAAAACAAGTTTGATTTTATCCACAAACTCTAGTAGTCTCTAACATATTGAAAAAATAGTAAATTAAATTAAAGTAAGTTAATTTTTACTCTGAAACTAAAATGGACTTGGATTAGGTTAGTACGGAGATATTCATACATCGGTCCATTTTTAAAAAAATAATAATACTAATTTTATTTTTTAAATATTATTATTTTATTTAAATGTATATGTGATAAAATTTATATATCATATCATTATATCCAAACGTTACGTTAAATTAATTTTATGTCATTTCTCTAAAAATATATTATTTTAAAAAAATTAAAATTATTTTTCTTGTCGTTTTAAATCAAATTAGATTGGACCGCAACAACTTTTCAGATAATATGTTAGCGGGTTTGTCCATTTTAGCAGTTCTACTTATTACTAATTCACCTTGTCGAAGTTTGACTGCTTATGAAAATTATAATTATTAATTAAATCTATTTATAAATTTAAATCATGAATAAATTTATTAAATAAAAATAGATTGTACATGGCTGTATAAATTTTAATAACATTTAATATTCACATATTATTGATATTGTCAATTACTGAGAAACTGTTAGATATAATTTTTAAGATAATTTTTAAAAATTAACAAATTTATCAAATTTGGGCATCTGTAATGGAATAGCCAGCATATATTTTTTACATTGTATTTAGTCCGATTATTTAGTTAAAATAATAATATATTTAAAAAATCGGAAATTATATCACTAAGATTATCTTTCTTTTGGGTGGGTCCCAACTTCACCAACTCACTCAGTCTTATCAATCTTAGTTGTACTTTCTTTTCTTGTAGAAATTTGTCATTGAATGGATTCATCTACGGTTCATAATTAGAATTTGGCTGTAAGAAGTTTTGAGGAGAAAACACGTGGAAAATGTTATGTATATATAACTCACAACAAATTATACAACTAAGAAAAAAAAATAAAAACAGAGTCTGTGATGTACTAAATTATTCAATGCAGAAAGATAGACTAGACATAAAAAACAATACACAAATGCTGTATTTTTTACATATATAAATATTATGAGTTGTTCTTTGAATAATATAGCTCAAAATAACTTTTTTTAAAGTCAAAGCCAACAAGCATTAGGATAGGTACTTTTTAAAAAGTTCTTATGTTGCATCTATTTTGGAAAAGAAGTCCAATAATGGATTAATTTAGCAAAGTACAAGGATACGATATATTAGCATCATCAATCTTGAATTTCATTATAACTCTCTAACCTAGTACGAATGACTTACCTACCATCCAATTACATTACAAAAATTGTTACGATAATTGTTACTAAATTTTAAATAGTTATATTATTTATTAAGATGGTCAAAGAAAAAAAATCAAAGTGCTATGAAAATAAATGTAGTTTAGTTTGAAAACAATGGTAATTAAGCTATGTGATGTGTTGAAAATAAGGGTTGAAAAAATAGTTATAGAATGATGTAGTTATCACTTAACATAACCTTCTATATATGAAGATGGTTAAAGGTAGAATTTGATTTTAGTTTCACATTATATAATACTGAGAGATATAAACAATACATTGTAAAACTTTTAAATAAAAGAAAATATACTTCCTAATATAGTTGTAGAGATAACGTTGAGTTATTTTGTTATTTCTTTTCTCTCACAAGTCTTTTTATTGCTTTACTTAACCTTTAACATATGAAAATAATTGGGTTTTTCACTAATTATGTTAGCACATAGACGCAGATCCTTCAATTTAATTACTTACTATTCGACTTTAATAAAATAATAAATATGTATCATTGTCTTTTCACACCGTGAGTTTATTTTTTGTATTTTGAAGTTAGTTGAATGAATATGGTAAAAGTTGAATTTTATATAATGGTGATTAAGTCGATAAAAGTAAGAAGAGATATTTGAAATGTTTGATGTTTTGTAGTATATTATAGACATATATAAATGCTATCCTTTAGCATTAGTGGACCTATTTTAAGGTTGAAATAATGTTAAGGGTTGACGTCCTAGCCACTGGGATAGGAAATTGATGTTTTAGACATTATTGAATTGTTAATTTTGAGAATGCTTTTATGAACATATATGATAACAATAGTAGTAAAAAATTGCCAAAAATAAATTAATCTATTATATTTTTAAAAAATCAATTATCTTATTCTTCTCAAATCTATGCTAGCTCATAAAAACGTAAATAATTAATTATCATCAGGGATAACAACTTATCTTAAATAAATAATCAACTAATATAAATAATAATCAAATCTGATAAATTATTTCTAAAAGTTGTTTCCAAATAGCTCTTTTTTAATCCAATTCAAGTGATGATCAAACATTCACAGCGTGAAAAATAATTTGTTTTTCAATTAAACACTAGAAAAAGCGAAAAAATAGTTTATTTAATATATATTTTATACACCTTGATTCACAAGTGTGTTTCTCGAGGAATTATAAATATTTATATTTATTTAAAAGTTTAAACTTGTCCAAAATATTAGACTTTAATGTCTATGACCTAATAACAGCAATAGTTCATCGTGTTACAAAAAACTACTCTATCGTTAAGATAATGACGAGAGTGAATTGAACGTGGTTTTAATTGTGGTATGAAAAAATAGAAAAGGCTTTAAAATTTAAAAAATAAGTTTAATAAAATAATTTATTATTTATCTAATCAGAAATGATTTTGTATAATATCTTTCACCTCTACACTAATCATATTAAAACTGCTATTATGGGGACAATTTGTACTAATTGATTAGTAGTGTAAAAAGCATATATACCAAACTATTTGAATATCTCTGAACTTTATGTTATGCGGTGTGAGTCAGCGCCGTGTCAAGCTTTTGAATTTAAGGTCCCAACCCAAATCTCAAACATTGGAATTATTATTGTGGGATCTCTTCAGTCAACGGTGAGGTTCCTTTGAAGTTTCTCTTTCACAACACTTTCTCTAATGCTAATTATTAGTTTCATTTCATTGTGATTCCTGCAGATCAAAACCATTCATCTTCGTTTCTTCAACCTTATGATTGCTACATGAATCTTGGAGTTAACATATCAGATATAATTTTTAAGCAACATGCAATTCAACATCAAATTGAAAGTTAGATAAAAAAAAATGCAGCTAATTTTTTTTTTTCACTACAACCTCCCACTATAAGCAATTCAGTTTTTGCAAAACAAGTTACCAATGCAAAAGCAACACCCATTATGGTACAAATTATTATTCACCTCACTTAGTTTTTTCTTCACCAATTGAATTAGAATCCATCAAAGCAAAGCAACATCCACAGTTGCAGGCAGATTTTTTCCGTGTTCTATGCATTAGATTTACTTTTATCAAACATCAATTCGATCTATCGCTTGCAAGTTGCAACAGTGCATGTATCGAGGTCCTTTTTTCATATTTTGCAGTAATTTTTGTTATGTTCCTTTAAAACCAATCGAATAATATATATGAGTTGTTTCACCCTCAGAGAATGTACCTTTCTGTTCAAGTGGATGATTCCTTTTCACCACTTGCCATTGAATATGGATGAGAGCAGTTTTGATCCATCGATGGTTGCAAGCTATGACTGCCCAGGAATTTTCAAAACAATACCATTTGCAAGCATAAAATCTATGGGTGTATTCATAATAGGATCAAGGAATTTCTATAGGGTGATTTGACTAATTTAACCATAGTCAACCAGAATTGAAAAAAATAAAAGCTACAAATTTCAGTGCTGTCAGAGGATTTAGGAGTGTTTACATTATTAAAAGAATGGTCTTAATCTAAAGCATACAAATTCCATTATTCCAGTACAAGCTTTACAGTATATTTAAATTTATTTAAAAAAACTAAACTACAGGGAAAAGAAGTTATTAAAATTAGATGGAGTGATTTTAATCCATAACATCAATAATAAAATAATAAGATAAAAGTTGGTATTAATCCAAGTAGCCTAAAAATAAAGATGAATGAATTAAATAACTTGTTATAGACAAGCCAAAATTAGGAATAGCCAAGAGTATTTCTCCAACTATGGGATTTAGAAATTCTTATTTTAGATACTTTTTACTTCTAAGATATCATTTTTGCTCTGTGTTGTGATTTACGAAAGAGGAACCGTGTTGGATAAAGAAAAAATTAATGTTGATAGAGCGAGCAAGACTTTGGTCAATGGTGTCTTCTGTCTAGGATTCATAGTATTAACCTTTTTTTGCCACCACACAAAGTCTATGACTAAAATAGATGTAAATCCAAGATTAGTAGTATAGATGTAAGTTTTAAGTATCAAATATTAAAAAGACAGTAATAAAACTTACCTAAATATAAATTCAAATATAGGAAAAGAAATATAATTAGACTATGCAATCATTGAAATAAAACAACTATTAAGAAAAGATAGTTTTTTTTTTTTGCTCAACAGTTGATGTGCAAAGCCCTGAGGTAAAATGTAAGTTAGAAGTCAGAGTGAAATTTAATAAAATTACCTAAAATACAATATCAATAAAATAACAGTCTATATTATATTTCAATTATATGATCAATTTTCTCAAATTTTAAATCTTATTTTTCTTAAACAAATGGACATAATTCTTATAAATTCCAGTCAAATAATAAACTTTGTAAAGTAAGGGCTTAATCATGCTTAATTAGAATTAACCTATCATAGTATAAATATCAATTAGGTGTTTTCTTCATATTTATATTTTAAAAACATCTTCTAATAATAATCAACTCCCAGTAGAAGATCTATGGTGATAAATCTCATATGAGCAATAAAACAGGAAATAAACAACATAATTGAATAAAAACTTTAGTTAAAACAGTAAAAATATAAGTGTTTGGGTCTAATTATATTTAATTCTAACAATAGATAAGTAGTTATTCATAATTACTCTAGAGAAGTAAATTTTGATGAGTAATGATGAATATATGATAAAAAAATTGAAAGATATTTTTTAATTATAACACTTTAGAATTCTAAATTTTATCGAAATGATTTAGGTTTATACATGTTTGTTCGACCTTCTTTATAAGCAAATTGTTTCGTCTCTCATTACGTAAGTATGGTTGGAAGTCTCTAACTTTACTTGTTTGAACGAGCAAAATTTTATTTAAAGAAACTTTATAATTCTAGATAAGTATGTAGTATTTGGATGGAGAAATTTTAAAGAGTAATTCATGTATAATAATATATGAAAAAAATATTTCTTTTTATATATTTATATTCATATTTTATCTTTAATTATATGTTAAAATTAAAAAGATAAATATTTTTTTTAATAACAATAGATAAATGGAATACATATTTAATATTCCTATTTTATTCTTAATTATTTTTTAAAATTAAAAAGTAAAAATAAACTATCTAAATATAAAAGTGAGTCTCCTGTAATCATTCATAATTCTTTATATAACCATCATTATTAACATTATTTTTTTCTTAAAATACGTAAAAAAAATCTTTTCAACTAATTTTTTTAAAAAATTAAAATGTTTTATGTTACTTAAATGGAAAATTTTAAAAAAATAATTTTATGAATTTAAGAAAGTAATTTAATTACTTAAAATTAAATAACTTCAAATTGAAAAGTTTATATATTTCCTCTCCTAAATGCATGTTTATATTCATATTTTAGTTTTCATTTAATCTCGTAGATATATTTTTTTTTTCTATTTCGCTCTAATTAGAATATTGTTGAGTACTCTGTTTAGGACGAGACATGATTAGTTTACTATATATTTTTGTTAATGTTGATAAATATTTGTAATTTTTTTATCGATTATATAAACTAAGCTTTTGTTTATTGTAAATTATAATTTTTTAATTGATAATAAGAATTATTGTTTAGTTTATATTGTTAATTTACTTTTAAAGTATGATATGATTATATTAAAAAACTGATTTAATTTTTTTATTAAATAAATTATTTGAATCATATATATAGATCAAATAATGGATTTTAAAGTATAATATATTAATTTTTTATATTTGTAAAGATAAATATTGAAAATCTATATGCACTTATTTTTAAATTGAGAAGTTATACAATTATGGACATGTGTTAAATTTTTTTTCTTATGATAATGAAGAAAATTATTATTATAATTAATTAAAAATATTAAATTATAAAAAATTAATAAAAATTACTGAAATTTATATATTTTGTAATTTTATTACAGATATTAATTTTATATTGTGTAGGAATTTTTTATGTATTTGATTTGAATTTAGAAAAACGGATACTTAAAGAATAAAATGATAAAATATTTGTGTACACTAAAAAAATAATCAAAAGGTGAATCCCTTTATTAATGTTATAGATAAAACTATGTTTATTTAATAAATTATACTATTTTCTAGATAAAAATAGAAAAAAATTACAGAAATTGTATCATTCCATATAATAATATAAATGTTACGTATAATTAAATTAAAAAATATATTCTAAAATAAACAAGATCGAATATAATACCATTTTATGCAATATATATGTAAACTTTTTAGTACATAACAGTAGTTATACTTGGTAAAATAATATAAGAAACAAAAACACACGTGTTAATTAAAAAAGCTATGTAGAAGGTTTTGCACTTTTAAAACAGTGCGCGGAATGAGAGAAAGATTATGGATATGGTGGTAATGGTTTGTTATTATGATCCATTGGGAATGGGCCGAGAGAGGCCCATTAAGTGGAGGTTTGGGCAGGGGTTTTGGAGAAGAATCGGAAAAGGAGTGAGTTGGTTAGGGTAGTTTGGAGAGAGAGAGGGTGTCGGGTGTTAGGAGGTATATAAAGTGAAACACATCGCAGCAACCAGGTTAGGGCGCAATAGAAAATACAAGCCGTAGAAGAGGGCTTCCTTCTTTGTGTTCGTTCGCAAAGGAAACTCTATCCTAAGCTATAGCGGTAACCCGCAGATCAATTCTTCCTTCTCACTGATTTTTCATTTTTCAACTTCAGTTGCTTTTTCTGCCGTTTTTTTTTTTCTCGATTTTATGCTTGTATGATGTTGTTGGTGATGCTTCTGCTTTGTTTTCTGTTATTTGTTTTGTGGTGTAGATGGATCGGTACCAGAAGGTGGAGAAGCCCAGAGCTGAAACTCCAATCGATGAAAACGAGATCCGTATCACTAGTCAGGGGAGGATGAGGAACTACATTACCTACGCCATGAGCTTGCTTCAGGTAACATTTTTAAAACCTAAATTAAAATTAGGGTGAGCTTTTACGAGGACTGAGGAAACCTGGAAACTCTGACTGGCTGTGTGTGAATGCCTATGTTGTGATAATTATTATGCCTCTGCACTGAAGTCTTGAAAATGTGCATGACAATGAACCTGACCTCTTTTTTTATTTATTTGGTTGTTTAGCCCTCTTTTGCATCTGTTTTTGTTGCAATTTTATGATTCCGATTCTGGAGGGAATGAAAACGGATCAGTAGTGTGTGGTAGGTGGTATCTTACCCTACTAATGTGTACTTTTATATATTTTGTGTGTACTTTTTTTTTTTAAACTAAAGAAAAAACGAAGTGACTAATAAATTTATTATGACGAGTATACCTACGATTAATGTAAAGGTTTGATTTGATAATCAGAATTTAATTTGAAGCGTATGGTGTGACAACTCCTCTCGTACTTTCCCTCTTCTCTCCCATTTTTTAAATGTTTGTTTGTATTGGAAGTGTGCGTGGGTGGTGGGGTAGTCTATGTTCCCTTTTATTCTGTCTTGTAACATTCTCTGGTATCTGGAGAAGTGGATATAATGAGTCATACATTGAATAAAGTAAAAGTTCAATGAAGTTATGTCATGAATATCTCCCTCATAATTGAAAAATAATTTGGGTTGGGCTCTTCAGTTTGTGTGTGAAGTCTTTCTTCTTCTGGTCTACTCGTGTAAGCTCATCTTAACTTGCCTATGTGTCCTTGCAGGAGAAAGGTTCTAATGAAATTGTTTTCAAAGCAATGGGGAGAGCAATCAACAAAACCGTAACTATTGTGGAGTTGATCAAGGTCTGTTAGTTACTGTCAGTAGCTGAGCTGATCACTTTCTTGGTATGTTGTTTCATTTAATGAGGATTTTATTTTATGTATATTGCTTGGGGTTAATGCAGAGGAGAATTGTGGGCCTCCACCAGAATACAGCAATTGGATCCACTGATATCACTGATACTTGGGAGCCCCTAGAAGAAGGCCTCCTTCCGTAAGAGTCTCTGGCTAATAGTACTTTAATTTTAAATGGATTAACTGTTAAACATTCCAATCAGGTGGATGCTGGTTCTTACTACTTACATTATTTTTAACATTATCGTCTTGCAGTTTGGAGACAACAAGGCATGTGTCAATGATAACAATAACCCTCTCAAAGAATGAACTTGATACATCTTCTGTGGGGTAAGTTGACTTTCTATCCTTTATGCTGATGCCATCACCAATACTATACTCTGATTCACGAAGAGTTAGGGTTCCTAGTGTTATTTCAGTCTTGCAGTAATGCATTGAGTTTCAGCTTTGAAATTAAGTTCAAACACCTGCTTCAGTACACGAAAATCAGTTCTCTTGTATGTATTTAGATTACCTATTATAATAGTAAATTAGTATTGTGAATCCTGGGAAGTTAGATATGTTGGAGAAGGCTTTGTTTGAATTGGAAGAAATATTGAAGCGAAGTGTACACGTTAGAATTTCAGTCAAAGTGTGAGGTTTGATTACATTACCCAAATTATTTTCCTTTCCATTTGGAGGAGATTGGTATTAAATTTTTGTTGCTAAGGTTCTAGAAATGAAAAATGTTAGAAGGAAGAACGATAATGGGTTTAGTTTGCGAATATCAATGCCGAGATATTGTTTTCTTTGTAAGTGTGATCTTAATGATTTTTAGTTCCCTCAGTAAGTGCTTCTTTGCTTAGTGATTCTGTAATACATCTTTTATTTAAACTTTTTTAAGAAGTATTTTGAGAGTGAGAAAAAGATCCAAAACTATTTTCGTTTACTTTTCAGTTTTTATTTATTTTTATGGAAACATCTGTTAATTAAAAAACCGCTTGTTCTTCAAAATAAGCTTAAACAACTGGTCTTATAATTCCATCTTTCATAACAGGTATGCATTTGATATTGTTTCACATATGATAATGACATGAAGATCATAGATGATATGATGATTATAGCAAATCTTAATTGTAAAAGGTAAACTCAAGTAGGGAAAATAAAAGAAACTTCTGTTTGTGGATAGGAAAGTAGAGAGTATATATACTAACGCATGTATTTCTTTAGCAGGTTTCGAGATTTTAGATATCGAAATAGGGAAGCAAGTCATATTACTACTACTATTATTATTATTTTGACTTGTGTGAATTTAAGGAAATCTATACTTTATTGTGTTCGCTTAGGTATCAGCCTCCATTACCAGCTGACCAGGTGAAGGCTGCTACAGATTTTGATTATGAAGGAGGTAGGTATATGTAAGTTGCTTCCCCCACTTAATAGTTTACAACTGTTTTAACTTGTCTGTTCTGCAGAGGGTTCACCTAATGGCCGTGTTCGAGGTCGTGGTGGTCGAGGAAGGGGAAGGGGAAGAGGTATGTCTGATATGAACTACGTGTATGTTATGACCAGGATAAATTATCTGTGGTGATTGATGGAGTTATTTCAATTAGTCCACTGTATATTTTCCCTATGTATGTGGCAATTTTAATTAAAACTATTGCCTTAAATGTTACGGATGGTCACTTGTGAGAAAGTTTTTGCACGTGCTATTCAGATATGTGAATATATTTAGATTTTTAATTTGATAGATGTTTGATCCGTTTTAATAGGCAACAACTTAAATGTGTCCACAGTCTCTTTCATCGTGTTTAGAGTTCGCAAAGCATCTTTTCCACAATTTAGAAAGAAATTCTTGTGCTGTTTTCTTATATGGCTGCTGAATTTTATTTCAGGGAATGGTTTTATTTCAGCTGATTATGAGAATGGTGGTTGGGATCGCAATAGAGGAAGTGTTAGGGGCAGGGGTAGAGGAAGAGGACGTGGTTTTCGTGGTCGTGGAAGGGGAGGGTACAATGGGCCTCAATTTGATGTGCAGCAAGATGGAGGATACAACCAAGATGTACCTCAAGGCCGTGGTACATCATTAATTCATTTCTACTATTGTTCCTTTGTGTGTTACTTCTCTGTACATTGGCTATCATTGTTTGACACTCAAATTTTGTTGTTGATATTCTGAAAGTGTTTGAACTGGTTGTGTGGGCTGTCTGCCAGTGTTAGGCTATTTGCTTGTACAGTTTTAGTTCTTGATGTTTTGGAAGTGATTAAACTTGTTGTGTCTTCTGGCTCTTTACTGTCTGGACACTTGTGCTGTTTCATATATTGCTTTAACCTCCATGTTTTACATCATATCCAACATCATACTCGTGCATTCAAGGGTACCCTTGAAGACTGGGAGATGTGTTCTGATTTGAATTATGCTTTGTAGAGCTGATTGGGGGAGGCGAAATATTCTATTATTTTGCCCAATTCAACCTTTTGATATTTTTCACCCAGTACTTTTTAATTTTTAAGCTTCTTGAGATTGTGCTTTATATGGTAATAATTTGTTACGATTAATCAAAAAAGGTCTACTTGTTACTGATATTTTGACAAATAGTCATGAGGGTATTAAGTTAACTAATAATTGTAATTAAATTTTGTTGTAGGTCGTGGCCGCGGCAGGGGTGGATATCGTGGAAGGGGCCGTGGCGGCTTTAGATCCAATGGGCCAATCCAAGCAGCTGCCTGATGCAACTAGTTGGCTGGTATTAGTGCAGTGCAGTTGACTTGACTAGTGAAGCAAAGCCAAAGCCATGTCTAATTTTATGTTTTCTTCTATTTGTTCAATTTTCTTCATTTCCCCCTTCTTTTTCTCTGGGGCCCGAAGAACTGTAGGGCATTTTCTTCTTACAGTTTTATGTAGACTTTTAGTTTTGAGACTGCTGCCACATAAGGCACCCCTTGTTTTAGACCTTGGTCAGTTGTACTTCTGTTTTGGCCCTGAATCTCATTCTTTAATTTTTATTTTCTAGAGAAATGTTTAAATTCATGCCTTTTCCTTTTCGATATTTTTTTTTTTTTGTCATTTAAAGTAATTCATCCAGGGGATGCTTGTTTTGATTTGCCGGGACGATTTTCTCACGAGCAGGGATGTGAAAAGACTTTTGGTTTTGATATTCTATCAACATCAATTTGCGTAATTTGTAATTAAATCCATACTTTTATTACTATCCACTACAGTACTTGTGGTAACACCGATTTTTTAACTGCATGTCCTAGATTTATCTACTAGGTTTTTTGAATGCAAGAACAGATTTATTGGACCATTTTGGTATGACCTGAGCAATTCATATGGATGACTAACAATAATTATGTGAGATAACATTAATCAAAAGGGACAACTAGTTTACCTATCACTAATCCTCATAAATTTACTACATCCATTATAGTAGATGATCGATTACCATAATTAAATGATCACATTAATTACTTCAACGATGAATTTGTCAAATAAGAAAAGTAATTTAATGAAATTTCAATAAAAATGTTTGTTCTAAACTGACTAGTGTTCTTTTAACAAGTATTTCGTCGTATATGATATAAAGGTTAATAGTTAATAATAAAATGTTTCTTGCTGCTACATGATTTTTTTTATATATAAAACATGTATCCATCATTATTAAATATATTAAGATAATTATAAAAAATATTTAATAAAATTAAATCACTTACTGTGTTATATATAATAAAGATTCATAATTAAAATCAGAAAATTAAATTTAAAATAAAATTAAAACAGATTCATTTAAAGTTTCAGAATTAAATTCAAAATAATACAGCCCATTAAAAATTGCATAATTAAATTCAAAATAGAATATTCAATTAAATTTACAGAGTTAATAAATTAAAATTGTATAATTAAATTTAAAACAAAGTTTCGATTATATTTAATTTACTTATAAAATTTATTGATTTGATCAAAATATGCACTTGTAATAACTTTAATTAGCATAATGGATTAAGAAAAATGGATCACATACGGACAGAAAAGAAAAAATTAATATGGTGATGTGGCATTACATTGAGGGTGTTTCGTTCTAGGTTTTTTTTTTTACCAACACAAGAAAACTCTCGGGTACATTTTGTTCTTGAGATTAAACTTGCGTTAATTCTCTTTTTTTAAAATAGAAGTGTGAAGAAGACGAAAAGAAAGTTTGGTGCATTTAACTTTGGAAAAAGAGGTGATAGTTTGTGATCGAAGTTGCTTCCTCTACCGAATCTATTTATCGTGCTCTTGGGTTCTGCTTCTTCTTCTGCTTCTCCTTCCCTCTGTGTTAGGGTTTACGTAATTTTCAGATCGAAAGACACTAATAGATAGTGTTGTTGAGGAAGATGAGTGAAGACGTGGAAATGAAAGATCAGGCAACGCCTTCACACTCAGTTTCTTCAGCTCTTCCATCTACATTGCATCGTAAGTTTCTTCCCCAAACCGCACTATGTCTCTGAAGCGTAATTCCATTTAATTCTACTGAATTTGAGCTCACCCACAGATTTGAAGGAAATATCATCAATCATTGAAACTGGTTCATACTCAAAGGAGGTCCGTCGAATTGCTCGTGCCGTGCGCCTCACATTTGCATTGAGACGTAAACTTACGGCACCTCTCCTCTCATCCTTTCTTGATTACGTTCTCGTGCCTGCTTCTGAACTTCACGCGAAGCTTTCCTCTTATCTTCCTAGTCCCAAGGTAATTAATTTTGTTCTCTTGTTTCACTTCAATTAACTATACTATTGTTAACATTATTAGAGCATGCTTGTACGAATTTCTCCATAAGAACTTTTCGGAGAGAAAATAAGAAAAATAAATGAAATGAGCTTCGACATAAACTAGCATTAGTTAAAAACGAAAATTTAGATAAGAAAGCCTCTACAAGTTAGCATGTACACAAGCTTAGCTTATAGAGAAGCTAATGTCGAATTTTCTTTCTACTTTCTCCCTTAGACGTCCATTCTTCAATTTGCTTCACATATCTATATTGTATACATATCTGATGCCGGCGCTGTTGATACTGCATTGTATCCAAGCTTTTAAATCATTCTATGGAAATCCAATACCACTGTACAAAACTTGTAAGTATATGTAATATAGAAGACTAATTTATAATGATAATGATAATGATTTATATATATTTTTTTTTGGTTTTAGTAATGCCTAAGAAGTACGTTTCTAATTTTGAATATATTTATACCCATCTTGTAGTACTCGTCAGTGGCTTTGATAAAGTTATTTGCGTAATCATTGAACTTATGTATATGAATGAAATATTGAACTGTTTTCTTGCAATGTTTTAATGGATGATGGTCTTTGTGTTCGTAACTGGCTGTATAGGAGGGTGATCGAGAGATGGAAGTGGACAGTGCAACATCTGTCATTCAAAACCCGGTGGCGAAACACTTGTTGCCTGAGCTAGAAATCTACTGCTACCTCCTTGTCCTACTTTTTCTAATTGACCAGAAAAGATATGATGCGGTTGAGTCGTATTTCTGTATGTTTATATTTTTACCAGCTATGCCAATAGGCTGCACAATATATGCTAAGGTTGCTTTGATTTTTCATTTTAGGCCAAATCTTGTTCCTCAGCTAGCATTGTTCGGCTGAAGAGCTTGAATAGAAGAACTGTCGATGTTATTGCATCTAGACTGTACTTTTATTACTCGTATAGCTATGAGCTTACCGGAGATCTTGCTGAAATTAGAGGGTGAGTTTGGTTATTATCTATGCAATTAAAAAAAGGATATTCTGGTGCAGATTTTTATACTGTTAAGACATTACGAGGGGATTTACACCTAATTGAGATGTAATTTATTCCATACTAAATATCATTTTTATTTTAGCAACCTCCTTGCATTGCGCCGGATTGCTACCCTGCGCCATGATGAGCTGGGTCAGGTTTGTTTTCTACTTTGTTTGTTTTATAGGTGGGTCATGTATTGTACAGTGTACTTACCTGGTGACTTGATGCAGGAAACACTTCTTAATCTGTTACTTCGTAACTACCTACACTACAACCTATATGATCAGGCAGAGAAATTGAGGTCTAAGGCTCCACGTTTTGAGGCCCATTCAAATCAGCAGGTATGGGGATTTGTTTCCTGTGGTACTGAATGCAATCTCCACCTTGTGTACCTGGCCTGAGACTTTTTTTGCAATGATGCCCTTGTGTTGAACCTTCTCAATGATTCTGAGATTCATATATTTAGTTAGTCTTGTTTGAATTTCCTTTTGTTTCTTAGATTCTTTTTTACTTGCCATCTTATCCACGCGTGTTGTGTTTTTTAGTTTTGTCGTTATCTCTTCTACCTAGGCAAAATTCGGACAATTCAGCTGGAGTATACCGATGCAAAAGAGTCTCTCCTGCAGGCTGCTCGCAAAGCTCCCAGTGCAGCACGGGGTTTTCGAATTCAGTGTAACAAGTGGGCTGTGATAGTCCGTTTATTATTGGGAGAAGTGCCTGAGAGGAATGTCTTTATGCAGAGAGGAATGGAGAAAGCTTTGAGACCTTACTTTGAGCTTACTAATGTAAGTCCACAAATTATAAACCAGAATTAGATATTTTAAGGTCCATTAAATAGTGAATTTCTAATATTAGATCTGATCGTATGATTACTTCCTATAGTTTCACTTTTTATGAATTGCTTGGCAATTATGTTGCTTGCTGTCTTGTCTATTTATTCAACTATCCTATGGTATAACTCTTTCAAAATTTTGATGTGGCAGATGAAATGTTCGACACATAATTGGTTCTCTGTGGCTATATTATTGACACTAACACTATAGTTATCAGTCCAGGACAGCAGTTTGTAGCAGCTAGTCCGGAAAATGTTATGATAGGATTGCTGGAGACTGGATAGCCATTGTTTTAAATATTATAATACAAACTAAATACTTTATATTACATGGGCAGTTACTAAAAAAATGTTTATGAAGGAATTTATGATAGATAATAAGTCTACACACTCAACACCATAAATCCAGGAGCGATAGGAACACAGGAACTTTATAAAAAAAGGAGAGAATAGTTAAACTAATAGAAAAAGAAAAGAACTTACACCTGTAAAATGCGAAGGAACACAGTTCAACAGAAGTAACTTTTTTTACTTTGTAAATGACTGAGGTAGTAGGGTCTCAAACCCTCTAATGTTTCGGAGGCAAAAATACATCAGAAAATGGATGAGTACTTTTATCCCACAGAACCACTAAACAAAAACGTTTCGAGGGGAGGTGGGTTTAGTCCCATCGCTGTAATGCTACTATAGAACGTCAAAAGGCGGAAGTTTGGTCTTGACAGACAGCTGCTGCTGAAAACTACTACACTACTTTGAAGAGTATGGGTTCACTTTGCTCTGCTACTCTGCTAAGGATAGATATTTGAGTATATTATAAACAAGAGAAATCGTATACTGATGCTTTGTTTGACTAAAATTGACACGGGAAAACTGCAAATCATTATTAGATACTACTTTTAGTCTGATTTTATTGAAAAGAAGGAATAGTCTACTTCTGACGAAAGTATCGTGGACAAGAAAGAAAATTGACGGCTGACATGGGAAAACTTTTTGGCTGCTTGGGTCATCTTGGTTGCTGGGAGGTGCCCAGTTTAAGGTTTCAACTTTGGTCCCTATATCAAAATAACCTAGAACTACAGAAACTTTTGAATAAGCTCTAATAAAAAATTGAACCACATTATGAAAAAATTCAGTAAGCCTTTGAATAAAAACTAATGTCTGTGATAACATCCCAATGTTTGAAATTTATTCTTGTTTTACAGTTATGCATTCATTGCAACACTTTCTATGCTTAAGCTCATACCATTTTGGCTTATTGCAGTATGCATTTTATTTTTCATCATTTAACTCATTCAATTTACTATTATTTATTTTTCAACATTTTCAAGAAAATATACTACTACAATACTAAATAAAGTGAGAGCTTAATGTGGGTTTTTTCTAATGGCAATTTTATTTTCATATTTATTTTATGATATGACAAATTTATACTAAATATTGAATTACTCTCTGCATTGCAGTTATCAAACTTAATTTAAGGGTATATTTAATTACTGAAAAAAGGAAGGACTGGACAAAATTTGTTCACAGACAGAAAAAAGATGCGGCACAGGACAGAATTCTAAATATTTATTACTCAGTAAACCTGAACAAATATCCATCAATTTGGTGAAACCTTGTCAATGCCAATAACCAATAAGCTTCATCAGGTAGTGTATCCCATGCAACCCTTTACTCCACCTCCGAAACTACTTCTGATATGCATTGACCATCAAACAGTTGACAAAAGAGTTATGTGACTCAGTCCCATGTAATGTGTTGATTGACCTGTGTTGCCCACAATGTGCATCAAATGCACGGCAAGAGCTGTATCAAATAAAAAAAAACTGTGAATAGAAATCTCTCTAAATATTATGCAACAAAAGAGTGACTACCATCATATTATAGATAAATAGTGTTGATTAGTGCTTCAAATGAACAATGCAGTCAAAATGCCGTGTTCTTTATGGTTTAACTTTCAATCAGTTCAACTATTATTTAGCAGTGAACACCTCTGACTATCTAAGGAACCATGTTGTTATACATATTTCTGTATTCTCTTATTTTGCTTTGCTCTTGTTTTATCTGTGGCAGGCTAAGGTTCTGTTTGGAATGCCATGACTTATTATTTATGTTTTTTACAGCAGAAGTTACAGTTCTTTTCAGAAGCATCTTATCAAATGATTTAGAAAAATGTTCAAAATTATGAAATACCTTAAAACAAGCTTACTTTTGTTGAAATTCAATAATATAGAATATTTTATGCATTTGCATGTGTATATGTTCAATTGATGCTTTGTTAGAAGTTATTTCATGTGTTTCTAAATCATAATCGAATGTTTTTCACATGATTTTGAGCTCTCTTCCAAATCTGATACAGTTTGTTTTATTAAGTCAAGCATAAAGTTATTGTGGTGCTTCTTTGTGGTAGTGTTGAATCACGTTGTGGACTTTCAGGCTGTTCGGGTTGGTGACCTGGATTTGTTTAAGAATGTTGCAGAGAAGTTTGGTACAACTTTCAATACAGATGGAACTCACAATTTGATTGTTCGGCTGCGCCATAATGTCATTAGGACTGGTTTACGCAACATCACGCATATCGCTAGCTGATGTAGCTAAAAAGTTGAGGTTGAACTCTGCTAATCCTGTTGCTGATGCTGAGAGCATTGTAGCAAAGGCTATCCGTGATGGGGCTGTTGATGCTTCATTGGATCATGCTGATGGGTGGATGGTATCGAAGGAAACTGGAGATATTTACTCTACAAACGAGCCTCAGTTGGCATTTAATTCTCGGATTTCCTTTTGTCTTAACATGCACAATGAGGCTGTTCTAGCACTGCGTTTTCCGCCAAACGTACACAAGGAAAAGGAGAGTGCCGAGAAGAGGAGAGAAAGACATCAACAAGAGCAAGAATTGGCTAAGCATATCGAAGAGGAAGATGATGATGATTTCTGATATTGATTTGCTCATTTTATCTCAGCTAAGACTATCGAAGAGGAAGATGATGGTGACTTCTTGGCTGTTTTAATCTTACCCGTGGCTGTCACGATGTCTTTATTTCCCGTAGTTGCTCATATTTCTCTATGTGAAAACGTTCATTACCATCTCCTTTTTCGAGCAAGAAGTTTTATTTTCTACACAAAATTATTTGGAAATCCTTTGCCATATTGACATATTTGCTGTAAGTTACAAATCATGGCAAAACCAATGATCTGTTTCCTTGTTCGGAGAACTTTGTTTTAGGATTTGAGTAAACTAATCTATCATTTTCCATTTTAGTGATTCAATTCAAAAGTTTGACTATTGAACATTATCTGTTATTGGCACAAAAAACGAGGTATATAAACGGTGGAGGAATAACTGAGCTTTTACAAGAGCGGAAATGTGTATTTTTTTTTCCTGTTCACAGATAAATTACACCCCGCCTTCTTTTCTTGTTTGAGTCGGATGTAGAATTGAAGGCCATATCTAAAGCTGTAACACTTGATTTATTTATTTTTCTTGGATATTTTGGAGCTTATCAAAGATTGGGGAAGGGTGTGGAATTGGTCAGTCATGATTTTAGAAAGTTGTAGTGAATGAGGGAAGAAATATAAAAGTAAAAAACTATGCCTTTGGTTGGGTTTCTAGGCATTCAGCAATATCAGATGGCTTGACGGTGCTGTTAGCTTCCCCTTTTCCTTGGTCTGCTTTACTCTAATTCCCATGATAAGCTGCGTCGCCCTTCATCTTTTTTCTGCTCTTTCCTTTTAGATTGTTTGACGGTGCAATTATGGCGTAGCATGAAACCAAACTTGTAATCTATGGACACTCCACTTAAAAAATGAGAAAAATTCAGTGTCCAGTGTGCAACTGGATAACTTATTTACTTATTAGATGTCCAATATCCCACGTATTATGGGATTGAACCAACGGTGACTATTTGCGTTGCTAGCTAACAGACAACTGACAATCTTTATAGGCAAAATGGGACATGTGGATGTAGCTCACAAAAAACGACACCGCCATCATTTCCATGTGACCCTGTAAGTTATGATCTACACCGTTTGTTCCATTTGATAAAACCATTCTGTCTTTTTATCCACAAATGGAGTTACAAACCATGAGATCCATGTGAGACGAAAGAAGTAGACATTGGGATCTGTGAGGAGCTAAAATTAAAAAAAATTAGATGGCCAAATGGGGTTGTGGGTTTTTTGAAACATTCACGGCTCTTATGTGGGCATGTGCATGTGAGTGGGTTAGAAGGGGAGTATAAGAGGAATACTGAAAGAGAACGTGGGAATGATTGAATGGTGTTCAGACTTGCACAGATAAATTTAATCTGATAAATAATAAAAATTGTTTCTTGAGTTCTCTTATGTTGCAGAACCTCACATGTGCCATCGTTGCCTTAGCTAGTCTAGACCCTTATTTAAACACACAACTTTTGTACATGGAAATGGCAATAATTGCAAATACAGTTTCTACTCTCAATCCTTCAACCTCATCATCTCACTTGGTCTTAGGCATTCAGCAAGCTAGAAAAAAAAAATGGGCAAAGTCATGCTTCTTTTGGGTAGCCTCATTGGATTATGCAGCTTAACAATCACTACCTTTGCCTTCTCACCTTCTGGGTGGACCAATGCCCATGCCACTTTTTATGGGGGTAGTGATGCTTCAGGCACTATGGGTAAGCAATTGTAACCAAACCTTTGAATACTAGATTCTATTTTGTACCCTACTCTTCAAACTAACATTGATTTTTTCACACATAATTTGTGTATATGACTGCAGGGGGAGCTTGTGGGTATGGGAATCTGTATGCAACTGGTTATGGAACTAGAACTGCAGCTTTAAGCACTGCCTTATTTAATGATGGAGCTTCCTGTGGTGAGTGCTACAAAATCATATGTGATTACAAAACAGACGCCAGATGGTGCATCAAAGGAAGATCTATCACCATAACCGCCACAAACTTTTGCCCTCCCAATTTTGCTCTTCCTAACAATAATGGAGGCTGGTGCAACCCACCCCTCAAGCATTTTGACATGGCCCAACCCGCTTGGGAAAAGATTGGTATTTACAGAGGAGGAATCGTGCCCGTCTTGTACCAAAGGTTAGAATTTGTTTCCTACCTTCGTGTTATATAAGAACATTAATATAACTCATGAGGGACACCCGCTACTGAAAAGTAGTCCTTATCTTCTAAATCAGAATTTTAAGGTTGTATTAGAATCAAACATAAAATTTAAAGATAACATCATAGTTTATCTAGTGATTTGTTACTAGCTTATTAGGCCATTTGTTATTATGTCATTATTCATAAATATTTAATCTCTCAAATTTCACAGTGGAGTTGTCTGATATGCTCTCATCGATTAAAAAATATGATCATATTAAAGTATATGACTTCTCAACTTACAATTCAATTTTGTGGACTTGGTCTAACTTCATTGTGGTCACTACAAAACAAATATAACAATATTAATATTTGACAAAATCATTTTTTTGAATTACTTTGTGACATTGATATGATTGGTGCAGGGTTCCATGCAAAAAGCACGGAGGGGTTAGGTTCAGTGTGAACGGGAGGGACTACTTTGAGCTTGTGTTGATCAGCAATGTGGGAGGGGCTGGATCCATCCAATCTGTGTCCATTAAAGGATCGAAAACTGAGTGGATGGCTATGTCAAGAAACTGGGGTGCTAATTGGCAATCCAACGCATATTTGAATGGTCAATCTTTGTCCTTCAGGGTCACAACCACTGATGGAGAAACCAGAGTTTTCCCAAATATAGTTCCAGCAAGTTGGAGTTTTGGCCAATCTTTCTCTAGCCCAGTTCAGTTCTAAGCTCACAAAAAACTCAACGGCTGAGGCGTACTTTTTAGTTTAATGGAGCAGCCCGCCACTCCTCTCTTCTGGTTTCATTATTTGGTGGACTTAACCCATCAACTCCGAGCCCATGTTGAAGGCACAATATATACATGCCTCAAATAAATTCTTATCAATAGGAAGCTCAAGCTTGTAGAAATCAAATAAGCATCTTTCAGGTTTAAATTTATACCATAAATAAATTCTTATACTATGAATACTATAGTTCATGTGGAAGCTGTATTGCGGGAGTTGGGAAAATATTAGTTCTCTAAATTTTTCGATGTAATGTTGTCACTGTTGTGTGTTTATTTCTTCAAGCTTTTGAAACCACAAAAAATTTTGCAAGTAGGGTTTGCGATATTTTTTTTCATTGGAATCGACTAGTTTTAAATGATTCAGATTGAAGTTTTCTTAGATTAAATTTCTAATTTCCACCCAACCTGATTATGACTATTATATTGATTTAAATTGGGTGATTGGATTTATTATTGGATGATAAAAAAATGTTATAAGACGTGAACAGTGTATATATGAATGAAAATAAATAAATAAATGAATTGGATTAAAGCCCTAAACTTTAAAATGTTAATAAAAATATTATGTAATGGGGTAGATTGAATTGGTAAAATTTGAAACCGAAAACGATGAATGAATTTTAAAATTTTCAATCCAATTTAAATGAATTATCCAAACATGCCTGAAGTTTCTAGTTTGAATTGGTTTGAATTAATCATGTCATTTTGGTTTATGACCATCTTTAGCAAGCAAAATCTGTTAATTTTTGTTTCTACAGATATGAAAATTATAATAAAACCCTCAAGCATAGTACGTAAATCTCAGCCACTAGGACTCGGAATATGTTATATGCAACACGGTTCTTTAACAGCTAGCAGAGAATCTAGGTGTTTTTTGTTTGATTGAAGCACATGCTCATGCACATGCACTGACACATGACATGAGTTAAATAAAAGTGAGACACACGACATTAGCTGGAACCATTGCAACTGATGTCTCACACAAACTGAATCTGGACAGTGACACATGTTTAGTTCTTTATCCTTTCAGGCCAATCCAAACTCATCACCACCTTCACTACCAATATCTCACCCCAAAATATCAAACAATTCTTCTCTCTCTGTACTACTGTACCTTCATTGAAATTTCTCCAAGTTTTAACAACTTAATTTACAGTTTTAGATTGCTTCCAAGAATATATTTATGTGTGTGTCTGTGACACGTCTCTGCCATAGCAATTGAAAATGATTCGTTAACAATCCCATCTCGGAATAGTAGGTAGACCCTTATGCTGTAGAAAAAAAATATATACTCTTTCTACCATGTAATGTTCACTGTTGACTTGTATCAAAATAACCATTAAATCAAACTTCGGTAAATTATTAAACATACTAAATTAAATCATATAATGAACATGTGAAACTTACAAGAAAAAAAAACTCAAAGGGAAAGAGGTGGCCAAAATTTGAGTCTATATGTTTTTCGGGATTGCTTTTGTAATAATTTGGGTCTATATTTTAAAGCTATCAGTACCAAATGCCACTTCCATTTCATTTAATAGAAGGTGCTTGAAAAAACTACTCCACTAACAGGGTCGTAGATCACCAAATTTGCTTAACAACTCCATGCTTCCCGTGTCACCACCACCTCCCTATAAATACCACATTTAATCTCGTGATGTTCCTCACTAGTCATATACAAAGTTTTTGAATTAATTTGTGGTTTGAACTATGGCAGCTATTGCTACAGTGATGATGCTCATAACTACGATGCACTTGGCTTCTCTTGTGAGTGCACTAAATGTAAATTACTATGAAAATACGTGCCCCCATGTGGAGTCCATTGTAGCTGCTTCTGTTCACAAAGCAACCATGAATGACAAAACTGTCCCTGCTGCTCTCCTTCGGATGCACTTTCATGATTGCTTCATAAGGGTATGCAACCTTTTGCTTGTCCTAAATCAAATAATATTCATATAGAGCAAGTAACCTTCCTTTGCGTGTTGGTTCACTTTATATGTTTCAAAGGAAAAAATTACTATTCATTAAAAAATCTCTCTTCATAGCTTGCATGCACTAACATTGTAGTCAAACTGGATCATATTTACTCTTTTTTGAAGGGTTGTGATGCGTCCGTTCTCCTGGAATCAAAGGGAAAGAACATAGCAGAAAAGGATGGACCCCCTAACATTTCATTGCATGCATTTTATGTCATTGACAATGCTAAGAAAGCACTGGAAGCAGCATGCCCCGGAGTCGTATCTTGTGCTGATATTTTGGCTCTTGCTGCTAGGGATGCTGTTACCCTGGTTGGTGTCTCAAACAATAACATGCACTAATCATATTTTTATTTATTTATTTATTAATTCATGATTAGATGATGACATAAAACTGTCGTACTCTTGAAGCTTAAGGTATTTTTTTTTGTCAACCAAACTTCAACAGAACCATTTATAAGTTTGTTTACTTATTGACTTTGGTGGCTTAGTCTGGAGGTCCCACTTGGGATGTTCCAAAAGGAAGAAAAGATGGAATGATATCAAAGGCCACTGAAACCAGACAATTGCCAGCTCCTACATTCAACATCTCCCAATTACAACAAAGCTTCTCTCAAAGAGGCCTTTCCTTGGAGGATCTTGTAGCCCTCTCAGGTATTTACCATCATTTCATATTTCTTTAATCAATATCAGTGTCTACTTTCTAACTTCCTATTTAGTTTCTTGACCAGAAATAAAAGCTTTTTTAGTAAAATAAATAACCACCACACACAAAGAAAATGAAATCACCACTAATCTAAACTGTTAGTTATGTTATCCACATTGATCATACAAAATTGTTGGTTTGAGTGTTACCCTATTTGATATCTTTGAAGCAAGTTTTTGAGTTCATAAAATTCAGTTTTATGAATGGAAAAAAATGAGACTCCACGTGCATGAGAATTACATGATCATTAAATTCTGATACATATGAGATGATGTTGTGTGATGTGTAGGAGGCCACACACTTGGATTTGCTCATTGTTCATCCTTTGAGAACAGAATCCATAAATTCAGCCCCAAGCAAGACATTGACCCTTCCCTGAACCCTTCATTTGGAAGCAGCCTCAGAAGCATATGCCCCTCTCATAACAAGGTGAGAAATGCAGGGACCTCATTGGATTCTAGTTCCACCTTGTTTGACAATGCTTATTACAAGTTGCTCCTCCAAGGAAAGAGCATATTCTCTTCTGATCAAGCTCTGCTAACTCATCCCACCACTAAGGCTTTGGTTTCCAAGTTTGCTTATTCTCAAGAGGAATTTGAAAGGGCCTTCGTCAAGTCCATGATCAAGATGAGCAGCATCACCCACGGTGGACAACAAATCAGGCTCGATTGTAAATTCGTTAGATGATTCATAGTTTGTATTGGAATGTATGTTTTATGATGAAATCAAATGTGTTTGTTGTCACAATGTACTTGTTACTTGTATACTGTCACCATTGTTTTTTCCACCATTTATAGCAACACTTTAGCAGATCAAATAAACTGCCAAAGTGAGGAAAAAAATGTTTATGGTAATTCGTGACTAGTGGCCCAAGCAAGTATTCAATTTTTCTTTGAATATTCAGCCTTTATGCTTCAGCTTTTCTGGAATTTTCAGTCTCTATCTGGATGTTGTGGGCTTTCCTATCTGAATGTTCATCTGCTAATACTAGAAGGATAATAGTATAATAAAACTATTTACATTTATCTGAATAAACTGGTTTATTAGCTGCATTATTTTTGAAGGTTTAACTTCTTTGATACTTAAGTTTCACAAAAGAAAATATCACAAATTTTATTTTAAGATTAGTAATTGAAAAAATACGGGACGTAAGAAAGTATGTTTTAAAATATTATAATTTTTTTATTAAAAACTATCTTAAACCACAACTTATTTATATCTATAAGTTTTTTGGAAACTTATCTATTTGATATTTAAAAAATATAGAAGTCCTAGAAAAGTTGAGTTATTTCTGCACCCAAATCGGAAGTGAAGCAGTTAAGTCGCTTTTCTTTATGTACAACAGTTAGAACTAGAATATCAATCATTAATAATGAAGAGTACACTTCGACATATGTTTATCCGTCATGAATTTTTAAGAAGAAAAACTAACATTAACTCTCAATGTTAAAATTATGTAGAAAGTTTCTACATATGATTTCCAAAAAAAAAATAAAAAATTCTGTACTTAAAGTACAATATATATATTAATTTCATTTTCTAATAATCTGTGCAATATACATGCACTTAACCACAGATCAATATGTACAATAGTACGTAGGAATAAACTAACAACTTAACCAAAACAAAGAATAAGAAAAACTTGAACATCATACGAACTTTAGATTTTTATTTTATCCGACCATTTTACAAAACACATCTATAATACATGTTACTGTCTGAAAAAATTTAACAAACAAAACCATTTGAAGCATAGTAAGTTCTCATCAAAACCATCTGCCTGAGAAACCTTAATTCCTCCATTGCTCTGTGACAGCTAAGCTTTTTCATATATATATATATATATGGAACATAACTAAGTTACAAACTCTTTCAACATTTTGCTATATACAAGGTGGGAAGAGAGAAGTGTGTTGTATTTCAATGTTTTAGTTTTTCTCTGTAATTGTTTGCATCACAAGCCTCCTGGATCTGTTTGTGGTGAGAAAACACAAGTATATATGTCCCTCAAGCTCCTCCAACTGCTCCAGAAAGCTAGAGTCACGCTCATGAAACTCCCTCATCACCTGCTTCAGAATCTCCCACTTCCCATTCCTCGCACAAACCTCAGCCACCACTTTCCTATGCTCCACCTCGTCCTGCAACCTCTTCACCATCCTACTCATTGTGTCCAAATCATTTATCAGAATATAAATCCCTTTTGCAGCCATATCAAGTTGCTTAAACAGCCTCTCAGAAGATCCACACCCTACCCTTTCACCACCCTTCTTCACCAACAAACCAACCAAACCACCCAAAATACTAGGTGCTACCACCACCCCAACTATACTATGAAAAGCCAACACTAACAAACCAGCAAGAACCACACAATGTGAAGTAACAAGAGCGATTCCAGCAGCCTTCTTGCAGACCCTCTTCAGTTTCAACCTCCTTCTAATCTTCCTTCTCGTTTGTTTCAGTCCATGTAGAAGTTCCACGCACTTGTCGTGAATGTCACGGAACTGCACGGTGCTAACAACGGAAAAAGGGTTGTTTTGCGAAGCAAATGAAGAAAGCTCTCTATAGATGGTATCTTTGTGCGTTTGGTCGTCATTATTGGCATCAAGGACAATCTTGCTTAGCTTAACAACTCTTGTGATTCGTCGATAAGCAAGTCTTTCTGAATGGATGGCTTCAAGGATTGTGTCACAACAACGACACGCTTCCAAGGTGGCTTCGAAGTAGTCCACAAGAAGACGGTGCAGCTTCAACCTCTGCGTTATGTTTGCTATAATCTCTTGCCGTGGCTCAAGCAAGTACTCGGTAAGCTGCATGCACAAGGGAATTGAAGAAGAAGAAGAGGAAGATGAAGATGGAGAGGAAGTTAGCATTTTGGTGGTTGTCTTTCGAAGACCCACTTGTGCTTTGTTGCATATTTCGATGTAAGACTTTGTTCTGAATGCTTCCAAATACTCCTCATTCACGCTTCGCTTTTTACACAACCTCTCTTCCTCACATTCTTTCCGTGATCTACCTGTTCAATTAATTTGCACATCAAATTATTGGAGCATTCAAAGCAAACATCTAATTGATAGAAGAAAAACTAAAACAAAATAAAGTGAGCATAAGATTTACGCTTTATACATACATATGAAGAGAATAGTTGAATAAGAAATCACATATAAACTCACTTACCTGCTGTTTTTGGAAGAGAACAAAGCCACCTGATACATGTCATATCGCACGTATATAAAGAAGAAATGTTAACTGAGAGAAGGAGAGATCTAACTGTGGATTTGAAATCTAAGAAAGTGAATGAAGGAATTGTTGGAGGCATGTATATATAGAGAGAAAGAGAGAGAGAAGGTGTTGTGTAATGGTGGATTGAGGAGAAGTGAAGAAGCAAAAGAGAAGGAATCTACTTGGCATTTAGCGGTACCACAAAAGGTTAAATGGCTTTGGTCACACGTTAGTGTACCTCACACGGTGTGTTCTCCCACGTCAACCTCTTCCTCCTCCCATAATCTATTTTTCTTCTTAATTATTTCCCCATAATGAGGCTTTATGCATGAGTACATAAGTAGATTACTATCTCATTTAAGCATTACTTATCAACTTATAACATGATTATCCAGTTATTTTATTTTTACACAACCATTTAAAGTATCATTTTTTCTTTATGTAATATAGAATTCTTATTTAATCATTTTACCATGTGTCAACAATCATTAAAACGTGCCAAATTAGTGTTTTTTAGTATTTGAAAAGAACATCATAAAAAACCTCACTACTATATGCTACATTCTATGTCAATATTTGTATATTTACTTGTACCAACATTCTATGTCGTCGTTTGGTCAAATATCTGCCAACATTAATTGATTTCTAACGGATGATATGGTTAAAACAAATAATTAATGATTAGGGTTATACATTGAAGGAGTCTTTATGGTTTGGAGAGAGATCGTGGATAAATTTCCGAAAATTATGCTTGTTGAGTTTTGGCCCGATATTAATAATTACTCATAAAACACGTTTTAAGAGAAATTATTCTTCCTTTTTATAAACAAATATAATGTTATGTATTTTATCCCAATAAAAAATTATAAATATTTATATTTTATATTAATGGATGGTAAAAAAAAGAATTTCTGAAAATTATGAATAAAATTGTTAGTTTAATAAATCGATAATATTTTAAAAAATAATTAGCTTTTAATGTGTGATTTATTAGAAGAAGAATAATAGACACAATGATAGGAAGGCGTTTGTGTGTAAGATATGAAACACAGGTGGCGCTAAAGCAAGGTATTAACGTGGGTCTAATGATTCAGTTTCCATATATATCTGTTTGCCACGTGGACTTAGTAATCATGGGCAGATGTTACGTAGCAGTTTTGATGGAAGGGAAAAGATTCTTCTAAATTGAACCCCAACCACGAATAATGAATAGTTTTGTCATCACAGAGATTCATCCAATAAAACATAAATATAAAATTTTAAATATTTCTACAGATAAGGTGAATCTTAATATCATTATAGGATAAATTTCATGTGTTCTTTTTACTTCAAAATAATTGTGTTTTAAAGTTTTGACAACAATTAAAAATATACAATCTAATATTAATTTAGTAACAAATACTTCTTATCTATACAACTCACTTCCATATTTTCTCAATGTACTCGGTTCTATCTTAATTACTTTTAACTATATTGTATTGTTAAAAAAAAAAAAACTATTCTTTTAGGGGAAAATTAGAAAAAATATTATTTTGGAACGAATAATAACTTTAGTAACATACAAATAACATAGAAGTTAGGATAGAAAGGTAACGTTTCTATCAAACTGACAAAAAAACTTGATTTATTGTCTAATTTTTTTTCTCTGGTAAGGTAATTGGATTGTTGAAGACCGAGCTTTGAAAACTCAAAATTCATATTTAAAATAAGTTTTAAAGAAAATATTAGAGGTTTGTTACAAGTTGCCATCTACATTAAATTTATTAATTGAAGAATTTTCCCTACAATAATGACATTCTTCATTTTCTTTATATGGACTCACGTCTTGTTTGCAATTGGCATAATTATTGAAAGGAAATCTAACATGTCATATAAGAAGCTCTTAATTATGGAAAAAGAAATATTTTAATCTGTTTAATTGGCTATAAATATTTTATATTTCATAAACAATAAAAGAACAATGCGCTTCCTAATTAAAAATAAATAAAATATAGTATAATAATTATTATTTTTAAATCTTTATTTATATTGAAATTAGATTTTAGTTCCAGAAATTTGACAAATTTTATTTTATGAATATTTGACAATAGATATTCCTTAAAATATTAAATATATCCAACTACTTAGATAGTTATAACTATACACACACAAAAAAAGGGGGCAAAACAATGTTGGGTTGATTATAATATCGTATTTATATAAGCTTATGCGATACTTAAACTATTAATTAAAATTTTAAATGTTGTCGAACTTCATCTATTATATATTAATTTTCATCCTGCAACATACTTTTACCATCATTATATTTCAAAATTAAGAATATTAATTACTTCGATATCAAAATATATTTTCTTAACTACTTACATATGTTTATTTCAAATTATTTTAACAAAATAAAATTTGCTTTTTTATTTAATTTAACCTACTTGCTTTCATTTATTTTTAAATCAGTTATTTGCATATGTATATATATATGTATACATATATATATATGTATACATATATATATACATATATATATGTATACATGTATATATATATATATATGTGTATAGTAATTTCAAAAGTTATTTAACTCGTACACAAGTATGAATTATATAATGCATAGATACTTTCTAATTTTAAGTTTCTTCGCACTCCACGGCAAGGAAACCTTAATTTAGAATTAGGATTTATGACAAGACGAATTCTTGTCTTCTCTGATCAAATAAAAATATCTAACAATAAAAATACACGTTAATGCAAATAATTGAAAAACAATTGCGTTGATCTAACTAAAAAGTTTTTTTTTTAATGATCCAGAGCTGGATGTATACAGCAGATATTTGAAACCTTGTTGCGTAAATGGGGCCATTCAATCAAAACAAAAGCAGATATTTTAATCATTCTTTTCTCAATTCCCACTAACATACGGAGAATTAGATTTGTGGAAAGTGTTCCGAAAATGATGAAAAGTAAAAGAAGTTTTCAAAGTTAGGTCAAAATGATGAAAAGTAGAACTTTTCAAAGTTAGAAAGGTAATAGATGAGGAGAATGGTTTGGTTTTGTACGATTGATGGTAGTAAAAAATGATAAACCATGAAGAAGGAGCTTCACAGTAAAGATGAATGTAAATTTTTATCACTTTAATAATGGAAATGAATATTCATGAACATTAATAGGAAGATAGCAGAAATAGAGAGGCAAACAACAATAGAAAAGGTAAAGGTTGATACAAGGGTCTATAAAGAGCGTGAGGTGGAAAAGAAAAGCTCAACGGAAGAATACTTTGATTTTTGTCATGACCTTTCGAACGAATGCATTAATAATTATAACAATATTTTCTGGAAAATGGTTAAGAAGATGAGGATAATGGGGAGGAGAGAGTTACTAGGAAAGATGAAATGGAAAAGTGTAAGAAAGTTAGAGATGAAGCATAATCTTATTTGTGTTTTCATACAAGACAAAAAAAAAAAAAAAAAAAGATGTGTTATGTATATGGGGATAAAAAAAAAAAAAATTAATTTATTACAATGTACGAATGATATAATTTCTTTGGTGAATTTACGTTATAAAATGCCTTCATGATTAAGATTATGTTGAGGAGCAATAAATTAATGTCACGTAATTAGGTAAATTTTACTAAAAATAGATTGATGTTGTAGAGTTAATAATAGATCAAAGAACAAAGATGGTAATTAAGTTGGTGAAGTGTAGAATACTCTCTTTTTTTCTGTTTATTTGAGAATTTGGATTGGAGTGAATCCACAATGCGAAATATAATTTTCTTAAAGATAAAAAAGGATTTAATATCACTTTTTATCCCTCTGGTGAAAAGTTCATTTCATTTCTGAAAATTTATTTTGTTAAATGTGGTTCCAATATTTTTTAAAATCATTCCAAGTATTCTTTTTTAGACTGGCTTTGATATCATTAGGTGGATGATGACTTAATATACAAAGTTATACATACAAAATTTTATTTGAAACACTTTTACAATGTACGATTCACAAAATTACTTTCCAAATCTTGTAATGTATCTTTTGGTAATGGTCTCAATTTTTTTTTATTTAATATTTAAAAAATACGGAATATTTTCACATTTTCATCTTTATATATAAATTTCACAAATACTTACCAACATATTCCAAATAAAATTATATAAATATTCCAAATAAAATTTCATGTGTACAACTTTACATGGGAAATCATCCTCCACTTAATAATGTCAAAAATTATAAATCACAAATCATTTAAAAAAGAATTCAAATCTGAAACACAAATTTATTTTGGAGTATAATGAAATTTATAATGACATTACTGTGAGTTATTATAATGAATTTACATACTTGAATTTTTTTAATATTTTGACTTGTAAAAAGCGTAAAGAAATAAACAAAATAAGAGAATATAAAAAAGGGGAGAAAAATAAAGAAAAAAGAAATGAACAGATGTTAAATATATGTGTAGCTGAACTCAATATCTTATTCATAAATGAAACTAAGAATGTAGAGCATGAAAACAGGGAACTGGCTTTCATAAATTTATTCTGATAAACACCACATACATCTTCAACTCTACACGTCGGAACTGGCAGCAGCAATATCAATCACGAAACGGTAGCGAACATCATTCTTAGCAAGACGTTGAAGAGCCTCGTTGATTTTATCTGGTGTGATTACCTCAATATCACTCGTTATGTTGTACTTGGCACACAAATCCAACATTTCCTGAGTCTCTTTTATTCCCCCTATGATCCCACCTTTCACTGCTCTCTTCCCTGTAACACCCACAAATGTTACAACAAAGTGTAACCAATTGCCAAATAAGGACCCAAATTAAGGTTAAAAAAAAGTTACCAAAAATCAATGGGAAAGCCGGCAGTTGGAGGGGCTTGTCCGGTGCTCCCACCAGAAACAAGGTGCCGTTCACTTTCAGCAGTTCCAAGATGGGTACCAGAGGGTGCTCTGCAGAAACAGTGTCCAATATGAAATCAAGGCTTCTCTTTGCATCCTGCAAACACAAAAACTAACTCATTTCATTTCCTTATTTCCCTTCGCCTAAAAATCAAACTCATCACAAAAAACAAAAACAAAAACCTGTAACTGTTGAGGGTTGGAGCTGACTATGAAATCATCAGCACCCAAACGTTGCTTAGCTTCCGCCTCTTTGGAAGGAGAAGTGCTAATCACAGTAACATGGTGCCCAAATGCCTTCCCGAATTTAACGGCCAAGTGTCCCAGTCCTCCCAAACCCACCACCCCAATCTTCTTCCCCCCCGACGCCACCAGATCGTGATCCTTCAAAGGAGTGAACACTGTTATCCCGGCGCACAGTAGAGGAGCCGCCGCATCCATCGGTAGGCTCGCCGGAATGTGTACCACATACCTTCACATCACATTTTTTTATCTTTAGACTGATTTTAATTCGTAAAAAAAAATGATTTTTACTTAGTGATGATGAAAGAACCTGTAATCTGCAACAATGAGATTAGAGTAGCCACCGTAGGTGATGCTGCCATCCCAGAAGATTCCGTTGTACACAAGCACCATCTTCTCGCAGTAGTTTTCCTGATCGCTCTTGCAGTGTTCACAATCCAAACATGAACCTGCCATACACCCCACACCCACTCTGTCTCCTTTCTTGAACCCCTTCACTTCGCTTCCTGTCTCAGTTATCTCCCCAATGATCTCGTGCCTACAAAAAAATCAACAAACTTTGTTAGTTAATCAGTGACCCAATTAAGTAACTGATTAACACTGAACTTTGTTGCTTACCCAGGTACCACAGGGTAGATGGTGATGCCCCAATCATCTTTAGCATGGTGCAGATCAGTGTGGCAGATCCCACAGTACAAGATCTTTATGGTTACATCAGTGACACCGTTCTGCCTGCGTCACATCAACTTCCTTTTATCTATCATGATATATAGAAGGATGAAGAAATACTGAGAAATAAATGGTAGCATCATTACCTTCTTTTGAAGGTGTAGGGGGTAATCTTGCCGGAATTATCGTGTGCTGCCCACCCAGATACGGTTACTGTGTGATTCGGTGTTGTTGCAGCCATTATAAAGAGTGAGTGATGGGAAAAAGATAACACACAGTTTCTGTATTTGGGACTTTGGAAGCAGTGATAATGGTAGAGAGAGTGATGAACTCCATGGCACCCAACCTTGGCATTTTATAGACACAAAAACAGTAAACTTATAAATTAATCTTTTTCCCATTAAATCTCCCCACATGTGCTGTACCTACTCATTCCCCAGGCCCTTTATTGCTTGATACACCCTTCACATCATCTTAATTAATATTGGATAATATTGGATATTTTTATTTATTGTCAAACTACTCGTCAATTTTATTTTTTAGACAAACTCTTTCTAATCAAATATTTATATTTAGTTTTACATTACCTTTTTGTTAAAGCATTATTAAGAACCTCAATCTCATTTAAGAGAATAACAAAATGTCTTCTTGTCTTAAAACTATCACCAACAAAATAAAACATTAATAAATGTGATTCTTATTCATTTTTTTTCACCAGTGAAGTAAACCAATAAAACATCTTAAAATTAGTGTAATACAGAAAAATCAGAAAAAATTAAACTAAAATCTTTATTAACTCTTAGAAATGACTTTAATGTTTTGATAATAAAAAATTACTTAATTAATTTTATTAAAAACTCTCATACCAAACGCTCCTTTATCATGCAGGAAACTTACATATAATATTTTATTTAAGAGAATATTTTAAATAGATTAAACTCTAAACTGAACCATTTTTACCAGTACACTGATTCTAGTAGTAGATGCATGTTTCCAAATTAACCTATAAAAGAAATTTTAGTTGTTGAAGTTTCAAATATATTAATCCTAAAAAGACAAAATTTATATAATAAAAGAGTTGTTTTGTGTTCTTCAATACTTTCCTTATTCTAAAAGTGTGTTATCTTCTAAAACAAAAAAGCTTGTGGGGGTAGTTCAATCAAGTCCCGAAAGACACGAAAGAAAAAAATATTATAATACTTTTTTAAGGAGAGTAAATAAGTCTATTTTTTTTTATTTTAATGAAAAAAAGTAAAAGAAACCACTTTCATGAAAAAACCAGGAAGCTTTCTTAGTAACTTTACAATCTTGGTTGTTGTCTGCAAAAACTAGCCGTTCATATTTAATATCATAAAAGACCTAAACACTTTGACTCAGAGTCCTGGTTAGACTTGTAGTTGACAGAAAGTACAAAGAAATTGTTAAATGGTGGGAGGAAGAAAAAATCACAGTCTATAAACCTAATAAAATAGCTATAATATATATATACATAAAAAATTAACTTTTTTTTATGAAACATTCTCATTAAATATATATGGAATAATAGTTTAGAAATTACTTTCCTGTATTGAAATTAAAATAGAAACAATGAAATAAAGATTTTAATTTTGCTCTTCGAAAAAGACAAATTTCCCTGTGGTCCTTTCACACCACTCATGGCATGGCGACATATTTATGGTAGATGGGGATAGAGACGTTTAACACATAATATAAGTAGTGATAAAACTTTGAGCAAAAAATAGAAAATTAGGGTATGTATAAACACCGTCCAATAAGAAGCAAGCATGATCGTCGAAATAAAAAAATAAAAACCACAACATTCTTCCAACTACCAAACTGCACTGATCAGCTGAAATTTCAGACGTTCAAAATAAAAACTGATTTTATGAATTATATCTTTATTAAATTTTTATTATATGGAAAAAATTAGTTTTAGAAGCCAATTTTGTAGTAATTAGTAATAATATAATATTTAGTTCGTAACAAATATTTTATATGTGTGTGTTAGGTAAATTAGTTCACATAGTTCAATATTTTCTAATTGGTTCCGTATCTTAATCGAATCATCTGATATCATTTACTGGAACTCAAACGAGAAAGATTAATATATAATTCTGTCTCACTTTGATGCATGGAAACTTCCTACTCACTACAGTTCCTTCAATCACAAAAACCTAGCAAATTTAATATGTACCAAAAATAATTCTTTGCCTTTAACTAATATGCTATTGGCAGTATCTTTGATCTTAATTTTTTAAGTTAACTAGATATTGTATTGTACATGCATGATTTTGCAGAGTACATTTAACATTTTTTTTTTCACAGCATACTTAATATTTAACTTATATATAGTTACTTATTCATTATTTATTATCTATTAATAACACCATTAATAGTTTTTTTCCCTTTTTTATCTGTATAATTTAAAAGGAAAACATATTATTAGAATATTTAAAAAACAAACACTGGATTATTTATTTAATATCTTAAAATTCAACTTGTATTTATTTATATTATGTAACATTATTATTCTTTCTTGAAAACTGGTTCAAGATTCAAAATTCGGTGATGTCACTTTATGTATATAATAAATTATGTTGTAAAAGGATATACTTATTTTATATGCATTGAAGTTCTCAATTACATTAATCATTATTTTCAATAAAAAATAATTTGGATGGGTAATATTATTAAAAAATATATTTATTGTATCAAACAAATGTCTTAACTAATACCAAACTTAATTTTTTTAATATTGTTAATATACTCATAAGTGATACAATTTTGACAAATGATAATTACATTGACTTGATGATAAACACACATACGAAACCATATAAGTAAAATTTGATAAAATCCACCATGATAGAAAATTGACTTCACCCTAACAACCCATCTCTTAAAAAACTCTACATTTTCCCTATGTGAGCATATCGATCACACAGAATCAATCCCTCGTTCAACGTGCCAAGGTTCCTAATCTTTACCTACTAAAAACTTCGTAACCCCTTTCCACAACCACACAGAGTATCCTAAAGAATTTGTTACCCCTACTTAGATATCCTAAAAATTTTGTAAACCCTTTCCACAACCACACACTTAGATATTTTAAAAATTTTGTAACCCCTTTCCACAACCACACACTTGGAGTACAACGGGACAAATGAACTGTTACGAGACATTTCGTCGAACATCTTGTGGGTGGGGTTTTTTTCTTCACGTTTTGATATACAAGTCACGAATTTTAAGCGAAGCCATGCAGCAAACAAGTAGTATGTCATACTTGTAACAGACAGTAAACTGCAGGAAAGAAGCAAACAAAGGCTGTAATCTTTTATTGGAGGATACCGAATTACAATTAAGAATGATGAATTACAACTTAGAATTGAGGATATACCAAATGAAATCAGACTAACATGTAAAGAGATGTATGCTGCAACTGTATCGGTTTTAATCAAAGAGTGACTACTGCTTTTGTATCTGCATCTCAGATGTATAATTCACTTAAGCTCATAATGTTCCTTCCTCAAAGCATCTTTTGTCCAACAGATTATGGTGTAAGGAGTGTAAGGGGTGTTGTAGATTGTGAAGGAATGTATATAAATGTTTTTATTGTCGGAATTGGAGGTGTTATATTTATATACAGGTTAAAATGTTAAATATTTAAATGTGAGTATAAGTCTTATATTGATTAAAAATAAAAAAGTTTAATAATATATAAGAAATAAAACTCATAAACTTAATGTTTTAAAATTTTAAATTGTAAGTGTTTTTTTTTCTGATTTTTTTAACATAAAATACATTTTGTATTTTTCTTATAGAAAAAACTATCATTCACTTCAATGTGTTTATTGATATAAATTCTTGAAATATTACCTTACTTTAAGATATTTAGAAGTCTTAATCCCACTTCTAAATATTTGAAAGCCTACAAAATATATAAAAATATTTATTTATAATTTAAAAAACTCAGAAGACAACTAATTATTATCAAAATTATATTTCAATATTTTATGCTCAAAAACTTATCAATATATATTGATTTCCTAAAAATATTCATACTTATATATTATTTAATTTTCTTTAGTTTTTATTAAATAAAATGTCAATGTAAATAGATTTTTTACTCAATATTTATTGATAAATAATTATTTTTCAAAAAAACATAATTTAATTTTTTTACCACTCTTTACATTTTGGAAGAACAAACATTATTTTATTTTCAGTAAATACTTTCAAAATTTATTTTACAAAATAAGATATATTTTATAAACAACATTTAAGACATGAATAATATGTGCTAAAAAGTTATATTGGAATTTTTTTATCATAAAAGGAATTCATATATTTGTTCTTTTATGTATGAAAAGTGTAAACTATAATACTATTAAGTTTTAGTATTGATTGAATTTAATGATCAATCTATGATTCTATATGTTGTATTTAATACACTTGACACCTCTTTAATGAATTATTTTCTTTTGTGTTTCTTATAAAAGAAAAATCATTGAATCAATATATTCATTGATATAAGTTATGATAGAATTATAACAATAAAAAATATTTTTGTGCTATTGTCGATCTCAATTGATACTCTCAATCAGGACAAATATAAAATAAGATCATATGCTTAAAATTAACTTAAAAAAAATTGTGTAACAATGACCATAATAAACAATATTATGAATGATTATATTCTTTTTATAATAAACATTATTAACTTAATTTTATATATTCCAAATTTACAATAATAAACAATATTCTTTCATTCCCTAAAAAAATAATTTTCTTTTTTTTACTATGCAATTCGAAAGAATTTATCTATCTCTAATTTCAATTATAAGATAACATTTTTTTTTCTCCAAAATACACTTTTTCTTAATTATTATTTTCAAATATATATATAAAAGATATACAAATCAAAATATTTCATTCTCTATCAGTTTTGATTTTTTAGGATACTTTTAACTTTTAAAAATTAGCTCATCATCCATATATTAGATTTTATCTATCTATCTATAACCTTTTTTCAAAGGAACGTTTTAAATAATTTTTCTTTATTTTTGCTTTTTTTTAACCTATTATTTGTAATTTTAAATTTATAAATTAAAATCCATCAATAACAATAATATTATATCAAAATATAGTTTATTTACAAATGTCTAAAATATATTTGCATAGTGAAAATATCTAGTTCTTCAAATATAAATCGTAATGCAGTTTATATATTTATTCTCTCCGTATCTATATCTATATATAGTTTAAATTCAAATATATATTGTATTATATATATATATATATATATAAACTATTTTTCAACGCAACGTTTTAAATATTTTTTTTCTATTTTAATCTATTATTTGCAATTTTTAAAATTCTAATTTTAATTTTTGAAACTTATAAAATGAATTATCAATCAAATAACAATAATATTGTATCAAAATGTAATTTATTTACATAAATCTAAAATATATATTAATTTTTTAGTATCATAAATAAATAATAGGTATAAAAGGTAATTAAGGTACCTAAGAATATATCTCTAACTTTATTTAATGGTTATTTTGATAATGAAAATATCTTAATTTATAATAGTAATTATGATTTCATAATGATTCAGTTAATATTCAGTATTATTCTTATCTATCTAACCTTATCTAATGGTTATTTTGATAATAAAAATATCTTAATTTAACAATATATAAGAGAAAAAGATTAAGAAACAGGTTAAGTTAGAGATTTGAGAATAACATAAGAGAGAGAACAGTAACAAAGGTAGAGAGGGAGAAAGATCAAAGTTGATGCTGAGAGGTTCTTCCCAGCTAAGATACGTTTCCCATCTCATTCTTTTCCAGCAAGAAAAACCCTAACTCATTTATTTTCTATTTCCTATTACCTATTTGGGTGTTGTAATTATCGAATTGCTTTATTTTTTCACCGTTCTGCTTCTTCACTCATCAATCTCTTTTCACTCTCAAAATACAAAACACAAAAACAAAACAAAAACTACAAACCCTAATCATCAATGGTTACCACTGCAAAATCTTCCAACCATCACTCCTCCTCTACTCCTCCCTCGCAGCTTCACCCTGCCGATGCCAACGGCCCCAAGTTCCCGCGAAAAAACCTTCCCTCGCCGTGGGCTCAAGTCGTTCGCGGCGCCGACCCCGAATCCGCGGCCGCCACTCACCAATCGCCGCCCTCAACGTCATCCTCCTCCTCATCACTGATCGCCGACCAGGCCCCCTCGTCGGATTCTTCTCCCAAGGTCATTCCCGCGTCGCCACGGGTCGACAATTCTAACACGGTTTCTGCTGCAGATAGCTCTGAAGGCGCTGAGGACAATGCTGATCATTCTAAGAAACCCGTTTGGAATAAGCCCTCAAACGGCGTCGTCGTGGAGACTGGCCCTGTAATGGGCGCTGAATCC
>Ga0099824_1000426_pt1 | contig 48788 bp, 26 predicted proteins | sample SiratrowhiteBW_FD_76837 | JGI IMG/M metagenome (GOLD analysis project Ga0099824, IMG submission 76837) | Root nodule microbial communities of legume samples collected from California, USA - Siratro white BW | ecosystem: Host-associated > Plants > Roots > Nodule | place: USA: California... | reverse complement strand
CTAACCTGGATCGGGAGGTTTATTACTTGGACCACCTTGGTTTGGAGGGTTGGCCATGGTGCCCTGGGATTTAGTCTCCATAGTAAGCATCTTCAAAGATATTTTCCGTAGATAATCAGACTGCAATAAGGGAATATCAAACTATCAATCTTTTATACATAACCATAAGTTGGTAAATCTGAAATCAAAATACGTACCTGGCTTGTTGCAGCTGTAAAAATCTTCTCTTCAAACCTTTGAGCAATCTTCTGAAGTTCATGTAATCCCTCTTGACCAGAAACAGGATTATGTCTTTTTAATGTGTCCATTCTGTAGAAAATGAGGAAAGCGGTTTAATAAAATAATATAAATTATAGAAAAACTTATGTTCAATAGTCAAACCTAAAATGTTAAAAGCTCTTTAAAATGTAAGAAGTCATCATCGAAATCATACACATTCAGAACAAAAAACAAATATAGTAGAATGGATATCAGATATGGATGCAAGCAGCAGGATTGTTTCGATAACTTAGATAGTTTCTTCTATACGTACAAATCTGATGATTGCATGACTGAAAAAGAGGAAAAAGAAGAATAATACATAATTCCAGCAAAAAGAGAAAATACTTTTGCTCATAAAAATAGTTCTTCATTTTCTTTATTTTATACTTCTTAGACTTGGAAAACATAAGTCCTTTAATTTCTTTGTGATATCAAGGTGCAAATAGTAATTGTATTTTAGACTATAATTGGACCTCAATTTAAAAATTCAATCATGCCCAAAGAGGAGCATCAAGTTCGGCCAAGAGAAGAGAGAAACAAGACAAGAGTTACACACACATGGAAAGTGTTATACAAACATAAAGATCTGGGGTTAATCTTGGTCATTGAAAAGATCTAGGTAATTTAAATTTAAATATTTAGATTTCCCTCTCTTTTTCCTGTAACATCTTTGGCCAATGCTAGCATGAGTGCCTAAAAAGCAATTCCCTTTCTTTGTAAATAACTTTTGAAATATATGAAAAATTGAGAGAGTTTGAAGCACTTGTGAGAGTAATTCTCATCCATGAGTTTTATCTTGATTTCCAGAAATCCAAGTGGTTATTCTTCCTTGGTGCTTATGTTGAAGATGAAGGAGGAATTTCAAATTCAAGTGGCGGGCCTTGCTTCTTCCACCATCTAAGTATTTTCCACCTTTTCTCTTTTAATTTGTATTCATGTTCTTATGCTCTATAACTTTTCGTTCAATTCTATTCTAGTTCATTTCCATTCATAGTTATGGTCTTGTTAATGATTCTATTCCGCTAGCTCGAATTCTATGTCATTCTTGTATTGAATTCTATATCCTATACTTGTTCCTCTTCTTATATTGATCTTGTGATTAGAATCATTGATTCAACAAGCCTCTTAATAATTGATTTCAGGTTCCAATTGTTATCTTGCTCCATATGCATTTAAGTTTCCTTTGCTTATATGAACTCTAAGAAAAAAGCATCCTACTTTTCCACTAAATATCCATCTACCACACATTCTCTATGGAAAGAAAATATGTATAACCTATTCAAGAGTAAAATACACAATCCTAAATTAGTATGAAAAGACAAACATGTTCCTCTATGAAAATATGGCTGTAACCTCCAACCAACACACCAAATTAGATACTCCTCCTTTGAGACATCTAAAACGAATAAGCAAGTGCCCCATATTCTAAGGACACACCTGTGGTAGCAAAAGTTTGTTCTAACACATTGTGCAATAACACCAAATAATTGAAAAAACTTTGAAGTTGTGTTTGCCGGTCATAGTGTTCAACCCCCAAGTATGACTATATCCCACTCCAAGGTTGTTAAACTCAAGATACTGCCTAGTATCAAGAGGGAGTGAAAACCAGTAACTCAAATCATAAGATCCTATGTTTCTACCTAAAAATAATTATAAATAATACATATGCATAAAAACAACATAGATAAAGAAAACAACCTCACACCATTAAAAAACTTAAATTGAAAATCCATAATCATAGATTTATAGACAACTAAAGAGTGAAATTAAAATTCATAACATGATAGAAATAATTCATAAAAGTTCATACAATAATTGATTAATAGAATTAAATTTAATAATAAGTCAACAAGATAATGTTAGAACAATTCTGAAAGATAAAAAGTGATTAAAAAATTTATTCAGCAGTTCAGCCACTGTGAGAGAAGCCAAAACATAGAATTAAAAGATAGAAAAGAGTGGGACCTTGTGATTTTCAGATGGGGTTAAGGCAGTCAATGGCAGGGGCCATTTGATAATAGGAGAGAAAAAGGGTAATTTGACTGCATTCTAATGAGATCCCATAATTGAGCATGGTAAATCACAATACAAGAGTTCAGCTTGCCAGGATGTAAAATGATACAATCTTACAAGGCACGCATGATTTTAACCAAATTGTCCCACTAACCCTATCAATGATTTCATGATTATTTGCATATGTTCTTTCATATAAATTCATATATCAATAGAAAAGAAGACCACAATCCTCATGAAAATTACAAATGATATCAGTGAGACAGTATTAAAACTGAATCTTACATTTTGTTTACAATTCTTTGGCGTGACTCTTGCTGCAGTCCACCCCTCCAATCAGTTGTATCCATATTGGCTTCAGTACCTTGATTAGGTTTCCAAGTATTGTTATCCATCTAATTTTGATAAACTGAAAATATTCCAGTCAAATCGGATTATCAAAGGACCAAATATGAACATAAACGTATGAAATATTACGAAGATAATCCATAGAAATCAGTGGCTTTCACATAGATCTGTCGATCCATAAATGGCGTAGTCAGATAGTTAAACAAAAGAACAATTTTTTTTTCCTCAACAAACAGACGTTATACGACTTAGAATCTCAATATGTCATGCATGCAAAAAATTAATTTTCTAATAGTAATTAATGGTAAAAGCAAATAACAAAATTCCAATTTTACATAAAGTATTTCCTCAGTTTCTGTCCTATATAGAGTTATATCACGTCTTAATTCGTTGTTCTCCAAATTTAACCTGAAAGTACTGTTCTAATTTTCCTTCAAAAATATGAGGCAATGATTCAAAGTAAACAGTCTCTTTTTTTACTCGTTTTTTCGATTAAATCTTTATCAATCACTGCAATAATAAGCTTTCAGCGACGATAGGGAAAGTGAGAAGTTAAATCCATTAGAAAACGGACCTGATGGCGGTGGCGATTTTCCGGCGAGGACAGTATTACAGGTTGCGTGTATGACTTGTGATCTTCTACTCAATTATGGGTACAGAAACAGACCTATCTATATATCTATTTATTTATTATTATTATTATTATTTGCAAAGTCTTCTAATTATCAATGTATGACTATATTACGTTATTGAGCATGTGAATTCATATTCCTAGAAACTTTGATGAAGAGTTTTTTTAGTTTATATTTTTCCTCACTTCCATAATTAGCTTAACTTGTGGAAGCTGTGATTTATTGATACTCACATCACTATAAAATTTAGCGTACAACGTTATATTATATTTATTTCGTGTAATCCTTGTTACTGTGCGAAATTACGGTTATGTTATTTTATTATATTATATTATTTTGAAATGTGATATTATATTTCTACTAATACAAAGTTTAACTATTGATAATTTTAACTATTGTATTATATTAACTATTTTTCATTTATATTATATTATTCTATTTTATTATATCAAAATATCTAAATTCTATAACTATAAAGTTAACCAAATTTCAATTTTTTTAAAAGATTAATGAGCGGGATAACTGTTGATGAATTTTGTTGGTTATTTTAAAGTTTCTAAACCTTACTAGAATTAATTACTGCAATTAATATTTTATATGTTTGTTTGGTGGGGTGAATATTGAAAATTATATTTATGTGTTAAGATGACACAATTAAATTTCTTACTCACACTTATAATCTTATAATTGTATTGTTTTTTATTTGAAAATATATATTTTTAAAAACATATTTAATTTTATAAATTGTAAATTTTTATTAATAAATCAAAAATTTATTATTTTTATATGTTAAATATTTTTTATTATAATTAATTGTTGAAAAGTAATTTTTAAATATTAAAATTATAATATTGTTATATATTTATATTTTAAATAATATAATAACAAAATTTATGTTTATTTTAATTTTTAATTAAAAAAATAGAACCCATATATCAATTTGTTATACCTCACCTCTCAACTCCTACCAAATTGTAAGGAGTTGTCAAGTATTTTATATTTCAATGAAATAACTATTAAAGATCATTTGATATCGACACAACAGTATAACCAAATCAGGGAAAAATAAGTTATGAATATTCTCATTTTAAATTTTGTGTATAATGTATCTTTTCGAAACAACTTACAGTCCACTATGTTCAAATAGAAAAAAATATTAAACAATTTATAGTTTTATATATATATGTATATATATATATATATATATATATATATATATATAAAATTATAAACTTCCTTTTGGCAAAGTTAATTAATTAAAAATTGATAATCTATAATAATATATAAATTTAAAATAATGTCAATTACTTAATATTTAAATAAATATGTATAGTTAGATCCTAAAAAATAGTTATAGAATAAAAACATATTAGAACATAAGTAAAATAATATCTCAATGTCTTATTGTTAAAGAGAAAAAATAATGTCTTATTTTCATTTTTTTTTGGTTTTTCTCTAAACCTTATTCTTCCTTTTTTAAGAAACGGTTATTTTCATTTTTTGTTGGTTTTTCTCTAAACCTTATTCTTTCTTATTTATAAATGTTATACATTATGTGTAAAATATATTTTTAAATTGAAGTAAAAGAAGCTAATTGCATTTTCTTTTTAATGTTAGGTAAAAAAAAGTCAATTGTATAGCTTTTTTTAAATGTTAGATGAGGAAATATAATTAGATGTTTTTTTTAAAGATATTAGATAAGAAAAACTACTTTAAGTATTATTGTTAGATATTGTAATTATTGATTTTATTAAATAAATTTGAATTAAATTGAAGGAATGATTATGGATGTTTATGTAATATTAATGTTTGTGAATGCACATTATTTGTGAATTTGATCAATATTCTCACTCTATTAGTCATTGAAGGAGATTCATATAAAAAAAAAATCAATTGAATCAAATCATATATATTAACATATTTATATGACTACGCATGAGTGTGAAAAAAAATCGATTAAATTAGATTATATGAATTAATAAACTGATATGTGTTGTGGAAAAAAAAATCAGACAAGTATATATATATATTAACAAGTTCATATGACTAATACAATATTATGTAAAATAAAAAAAATAATTAAATCATATAATATAGATCTATTTTTTCATAACTAAGACATTTTTTATTATCATATTTATAATGACTACAATCCCAAAAAATCATTTCAAACATATTTTTGGCAGCTAAATAATCAAATTTATAATCATATACTCAATATTTTATATATAAATGAACCACCACAACAAAAACACAAAATTAACCAAAATATTTGAATGAGTCTTTCAATTGATTACAAAATATAAAAAGTATAAAATGTCATTAATAAATTTTACATCATAAACCATTACACATAAAATATATAATTACACATAAAAGATATAGTTTGAGAAAGCAATTTAGATTTATCTGTGAATAAATGGTCAGTTTGACTAGTTATGTAAAGCAATATTGTTAAAAAAAAATTAACTTCGAGAGATTAAAAGAATGGAAAGTAATCATATTTTTATCCACACTAATATTACAATTACATTAAGTCGGGCAAAACCATTATTTATTTATTTTCCTACACAGTTATTCCATAATTTGAAAGCACTTTAAAAATTTTGTATATTAAACTAGAGGAAACCAAGGTGCTATTTTATGTTTAATTTTTTTTGTTATACCAATGAATTATATTAATTTTAATTATATATATCTAGTTAAATAAAAACATTTTTTATACTTGATGTGTGATCCTAATTTGAATGATAATAACATTAGAAAAATAATATAAAAGACATACTTACATGAAAAAAAAAAACTTAATTATATATTGAAGTAATGATGTGTACAGTAATTTAAGTAAATGAGTATTTTATTTCATTTTAATTTTTTTTCAATTATATATATATATATATATATATGAAAAGAATACTTTGAGATTTAAAATATTTTAAAACAAAACTAAGAATAAAATATAATTATATGATATGTATACAACAATTGAAGTATCTCACTATACATTATTGTAAATTTAAAATATAATTAAGAGTGAAAAAAATTTAAATATATACACATTCTCGTAACATCTTATTTATATATATATTTTTTAATCAAACACATTTATATTTTTGTCTTCCTCAATCCTATTTCTTTCTTCAACCAAGAAACTTAAATTCTTGTTCAGCTAAGAAACTCAAATAAAATGAAAGAGAAAGTGTTTTTTCCCTGATAGTTGCAACTATGATTCTCCTCTGATCGAACTTTCTGCGAAAACGAAAATTGTGTAGTGGTGTTGGATAGTGCAGCAGAGGCACCTCTTTTCGATGGCTCAGATTCCCAACCTAGACAATGCCCCCGTCAATCTCACATCCATTAGGTCAAATCCCCACTTACTCATCCTCCCATTATTTTTTTCACGTTCACAATATTCATAATTTCAACTTCAATTCATTTTAATCGTTGTTTATTCTATTTGCGTTCAGGGAACAGTCCCAAAAGGAGCTCATCAACATCCTCAAGAATGTAATTATTGCTTCTGAATTTCTCCGTTTTTGTTGTTCGTAGAAAATTGAAGTTCTGTTCGCCTATGTGATTTCGATTTAGGATTTGATGTTTTCGACTATTGACTTTTTCGTTTATTTTGATTTTGATCGGTTTTACTGTAACGGCACTGAACACTGGGTTCTCAAGTGTGTGTGATTTTTATCTCGTGTTCTTGTAGGTTCGAGGGAAGAAGTGTTTGGTCATTGATCCGAAGCTCGGGGATTCTCTCTCGCTTATTATACAGACATCCATTCTCAAGGCACTTTGCTTGCCCTTACTACTCTACTGGGTTTTATGTAACGGGATATCAATTCATGAATAATCTGTCTTATACATATGTTTGTGTATATAGTGGAGGGGTCTAGAGATTCCATGTTAGAGAGTTATGGTGGTGCTTTAACGGTTATTTAACAAAAAATCGTAGTTGTTTTCTGAATAGACTGTTGTTTGCTTGTATTAATTTTTTGTTGATATTGAGAGTTCATACTGAATTACAAGCAGGAGCATGGAGTTGAATTGCGACATCTTTCTGGTGATCCAATTCAGACTGACAGCAGCAAAGTAGTTTACCTTGTGCATGCTCAGCCCAAGTTGATGAGATTCATATGTTCTAATATTCATAATGATCTATCGAAAGGACTGCAAAGAGAATATCATGTTTATTTTGTCCCCCGACGCACTGTTGTTTGTGAGAAAGTAAGCTTTCATTGGAAACAAATAATTTTCCTACTTGGGCATGATACTTCTATTTTAAACATGATATCTCTGCCACGCATAAATGAATATTTTTCTTGTGTAGGTTCTTGAGGAAGAGAAATTACATCATTTGGTTTCAATTGGGGAATATCCCTTGTATATTGTACCAATGGATGAAGATGTATTATCATTTGGACTTGATCTTTCTTATAAAGTAAGCTTGATATTAATACTTCTGCTCTTTGTGACTTATTTATAGAGTTTCTTTAGTTTCTTTCAGTGTTGTAATTTATCGAATTTACTTACATTCAGTATTTGCTTTGACTGATTACTTATTATTGTTTGCCTTCTTTCTATGGTAGGAATGCCAAGTTGACGGTGATACAGGATCACTTTGGCACATTGCTAAAGCTATTCGCAAACTTGAGGTTGTACTTTTTAATGCATATAGTTGAATTTTACTTTAGACATGAACAATTAGCATCAAGAAAAAGGGAGTAATCCCTTACAATTGTCGCTTTATGAAATACCATCATGATCATTAACATCGAATTAACATGATATCAAGCTTTGTGTGTATGTACTTTCTTATAACTTTTTCACTTCATTTTTTGTAGTCCTCTTTTGGAGTGATACCAAATGTGAGGGCAAAAGGAAAATCATCTGTGTGTGTTGCAGACATCCTAAACCGAATGCAAGCTGAGGAACCAGTTAACTCATCTGATGTAATTTATCTCTACGCTATTTTTGCTCTTCAAGTTAGAATAGCAGAATAATAAACAAAAGTTATGTTTAAATTGTATTCAATTTAAAACTTAAAATACACCATATAATCCTCTGTTTGTTTTCTCTTTGTTTACACAGATCGTTGTGCCAGAGATAAATACACTAATCCTTTTGGATAGAGAGGTACAACCTGTTTTCCATCTCATCTCCATTCTTCATGATTGGTAGTGTCTTTGGGGATGTTATGCTTCGTGCCCTTGTACTGAGTTATTTATGCATTTGTTGCTACTGCTTTAGGAGGGCATTTCCCGTCCAATATATTTATCCTTCATTACTTCATAAAAAGATGTTAATGAAAGATTTTTGTACATAAATGAGATTGAAAAATTTGAAGTTAAACAATTCATTACTAGTTCTTTATGCATGCTTAATTTTCTCTGTTCACATTAACTTACATTATTTTTGAGGTCCTACTATTTCAGTTGTTTGGATATGAGTGGTGTCCACATGAATGGTGGTCATTGAATTTGGGTATGTTCTAAATGCAGGTGGACATGGTTACTCCTTTGTGTTCCCAATTAACATACGAGGGACTACTTGATGAGGCAAGTTAATGCAGAATCAGCATACACTTTTTAAGAATGAATATTTATTGCATAGAAGATTAAGCTGTGTTATTTGATCGGGCTTTTCTTTTGAGAATATCCCCCAAACAAGTTTTGTGATGTTGCAAATTACAATGTGGAAGCTTTTCAATTGCATGTTTTGGTGATTTTGTCAAGGAAGCTTTAGAGTTATATGCAAACTTCATGGATTATTTTGGGGCCATAAATTGATCTTCAGAAAACTATTATTGTAGTTTGTGTAAATATTATTTACACATACTATAAATATGTTTGAAGTGACAATGGCTATTTTGCTGAATTTGTATGATTGCAGTTTCTGCACATCAACAATGGCTCTGTAGAGCTTGATGCATCTATTATGGGTCTTCAACAAGAAGGGAAAAAAACCAAAGTTCCCCTGAATTCAAGGTAAGTTACATTTCTCACTTGCTCTATCTGGTTAGCAATACACTGAGACAGTTTTTCTATCACATGGATGTTTTGAATCATGTTTTTGTTGCTTTTTCAATCTTTTATTGAAATAATATTTATTTGCATGGATTTTGTTAGTGACAAGCTTTTTAAGGAGATACGGGATCTAAACTTTGAAGTTGTTGTCCAGGTTGATTCATTTTTACCACTTGTAGCGCAGTTATAACTTAATAATCTCTCTCTCTCTCTCTCTCTCTCTCTATATATATATATATATATATATATATATATATATATATATATATATCTCACACACACACACACACAGTAAACAAAAAAAATCTTTGGCTCTCTTGTAGTTCTATTTTCTTAGTTGCTGTCTGCAGTATTGCAGATTTTGCGTCAAAAAGCTACTTCCATGAAGCAAGACTACACAGAAATGACAACTACTGTAAGTAGATGGCCGTATACTTGGACATTGATTCTGCTGTCAATTTTACGAAAGTAATTGAAACCCTTTTTTATGTGAGTAATATCAGTGAATTGACTGAAATTGTGTTGTTTCCGAAATATAATAAATTGAAGTTTTCAAAAACCTTTTCTAGCATACTTTATCTTTAGAGATACTACAGTTCGATGTTTGTTTGATGGATGCAATATTTTAAAATAGAAAAAAGTATTTACGGCTTGAGTGATAAATTGTATTTACTGAAATTTTTTTGAGATGCAGTTAATTAAGTTTTTATTACTTTTGGAAAATTAAAATGGATTTGGATAGACTTTCTAATATATATTGCTTTCCATGATACAGACACAAACAGTTTCTGAGTTGAAGGACTTTGTGAAAAAGCTGAACTCATTGCCGGAGATGACTGTGAGAACATTGTTTTTGTAATTTTGATATTTCATTAAGACATCATAGTGACTATCAACTCATAGTATTCCCTAAATAATTTCCCCAGAGGCACATAAATCTTGCCCAGCATCTATCAACATTCACTTCAAAGCCTTCATTTCTTGGGCAACTTGATATGGAACATACAATTGTGGAGTCCCAGAGTTATGACATGTGAGTTAATTTTGCATATGGAGAGGTTTATATACTTGATGTTGTTATATTTTAAACTAATATAATTTCCCTCTCAATATGAATTAAGTAGGATGTGATATCATGTGTTTTGGAGGGAGCTGATGCTAAGGTTTAAATGGGTTAACTTGTTCTGGCCAGTGCCACTTGTTTTTCACTTGCTAGCCCCAAATTTTCGTAGGGGAAATTTGTAAATTATAAGTTTCATGTGATCCTTTTTATCGAGTACCTTCTATTAACCATATTTAACTGTCTAAGGTAGGAACTAGTACTTTAGTACCGTTGTTTGGAACATATTACTTTATAGCTTCTTCTACTTGAAAACTTCATGTTTTGGTTTGGGGTATATATTTTATGTTTTTTTCTTGTTTGCCATGAAAATTTGAGGATTTTTTGTCTGAAACCAACACTTTATGTGGAAAATTTAATTCGATATCAACTTTCTTGGTCAGCACTTAAAACCAAGTGTTTAGTAAACTTTGTGGACTGGCATTGAACAATGAGAAAATAAAAACTGAGATGCAATTTGGGAAGTATGCCATCAAAGACATGATTTGGATTCGACATGGCCTTGGGGTACTTTGTTTTCCTTGTAAACAAGAATGTAGTGCATCAAGTATCTGTGACTACTAACTGACTGCTGATAGAAATTTGCATATTAAACTTAAAATTGGCTTTATGTGCATAAAGCCATATTATAGTTTAGGTTATAATAGACAATTAAGCTTGATTTGCTGTCCATAATATTTGATTTTGTTTAATTTACAGCATATTATATAAATGAAGCAGCACTTATAGTTATAACTCATGGATGAATTTTAAATTACATGTCTTGATTTGCCAAAACTAATTTTATGGTATTGTTAGCTTGGTCAGTGCCGGCAATTGATTGCTGTTGAGGCATTACAGTTCACAGATGCATGTGCATAGCTAAAGGTTTTATAATATGAAACTTTGGTCATCACATATGCAGATGCTTTGATTATATTGAAGAACTGATCCATAAGCAGGAGCCTTTGACGACAGTGTTACGCCTTCTAATCCTATTTTCTGTTACTAATTCTGGGTTGCCAAAGAAGCACTTTGACTACTTCAGGCAAGCTTACATGCTTCATTGATACCTTATCCTATTTCTTTTTTTCTTCATTTTGTCACTTTTGTAGATGCATGTAGGTGCATGGGAATCCCTAACCTATAATGTTATCCCCATTTCCTTTTTGTACAATATACTAGCAGATTTTATCTTGAAGTACTTAGAGTTTTAATGTATATTTGTAACTTCCAATTAATAGGAGAGAAATACTCCATAGTTATGGATTTGAGCATGTGGCAACGCTAAACAATTTAGAGAAAGCTGGACTATTTAAAAAGCAGGTATAATACGCTAGGTGTTTAGTTGCAAATGCTAATGGGTTATGTATTTGTCTTTTAATAATTAACTCTTATTGTGCCTGTGATTCTTTTAGGAGTCAAAAAGCAATTGGCTCACTATAAAACGTGCTCTGCAGCTTGTGGTTGAAGACACTGATACAGCCAAGTAATTTCTTCTAAATGATGTGATTCTTAGACATTTGATATAATTTAAATTTTACATTAAGTTCATGGTCACAATTTGGATATTCTCTGTAAACATGGTGATGAGTGTGTGTGTGTGACAGATATAAAATACAATATACATATTTTCATTGTGAAATGATAACAAATGTTGAACTAAGCATCCCAAATCTTTAATATCTGCCCAATCACATTTAAGACTAATTTATTGTTGCAGTCTTGAAGCAATATTTTTCCCAGCTTTTTTAACAATGCTAGCTCTTCTATTGTTCCTTTGTTTATTATTTATTCTGTGGCTCTATAACCAGATTTTGTCTGTTCAAAATTAATTCATTTTGCTGTGGCAGTTAGTGACACTTCTAGCATACTGTATTCTTTGAATTTGCCTTCATGTATGCATTTCAAATCATAACGGGCTCTGTTAAGTTGTTAATATTGATTATTGATATTTGATAAGCAACTTTATAAAATTATCTACTTAGTCCTGTTTCCCTACTTACTCTTAAAAGGATTTCCTACTAGGACAGCCCCAATGATATTGCTTACGTCTTCTCTGGATATGCACCACTCAGCATTCGACTGGTCCAGCATGCCATTCGGTCTGGATGGTAAACCTGAATCCCTAATAGTGATTGTCTTCCTTGTTATTGTTTAGCATGGCAGTTAACTTTCTCGTTTCATTTTTACCTAGAAATGTAATTGTATATAAATTATAAAGAAGTTCAACTCATTTGATCTGTTGATTTCATCTCACGCATCTCTCAGTCCTAGTTGGCTTTTTGTTAAATGTTTTGCTGTTACAAATGGGTTTGTGCTAACCATAAAGTCTAGTTAAAAATGTTTAAGAAATTAGTTTTATTGTATAATTTTGTCAACAATCACATTTCAATCCATGGTACGAAAAGCAGGATATTTTATGGTCTTTGTATTAGTTATGTTGAAATTTGTCAACTTGAGCTCACCCAAAGTGATTAATCCTCTCCCAACATGGTTTAGAGAAAGAGAATTCACGTTGAGAAAGAAATGAGCAGTATAATGATAGAGGAAGACATTTTCACAATAAAATACAAAAGAAACCCCTAGAAACAAAGATTGAGTCATTTGACAAGGCATGTCAATGTCCCTACATAGCAGCAGTGCGATTCCTGTAAATAGTCCATATTCTATGATAAGGTTGAAGGTTGTTTGATATTAAACAACCACCCAATTACAGTTTTTAAAACTTCACATTTTCCCTTTTGTTATATTTATGCATGCAATACATTTTCTTTTGCTTGAATATATCTGTTGCTTGCTTGAATTTCTATGCTTGGGTGGTGAACTAAGCTAATAGTCGACCAACTGAAACATTACTGAATGTTATTGATCTTTTAGGCGTCCTGTTGAAGAAATTTTGAAGCTACTGCCCGGACCGCATTTGGAAACGAAGAGGGTTAGTACTCGTGAACTTTGATTGAATATGTTTTCTTATGTAATGTTTCCATTTGATTCATAACTGTTTGAATCAAAGTTACATATTATTCCATTCACTTTTCTTAGTAGTTGTATTTTATTGTACAGGGCGGATTCCCAAATAGTCCATCATTTGACACTTTATCAGGGGTTTCGTCCACCATAGCTAAGTATGTTTTACCTCAGTGCCAGTTTTTAAAGTTCTGCATCTCTTTATCTTGAGTAAAATGGTATCAGAAAAATGTTATAAATTCGAGGAAGTTCAATGCTTATCATTTGGTGTAAGGGTTAAATCACTACAATAAACAGTTCAAAAAATTATGCCTGTTAATAAGGTTTGTACTGATTCAGCTATATTTTGTCCACAATTATTTACTTGTTGTGGATGATATCAATTAGCTCCTAAGGTGTGGTTTAATGCCTTATGTAATCTGTTAACTGAGGTTCTTAAAAGGTAAACCTTTTAGAGCTTGATGGTTTTCATTTGAGATTGGTGTGTCAAAATTTACTAAAATTTGGAGTCTTTAAGGAATAAATCTTGTAATTCTTTTCTGACACTTTGCTTCTTTCAGAGTACCAGATGGAAGGCGTGCCCTGGTGCTTCTTGTTTTTGTTGGGGGTGTTACCTTTGCAGAGATTTCTGCACTCCGATTTTTCAGCACTCAGGTGTGTCACAGCTGTTGCCTATTTCTTAATGTCTCATAGACACTAGGTTAACCAATAACGTTTCCTATAATTTAATGTTTTTTGAATATGGTTATTAGTACATAATATATCAGGTAAACAGATATTATCTTATCTGATATATTATGGGTGAGTAGGTGGGTGCGTTTACCCCAGGGGGGATCTTGAATTATGGAAATCTGTGTCTGGTTCTCTCTTATCTTCCACCTTCAGTACGCTCAGGGGAATAGTGGAGAAATATCAGGATAACTTTCTTCTGGACAGTACGTGTGATAACATGACGTCAAGAACGCACAAAGGGTAATCAAATAAGGATCAAATTGGGAGGTTGAATAATTAAAAATAAAATAAAATCCAACCAAAATCGAGTGGATTTCTAAATACCCAATACAACTTAAGAATTTTAAAATCGTTTCCTATTTTATAACTTACCCAAACCAGAATAACCCAATTAATTCCTAAAATTTGTTTTCCAAACACATTCGCTGACTTCATGGACTCGCTGATGAATTATTGACACAGCTCTCTATGATACATACTCATGCAAAAAAGTCTCAACTGTCTGAAACGCTATAGGGACTTGGAACATCAGAGTTCTTAATTGAAAGGACCAAGGATATAATGAACTGGGATACATTGGATAGAACTAGAGGTTCTAGAAAAAAAAAATGTTCTTTAGATTCAGGCTACAGGCTTGGGCTCTCAAGATGGGATCGTCCAAGGACTGGAGTATTAGATATGGGTCTAATATGGTCCATAATGCTAAGTCTGATGTGGGAGGAGTTATAGTGGGCCATCATAATGAATGGTCTTCCATTTGGATGGTTTATTCTAGAAGGAATAGGTAGGTCCCTGTGCAGTTAGTGGTGGAATTAGCTAATTCACTTGAAGAGTACAGTTTCTGCATGAGGAGTGGGTAGCGGGTGAAGAAATCTGTCTAGGTCATTATGTCTCTTAGAAGCTGTTGCTCTGGTCACTAGCTGTACTTTTAGATCTGTTTCTCATTCAAAAATACTTCCTGTGACTATATTCTTTATTCTAGTTTTATCATTGGTTCGACCCACCGGATTGGAAGAAGGATTTCATTCGTTAGTGGTGGTTGCTGACCATGCCACTAAAATTGGCAGGCTTTTCATTCCCATGTCAGACTTAGCATTATGAGCCCTATCAGGATCTCTGAAAAAACATTGAAGGTGATCAAATCATTGCTATAAATTAAAACATAGTTCACTGGAAGAAAACACTGGGTATTTTAACTATATATATCCCTCAAATTCGACTAGCTACTTGTATAAAATTTGATTTCTTCAAGGATCTAGAAGATATTATTGAAACAGTCCCAATAGGATAGAAAAAACTGTTGTAGGGAGAGAAGCAAAAGATTGGTAGTGAAAGCAACGAGGAGAAACTGGAAAGACTATTTTGGACTTCATGTTAGAATATGTGAGGAGTAATATCTTCAAAATTAGGATGAACATGTTTTTACGTTCAAAGCAGAACCTCGGACACGAAAATGGGGATAAAATTTTATATTTTCAAGTGTACTACTGTTCAAATCTCATTTCCAATAGTGTGCTGGTGTCAAATCCCAAAAGAGTTTAAGTTTTTTTTTCATATGCGTTTATCATATAGGTATTTTGTTTAGTTCACTGTTGGACCAGCCCATGTATGTTTTGCACAGTAGGAATTATTTCTTCTTCCCTATATCCATGCTTTATCCAATTGACTGGGCATTATGAATAAATCTTTTTGATTGTTTGTTATCTTCTAATTCTCGATGTGTTTTATGTTGCAGGAGGGCATGGCGTATGATTTGATTATTGCAACAACAAAAATAGTCAATGGTCAAACCTTGATTGAAACTTTTATGGAAAAACTAGGTTGATTAATGAGTGTAGTTTTGTCAGATCATGCCGAGTATATTTGTTTGTGATGGTGAGTTTATATTGATGATGCTATACTAAGCTAGTTCTTTTCGGACAATGCCTTGGTGACAGCTTTATTGGTGCTATGTAATCCTCTGCGTTGGTTTTCTAAGAGGGACAATGTAAGGGATCATAATCTAGTCCTCTAAGGGAACTATCTGGAATTTAATAGTACGAGCGCTATTTTTCTCTGCTCTTTTTCAATGTGGCAAAGGATCTAGCATTGTATGCAATGGGTTTTTCTACTTGTATTAGTCATGTGTTATTCTTGATTTTAGTTGAATATTGTTAGAACAAGTCATCTTAAATATAATTTATTGAAAAGTAATTGTGTTTTGTACTGTACCTAATTTTTAGGTACGACCTTCTCTATTCTCTTCGCTTTCGTCTCATACATTGTATTGGAAGTCTCCAAAGTTATTATAAATACGAGATCATAAGAGATGGGAATTCATTCTCTCATATTCATTCTCTGTTTTGTATTTTTGCTCAAGGTGGTACCAGGTTGATTCCACTTTGCATGTCTCTGTTCGACAGAGAAGTTGTTGTCTGGTAGTCTGCTGCCATCGCCTGACGCTTAGGTTCGGTGCGTCTTAAGGAGCATGACCCAGCTAGGTGGTCTTGTACCCAAAAACTAATTGACGTGCCGTCACCATCTCAGTCGCCTTAAGTGGTCGAAATCCTTCTGGACCACCAATGCTCAATGCGCCAGAGCCTTCTGAGCTCATTTTCATCCTCAGTTATTTCTCTGTTGCATTATAGGACTGTGTCTGTCTCCACCTTGTTTCAACATATCTTGAGAGACTATTTCCTCTTTTTTAGGGATTTCTTTTATAATCTTTGAGAAATTAAATGAAAAAACTACCTATCTTGGTTTGCTTTAGTTGAACTTTAATTCTTTAACCAAGGTTTCCATGTTCACTCAGAAGAATATGGAAGTAGAGTACCACAAATCAAGTCCAACAGTGGAAGACAACTGATTTTCAATTTTGTGTTTTACTTTGGCAATCAGTAGAGCTTATTATTTTGATCATCTAGGTTCATTCAAAACCTGTAACTCCTTTTGGAAAAAGAACCAAAATAATTTTGCAAAGAATATCCAATGCCTCTACAATTATGCTAATAATTGGCATCTCTCACGTAATTTGATAATATACTGATGTCTTTTATCGGTGAAGCTCAATCGAGGAATTGAAGGTGGTCTTGAAATCGATTCATTAGACCTGATAAAAAAGAAGTTGGATAAATTTTATGTGATTACGATCCTTTGTACAATGAATCTAGATTTTGATCATGCTAGAGATCAAATTTTAATTCTTCAAGAATTGTTCAAGAAGTTCTTTCTATGGAAAACATAACAACTAGACTCTTTCCTGTTTCAACTCTCTAGAGTAGAAATATAATAAGAATACTGAAAAGGCCATAACTTCCATAAATAATAAGAATAACAATGATAAAAGAAATAATGATAGATTATTTTTTAATAAAGGATGATAGGAGAAAAAAATGCTTAAATTATTAAGTTTGTCCCATTAATAAAATACGATAAACAGTCTTTGAACAAGAAATACGCATCTTTGGAGAAAAATATACAAATACTGCATGACTGCAAGACATCATAAATTGTTGGGTTTGGAGGTATCTTCCTAAGTGTCATTAATTTAAAGCAGAGTTGTTTTTGCAGTTAAGCATAAGCCACAAGTGAAAATCTGTGCAGAAATAAAATATCAAGAGAAATAAAGTTTAGCAAATGTACATGAAATGAAATTTTGTTCAAGTTTAGAATAGCAAGATTTCATCAGTAACAAAGATTACAATTCCAAACTTCAAACTTACGTGATATGTTTCTCCATAGCAAACAAACAATCTGGTGAGTAAGGCTATGTTTAGATAAAATTTGAGTGTTCTAGAAATTCTAATTCACATTCCCAATTTCAAGGCACAAAATGATAAAGAAAGAATTTGTTGCTAAAAGTAAAAGTACTGGAATCTCAAGATGCTCTGAATTGTTCAGTCAAGAAAAGTGAATGCTAAACCCTCATGCACATGCTCTTTCTGAAGTATATAGATAAAAGTCCATCTATATCTGTTGTGCTGAAATTCAACTATTTATTAAAAAATGGGACAACCTGCAGGATTGATCCTAAACCACTTGGTCATGGATGCACTAGTATTATGTTCATAATTATCCAAAGAATTTAAGATGTTAGGTAGAATATGTGAATGGTTTTGATCTATTACACCACAATTCTCTAAAAGGAAAAGTGAAATGAATCTAAAGAATGAAGATACAATTGTGGCTTAATGAGCGGTGGGAATTGGGTGGAGAACTTTTATTTGATACGTTGCAATCAGTTGGCCTAGCACAGATATATACAAGATTTAAGTTAAATTAGGTGCATAGAGTTAATATTAAGTTTGAAAAAACTGAAGTCTTCACCCACCAACTTGTCAAGTTAATTGGATGTTGTCGGTATCCTTATGTTCAGGAGCAACACTCATAAAGTTTGACTTTTTGAATATCATTGTGAGAGTTTGACCTATTAGAGTATATTAGTATTTTACATCCTTTCATGTGAAGCATTAGATCAAAAGAAGAGAAATTACAAAACAAAAGTCATTCGTAACTCTTAATTTTGTTTAAAGAAGACAAAAGCTCTGCATATATAATAATTATGTTTCAACCCCGTGTGAAAACTACTAACTTCATGCACACTTAAGTAATTTTTATGATGTTAAATAAGACTTAAATCTAAATATGTTTTTTTTCTTATTAATAAACAACTTATGAGGTTTGGACATTGCGTGTTCCGTGTCCGACACGTATCGAACACTGATACAAGTATGACATGTATCTGTAGAGTGTCCAATTTAAAAGATATTTTCTTGAATATCTTACAATTCTAATACAGTACCAACATAATTTTAAAAGGAACTGATACACTAATATTCTAAATACTCATAAACTTATCCGACTAACTGTCATTTTAACGTACTTAAGGTTTAAATATTTATTATAAAAATAAAAAACAAATCTTATATATAATTAAGAATATTTAAATTATATATGTTTCTTTTTACTTTAAATTTTAGATATATGAATTAGATTAATTTTTTATTATATTTGTTAATTTTGTTCATAGATTTTTAAATAGATAAATCTTAATTATCAATTTATATTTATAGTGACATAAATTTGTGTCACCATTTTTTATAATTTGGAGATTATACGTATTGGAATATTCGTATTGGAATATTCGTATATGTGTCGTGTCAGTATCAGTACCTTTTACTGTGCAATTTATTCTACTATGCTAGAAGATTCTATATGCAAGAAAAGTTTGCAGTGGGCTGTCCATTCTGTTTTGTATTTCTAAGTGCGTGATACCCTTAAAAAGTTTTTCCTGTAGAAGGAACACATACAAGATGCCCTTTCCATGTCACTATCCTTTTATTGTCAAGGATTTGATCCCAAGCCAACATGAACACTAGCAGAATGGTTAAGCAATTTCACAGAAGTTATTACTTATCCATCAAATCTCAAAGAATTCCTTGCTAGGTATCACATGCATTGATATTCAATGCCAAACCCTCAGTCGCTTGTGTCCAAAACTATGCATTGGTTGTTGTGACAATAAATAAAATAAGGTTAATCGTGAGAGAAAGAGGTCCAACCCTAAGGAAAGGGAAAGGTTTGAGGAAAGAAAAGAGGAGGGGACCTCATATTTTGCTCTTAGTATTATTAGATGATTAGCCCTTTGAGATAGATGCTGACTGTGGCCTGATTTGTGCCTTGACTAAAGAAAGCAAAATATTACAATAGTTTTAGCTTTAATTATTATGGAAACTTACCTAACATTTTCCATAGAGATCCAACTCTGTCACGTAATCTAGCTAACACAGTCTTTATGCATGAACTAATAAGGATTCCACTTGAAAGAGAAACAATAATTCAACTTTATGAAGAGAAGGGTGAAGGGGGGGAGAGGGAATGTCCTTTTATGAAGGGTGTATTGGAAATTATATTGCTCTATGGAATCATGCATGCTACATGTGAAGTGGGACAGAAGAAACATTTGATAGAGATGGAGCCCTTTTAAGAAGAAAGTTGGAATTGGCTGTCTTTCTATATAGGAGTTTTTCATTTCATATTTATGCTTTTCTAGTCTATGAAAGTACATCAAACTGCTTCTGAAATTCCAAGAATAGGCTTCAATTATGTGTGTCTCCAAGAAAAAAAACACTATACATCATATCATGTTCAGAGAAATATTATTTGGGGAAGGTAAATTATAGGGAAAAGAAAGGACCTGTACTCAACTATGTGACAAGGAAGAGTTTTGCATGCTCCTGATTATACTAGTGACTTCCTTTCGTCTATGATATCATATCAACGAGATGTCTAGAAGAAAAGCACTGTAATATGGGACCTTTAAACTTCAAATCCTCGAAGTACATTGATTCCAAATTTCAAGTATCAGATTGATCAGATTCATGGTGGCTGTGAAATATGATATCAGATTGATCTTTTTCTAATTATAATTCTGAAAATCGTATCACTTTAAGAAAAATAATTAACAATTTCAAATATAACAATGACGAATGATTAAAAAGAGTGGTTTTACACTCAATTTTAGCAAGTCAATACAACATACTTGTAACAGCTATACATCTGTAGTGTTCATATAGTATTGAAAATTATTGATTGACAGAAATGACATTTTCCTTAACAGTTGATAGAAAATTATTTTAAAGTAATGTTTATACTATTTTAATGTCAAAGTTATTAATGAATCAAATATTTCTTTTTAGTATATCAAATTCACATTTTAAAAGTTTTTGATCATTGAAAGGAGGGTTTATTTTATAAATAAAATGAACATGATGTGTTTTTTCTATATAATAGATATGATTACAAAGCTGACAAAGATATCATTATGCAGCAAAGCAATAAATAAAGTTCCACACCATGCACCAATTTTCCAGGAATGGCACGAACAGATATTGTGAAACTTTGCCTTTTACAAAAGTAATTTTTTGTTGAATCCTCATCCCTTCTTGTTTCTTTTTACTTTTTATTTCTGCTGAGTATCAACTAAACAGTTAACTGAAATAATTTGGAATAAGTTTAAGCAATGAATTAACCAAGAGGCCATGATTGGTTCTTATGCAACTCGATAGTTACTTTTCGGAATGGGAGATGATTTTAGTTATCTTTTCATTATTTATATTTCTTCTATAAGGAATTATTCTACCCAAAGGACCTTCCTACATACAAGAGAATTGGATTGATTTTTATACAATGATTGATGTGGTGTAAATTGTAAACTATGCATTAAAACTGATTATGAAAAAATGAAACTTTAAATTCTTAAAAATATTTGTTGGGCCAACGTACGTGGACAAATCAATTTTCGATCACGACTTAATAGAATTATTAAACAGGACAAAGATGGAAGAGTTTCTGTATAAGACACAACAAATCCACCAACTCATGGATTAAGAAATTCAGAACAACTCACTTTTTGTAAGTCACATTATTATTCTGAATTTCAAAAGCAAGTCACTGATCTTACCTTGGATTTTATTTAGCTTGCCATAAACTATGGACATGGAAAACAGAAAAAAGGCAAACCCCAAGACAAGAAACGTAAAAAGACAAGTAGAAGACAAAGAAAGGTTAGAAAAAACAGGCAATGGGTTATGAGGAAGCAAAAGTTGTACAAGGGTGTTCCTCATATGTTCCAATCACAAGACATAACTCACTCTCTGTAAGCACAAAGGGATATCTTGCTTTTAGGTCATGCTATATTAAGACATTGTAACTGTAAAATAGTGATGCCTAGCTACTAGCTGCTAGCTACTTCCATACATAACACACACACACCCACACCCACAAGCATTTATTGTTCTTACATCACTTATAAATTTCATCTTTCGTTTGTTAAACCATATTTTGATCATCAACACTTGCAAGTTTCTTCCTTGTTGGAAGAAGTAGATGGACCTTATGTGGTCAGAGCCACGTCCATCATCTGAAAATGATCTGAAAATTCCATTTTCAGAGAATCTTCCACCTTGCTCAAAGCCAGTGCTACTACCTTCCATGGATATCCAAAAGGAGGGGAAGGAGGACAAAGAACATCCCTATGAGTCTGCTCCAGCACACCTTGCACTGGATTCAGGTGATGAGTCAAAGCCAGAACTCAACCTCATCAACTATATTGATACAAATTTGTCCATGAACTCCTCAGAATCTAGTCATGGAGGAGCTCACGGTGATGAATTGGAGCCAAGGATATTCTCATGCAACTACTGCCAAAGGAAGTTTTATAGTTCGCAGGCTCTTGGGGGGCACCAGAATGCACATAAGCGTGAAAGAACTTTGGCAAAAAGAGGACACAAAGCCGGTGCTGCAGCTGCAATGGATTTTGCACACAGGTATTCCAGCATGGCTTCTCTGCCTTTGCATGGCTCCTATAACAGGTCACTTGGAATTCAGGCGCATTCTATGATCAGCAAACGCTCTTTTCAAACACAAATACCCTCTTTTGGTTTGTCCCATTCTCATGCTCAAAACTGCTGGCAGAAGAGGCCTTTGTACTCACACCAGGCAACTGAGGCAGAAGCTGAATCACCCTTGGATGGTGGCATCCAACGGCTAGGGAAGTTTTCTCCAAGGCTGGTGCCAGAGGGATTTGGAGGCTACTGGTTGGATAGTATTAACCATTTGAAGACTAAGCAAGAGGAGTTGCACAAGCTTGACTTGTCCCTCAAACTCTAAGTGCAGCCATTCATATACATCCCATATTAATTGTATCTCATCTCTTTTCAACAAGAGCTTTTTGTCTTTTTTCTTTTTTTTTTCAATTTGTTATCATGTATCACTAGTTTACAGCAGTTGTAAATGCATCTTAGCAGCATAAAAACCAAAGTTCGTGTCTTGATATTATCTGCTTTGATTTGAATTAATGGATTCTTCTGGGTTTATTTGGAAGTTAATAATAAACCTTCCTGGGTTTTCAATAGCATTAGTCAATTGAAGCTCCAAAGCTCGTAGACTTAGCAGGGTAGGAAAGTTAGGTGAACTAAATCTTAAACTAAATGCACCCAAATTTTCTCAATTAACTACGATCTTGCGGAGCCAATCAGCATTCTCCACTCATTTGAGCCGTTTAAAGTTTGATTCCACAAATATCCATTTAAGGGTCTGCATGTGTCAGAAACACAAGCAAGGTTCTTAATAAATTAATTGGTAGAGTTGATTTCACTTAGGCAATATTTTGTTCAAGATTCTACTTTGTTATTTGTTAGTGGTATCCTACTTTTGGACAGTGCTATAGGCATCTTGTACTCCCAGGATTAATGTGCAATATCACCACTCATCTGGGGGATTATTGCAGTTTCTTTTCTCAGTCCCATTAAGAAAAAAAGATAAATTTTGTGAGTGATCGTAGTTATATTTGACAGGGCAGTTAATTGTCAACCTGGGAGTGTTGGGATGAAGGTATATCTGTCTCACATTTTGGGTGACAAAGGCCCACGGTAGAGACTTGGATACTAGTGAGTGTCGTTGTTATAAATTCCTATGCAAGGTTGGTCCACCAAAATGTACATAAAATTTAATGGTTGTGATTGTCCAAGTGACTCCTACTTTGACCCACCTGCAGTTGGAGAAATGGACCTTCTCTATTGGGATGAAAGAAGTAGGTGAGGCAAAGACATGTGAAAGTAAGCTGCACAATGACACTCGGCTATGCTTTCACATCATTGCAAAAGAAATACATTTAATTATTCAGAAGCTTCAATTTTTTTGATCCCCTTGATTTCGTGCCTATATGTTAGGGGACCCCACGAATTTGTTGGTCCATATCTGGGTGATGTTTACAACCTAATCTCGTGTTAATAATGAATAAGTAACTGAAAATGTAGTGATTAAAACAGTTAACAATCATAGTAATCTGAAACTAACAGGATATGGTGAAGGGACAGTGGGAATATCTGTGATGTTTGGGGGCATGAGAATCTGGTATCTTTTGCCAAATGTGTCATAGCACCTTGGTTGGGCTGTCTATTTTGGTTGTGGTGGCATGCCTCAGTCTTCACCGCACCATTTTTCATAAAATATAAACAACCTTTGCTTTTGCCTCTCCACCAAGAAAGAATGAAACACTTTAATTTCACCAATACAAGGGGCTTCTTATTACATGGACCATCATTTTTCTAAGATTAGGTTCAATTTTGAAGCAAAAAACTGCGTCTTCTTCATAAGATCTTATATGATAATCAAGCTCGAGATAGTCCGTCGCATTCGGTGAATGTAGGCTAAGAAATTTGATTTGACATCAACATCTTAGTTAGGCTGCTGAGACTGTATCGTATATGCTACCTTTTTTGTTTTATTCTGCCTGTACTTTATGCCTTTTATCACACAAGGATTATTTATTTACTATTTTCTCTTTTGGTAATAAGTTGAAGTTATTATATTAACTTCATTGGGAAATTCTAAGTGAGGCCTTTGTCTCTGGATATTGTAAATGTGGATGATGAAATTTTGGAAGAGGAGTAGACTTTGCCATCATTAATCTCATTTGAAATAAAGAAAAGTATTCTCTTAAATTTGTAAGTTCAATAATGTCATAGATTTACAAACTTGTTTAACATTTTTATGTATATGTACATGTAACTTGACAATCAAGGTAGGGTAAGGTGTAACATATCTCCACCATTGCACTTGAAACATCAAAAACAATTTTTTTCAACTTTATTATATTCACAGTTTCTCTTTAATATGATATAATCCAATCTAATGAATCATGGTAACAAAAAGAAAAGGTGGATAATAAAACTTGATAAATTCAATAATGTATTTTTTTAAATATAGGTTTGTCATTTCACCTTCTTATGGGGTGCAGGTTTAAAAATATGGGGTACAGAATGCAATGTCCTTCTTTCTAAAAAGAGAACGAGAGTTTGGGCCTTCAACTTTGTTAGCAAACCCACAAAAGTAAAGGGACTGGACCATGCCATGTTTCTAAATACACACACTGTGTTGGTTGTTTAATTCTAGTGTGTTTTAAAACAGTTTCTGATTTATTATGTTAACATACTTGGATTTAAAAAAATAAGTGAACAAAAACAATGTACACTCACTTATTTTTAAGTCGAATTTTATATTTTAAGATAATTTTTAATCATAAGTTGCTAACAAAATAAGTGTATGATGACAAATTTCACATATAGAGAGATTGAATTATTCCCAGAATAATTTTAAGAGGTTTCATTTTCATGATTCATTTTCTTTCAATTTAATCATTCTAATACATATTTATTTTGAGAATTTGGTAAAAAAAAAAGGTTAAATTTATTAATGCGGTTATATTTTATCACAGATTCAGTCTGAGTCTAGAAGATTGATCACTTTCGCTGATTACATGTTTAGTTTCTCCTAATTAGAATTTAGAACAACCTTTTGACTAGCAAAGCATAATGTTTTCAGCGAAGAAACATTCTCAATTTTCTTCCTCTTAATTTCCGTTTTTTAACATTATTATAACATCAAGTCGTCATAAATTTCATCGCCTTTAACTTTGTGCCCACTGTTTATTCTTTTTCATTAAAGTAAAAATATATTATTTCAAATCTATTACCACTTTTTTTGGATTTCGTTCCTATAAAGATAAATAAATTATATAATAATTGGTATGAGTTGTTATTAAGAAAATAAACAATTATAGTCTATTTATTTATCATGTATGTATTTATAATATTGATTATAATTTTCTTATGATTGAAATTAATTCGACGATGAATAACCCTCGTTAAAAAAAAAAAAATCGCTACGTCTAATGCGAATTTTCTTTTCAATCACTTTTTTCTTTCCTACAAAATTCAAACAAGATCCCGAAGGTACATCCTCAAATTCATTCTAACAAGAAACATATTGGTAAGTGAGTTTATGTTATTATATTTTAGTCTATCCTTGAAATTAATTTTCTTTCTAATGAACTTATTCTATTTTTTTCCTCGCCATTTCTTGTTGCACACGTGACACATTGCTGCATGCAGCAATATAAACGATGACGTTTATGCTTAACAGGTTTGCTTTTTACTTCTTGTCCTTACTGATATTAACAATACTCAATTTGAGTAATGTTGATGTTAGCTAATGTAAATTTTTGCAACATCATGTGAATCTGCACTATGTTCTCTGTCTCACTCTCTCTACTATTCTGTTATTGTTTTGTTCTTCACATGTTTCTCTGTTTTTCCTCTGTTCGTCATTCACTTCATGATCTGTTTTTTTTTTTCTTAGTGTAGAACTTTTTAAAGAAAAATAAATAAAAATAGTTGGCATTTATTCAGTTGCCTAATTCACTGTGATTGGATATTTGAGTTAAAATGTCAAGTTCATATATGAAAGAGGTTGGAAATGGGTGATGCCAGTTAAGCAAAGAAATTTGCCAATTTTGTTCCCCATGATCGTGAACTTACTTCAAGTAACACTTGCGTGTAAGACAAAGGAATTTGCTTTACTATAATTAAGATTTTTTGAGACACGTTGATGTGACTTTTTTCATTCAATTATTATGAGGATTTCTACTAATGCAGGGTATAAGTTTGTATTATGTTCAAGTAGCTTATTTTATTTCATTTACATAATATAATCAATTCATCTTTTTATATTTTTCATTTATACTCATTTTTGTTTCTTTGTTAAAAACATTATCAGATACAAGCTATAAAGAAAAGTTCTTTAGTTCTTTTATTTTCATTATAAAAAGCGTGTTTGAATATAAGTCAAGAACTTTTCAGAGTTTAGCTACTAAGAGTATATTCTAATAAAATTAAAAACACGGAAAGACTTTTCTAATTTAACTTTTCAATGGATTCTAAAATATGAGAGTGTTATTTGTTTTGCAACTCAACATGAAAAAAAAAAATTCTTTTAATTTTGAGTTATAAATCATAGAACTTTTGGAGTTACATATCAATACTAATATTCATAAGTTTGAAAAATATTGTATAAGAAAAGTATCATTCTTATGAACATGGAGAAATTATGCGTCTTGCAGAAAAATTAAGTACAATGCAATTATTGTCAATGATAAATTATTATTTTTACTATATAAAAGCAAAATGAAAAGACAAATCTTTTTCAAATTAAGGAGAAAATTATATTTGGTTACCTTTTCCGCTTTGATAGTATACGGGTACATTCATTCATCTCACACGTACATATTCATATGATGGTGATGTTATTTTGCTATAGATATATCATTGATGAATATTTGTAGAATTATTGTAACCATACATCTCGATCAATGCGTGTGCTGTCATCATCTTTCAATGATAAAGTGATATTATTTTTGGCATATATACTCTGTTTCCAAATTAAACTACTACCCTTTTGAAGCAGTACGGTTAAAAATTATACATTGATGTTTGCCCAAATTAAAGGAGAAAATAACTTATATTGCTCATAATTTTGCATTAATGATCAATGTTCAATTATTATGATATTTAAACAGCTAGGGAAGGAAAAAAAAGTGTGCTACACATGCATATTATAGCTCCTAAAATCTTGCAATTAATTGCTTAAAGGATCTGTATCATGACATTTTAAGATTTTTCACAAGGTTGAGAAAGTGGAAAGTGAAATCCACTACAAACAGAAGAAAACAGTAATTCAAAAGCTTTTTCTTTCTAATCCATGCATGGAGAGATTATAATCGAAGAAGCACTTGCATTTTGTGGACAAGTTATCTTTGAATAAGTGAAACATCTATTTTTGTTTTTTATAACTCAAAATTAATTTATAATAAATTAGAAAAATTTACATGAAAGAATTTCTATAAATTAATTTTAATTCACGAAAAAAAAAATAGTCTTAATTTTTTTTCAGGAGAAAAGTTAGTTCAAACAGTATAAATATATAATGCATTTCTATGGAAAGGTATTTTCTCATTGAAAATCATCACTCCATGGTTGTTTATGATTTCTATACATAATTATAAAAGCACGCGTAATGTTTGCTTTTTGGGTCGTTTGGTTGCTGAAATGCTGGCACTCAAAACCACTTTTTGGGAATATAGATTCCAGAAGTAGAAGTGAAGTATGGATTAATGATAACAACCTAAAAACCACTACGTAAGAGGTTTGTTAATTTCCTAAAATTTATTTGGAAGAGAAGTTATGTATGTGTGAGGATATTTTTGAAGATAAGTTTCATGTAAAACTAAATGCTTGTAAAAACTATTTTTATCACTTTTAATTAAAATGAGTTTTGAAGGTAAAATTAATTCTACTTACCAATAATCAAACTTTTGTTTATATTTTACTGTTTTGCTAAAACCGCGTTTAATAGAAAGTAAAATGACTTTCAATACTTTCTGTAATCAAATCAAAGACCACCATGTCGATAGCAAGAAACTAAAAAGAAAAGAGAGAGAAAAATATTATCGCATTAAGATCTGTATAAATTTTTATAATTTCGTTTGGAGACATGAAACATACAAATTTCAAAGTTACGAAGGCGAATGAATTAGTTTGTTACAGTATATTATTAATTGCCAATAAAAGAACAGTTTATTAGAAACTGGTGATCATAATTACTTGAATGCTTGAAAATTCATTAATTTACATAAGAGAACTTTTATCAGCCATTTTTTGTCATTAATTCATGTTATTTTTCTTGTATTGAGTTTTTTTTTTTTTTTTTTTTTTTTTTAATTTTTTATTTTTTTTTTTTTTTTTTTATTTTTTTTTTTTTTTTTTTTTTTCTATTTTGAAATATCTAATGTTATTTTGATTTAGTCAATCTCAATTTATATTAGTTTACAAGTTTGAACATTAACATGTCAAGTTAAATCGAAAAGATCTGTTATTTTTATATACACAACAATTTATCCAGTTATTAATACCAAAAAATTCCCATATCTAAAAATCTGAAGTTTATATATTCAGATTATTTAATTTTAAATATCTTATTTCTTTAATTTCTTATATGTAATAAAATGAACTTTTTCCACACAATCAAGATATCTCTTCTCATTCTTAGTAAATTTGTTCGAAGAATAACAGATGCAAGTATCTATCTATTATCATAACTTTTAATTATAGTGTATACAATTATATATTTATTATACATTTTAATAAACATTTATTTTGCTTTGATCTGCACTTTAGAGGTTTCTAAATAACTAGTTAAAGAATAAATGGTATTGCAAATCAGTTTACATGTGCTGCAACAAAGTTTTGTGATCTCTTATTTGATGTTCACAAAGCAAAAATAAAAGTCAGGGGGTATATATATATATATATATAGATGTGTGTCTTAATGATTTTTATTCATTAATGTGTAAAGTATCAATTAAATAATATTTTGAGAGATGCTCAGAAGAATTTTGACAGAAGAAAAAGTTGACGGAGTAGAATGTGCATGCGAAAGCGAAATATAAGGGTGTGACAAAATCAACAATGTTTTTGCTAAGTTGGACATTGCCAATGAAATACAAAGAAAAGTGAGGTCAAATATAGCAGCTATAACCCTAAACATGGCTTCACTCTTTCATAACCTTGCAGAAGAAAACTGTGATGTGAGCCACGTACCCTTCAAGACCTCGTTATTATTGCTGGTAAATAAATACACACTCACACCACTTGTGAAGGTTATTATTAAAGTACATGTCTACCTATACTTCATGATTTAGGCATCATCATTATCTGTCTTATGCACACTAGCTACTTGCATATACTTCTGTTAGAACATAGCCCATTTGTTTATTAGTTAAGTCGAGATCAAGTCAAAGCATGGATTCTCTCTCTCTGACTGCACCAATGTCTTCATAACCATTTCCTACACACACTTGAATTAGAAAATCTTGAAGGGTGAGTGATAAAATGTGTTGGTTGTAATGTATATGTATTCGGAATTGGTTTAGGATTTTGTGTTTAGATTTAGGGTTAACTTTGAAATGTATATGTATTAGGATGAAGAGAGGTAGGGTTAATCCGATAAAATGAGAGTGACCCACCAGAGGTGAAACAATAAAATTACCCTATTGGAAAAGGAGGGAACTGGGTGGGGCCATGATTTCATGGAGGAGAAAGCCGCAAAAGACTATTATATAAATGAGTGTTACCACCTTCTCTTCTCCATCACCACTTCACTTTCACATTCTCAAAGACGCTTCACCAACAAGTTTCAAGCACCAATCACCATCATGGCTAGACCCCAACAACGCTATCGTGGTGTCCGCCAGAGGCACTGGGGCTCTTGGGTCTCCGAAATTCGCCACCCTCTTTTGTAAGACTCACTCTTTCTTCTTAAATCTTAACCCTTTTCATTTCACTGTTATACCCACTTTTACTTCTTCTGTGTTATATATAGTTTCAATGATGTAACATGCGAATTAACGTTGTTTGTTGGTTTTTTCTAGGAAGACAAGAATATGGCTGGGAACGTTTGAAACAGCGGAAGATGCAGCCAGAGCGTACGATGAAGCAGCGAGGTTAATGTGCGGGCCAAAAGCACGCACCAATTTCCCTTACAATCCTAGCGATCCCTCTTCATCGAAGCTCCTTTCTGCTACTCTAACTGCGAAGCTACACAAGTGTCACATGGCCTCTCTCTCCCTTCAAATGAGCAAGCAGAAGGAATCGCAGAAAGAAGCTGAAGGGTCATCCAGTTCAGGCAATGCCGTTGCGGGAACGAGCGGGGACACAACGGGGTTCAGATGGGCAGAGAAGAGACACGAGGAAGTGCAGTGGGTAGGAGAAGAGCATGGTGAAGTGGGAGATGCAGAACAGCAACAATTTCAGCCAGTTCTTGAAGATGATCACATTGAACAGATGATTCAGGAGCTTCTTGATTATGGGTCAATGGAGCTTAGTTGTGTTGACTAAGTCTAGCTAAGGTCTAAAAACGTAGCAAGCATGAGGAGAGGGATGGTGCTATTTACTAATGCCCCCATGTAATAAAATATAGTGAGCTTTAGACTTTAGTAACATAGCAGAGTTTTCACCATCAGTTTCAATCACTCTTCCATTTAATGGTCAAGCATGTGGAACCAGAATGTAATCAATCATACAAAATCCAACGCATGCATATATGATGTGGACTATATTCTAGATAGCATAACATCAAAAGACTCAAATTTCCGCACTTCTATTTTTGTTTATATCTGGTTAAGACCAAAATTCTTCAAAAGTGTAACATAGATGTGGGACCTATGCTGTCTTAGACATCATATTTATGTCTTCTTAACAACCATTATTATAAACCATCAAGAAAACGGGGCCAATCATATAACTAGTAGTAAAATTGATCTTTGTTAACAAACTTGAACCATTGCATTAAGAAGGTAAAGACGAATTAGTGCAACCATTTTGGCAGTAGGAGTGGATAGTAACGTTTTACTTTGGGTGGGGATCATCAAAAACTGCCCAAACATAAAGTCACTACTTTGGTTTGGTGTGTATCCAAGAAATCCAAGAAATGTGAACATTGCAAATAATGCCAAATTGAATGACAAAGGGTGGCAATGTGAAGTGACATAGATGGACATTACTTGCTAAACAATAAACATTCTTATTGTTTTCCCACTTGCTTTTTCTAGTCGATAACACACCAGAGGACCCTTTTTCTATTCTCTTTTGAACTATCCTTCCATCCCCTATCCTTTGTTCCTGCAAAAGCACAACTTTTGACCCACGTACTCCTCTTTTTTACGAATCGCAAGACATCTCCATTCACAACTCCTTTTATTTTTTTCCGGATTTCATGAACCCCCTTATTATACTATCTCCTTTTTATATTAAAATGCACAAATTACACTCTTCTAAATCTTTAGCTAAACACTCAGTTCTTGAATAGATTTAATAATATCGCATTTACACATCTTATTTTATTGCATGTCATGCATAAAAAAGAGATGGACACAAAATTTAATGTTGCATGAATTAATGTACCCAAAAGTTGTATGTGTATCACTTTTTTCTTTATTTCGCATGCATCTTTTGATCAAGACAATCTAACTGGAGATACATTTGAGCATTAAATATAATTAAACACCATACAAGGTCTAATTTCTTTGGCTAAAGTGACTAGAGCCAAATGATAAAGAAAATGCATGTCTTTAACAAATGAGGCTGTGAATTGAGCCATCCAGAATAGTCTCGTCGATTGAAAAAATAACAACTGAATAATTATGTAAAAAAAAAAAATGGTACTCTAGTGCGTCGTCAAATCTCAACCGATAGCTTGGTTCACATGGTTGCTCTCTTCTCACCTTTCTTAGTGTTTATTCAGAAGAAAAATAGCAATTGGTAGCCTTATCTGTCACTTTTGTGATGCAATTAATTCTTCAGCCGGCAACTTTAAGCATGTGCATGGAGAATGTCCTCCATGCTTACAATCAAGACAATGTTTGTTTCCAACAACACGGACCAGTATGTCCCTTCAAATTGCAATCATGCCAAACTCATACTATCATTGTTCTGATTGCAGGGCAATAGTACACACTACATAGAAAATAGTGTCAAACATTGCAGTTAGTGATCATAATAAATTGAGGTAAATTTCACATTTTCTTGTGAAGTTTAAATGCATATTATATACCAGATTTATCAAGTGCAAAATTAAAAATGAAGCTACAAAACCACAAATGGGCTTAGTGTTTTCTGTGAGTTAGTGGGTTCTTTTTGCATGCGAAATATGCTGGCGGGGTGAAAAGAATGGCTGGTATAATCTTAAAATTTTTATGCTTCATCATTTTTTGGCTACTATGTTGATCTAACTTTCGTAAATTTAAATCTTTGTAAAGGTGGGTGGGACAAAAAATGCCACTATTTTAACTTCATGCCTAATGATTATTCATCCACCTGGTAATTGATTTTGTCTCCCACAACCGTTTAAAAGCACAAATTTGATAATCTTAATGACATGACTATGAAAACTATATTTCGGTGTATAGCTGAATCATAATCTCTTTGATGAGATGTTCAACCTTCTCTTCCCCAAATAGAAGGATACCATAAATCATGGTCATATCTCAGTCTAACCTAGTTAAGATGCTAAGCAATAGGCCTTCAATCGATTTGGCCTGAATCATATAAGTGGTACAAAAAGAGGAAAACTCTTCTTGGAATAACAACTGATAGTGACAAATTGAAACTATTCTAGTTAAATCTGTGAAACCACAAGTACACCCGGAATCAAAAAGTTTGCAGTCATTTTAATTAAGATCCGAAAAAAAAAAAAACTGTTTGATGCTAGTTCTGCAAAAAAAATAAAATAAAATAAAAAATAATCTCCAAACGGGTTGTACTTGTACAGTTCTTGCTCTACTACTACTTTTGGTTCATTGGAATCAAATAATTCTATTTCACTTACCCAAAAGGGAAGGCTTCAAACTGAAACGATCCAATGAGTGAAATATATGTCATGTGAAAAGAAAATTTCTTGAAATAAAAAAAAATACTTGGGCCATAAAGTTAGTCCAATGGGTTTGGACCGAGTTTGTATATAATCGAATTGGGCCTATGTCCATGTGTAGAGAAGTGAATGATGAGATTGGGTGGCACGTGGGAGAAGTGATGGGAGCGCATGACTGGGGTCAAAAGGAACACCACGAGTCCCGGTGCTGAGCTATTTTAGTGTCCATTTTGTGACGTTAGTTATGAAAAAAAACAAAAAGAGAAAGAATGAGAGAAAGAAAAGAAAGAGAAGAGACCGAGTTTGTTAGTTAACGAGTGGGACGGAGTGATTGTAGAATATCTTTACATAGGGAAACTCTCACTCACACACTGCCAAGAGGCAAAATAATTATCATTCTTCTTCTGTTCCTTTCCTTATATATATATTAACACTTCGACACTTTTTTCTCAAATAAGAAACTAAACAACAACATGGGAGGTCTCGAAGACATCAAGAACGAGACAGTGGATCTCGTCAGTTTCCTGTCTCCTTTTCTTTCTTTCTAGTTATATATATATATTCTCGGATTTATGTTATTACAATGCAACGTGGATTTGTGTTTTGCAGGAGCGGATTCCTGTAGATGAAGTGTTCCGAGAATTGAACTGTACCAAGGAAGGTCTCACAAATGAGGAAGGCCAAAAGAGGTTGCAAGTTTTTGGACCAAACAAGTTGGAAGAAAAGGAGGCAATCATCAACTCATTCATTCATTCATTCTTTCTTTTCCTTCTCCATAACATTAAATCTTTTAATATGTATACTAAGCTCTGCATAAACATTATATTTCTTTCATCAATCAGGAAAGCAAACTGCTTAAATTCTTGGGTTTTATGTGGAACCCTCTCTCATGGGTCATGGAAGCCGCTGCCATCATGGCCATTGCATTGGCAAATGGAGGGGTAATGGCTTCTGCATATGCGCTTCGAATGAGTATTTGTTTATGGCATTTGCTCTCATTTCCCAATCTGTGTTGAAACGTGCAGGGTGAGCCCCCCGACTGGCAAGACTTTGTGGGAATAGTGGTGTTGCTATTTGTGAACTCAACCATCAGTTTCATTGAAGAAAACAACGCAGGCAATGCTGCAGCAGCGCTTATGGCAGGCCTTGCTCCCAAAGCCAAGGTATACTGAATGATGATGAAGGTGTTGCAAGCTATGAATTAACTTGTTTGCTGTATAACATGTGAGTGGTTGGCATGCAGGTTGTGAGAGATGGAAAGTGGTCCGAGGTGGACGCTAGTATACTGGTACCAGGAGATATAATCAGCATCAAACTGGGAGATATCATCCCAGCTGATTGCCGTTTGTTAGAAGGAGATGCCCTCAAGATCGATCAGTCTGCACTCACTGGTGAATCATTACCTGTTACTAGGAACCCTGGTGATGAAGCCTTCTCTGGTTCCACAGTCAAGCAAGGAGAGATTGAAGCAGTTGTAATCGCTACTGGGGTTCATACCTTCTTCGGTAAGGCTGCTCATTTAGTCGACAACACTAACCAAGTTGGCCATTTCCAAAAGGTACTATAATATCAATCTTTTGCACTATCTGTCTGTGTTCATTTCTGTTGTAAACTCTTATTTTCTAGGGAACAAATGCAACTTTATAACTCATGTGACTTTGTATGGTAACGATCAGGTGTTGACAGCCATTGGAAATTTCTGCATTTGCTCCATTGCTGTGGGGATGATCATAGAAATTGTTGTCATGTATCCAATTCAGCACCGGAAGTACAGGAGTGGAATTAACAATCTCTTGGTCCTTCTCATTGGAGGGATTCCCATTGCCATGCCAACAGTCTTGTCAGTAACGATGGCTATTGGTTCCCACAGGCTCTCGGAGCAAGGTGCTATCACCAAGAGGATGACAGCCATTGAGGAGATGGCTGGGATGGATGTTTTGTGCAGTGACAAGACTGGCACTCTGACACTTAACAAGCTTACAGTGGACAAGGCTTTGATTGAGGTAATTGAGAAGATGACGGAAGCCTCTATTATTTGGGGAAAATCAATTGTTTTGCAGCTGTTGAAAAAGTTATTTGTCATGTATACAGGTTTTCGCAAGAGATTGTGACAAGGATACAGTAATTTTGCTTGGAGCTAGAGCCTCCAGAGTGGAAAACCAAGATGCTATTGATACTTGCATAGTTGGAATGTTGGGTGATCCAAAAGAGGTGTGTAACAATCCTCATTCTACAAAATTAAACATGAACAAACCAAAAGAGATATGGAATAGTTAATGGCAAAAAACTTATTCTGTTTGGTGCAGGCTAGAGATGGCATTACAGAGGTACATTTTCTGCCATTTAACCCAGTGGAGAAGCGCACAGCCATAACATATATAGACTCTGAAGGTAATTGGGCCCGAGTAAGCAAAGGTGCACCAGAACAGGTAATTAGTGCACAACACTGAACCAAGTTGATACAGATACATTTGATAGTTACATGTAAATTAATGAAACCTGTGCTTGCATATTAAATTTGTTGTCAGATTATCGAACTCTGCAACCTTAGGGAAGACGTGAAGAAGAAGGCTTTATCCATTATAGGTAAATTTGCTGATCGCGGTCTTCGTTCTCTTGCTGTGGCGAAACAAGACGTGCCAGAAAAGAACAAGGAGAGTGCTGGAGGCCCGTGGCAGTTTGTGGGTCTGTTGCCACTTTTTGACCCACCAAGACATGACAGTGCAGAGACTATAAGACGCGCTCTTCATCTAGGAGTTAATGTGAAGATGATTACAGGTGATCAGCTAGCCATTGGCAAGGAAACTGGTCGCAGACTTGGCATGGGAAGCAACATGTATCCTTCTTCATCCCTCCTCGGTCAGAATAAGGATGAGTCCATTTCTGCCCTTCCTATTGATGAACTTATTGAGAAGGCTGATGGATTTGCCGGTGTCTTCCCTGGTAAATCATCACGGTTTGTTGATTAATTAAAACTTCAACTTTCATTCATTTTGATCTCTAGTCATTTCAAATATGCAGAGCACAAGTACGAGATAGTAAAGAGACTTCAGGAAAGGAACCACATATGTGGGATGACAGGAGATGGTGTGAACGATGCTCCTGCACTCAAAAGAGCAGATATTGGGATTGCTGTGGCTGATGCAACCGACGCAGCACGAGGTGCATCTGACATAGTTCTCACTGAGCCTGGCTTGAGTGTGATTGTGAGTGCTGTGTTGACCAGCAGAGCCATCTTCCAAAGAATGAAGAATTACACCATATATGCTGTTTCTATTACCATCCGAGTAGTGTTAGGCTTTATGCTGCTTGCTCTAATCTGGAAGTTTGATTTCTCACCCTTTATGGTTCTGATCATTGCCGTTCTGAATGACGGGACCATCATGACCATTTCCAAAGACAGGGTGAAGCCATCTCCAATGCCAGATTCCTGGAAGTTGAGAGAGATTTTTATTACTGGCATTGTTCTCGGTGCCTACCTAGCTGTGATGACTGTTGTCTTCTTCTGGGCTGCTCATGCATCTAATTTTTTCACGGTAATTTTCTTAATTTATGAAATGGCAAAATCATTTTTTTTAACCTTTTTTAACATCTATTACTTGAAAACCAATGGCAGGACAAATTTGGAGTGAGATCCATCAGGAATAACCAAGAAGAGCTCACAGCAGCTGTTTATCTTCAAGTGAGCATTGTAAGTCAAGCCCTCATTTTTGTGACACGCTCCAGGAGCTGGTCTTACGTTGAACGCCCTGGCCTGTTTCTTGTTGTTGCTTTCTTTATAGCACAGCTGGTGAGTATCAAATGCATGTGTTCGTATCTTGCTTTCATTATACGTATAAACAATAAATGAGTTCTGATATCTGTGTTTCTTATGGAGTATTATTTAGATTGCCACAGTCATAGCAGTGTATGCAAATTGGGGATTCGCAAAGATCAAAGGCATTGGATGGGGTTGGGCTGGTGTGATTTGGCTTTACAGCATTGTTTTCTATATTCCAATGGATATTCTGAAGTTCATCATCAGATATGGATTGACTGGAAAGGCTTGGAATAATATAACCGATAATAGAGTAACGTCTCAGTCTCCTCAATGTTTTGCTGTGAAAATGCAGAATATTTATCTGCTACCTCTCATATTGTTTTGTATGGTGCAGGTTGCTTTCACCTCAAAGAATGATTATGGGAAGGGAGAAAGAGAAGCACAGTGGGCTGCAGCTCAACGCACATTGCATGGCCTGAATCCACCTGAAACTGATGAGATGTTGAATGAGAAGAACAACTATAGGGAGTTGTCTGAACTTGCAGAACAGGCCAAGAAACGTGCTGAAGTGGCAAGGCTAAGGGAGCTGCACACTCTAAAGGGTCATGTTGAGTCTGTTGTGAAACTCAAAGGACTTGACATTGAGACAATCCAGCAGCACTACACAGTGTGAATGAAGAGCTGTCGGAACACGACATAGATTTAGACAATAAAATAGAAGAGGAATAGACAATTGATTATGTTGTCCTTGTCGTCTCAAATCTGATTTGGATTTTGAAGAACGCAGGGGCTATAGAATAATCCAATACTTCGAGATTGTGCACCACAGTCCATGGTTGGAAGGCAGTTTTTTTTGCTCAATTTTTGTCTTAGCTCTAGCATTGTTTTCTTATTTCATACTCAATGAATGAAAGAAGATTTTGTGTCTTCACTTTCTGTCTTCATCACTTACTAGATTGGTAGTGTTTTCTCATTGGAAAAGAACTCATCTTTGTTCAGTTGTTTTACCCCTCTTTAATCCAATACATAAATTAAAAAACTAAAAAAATATTTAAGAGGTCCTATAAATAAATAAATAAATAAATTTATTTACAAGTTAATTTAAATTAACAGAGGAAACAATTCCTTTTTTATTGTTCTCACCTTTACAACTTTTATTTTTAAATACCTAATGGATTTCTATAATTATTTTTATTTCCATGTATTTTTTTACCTATTTGACTTTTATGTAATATTTTACCTATTTGACTTTTATGTGATAAAGAATTAAAACTGTTCTTATTATATAATTAGAATTATAAAATTAATAAATATAACTTGGATGTAGTTTTTTTTTATAAACAAACTTAATAAAAATTTTAATTTAATAATCATTATCTTAATTAATTATTTAATTACATATACCTTTTTTATTGTAAAAAATTGCACACACACTCCTATGGTTCCACTATCATTAAATAAAACAAGTTATATAGTATGATACTCCCTATCTTCTATTAAGATTCTAAAATTGTAACTAACTTAATCTCTATTCCCTGAATAACAAAAAAAAATGAACCCTAATTTTCAAAGAGACTACACAAATGAACCTAACTCATTCATTGCATTGCATTTACTATTACACGGAAAGATAAATACAGTAAGAACTCGGTGGTTTCTTTAATAACTTTCATTCTGGGTTCCTTCAATCTTCTTTATTACGTCTTGTCTTCTCTAGCTCTGCAACTGCAACTGCAACTGCAAAAGTGTCTCTTGAATAGGCATGGAACACAATTGCTCTCACACCCCAAAACTTCCTATTAGTCTCAAACACCTTCCTCCAATCGAACCATCTCTAATCACAAATTCTTCTTCTAATTCAAATTCAAAGGTTGACTATTTTTTTTTATTTTACAATTAGGTACACTGATGCAAAATTTGTCTCTTTCTCCCCTGAAAGGAATCTTTTTCTTTCCCTCTCTTTTGCAGGATAAGTTAAACAGTTCTTGTAGCAGAGCTTATGCTAAAGCTGTAAAGCGAAAACCCAAACACGGTATGAAGTTGCGTGCTTCTGATAAAAATATTGGCAAAGAACCCTCCTTGGGAATGACGAACATTGTTTCTTCAATTTCATCTAACCAAAAGAGCGAGTCTTGTGGCACCTCAACAACCTCTCCGACTCAGTCTCAGACACAAGAAGGTTTGCCTCTGCTCTTGCTTTGTTTGATTGTTTTCTGTTTATAATATGGCTAAGTTTTCTCTTTCATTCTGAAGCTCTTTTTGGGTCATGTAAATTGTCTATATTTTGGCCTTTTTCGAGATTGTTCTTCATTGTAATTATCTGTTATAATGTACTAGGTCTTGTTAGTGGGGAACCATTGGGTTATTGATTTAGTCCATTAAAAATGTCTTGATTTATAATTCTACCCTTCTTTCTTCCAAGATGCTTCTTTTATCAAGATTTTGACCCCTTTGAACTTAGGTATGAAGAAAGGAACTGCAAGGTCTAATTTGTACGAGATATGTGCTGCAAATCATTGGAAACCCCCAATCTTTGAATGTTGTATGGAGGAAGGCCCAAGCCATATGAGAATGTATGTTTACCAGCTACTAATGTCCTATTCTCAATTGTACAATTTAAGTCACAATATCTTATATAAAACCTAATTCTTGTTCACAAGATTATTCTGATCCAAACTTGTATTTGTCTTTTGTCTTTATCTAATCATTGATTGCTACTAATGTTATTCATTCAATTAATTGATCAAGTCATCCACAATTTGAATAAAATCAAAGCAATTGGCCTTTGTGATAGTAAATTTCTTTTGCTTCTGCCACTCCTGATGAAACTAAAGAAAATATCATTATAAATTTTCTTTTTGTTATTCTGGGTGACCAGTTGATGCTTATCTCAGGTTCACCTTCAAGGTTATTATTGAGATAGGAGCATCGAAAGACACATTAGAGTGCTATGGTGCCCCTCATCGAAGAAAGAAAGAAGCAGCAGACCATGCAGCTGAGGGAGCATTATTTTACCTAAAGGATGTAGGATGTGTTGTGAAGAACCAATAAATAGAAAGTAGCTTATTGGATGTTATAAACAGCCCAAGACTTCCACCATTTCATTCTTCAGTTATGCTCTCTAGACTCGGTAGCCAATGGTCAGAAGAAGACCATGCTTTCTTAGGAGAACTTCTTAACCCTTTTCCGGTCAAATCGTGTGTCCTCTTCCTGGCTAATATATCTTCAGTACGAGGGTGAGCTCTGTTTGATGATGTTCTTGTTTCTTTTCTCATATCACCAACGTTTGCTTTAATCCTGCTTCCATTAAACAGACTCACAAAGCAATTATCACGTGATAAACCACCATTATTATCATTAACATTTGTACTCAAATTCCTAATATTCATCTTCTTTTTGGAATGTTGTTTGTGGTTATTTGCTTGCTTTACAGTGCTTTTATTCATGAAGACACAACAAGTGGAAAGCATACCATCATCTTCCTCCTCTTTGCTGGATTGTGTGTTTCTAAGCTCATCAAATGAAGAACTGGCAGCAATTTCTCGAGCAGGAGAAGGAGAGTTCCTTGGAGAAAGCCCTTGAAGCTTTCTTATTGTGCTCATTGGTACTACATAATACTTTTGTCCAAGCACAAGTTCTTCTTCTGGTTCAACAACTGCCCATGGTTGCTGGAACACATATGGATATGTAACACAACATCTTGGATAGCGGGACATAATCTCAGCTGCAGTCACTGGTCTGTCATGGAGCTCAACATGGCCACCACGATGGACAATCTGAAGATGCGTGGTCTTTGGATTCTTTGCTGAAATCCAGCGTGAAAATGGCATGGTTTCCCTGTGTTTTAGGAGTGCGCCCTCGGGTGGAGGTAGAAATGGGAGCAAGCTGTAAACTCATTAGGAAGATTGTATAAATAGTTCATCAAGGTAAAGTGGTAAAAAGAAAAATACAAGATATACGGTCTTGGCTGTTAGTGATTTCATTCATTGGTAGTATCGTAAAAATTGTTTCCTATCGAGGCATAGGAGATTGAATCTGTAGTTTGCATGTTTCTCTTGTTTTCTTTTCCAAGATTACCAAGATGACATTTTTTAATGCATTATTTTTTTCACCATGGAGTGGAACTATACAAGATGATCCATCCCTTCATCTCCAATCTTTTGTTGACTTGCTTAATCCTCATAATCTCTTATCTTACATAGTGGAAATAATCTGAAACGTATGTAAATTATAAGATGGGCCAATGAGAAGAAAATGAAGTGAATATAATAAAACTTTTATCTTAACTTAAATTCATTTATGTAATTCAAATCTTTGAAAAAATTAGTTCCAATAACTTGTAGATTCTAACATCAGTTATGGTCAAGGAATCATGATGAGTGGTCTGTACGTTATGTATTTGTTGTGGATTCTGCTAGGCATGACTTGAGTACTTTACATGAAATTTGCTTCGATGATTGTACTTTTGTTGAGGAAAGAAAAACGAGTGGAAATGGGAGGTGTGGAAACGGGAGAAGATATAAATAAGTTATAGGGTTTCTTTATTGGGTTGGGAGTAAAATAATCTTAAACCCAATGAAGTCTAATTGAATCACCAGAAGAAGACTCAATTTAAAATTAATTTGTCAAATTTAGAATTTTAATTTATCATATTTTATTTAAAATTAAGTTTAAGCAACAAAATTTTAATCTTTTAATTTTATCATTTAAAAATTAATAAATGATACTAAAAAAAATTAATCATATTTTATTATAAGTTAATTTTAAGATCAAAACAAATTTATAATTTTATATTTTCATCCATCTAAAATAAAATTTAATCAATTACATCCAATAAATTAATCATATTTTATTTTAATTATTTTTAACTTATAATTTTATCAATTAAAAAAATGAAATTATCGACCACATTTATTACTAATTTTTTCTTCATTTCTTACTAACTTTTTTTAGTATAAATAATCTTACTTTTCATTCACTTAACTCCATCTTCAAATCCAAATATATCCTTAATGTTTCAATGTCGGGAGCCACTCTTTGTGGAGAAAAATTCAAAGATTCTGTCAACTAAAAATTCTAGCCTAATTGGTATCACAAATATTCTAATCATATCTATTTAGAAGTTATAAAGCATATGCTTAAGCTGAGTAAGCAATTTTTTGTTTGAAAGCGACCAAACTTCTTGAAATTGATGACTACGAAGAAACATGAGATTCTTACGAAGATGGTTGGAGGAACTTTACATTTTTTTTGTTTTCATATTTGTGGAAACCAAACCAATGATCAAGCATGCGGGATAATTTATAGTACTCAGATTACAGAATCGTTAATCTCAAGAAACTGAGTATACATTAAAAACAAAGTGAACGCAATCTTGGACTTATTTTCCAGCTCGTTCTAGTTGTTTTCCATGACTTTGACTTCAAAACAAATTTGTGTTCTTATTAGATTGTTTCTTGTTAACAAACATGCCAAATTGACCCTGTTTCAATTACGGCAGATTGGATGAACGTGTTTCCATTGAGTTTGATTCTCTCAAAAGGATTTGTAAGTCCAAAAGCTTCTTTCAGCTAGACAGCCACCAAATTAATCTTATAGGGTCCCCTTAACTTGTAAAGATGGTAATATCAACATGGTGTACAACTAAAAGAAGAACCAAATCGCAATCATAAATAATTACACTTGGATATTTCTCTTTGTAACAATAATAATAACCATAATTATAATAATAAAATGTTTAAAAAGTGCACAAATACTGTAGTTGAAAAATGAAAACACAATAATTATCCAATATCAATGAGAGTTCTCTGAGCTGATTGGTTCTGTAACTCTTAGTGACCCTCCAAGCTCAACTGGTACCAAAGGGATGAGAGAGTGCAACACGTCTGTTATGAGTGGCCTATAACTTGGTTCTGCTTGCACGCACAGTACAGCCACTGCTGCAACCTGTACAATGTTAACATGAACTTAAGATTTATCATTAAGCACCAAAATTTGGATCACAGTGCTTCTACTCAATGAACCTGATATAAATGCTTCAAATCCATTGTGTCTCTGATAACAGGATCAAGAATACTTGGAAGCTTCGATCTGTCAGTCAGCTGAGGCATGGCCTGCAAGGTGAAAGTTTTAATCATCAAGTACTGCAGAACTGCAGTTTTCATTCAGATTTCTCCACTAAGAAGGCGTGAGAGAAGACATACCCATGATACAAGGGATTGATACTGGTTTGAGCTCATGTTCTCCATGGGTTTTCTTCCTGTTAGGATTTCTAGAAGGACAACCCCAAAAGCGTAGACATCGCTCTTGTCAGTTAGTTTACCTGAAAAGAAGTGAAGTGATCAAACAGAAGAGCGTGAAGCAACAGTCTAGCAAGGTTTATGTTATGGCTTTTCATATTCTTGTATACCATGTGATATGTACTCAGGGGCCACGTATCCTAAAGTTCCTGACATCTTCATGTTCTTATGTTGCATTCCAGAAACCATAGCAAATCCAAAATCTGATAACTGAATCACAAAACTCAGTAAGGGAAAATGAATAATATAATTAACGAATTGAGAACATGTAAGATTATTAAGTCAATAGCAATCTAACCTTCGCATTAAAGTTAGAATCCAGAAGAACATTGGAAGATTTTAAGTCTCGATGAACCACGGGAGGATTGGAGTGCTCATGGAGATATTCTAATGCTCTAAAGATTAAATATGCATTAGAGAAAAATAGATAAGACAAGGAATACTTAATTACTTTTTAAGTAGAAGAAGCATCATAAATTCACCTGGCAACATCAACAGCAATTCTTAACCTGAGATACCAGGTTAAAGATGACCCTCGATTAGGCCCTACAGTTGTTGATACCAATGAGCAACATATGATCATTAAGTTCCCAATACATGAACTTTTTTTTTTTTTTCCTTTTTTATTGATCAACATTAATGAAAAATATACCATGCAATTGAGTTTCCAGAGACCCATTCTCCATCAATTCATAAACAAGGAACCTCGATTGACCATGAATACAATAACCCATAAGTTTTATGATATTCTGATGGCGCATCTTGCTCAACCAACTCACTTCATTCTGCAATTGATTGCAACAACTAAAGGCGAATTCAATAAAGGGAAATATCATATCCCAGGAAATACATGCTCAAGTCTAATTCTAAAGGACCATCACCTCAAATTCTCTATCAGCATCACTATCTGCTTTCTTCACAGCTGCCTGGAAATGCTCATCAAAATTAGCTCTGTAAATGATTCTAGAACCACTCTCTCCCATAATACTGCTTGTGCTAAAGCTGTTCGTGGCAGCCTCTAACAGTTGATAGTCAAAAATAGCAACTGAACTCTTCTTATCTGCCATCCTAGAGTAGTTAACTTTAGCATTAACTGAGCTTAAGGTGTCTCCTTTTGCAGCCTCTACAAGTTCAATAAATAAATGAATGAGGAGTGGAAAAGGAATTTTCTATGCCTGCATTACCTCTGTACAAAAACAAAAAAGAAACCCCAAATAAAGTTTCACCAGAGAAAATAGTCATACCATTGGTTTCTTGGTTTTTACTTCTGGAGTGTTTTAAGGTTTTGTTTCGACGGAACCAGACATAAAGTATGATTAGGAAGACTCCACCAAGAAGACCAGAACAAGCAACTAACGCAATTAGAATTCTCTTATTCAAATTCTGGTGGTGCACTGCTCTAACCTCCTGAATACCTGTTCCAACACAAGACACACAATAATTCATTAAGCACCAATTTCAAGGTTTTAAATTGCTGTTTCCATCATGTTTCTTAATATTGCGGAAAATTACGGACAAATGCAGACACAACAGCAGTTACTGACACTTAAAAAACCTTATCCCAGAGCTTTTTTAAAACCGATATTCCGAGCTTATATAAGAACTCAAATCAAAGAAAACGTTGATGGGGAATTACAATTCAAAAAATTAAATCTAATATGAAAGAAAAAAAGTTGGTTGGGAGATCTTTGAAGTCAGAAGTAACATGCTAATTGCTACTTAAAAGGGCAAAATTGAGGAAACAGTTTTGTTTTATCAGAATTTATGACTGCCTACCGAAATATGAGAATTTTACTATCCTTTACTTTCAAAATTGCATTTTTCAGAAAGCACACTTGCATATATCAAGAAAATGATCACACCCGTGCATGATTCAAGCAAAATTCATGATGACAGAAAATAGGATTATAGGAAGCAGAAACTGTACAGCGAGGTTGTGTATTTTGGGGTTTCAAGTTCAGAATTTTGTAGAGTTTAGAACCAATGCTAACTCATAAAAGGCAGTACCAAGCACGGAGCGAGCAGAAACTAAAAGGGTAATGTTAAAAATAAGCATAGGAGTTGTTGGTACGGTACCTGGAGATTCAGCTTGTGCATTTTGAGAAACAGAAATGGAGGATGCAGCATGAAGAATTGGAGGGGAAAGAGAAATGCTTAGCACCCAAATGGGTAGGAAGAGAACAAGAAGATTCATCTGGGGTGTCCTTATCGAAGGAGAGAGAGAGTGGAATGGAATAACTTGTTGTCAAGAGAAGCTTCCTTCTTTTCTTGTTCAATTTTGAAACGATTTTTGGCAGTGCAGAAATGGACAAAGCCACAAAGGTTCTTCTTTCAGGAAAACCGAGAAAGCACTTTATAATTCATTTTTAATTTGCTGATTGATGAACGATGATGAGAGGTTTCAGAGAAGAGAGAAGGTGGGGGAGCAACATGGAACCTGAAATCACGTGGCAGTTATCTAAAGGTGAGGGAGGAGAGTTCAAAAGTTATTGGGACACCCAGGGTTTGTGAGATGTAGAACCTGCATGTGGGTCATCACCATTTATGCTACACCAACAAAAATTAATGCAAGGATTTTCCTAAGGTGCTTGCTTTGCCAACTTTTGAAGCCTAAAGTTCTAAGCCTTCTCTTTACCTATTTACCTCTTTTTTTTTCAAATTATGGACTTGTCCTCTAACTCCTTCAGGGTCCCCATGTTTGGCAATTTGTCATAAAGGTAGAGTGCATGTTCAAAGACACATTATACTTGTCATTTGTGAATAGATTGAAATTAAATCTCAGCATTTCTGTGTTTGCTTAATTAGTATTTTAGAGTATTTGTGTTTCCATTCCCAATGCATGTTTTATACACAGTGGATTACTGAATTTGGAAGTGAAATGAAACTTATATTTTAACTGCTATTTCTACTGTTTTTACTTGGAAGTTGGAACCATACTCATAAAATAATTGGTAACAGGATGTAACTGTAAGATAGGGTTGGCATGTAATTTTCAGGAAACAATACAGCTCACCCATTGCCGAAGGAAAGGGGGAAAACAACAAAGAAATACAGTTAAAGCTAAAGAAAAATAGAATAAAAAGTTAGCCATAATTATAGTCATGTAATGCATATTGTATAATTACTTTTTGGAGGAAAATGCATGGTGCGTTAACGTCACATATGTCACGTGAACTCTCTACCATAAAAACATGGGAAAACAAAGGCAAAATAACTTCAAACATTTTTTAACGTATAAACTATCACATAATGTTTTATCCATATATTTAGGACAAAATTTAGGTACAATTGTATTTTTTAATAAATAATTACATTATTATTAAACAATTATTAATAACATTGCAATCTTATATATTGCAGTTTTGAGTTCTCAAACTAAATAGAGAACTAAGGACAAAGTTTACATAATAGAAACCACAAAATCTAATTGGATTTGTCTGTTCAAAAAATTTTATATGTAGTAGACAATAGTTTCTCGAATTTATTTGTTTTTGAAAATCATGAAAATCAATAACTTTAATTAATCTTTCTTTGCTCACTCCAGGTTTATTAATTCTCGTTTATTAGTTATATTGTTTATATATGTAGATGATATATTTTTTTATGAAATGTGTTAGAAAAAATATACATCAAAAGATCTTTAATTAATTATTTTAAAATTAAAGATCTAAGATAATTGAATTCTTTTATAGGATTTGAAATAACTAAGAGAAATGATACATTCATTTCAAAGAAAATATGCATTTAATATTCTTGCAGATTTTAAAATGCTTTCAAACAAGAGACCATCATATATTCCTGTGTTGGAATTTGAACAAGACACATTTATCTATAGGATAAAAATACATGGATCAAAAACATATTAAAAACTTATTGACTATACCAAACTAGACATAACATATATGTTTTATTGAAATCATCCTTTGTTTATTACCAGTAAACTACACACCATCATATTTTTAGGTATATAAAAATATTTTGAGGCATATAAAAGTTGTTTCATCATAAAAAAAAAAATGTTTTCCTTTTTCAATTCTACGTTGCAACTACAAGATTTTTTATCAAATTACGTGTCATTCAATCACATATAATAATATTTTATTCTAATAATCAAATCACGAGATATGTTATATAAAATTTGAGTTTTCACGAGCGAATAAAACGTATGATAATATTTTCAACATGCATATTTATAAGTTTAGAATGATAAATGCATCTTCTCCAACTTAAAGGAATTGTAATTTTGGTTTTAGTCGTCTATATAAAAAAATATAATAAAATAATTATTACTCCTATTATTATTTTTGTTTTCATTTCAACTTTTCTTTTTGTCATGTTTTCTACGTATAAATCATGACTCTGCAATATTGTGTTTGAGTTTTGTTGAAATTTTAGATTCTCGTGTTTAAGTTTATATAACATATATCCAAAAATCAATAACATTTTTAATGATAAATTTATTTAAATTTGTAATGCACTTCTGATCTCTCTTGCTTATTTATATACTATCGTCTTTCTCTTATTTTATAAGGATATAGTTAAAACATACCATGATGCTATCACAAAGGTTTAAAACGATGGAATAAATAGAGAAAAAAAAAACTTTAAATTACATAATCTAAAGTAATAAAACAAAATGTTAATGAATAATACTGGTTAAGAAGATAAATTAAAACATAAATTGAATAAAAAATTGACATATTAAAAATAAAATATTTGAGACGTGTAGTATTTGATAAAATATTTAACAACATTGAGCACCAATTGAAGTATCAATAAACTATGCATTGTTGGGTACCACTACCAGTAGAAGCCGAATTAAAAAATGCCAGTTTGGATGGGTCTATAAATTGTGGGGTTGAAACTGCACTGGGAGCAATATTTAGATTTCATTTGGGCTATCTATCCATGGTTTGGGTTATTTCTTTCTCCACCTTCACATTTCCTTCTTCTACCATTATAATTTAAAAAATAACTAATATAATTTTATTATTATATATCCGAAATATATTCTAAATTACACATTTATTATAGTTTGAAATATAATTCTAAATTCAAAAAAGAATTATATAAATCTTAGCCAATCTAAAACAATATTTTAAATTACTTAATTTCAAATTACTTAATTTCAAATTACATAATTTGGGATTTATATAATCTAAAATATGATTATTCCAAATTGCTGAAATATATTTTGGGTAATATGAAAATATTAAAAATTATGTTTTGAAAGTATAATTTGAATTGACGATGAGTTGGTATGACATGCACACCTCATTGGTTATCATTTAAATTATGGAAGGTGGGAAAAGAAATCATGCAAAAAAAAAAAAAAAAAAATTGGCTTTT
>Ga0099824_1000424_pt1 | contig 48933 bp, 27 predicted proteins | sample SiratrowhiteBW_FD_76837 | JGI IMG/M metagenome (GOLD analysis project Ga0099824, IMG submission 76837) | Root nodule microbial communities of legume samples collected from California, USA - Siratro white BW | ecosystem: Host-associated > Plants > Roots > Nodule | place: USA: California... | reverse complement strand
TTTTTCTATTTTTTTCACCTTATTCTTTTTTTTTTTTTTTTTTTTTTTTTTTTTTTTTTTTTAATTTTTTTTTTTTTTTTTTTTTCTCCGTTTCATGAGGATGTGGGAAATTAAACAATAGAATTTTTTTAATAACTGAACAAGTTAAAGTATTAATTTTTTATGGTTAAAGGAGTTATAGTTGAATTCTAGCAAATCAAACTAAGTAAGGAAAAGTAATTATATATTAAATTAATGATTATTTTTTTTGTCGATACTACTAAATTGAACAAATATAAATCTTCATGTTTTATTTGTTTTTTATAACTTTTAATTCCCTTCTATATTATATTTATTTTCTCACTGGTTAACTGATTACTTTAAATAATCACAAATCACCTAATACAGGTGTTTTGAGTTTTACTTATTGTGTTTAAATATAGATTATGATAATGTAAATGATTAGTAGTTGTGTCCAATCAATTCATTATTTAGAGTTTTAAACCCTTGAATACGAGATATGTTTCCATTATCTCAAATTTATTAAAGAAACATAAATTAAAAGGCTATTTTGTACATTGAAGAAACTATAAAAGTTTATTCTGTATAACATCCTACTTGCCTTCCTTGCTGTTGACCAAATAAAAAGCCAATAACAACAACACCATTCTCAAATTAGGAACATAAAATAAACTTCAAAGTTGAAAATATCATCTGTATTTTTCAAAGTTTTATATAAACTTCACTCGTAAAAAAATCTATTATTATATTATATTTTATTTAAAAAAATTAATTTAATGTAATTTTTAATTAAATTCGTGATAATAACATAAACAATAATCAATTATATTGAATGCATATCAACTGTATTGGATTAAAGGGAGAAAAATAAAACTACATATAAAATTATATTTTTTAAAATCTTTTACTCTATTTTTCTTAAACTAAATCGCTGATATTTTTACCTTTTTTTAACCTTCTTAATTTAATCTCTTCTCTGTCATTTTTGTCTGCCCAAGGTGCCAGTAATTAACTTAAACCTAAAATATAAACCCAAGAAAACCATATAATTTTTTGGTTGGGACTGTCAAGTCTTACTTCTGAAATATGCTGTTCAGATTGCTGCAACTTCTTCACCTTTTTATAAAGATGCTCAATTACAATAATATCCATTTGACTAAGGGGAAAGCAGCTGTCATTGATTGAGCGTGGTACTATGGTCTCAAATAACTAAATAAAATATATATAGTTTTGTTGATTTTTAACTCCTCTGAAAAAAATGATTTTAATTTCATGCAACAGAGTGTTTGAATTTTTTTGTTTTCAGGAGTGTGGATATCACTTTCATCATTTGTTAGTTGTAGCAAAAATACATAAAGGGATAAAAACATCATAGGCTGTTCTTAGTTTTGAAGAAAATAAAATGTGGGTAACATTGAAGAATGGATACGAGATAAGTGAGAATTTTTTTTGGATCGAGATAAGTGAGAATGAAGGCCAATTTGGTGAAGGGAGTTGCTTTTGTGTGAAAAATAGTTTTTAAATAATTTGCAAAACTAATTACGAGGTGGTGGGCTTAAAAGAGAGAAGGAGGATCGTCACCTTTGAATTTATCGTCTTACAAAGGGTTGAATAAGTTTCTTTCCTTACATAGCAAAATAGTTTTTGTATTTTGATATTATGTTTAATTTAAGAGTTGTTCTAGATTTTAATAGGTGATTGGTTATATATAAAGTTAAGATGGTATCCACTATATATGGTGTAAAAATATATGTTTGGTCTATTTTACATTTTACCTATCATACTTTGTTTGGATTCGAGTGGGTTGGAAAATAAAGAAAATAAAAAAAAATGAATCCAAAGTGATTATTTGAATGAAATGAAAGCCAGTGAACTTGAGTCGAAAGTGATATAAAGATTTGTAGTAATTTGAATTGATGTGACAAAAAAATAAAAATAAGTGTAACATAATAGAGATTATTAATATTTTTGTAGTTTATTTTATAATATGTATGTAAATTGTATTCGAATAGTAATTAAATAATAAGCAAGAAAGAGTGTTTTTCTTTATTATTTATTTTGTTAAATTTGATCCTCTATTAATAAAAAAGTTAAATCAAGTTTGGATAACAAATAATCACACTTTTTAAAATAGGAGACATGATAGAATTTTTATTAATAATACAACTAAGTAAATAAATAGATAATGACATTAAAAAAAACTATTAAATCTGAAAATGTAGATTTATATATCAATTTTATCTCATTGCCAGTGAATATAAATACTAAAAGAAAATTGTAAAATTACTAGTACTTATATGTCTTTCAAAATCATTCACATTAGTTACATAGTGAGGTAAATATTTGACTCTTAACTCTAAAATGTAACCATATTGACTTTTGAAACTGATAAGATTAAAAATATATTCCTATAATATCAAATAAACCTCTAAAGTTAACTACATGTTTTTAATCATATAAATTATTACTAATCCATCTAACTCTTTAAATCTATAATTAAATAATTAATAAATTATACTTTTAAAGATGTTTTTAGTTTTTTAATTTTAATAATTAATGCTACAAAATACATATAGTTTTCAACCAAATAAAAAATAAAACAATAAAAATATATTTCTTCAAAGGAGACATAATTAATTAAAAACAACACATAATCTATTCATAACTGATTATGCTTTAATGTAGAATTGATCATGTTATCCTTTAATCATTTATATTATCTAATAATTGAATATGTCAGGAGTATCCAAATGAATCTCAGAGTAGTAATAATGAAATCAATCTCTGAATAGTCATAATAATGACAACATATTGATCAAGAGATAATCTGCCAAACACCAACTCACAAGCATCCTCTGACAAGCACAGTCTGTAAAAGTTAATATGTCACAACATCTGAATCAATGATATAAAATGTTGTGTCAAATATTCACCCTATAAAAGAAAAAGACACAATAAGTACAAAGGTATACATAATATAACTTTGTTATTGAAGCTGACATATCACAACATTTGAATTAATAGTATAAAGATTATGTCAGATGTTTATCTATAAATAAAGAGACATAATAAGTACAAAAATATGTATAATATAATTTTATTATTGAAGTTCCAATAACCAAACACTAACTTGAGTGTCAGAAATATTATTACAAATATTCTCATTGAGCTGTGAAAAAAATAGTTAGACGAACTTAAAAGAAAAAGACTCATACTATTTAATATTTAAGCTGCAGAACAAAAGACTTCAAATGTCTTATCATTTTATGAAAAAACAGACATATTATAGGAAAAAAAATATAATTACTCAAAACAACAAAATAAAAATTACATATCTTCTTTTTAGTAAGGCTGAGTCACCTTATCCCTCCCTCTCTTCTCACCCAAATCAGGAAATTTAAACATAAACATTTTTCTTGAGTTTTCTCATCCCTCCCTATCTTTCTCAGTTCTCATTTTCTTGACTTGAATAAAATAAAAATTATATACCCTTTAAAAAAAATATTAGTTAAGAAATATTTAATATATTGAATATTATATAATTTTTAGAACTGTATAGTAGATATAAAGATATAAGTTTTTTGCTGAGATATAAATTAAAACGCAATATTTGCAAGTATTTTACCAATAACAACCTTAATTTAAGTCCTATAAAAATATTTCTGAGTAAAATAAATATCAAATAAATATTGAAAATTAATGTTAAATAGCATATTTTAGAAGAGCAAAAGAGAAAAACCCAGCTTTTTTTGAGATTAAATCGTCTCACTATAAGAATGTATATGATATTCATAAATTACAAGTAGTTTTCTCCTAAACTATTATCAGTTTTAAATCCAAATAATATTTCATTTAATTCGGTCACCAAAGTATTTTTGTAAATAATTTTTTTTTTCAGTTTTCAATCAAAGTCACGAAGAGTTTGATTTAGAGTTCGACTTATTGAGTTCCTCTATTTTATTAGATGAATGTACATATCTAATAAGTTCAAATATTTACATACAAAACAAAAAGGTATGTTTCTTATATATCGACGAAGTATATCAATTCAAATATTAAGCGTGTTTCCAAATAATCTCTGTTTTAGTAATGTTTTTTTTCTTATATTAAAAATTTTGTGAACTTATCATTTTAAGTATTATATACTTTTTTTTATCACAAAATAGATTACCATTTTTTTCAAGGTAATTATTTTTCCATGTTTTAGAGAACTTGTAGTTTTTTTTGCCTTATTTTTATAACTTTTCGTGTATATTGCCGAAATGATAAGTGTATTGTGTTTTGTATTAAGCATACAAAATATACATGCAACGGAGTAATCATTTTATTAATTTATTCATGGGATGAAGTAATCATCTTCTTACTTTATTTGATGAATCAAAACTATTGATACGAATTCTCGAGCATTGTTTAAATCAGTCTCATCAATATAAAATATTTAGATTAATTAGATCTACTTATGGGAATATATAATATTCAATTTTTTTAATATATATGAGAACAGGAATAAATATGTATATATTTAACTTATTATAATTTTAAATTATTAAAGTATTTATAGTTTGTTTAGTATTTTAGTTTATTTGATATTTTATTGTAAAATTTATATAATTATATTTTTTTATTGTTATCTGACATCAAAGAGGAGAGGACAAATATTCTTGTAATATTGAATTTTTGACAGTATTTTGATTTAATTTTTTATTTTAAAAATATTTCTATATACGAACCTAATAAAAAATATTTTCATTACTTTTATCCGTTAATATTGAAAACATGGCAAATATAAATTTGTACATAAACATGAGAAATTTTCCATTTTACCTTTTGCCATCTCTAATTTTGTATTTTCTTTTCTTTTTTAAGAAATACCATTTTGATCCATCATTTATTATTGAATGAACTTCACGTGAGTGTGTTGAATCGTATCCATCCTTTACTCTGATGTAAATCTCAACGAACAATAAAATCCAGTATTAAGTAATACATTTCCTGTATTCTATTTCTCATTGCACCCATTTTTTTCTTTCATCCAAATCCTAAATTTAGGAGTTATTATTTGACAATAGTGTATAAAAAGATAAAAAGGTGAGAGGACTTGAGAAGTGCGAAGGATTAGTATCATCCTTAATCTGATCTATAAACTAAACAAATTATACATTTCCGAATTTTAAAATTAATACCTGTAAAATTATTATTATTTAAATAAGAGAGGGGCTAAGAATTTATTATTGTGGGACTATGGGAATTGGACATGTTTTTTATTTTGATTTGAAAATAAAAGAATCCTTTCGAAACGCGCAGAGCAGTTGCAGCAGGTGGGAAGTGAAGTTTTTTTTGTCTTTTACTTTGCTCCATTCATTGTTGGTGCGCGGGAAAATTATATGCACCCGCGCTATTTCTCACGCAACAACCTTTTCCCTTTCTCTGGTCGGTTACGCTTTTATTATTCCTTCTTCCAACACACCAACTCCTTCCACCTCATCCAATTACTTTAATTCTTCAACCCCTATTTTTCTAAATATTCTTAACAAACATAATTATTTCACATATTAATACCAAACTTTATCTTAAAATCTATAAATTAGATTAACTATATCATTATCAGTGCCGAATTTGTTGTTAGTGGAGAACCTGTATTGTCTTTGTCCTATTTCAATTAGGGATGTAAATTAGTTTTCATACACAAATAGATCTAAATTCATTTGTTTGGAAGATAATAAAATATATTAACAACATATTTTAGCAAAATTTATTGTGTATATTGTATTATTTCTTATCAATTTTTTTTTCTGTTTTCCCACTCAATGTTATTGGTGTAAGAAATTTTACATCAACAAAAAAATATTCATCTTACAAAATTGAACTTTGGAAGAGCGAACATTATGCTTTTTTATGAATACTAAACTTTAGCGCATGTATGTTTACACTTTTCCTACAGTACAATGATATAATTCTAAAATTATATATAAATTTATAAGAATGATGTTAAAAAATATAAAATATATATAATTTTTTAAAAATAGTGTTGAAGAAAATTATATGCTGGTTATTTATAAAAAATATTTAACTATTTTAAAAATAAAGAAATTTTTAATTGTTTATTTTATTAAATTATTTTTATTTAATAGAGGATAATATTATCAATTAAAAGATGAGAAAAATAATTATGAAATGATAATTTTAATATAATGGTATAGATTACAGTGGTAATGTTTTTTGCAATTTTTGTATATTAATTTAAGTGTAAGTATTGGATTTGTGTATAAATTAGGAGGACACCTGCATTAAGAAAAATAAATCGAAACAAACAATATTGACGGAATCAAATGTTGTACGTGTTTGGAAGGGCCAAAGCCCAAGTAAGCTACGCAAAGATAAGATGTGACTCTAACCAATAAAATTAAGATATGGACTAAATGTCTGTACATTTAAAGAAAATAAACGAACATAAATAATTGTCTGAAAGCATCTTGAATATACATATTTGGTACTAGTACTTTCTATTTTTTTTATATAGATTTCTTAATGGTCAATTTTCTTATTAAAAAAATTTAATTTTAGAAACATACAAAAAAAAATTCTTGTTTATTTCAAATCATTTTACTTAAAGATTTGTTCCTTGTCATATAATTAATTTTTTATTTCGGTATGATTTTTTTATTTTAAAATTTAAAATAAAAAATTCTTTAGTTTTTTTTAAATTAAAAAAATTATTATTTTAAATGAATAGTAATGTCTAAAAATGATTATTTCAAATTTGAGAAAGGCAAAAAATAAGGAAAAATATTTTACAGCTAATAATTTTTTTTTCGTTTTTATAGTGAATAAAAATAATTATTTAAAATTTAATAATAATTAAAAAGAACATTTTTTTTACAGAAATCAAACTATGATTGTTTTACGCAGCTATAATAAACACATATTTAAGTTGTTTTAAATGCGTGAAATTAAAAAAAAAATAAAATTGGTTCCTACCATTTCTTGAAAGAAAAAATACCAATGAATAAATGAAATTGGGTGATATAAGGGTTATTGGAAACAAAGATATATAATACAATGATAATAAAGAAATAGTTACTAAATTAATAGGTGTGCATAGCAAAAACTTTCATTTAGATTTAATAAGAAGAAAGAATGGAGCAGAATATTGGGCTTTTCAATGATTTGGGCTAACGGCCCACATACTTTTTTTCCGTCAAAAAAGTCGTAGGTTGTTGAAAGACCCAAATAAATTATGAGTTTTTCGAGACCCAAATTATGCTATATCTCCTCCTACTGATATTTTCGGTCCACTTGAAATATGTATTTCATTTATGAAATTTAGGACAGTTCAATGTCTACATTTTTAGTTTTTAAAAAAATAATAATATTAAAGAACTGTTAAATTAAATTTGTTGACAATTATATGTTTCGAAAATGAAAATTACGTGGAATAATTTATTTAAATAATATTTTAGAAACAAACGTGATTAGTATTTTAAAATAATATAAAAGTTTTTATTCATAATATATTAAAAAACATGTGATTATATTATTTCTAAAATCTACAACATTCTACTTAATTAAAATATGCAATGAAAATTATGTAATCATTTTAATTGATATTTTACATTTTTTGCTAAACATTTTTTTTACACTGACAAAAGATTTAAAAACAATAAAAAAATTTCAAAGGTTATAACATAAAACATATTTAAATTATTTTATTATAATTAAAAATATAAGATACACACACACACACACACATATATATATATATATATATATATATATATAATATTGAATTTAACCTACAGAAAATAGATTATAGATATTCTTGGTAAAAGTATACATTAAAATAAATTGAGTGACAAAAATTATATAGTATGACTTGGGTATCAGTTTCGAGGTTTTGGGACTCGCTATTTGTTTTTCCACCTCCATATATTTCATCGTGCATCATGAAGGCTTCCATTTTTACAATTGTATAATTCATAAGTAACTTTTGGTTTCTTATATCATAATTTAAAAGTCACTTTTTTCTTAAAGAACACCTTATGAATTACACAATATACATAATATAAAGGCCATGGATAATTTAGAAGTTGAAAATATCTTTTGAATTCTATAATTAATTTTTTCTGTGACTTTTAAATATTGTATAATTTACGTGACTTTTTTTAAAAAAAAATTATGTTTGTGTAATTCATAAATCTTTTCGATAAAAAGATAATTTTTATATCATGTAATTCGAAAGTTAAAAATAACTTCTAAATTCTATATAATCTTGATTCTGAATTCTATAATGTTGAAAACTTTTCAGATTGTGAAATTAAAAAAAAAAAAATCTTTTAACTTTCATATCACATAATCTGTGAAAAGATAAGATGAGAATTTGTATATTTATGGGACGTAAGGTTGAGGAAGACTCAGCCTTTGGGAGCCTTTAGATTTTGGACACTATACCTAAGGCTAAGGGGTTGTTGACCCATATAAATTTAGCCCATTGTCCATTACCTTCGATCAAGTTCATGTGGATTCAAAATTCAAGTATCCTTAATATGTTGAGACCAGGCCGAAATTTTGCCCAAAATAGTACAAGACACATCACACCTATGGTTTGGTTTTGGCATGAAAACAAATATTTCGAACTAAAATAAGTTAAGTTAAAATCAACATTCACTGAATTCTTATATATAAAAAAAAAGCTTATGAGAAATGGGCCCTTCAAAGAAGCTAAAGGAGAAAAAGTTGTAACAAAATTTAACATAATTTTCTTAATTAAAAATAATCAGATATAATTACAAGTAAATGAGCCAGTAACCAAATCAATAATAAATATAAAACTTTATTAAGCAGTAACGCACATTAATCAAAACCTAATGTAATGAATGGAAGAATACAAGAGAAAACTGGTAAAAAGTCTACCCAATTCCCCAAATAAATCCAAATAAAAAGGCTTCACCTAATGAACCCACCCACTCCATCTCTCTTCCTTCAGTATCCACTGGGAAATTCGCAGCTCCCATACTCTGCAACACAAATTCACCAAACAGTTTCAACCCAAATTCATGCATAAAAAAAAACTATAATAAAAAAAATGAGAATTGATGATAGAAAAAAATACTTACTAGGTGGCTGGGTGACAACATAAGCGGTTCCACCAAAATCGCAGGTGCCAGCGGCACGTGCCTTCTTCTGATAGTAACTGTTGAAAGCGTAAGAAGCATGAGCCTCCAACGTGTTAGGATTGTAACACGTGGCACCTGGTTGAATGGGAGTGCAATCAGCACCACCCTCTCCGCAAGCGTAGTTAAGACCGTTCTGAAGCTTCTCCTCGGAAGAACCGCCATTCGCCACGCACCAAGTCTGACCCTGATGCGACGTCGTCGACACGTCCCCACTCACCGGAACCTGGTTCTTCCCCACGCCCGACGACGGCGCCTCCTTAACGCCCTCCGCCGTCAGCGGAATATCATAAACCTTCTTCTCGCTCGGGTAAAACAGCCCGTAGTTCCTCTCCGAAGTGGGCCCCGGTTTCTGATTCTCGTTGAAAAGCGCGAAGAGAAAAACGTCGAGCGACTCATTGGGCTTCAAGGGGGTCCCACTCTGGCCCAACACGCGCCGCACCAAGTTCCCGTTATAGGCCGCCGCATTCTCTGGGCCCGCTCCAATTTCATTCGAGTCCCCCGCGGAAGGCCAACCCGTCTCGGAAACCGTAATCTTGACGTCGTTGTATTGAAGCGCTGACATGGCAGCGTAAACGGCGTCGATTTGGGCGTCCAAAAGGTTGGTGTATTTCAAACCGTTACCGGAATCAACCACGCCGGCGTTCTCCTTGAACAGCGCGTAGTCCAAGGAGATTTTGTCAGCGTTTGCTGAGTAAGCGAAAAACGGGTACGCGTTCACCATGAGGTAGGACCCGGTTTGGCGGAGGAGGTCGAGCATGGGTTTAATAACCGGTTCGACTAGTTCGGTTTTGAATGAACCGGCCGAGGCGGGGAAGGAGTTTTGGAGCGCGGAGAGTGCGATAGGAGAGGAGATTTTAATATTGGTGTCAAGATTGTACTTGGTTAACGAAGCATGCACGTTCTTCATGGCGGCGACGAGGAACTTGGTGGTGTTGTTGGGGTCCACGAACACTTCGTTGCCCACAGCGATGGCTTCGATCTGCGTGGCGGGGTAGTAGTTGGAGATGTTCGCTTTCACCCATGCGTCGGTGAAGGACTGGTCCGCGGCGGCGTTGGAGAGAAGCTCGTTGGGCATGGCAACCACCACCTCGATTCCTGAGTTCGCAAACGCCGTTAAAACCGTGGCGTCGGTGTCGTAGAGCTTTACACGGTTCAGCCCCTGAGTCTTCAGAAGCTCCACCACCTTCGCCGGTGTAGGTAGGTCGTTCGCAATCCTTCCATAGTTTATTCCCACGGACCCCGCTTCTGCAGAACCATTCACAGAATCGTGTTAACACACAACGATCAGAGTTATATATAACCATGCACATGAACCAATGAAAAAAGTAGTGAGAGATGTTGTTACCTGATGATGAAGAGAAGAATGAGATAAGAAGGAAGAAGAAGGAGAATGCTAGAGGAGACATGTTCTGATTCTGGGGAGAATCAGAGGAAAAAGATGAGAGAAAGAAAAAAGTTGCAGTTATTTTGGTTGAGAAGGGAGGGTGTGGATTTTATAGGGAGTGGGGGGAGTGGTTGAGGGAAAAGAGCTTTCACTTTAGGGCGTGTGGGACCGGTGTTGGGAGACCCACTCACCAATGCACTATCTCGCAACCGCCAATGTTAGGTTAGAAAATGTTACCAACAGAAGAAGGTTAGAAAATATCAGCTGGGGTGTCCGTTGGATCTTGTAGCAGGCTATCTTCTCCACCGTCCACGTGTTGGGACAACGTTGTCGACAGGGACACGTCACGAATGAAACGGGTGAGGGAGGTACATGCTTGTTTGTGTACCCAAGAAATGGTGATTGGCTTCATTCGGAGACAATAATGAATTTGGGGAAGGAGGTCCTAGTTTCAATCATTTTGCTCAAATTTGAACGTTGGAATCTGGCATCCAGCGATGCTTGATTTGATGACTTGTGCTTGGTTTGTTTGGTTCTTACTGGGTAAACTGCAAAAGTAAGTTGGAATCAATTAATTCATCACACTGTATAAGAAGTAGTCATTCATCAATTCTTGGCCATGAATAGTTCGCATCATCATGACAGTGTCGTACTATTACTTTAACCACTGTGTTTGTCTAATGCCATTTTACTTCACTTTGCTGCAATTGGTGTGGCAGACACATATTACATTACTTCAATCAATTGAATCTATACATTTTTAGGGTCGTGTTTCCCGTTAGCTCTCTTCCAAAATAGTTATAAATTGGAAATTTTCTATTTTCTTTGATCTCTTTAACAAGAATGTTAAATGCTGAGCTGAGATCGTGCATTAGAAATTTCTCCTTTTGTTTAATTTATTTTTTATTATGGTCGCTAGTTTACCTCACCAAAAAATCTGAAGCTCGATGACCATTTTTTTTAGCTGTGGCTAAATTATAATCCCTAGCAGTGATTTGGTAGCCAAACTACGACTACTGAAAATTCAGGTTTTCTTTCGAATCCCGTATCTCTGTTCACAACTATCCTTAAATATATTCCATATAAATCCCTGATAGTTATCCTTAGTTGATGAAAAGGGAAGAAAAATGAATGTGAAACAGAGGCTAGAAAACTTGTACTACAAGATTTGCAGGGAACAGAGTGTGCAATGGAAAATGTTGGGAATTGTCGTAGGTGGACTTGTGTGTCAATGTGTGGTGACCTGTGTTTTCTTTCTCATTTCATGCATCAAACTGAGAAATGCTATACCAATTACTTCCAAAATCTAGTTATGTCTCTTTTAGTCAAATCTAAACAATTAATTCCATTTATTCACCTATAGGTTTGTGAGAAGTTTCACTTTACCTTCGCTTGAGCATAATTAATTCCATGTTCAAAGCAATGAAAATGATTTATTTCTACAATTATTCTTATTTTCCACCTACATATCATGTCACTCATGATTCCTAATGCCATTTTCTATTTCAGGCTAGACAGAGTGATATATTAATAAATAAAAAATAACCTTAAAGTAAAATCTGTTTAAATTTAACGATAATAATATTTTTTAATATATTTTTTCTTTATTGAAAACTTATTCTTATAATATTGAAGCTAGCACTCTTTTCTTTAGGCTCGTTTTACACTGAATGCCGCGAAATTACTTATTGATTTTCATTAAAATATTTATTGTTAAAATATAATGGTTAATATACTAAAAAAAATGAAAAACCGTATATTTTATAAATTTTTTATTAACTTTACAAATGTTTTTAAAAATATACTAAGTATACGAAGAATATTCATTAGTATTTCGTACATTTGAATTTAATTAAACATTATATTTAATTTAATAACATTTTAAAATTGTTATAAGTATATTTAGTGAATCATTATAAGAAGACCGTAATATCTTGATTGATTCATGTAATATACATATTGACATATTAGCTAGTAGTTTTTTTATAGACCAATTAGAGTTAGCTTTCTCCTATTTCGAATACATTATCAGTGTAACAAACAATAGTGATATCATTATGTTTTTATTTAATGTATTTTCAAATTAATTAAATTATATAATAAATTGTATTAAGTGTCAAGATAAAGTTCTTTGTAGGTATGTTTTCCGCAGCTATTTGTCTATCTATTAGTTTCTCCAAAAATATTTAACTTAAATCTTTGACTTTTGTAATTATTCTTTTTCGGTCAAATCATTAGTTTTATTCAGTTTAACATTAAAAATAAAATATCTTAATTATTGAAATTAGGTAACACTTAATTATTTTTTTTCTCAAGTGCATGACTTAATTAAACGATATATTTATTATTTAATTTAAATTTAGTGTTATATTTTTTAAAGTGATTAATATTTAGTTAGACGCTTGTAGTTTATTTTCTATATATTATAATTTTGAATGGTTGTAATGTTATTTATTTTAATATATCATAAACAGTTATTATATCTCTGAATAAAAATTCTTAAAATATAATTTATACAGCTAGAATACCTAATATGAGAAAGTAGTAGTAACTTTAAAATTAACAAATATTTTATAAAAAATTAAAAAGTACATAAAGCCTTTTTTTTTAATTGATTGGGACATGTATTTGAGAATTAATTAAATTTAATGCGGGACTACGAAAATGAGTAAAATTTCAAGTGAATGCTCCTTTAAATTGGTAGTGACCGATAAATTAACTCTAATTATGACTTTTCTGCTGCCTAAAATAATGACTTTTGGGTAGCGTGTAATTATATTAGTTTAATCTGGTCCCAATAATTAAGTTTACACATTAGTGTTAAAATAATATGGTTTGATGACTAAATTATCGTAATGGTCATTTGAAAGTTAGATTATTATTTTCAAAATAATTAAATAATTAGAGATCGGTGTTATCGTTATCCATATCCTAAGACAGTGACATGCGTAGCTCAAAACTCAAGTTGCTCTTTTCTTTATAATTTAATTAATAATTGGTCTGTTTTGAATAAAATGTTTTCAAAATTGTCTTCATTTAACATTATTTTAGCCTACAATAACCGAAACTGCCAAAAAGAACAGTGCTAGGATATATTTATACGCAACCATATTTTATTAAGTGTACTTTTTTATTATCTTAGTTTCATTTTTTTATATTACCGTATTTACAAGGTTTGAGAAACACAAATGACAAAAATGAAAAAAAATGACGTACCACTAACAACAAAACAAAATAAATGATACTTTTTATACACAAAATAATTATTGGCCTCTACATTAGTCGGTGAAATGCCTCGTTCTTCTTCTATTCTACACAAAAAACCAAGTGACCTTGGCATTATAAATGCAGTGGGGACCATTTAATAATTAAAAATACTTACGGACGAAGGAATAAATTAACACTATCATCCTAATAAAACATCTATTTTACTTCTGTTTGGGTACACAAGTGATCATTTAGGTTTTACACATAAATTAATTATGATTCTAATAATAATATGATATTATTAGAGTCTATTTTACAACTCGTCTTTATATCTAATTGTAAAAACAAAATCAAATTAATTGGATATAGTTAGACTTAAGTTCAAAGTTTTGTTGAATATGCACGTGTCATCTATTAAAAAAAAATGAGTGTCATATTCAGTGTCATATATAGAATATTTAATCCTTCACAACATGATGTCTATTGAAAACCTTATATTAATAAAGGCAAAATTGAATTATAATAAATTAATTTAAGAGTAATGAAATCTACATTAATTAGAAATAAAATCATATTGTACTGTATGAATGGATTAAAGCTTTACATGAATAAATTTTGTATTTTAAATATGAAAAATCTGTCTCTGTCGTTAATCATTCATAAATTGTTTAAGCAAAGGAAGTGGTTGGAATTTACGGGTATTTTCTTCTTTCTTTCTGTTAAACACTCAACATAGGGTTTTGATGTACAAAATGGAGAATTGAAGAACCCATTTGAGTCGGCAGAGTCGTGTTCTTGTTAGCCAAATAGCCAAATTAAGTAAAAGTGACTTATTATTAAGAAAACTGTATTTGAGTGTTTTCTCATACAAAATTTATTACATGAAACATACATTTATATTTGGCACCTACGTGTATTCAATTCATTTAATTAATATCTTGTACACTAAATGAACCCTTTTTCTTAGTAAGTGAAAACTATTTGTCAAATTGCGTCTTCCAAATTTTCACACCACATTTTATAAATCTTATCACAATAGAAAATGTTAGATGGTTCTACACTTAAAGTCTGGATTGGTGCTATCTTAGGTCGGTATAAGACTCATTCATATTGTTCAATTTCTTAACAATAACTAGTGGAACTAAAACCATAAAGTTTCATAAATTTATTTTCTTCAAAATAGTCATTTTTTATAATATTAATATTTCTCCAAATCTTGTTTTCAGCAAAATTAAAATAAAGAGTAAGTTAAGGCATTTATCATTATCATGCTTTGATCATTGAAAATCTTTGAAGTCTTCAATTAAAACCAAAGATTTTGGGTGAGCTCACGTTCATCCCTAAAGCTAGATATTTTATGTGGGCAATTTCTGGTGTTTTCCCCTTACTTTTTCATTGGGAAATTTGACGGTATTTATGGTGGAAATTCATTCTAAGTTTCTGTGGGTGCTTCCCTTTCTCACCAGCTTTAGTTTGCAGTGTTTGATTGTGGAACTGTGGTGGTATAAAGATATTTTGGTGTTTTGAGGAGAGGGTTACTTGACTTGTGACTCAATTGAAAGGGTTTTTTTCCAACCATTTGTGGATGAAGAATCTAATTGTAGAGATAAGGACAAGAAGATCTCTATTGATGGATGAGTGGAAGTGTCACCTACGTATATCGTAATATATGTTTCATAATTATTTTATATGATATAAGTGTTGATATTTTTTTCCAACTCTTTAGAAGTAAAGACCAAAAGCATATATTTTATTTGTCTTTCCATTTACTTTAAAAGTCTATCACTCAGCCAACGTGTTTGGTAGAAGAGGACCAATTTACGATGCAAACCATTTAACAATACGTTTCTCGAATATTTTTGGAACCAATCGATGAGATAAGAACAATTAAAATTTGAATTTTAAATAGTGAATGAACGTTACCATGTTTTAGACCACTGAAAAGAGAATTACAAAACCATAAGTCCACGAATTTCCAACAATGGATTTCGTTTCATGTTTCTTTTGGGTCTCTAGCTCTTTTTTCTTTTGTCCAATACAGTTGTAGTTTTTGGTCAATATCCACATCTCTTCTAACTCATGTTATGGACTGCTTCTTTCTTCTTTCTGCACCTCGATTGTTTCTTCCTGCACCTCCATAGAATATTGTATTTTCAAAATATCCTTACAGAAAAGACTTAAGTGTTCTTTAGTAAGTGAGAGTGGTGTTAAAGTTACTTCTAAATAGAAAAATATATTTTAGATTATACCTTTTAAATTTCAATTCATAAGTTGTTTTTCGTATTTCAAAATAGATTAATTCAGAAAATAATTTTGTATTTTGGGATAAACTAATCGTTAAAATAAAATACGTTTTGAATTGTTCATTTTGAAAGATATTTCTAAATTCGAAAATGACTTCTAAAATCTGAAAATAGCTTCAGAAATGCGAAAATAATTTTTAGAATCTGGAAATGACTTTCAGAATTGTATAATCTAAAATGTGTTGAAAGCTATTTTTAGATTTTGAAAATCATTTTTAAATTCTGAAAACTCTTGAAATCCGGAAATGCTTTTTAAATTGTATAATCTAAAATGTCTTTTTTGACGAAAATCACTTTTGGAGATGACCAAAAGTATTAAAGTTATTAATTAGATTTATTTAAAGACATTTAGTCTTTTCATATTCTCTATCAAGGAACAGGAAGAAGCAATCCATGTTATGTTATGGAATGACCCGATTAATTTACTCAGTGACTCGCAGGCCCAGTTAAACAAAACTAAGTTTCATGGGACTCTAATAGTTTGCGGGCCCAGTAAAATTTCGCAGGCTGAAATGGTGGATCAGCCCAATGAAAACCTAAATAAACCACAGCGATTGCTTCCTGTACTATATAAATTGTGTCCTATAACTATACAAATTTTTAAAATATCAAAACTGCCATTGATTTTATTCTTTTGAAAGTAAGAGGTTGCAATACAGTTGAACCCATTGGAGATATCTCTCCTAAAAGTTGAAGATATTCGTATGACGGTAGTAAGTTATTATAAAAAAAATGAAGAAAAAAAAGAAGAAGAACATCAGAGAAAAACAAAATAAAAGAATATACGGTATTAGATTCAAAATAAAATTATACAAAAAGAGAAAATATCAAACACTTTTATAATAGATAATATTATTACGGTCTAAGACCTGAGACAACTAAATAAATAATAAAAAATAATTGAATTGCAGAATTACATTTTGAAAGGATGGATGATTAAAGACAGACAAGATTTACTGTAAGTGAAAAAGCAAAAATGCCAGAGAAAATATAATAATAAAAAACTTGAGTGATATGAAACACCTCGAAACTTTATAATGCACGTCACAGGGTCCTTCTGACTCTCTTACTTTATCTTTATTATTATTTATTTACTCATCTTTATACTTGCCCTACTATCAATGGTTTCACTTTTTATCTAGTTATTTATTTTATAATTTAATAATTACACACTCTTAATATAAAATGGTTTTATTCTGTGTACCTGTTATTGTAACTTTGAATTTATTATAATTATAAATATAGAAATTAACTAATCTATCACAAATGTATCATATGCAGTAATTCATAATTAGATAATAAAGGATTACTGATATGTGAAACCGACAAAAACTTTGTATCAATAATATAATTAAACTATAAAAAGTTATACAAATAAAACATTCACTCATTTATTTGATTATTCTCAATTCAAATGCATCTTAAATTATAATTACACAATTGTTTGAAGAATTATTTAGTGTTTATAGGTATGTAATTTTTATCTATCAATTCCTAATAAATATAACTATTTTAATATCTTTTAATTCTTACATTGTCATTTTATACTTTTTAGCTTTATATTCTAGATTTATAGAAATAAAAAAAAAACAAATAAGGAATTTGATAATTTTTTTTAAAGATAGAAAAATCTGTTATACAATAAAAAATAATAGATACTTCAAGAAGCAAATGTATATTTGAAAGAAGTATCTTAACATCTATGTACAATATATGTTTGCTTTCGAGGTATAATTTTTTTTTTTCTCAAAAATAATAAACGGAAAATGGTGAAACCTTCAAAAATCAAAAACTAGTAGTTGATTTCAAATAAAAATACTAAGACTATTTTTTTATTTTAAAAACGTATATAATGCTGGAGTTGAGACAATCGCTTCCTGCACTCTATCATGCTTTTAAAAGATATAACTACTTTTGAGGATATAAAATTAGCTTTCGGAATTGATATTCTGGAATGAATATTTAAAATGTAAAAATAACTTTTGGATTTATTTTTCTGGAATAAATTTAGGAAGTGTAAAAAGTAATTCTGGAAAATATTTTCCAAAACTCAAATGACTTTTGGAAAGCGTTTTTTTAAATGAAAAATTAACTTTCAGAAAACCTTTTTTAAAAATTAAATTTGCATTATGAAAAATATTTTTCAAAAATATATTCTGAAAAACATTTTTCCATAAAACACTCAAATTTTGAAAAAAAATATGTATTCGGAAAACGTTTTCCAAATTTGTTTCAAAAACGATTTCTGAAATTCAAATTAAAACAATATTGTCAAACCAAACGTTCGCTACTCTATTCGTCCGTCATCGTGGTTTTTCGCCGCTACTCACTACACCTCTACAACAACTCCTCTAAAACCTTTATTTCTCTTTTTGTCTTTACTCACAGTACTCATATTTTTCATGGGTGTAGGAAGCAAACGAGGGATGCAGGAAGCAATTTCCTGAAATTTATTATCGAGCCCGAAACCGATTTTCATCAGCCCATATATTTGGCCCATTTTCATCAATGAACTTCTCTGACCTCTTGTTTTAAGCAATTATTACCTTAATCAATATTGAACACTCTCTTGTATCACAAAATTTCTTTCATATTAATATATAAAACAACAATAAAAGTTACCTCGGTATTATAAATATTTTTTTTACTATAATTAGAGTTTCATATAATTTTTTGTTATAAAACTTTGCATTTCAGTGATGTGAAATTATAATTTCAATTAGAGAACACAAACAACACTTGGGAACATACACATACATTAAGTAAAAAAGGAAAACTCCTTTAATACTTTTACGCTTATACTTATGCTTTATTTTGTTTACTGGGTCATAAAATTGATTAAAAATTAAAGTATACCGTTTTCATGATTGGAGTCAAAGAACCAAAAATATATAATTAGAAAATGCAGTTAAATTAAATAGAGAGTTTTAATTATATTATTTGTTAAAACAATTTATATACCAATAACAGTTACAACAATAATTAAGAATTTCAATCTTAATTATTTGCTAAAACTTTACTGTTTACATTTATTGGTAGTCTTTTAGGATTTTTTTTAATTACTTGGTTCCCTGCTAAATGCTCTCAAATACTTTATTTATTGGTATCTTTTTGTTTTTTTTATTTCTTATTTCAATGTAGTTAAAGTCTTATTTTTATTTTTTCTAAAAAAAAATTATTGCCTTAATCAATATTGAGCGCTCTCTTGTATCACAAAAATCCTTTTCATGTTAATATATAAAACAAGAATAAACTTATCTACGGTAGTATTAATATTCTTTTTATTATAGTTAGAGTTCCATATAATGTTTTGTCATAAAACTTTGTATTTCAGTGATGTGAAATTCTAATTCTAACTGGAGAACTCAAACAACACTTAGGAAAATGCACATAAATTTAGTAAAAAAAAAACTCGTTTTAATACTTTTACCTTTATACTTATGAATTAATTTGTTTACCGGTCATAAAATTGATTAAAAAGAATTAAGGTATACCGTTTTCATAATTGGAGTCAGAGAACCAAAAATATATAATTATAAAAAATGAAGTTAAATTAAATAGAAAATTTTACTCTTAATTATTTGTTAAAACTCTTCAAATACCAATAACAGTTACCGCAAGTGGTATTAATATGTAGTCTAGTAAACCGAAAAAAACAATGGAAAAAAATATATAAAGTTTGAACAAAGGGAAAAATATTGAACATAAATTTCTAGTGGCAAATATTTACTTACACACATTCCCCACATGTCAGTTATAATATAGTAAAAGTGATTAATCTTCCTCCTCAGGTTGAACAAAAATGGTTGGTCTAGATAACACGTTTAAGTTTTTAATTAAAACTTGAGGTTGGACTAAGAACGTGAAATTATAATTAAATAAAAAAAAAACTATTTTCATGGCAGTTGAAAGAAGATCATTCGAAGGACAAATAGAAATTCCGCAACTAGTTTCCTTACCCTTCAAAATATTCCACCCTAACACGTTTCTCAGCCCCACCAGTACAATTTTCTAACATTGTATTGAGCAGTTTGAATCCTTTGACTAACAAAACAAAGAGACAAAAGATAGAAGACACTGTTTGACATGGTAAATTGTTGTAACCCCAACCATATATAAAGAGAAAGAAAGGTACACGAAGAGAGGAAGATTAGAAAGAGGGAGAAATGGAGAAAGACAACGTTAACATACGGTATTTGAAACCATGTTTTGCTTTAGTCTCTCTCACATTAATCTTCTTCCCTTTATGTGAGTCCTTCGACTATGGCCAAGCCCTGTCCCAGAGCCTACTCTATTTCGAGTCACAGCGTTCAGGACGCTTACCCTACAACCAAAGGGTCACTTGGCGTCACCATTCTGCCCTCACTGATGGCCTAGAACAAGGGGTACGTGCTTCATTGTAACATCCAAACCTTAAACTGTGTCTTGTTTTATATTCCTTTTTCTGGGTTTTTTTTCACTCATTCCAATGTTATGTTTCTTGCTTCTGGGTACTTAGGTGGACTTGGTGGGAGGGTACTATGATGCAGGGGACAATGTGAAATTTGGTTTGCCAATGGCATTCACTATAACACTTCTCTCATGGGCCGCCATAGAATACGGCCAACAAATTGCGGCTGCCGGCGAGTACGCTCACACGCTCGAGGCCATCAAGTGGGGAACTGATTATTTCATCAAGGCCCACACACAGCCCAATGTTCTTTGGGTTGAGGTATGCAATTCAATTCACTCCATGCAATTTTTAATTTTTTCTGAAGTTAATAACCCCACGCGCCGCCGCTGATAATGGGTTCAATTCTTCTTCCAAACTAAACGGAGGAATTGATCCTAATGTCGGAACAGTCAACGCATTTGTCCTTCTTTTCCTACCATCTTGCCATGACTGGCGCGTCATATCACTCGCAGCTGCCACCAACATGGAGTTTTATAACATTTATTTGTAATTATCAATTAAAATTTATTAGAAATTATAATATTATGAACGAGATTAATGATAGATAAATTTGAATTTTACGGTCTTAATCAAATTTCACATTACTAAAGTCAAATAAAGATTAGTAAAGAACAGGTTGTCTCAAATTATGAAATTTAGAAAAGAATGTTTACAAAGAAAATGTTTGAATCTTTTCGTAAAATTTGTTATATACATGTCTGTAGTCTAACTATGAGTGAACATGTTTAGGTGGGTGACGGCTCCACTGACCACTACTGTTGGCAGCGGCCGGAGGACATGACGACGTCACGGCGAGCTTACAAGGTTGACGCCGACAACCCTGGCTCGGATGTGGCCGGTGAGACGGCGGCAGCATTGGCGGCGGCTTCCATGGTGTTTAGGAGAACAAACCCACATTACTCTCAACTACTTTTGCATCATGCAGAACAGGTATTTGTTTTATTGACATAAATTAATTAATTGCATGCACATAGTTGGATTAATTAATTAGAATTTGAAGAGTTTATAATAGGGTTGTGGTTGTTGGTGGTTGTAGTTGTTTGAGTTTGGTCACAAGTACAAAGGGAAGTATGATGAGAGTGTTGGAGTGGCTAAAGGGTATTATGATTCGGTTAGTGGCTACATGGATGAGTTGCTATGGGCAGCTATTTGGCTATATAAGGCCACCCAAAAGGACCAATATTTAAACTATTTTGTGGACAATGCTCATGAATTTGGTGGGACCACTTGGGCCATCAATGAGTTAAGCTGGGATGTTAAATATGCTGGCCTTCAAGCCATTGCTTCCATGGTAAAAATCCTCTCTTTCCTCACAAGCACTTCTAATTCTTTCTTTTCTTTTACTTTTTCGTAAATTGTGTTTTCTAATCTATGGTTAATCATTCTTCTTCCATATAAAGTTTTAAAAAATGTCCTGAAAAAAAAAAAATGAAGAAAAATTAAAAAGATAAAACAAAAATTGCTTACCGACATTTTGCTTATGACAGTTACCAACGGAAGAAACGAAGCACAAGAAACATGAAGTCGTGCTAAAACAGTATCGTTCAAAAGCCGAGCACTATCTCTGCGCGTGTCTCAACCTCAACAACGAGAGTAACAGTAACGTGGAGCGCACCCCAGGGGGGTTACTGTACACCCGCCAATGGAACAACATGCAATACGTTGCAACGGCGTCGTTGCTTCTGACACTCTATTCTGATCACCTACAAGCCACACATCAGAAGCTGCATTGCCAGAGAGGGGAGGTGGGTCCACACGAGATGTTTGCCTTTGCGAAATCACAGGTTGATTACATCTTGGGGTCTAATCCAATGGGTATGAGTTACTTGGTAGGTTACGGTCCCAAATTTCCCCAGAGGGTGCACCATAGGGGTGCATCCATCGAATCATCGAAGGAAAACAAGGGTTTTATTGGGTGCATTCAGGGTTACGATAGCTGGTATGGACGCGATGAACCCAATCCAAATGTAGTAGTTGGGGCCCTCGTTGGTGGGCCCGATAGCAAAGACCAATTTAAAGACGAGAGACACAATTACGTTCAAACAGAGGCTTGCACCTACAATACTGCAGCTTTAGTAGGGGTTTTTGCTAGATTGCATCAATCACATGGTGATTTTTATCACAATGAAACCCCTTTGGTAGCTTCTAGCTAATTGGGGTTATAGATAAAATTTTGCTCCATTTTGTACCCTACCAAAGAATTCTTTCTTGGCAGTGTTTATTTTTGTGCTGCCATTGTAACTTTTAGTATACAGAAGATACAAACTATAGAATCAATGTTAGAGGTATTATTAGGTGGAACAGGAAAGTTTACCCCTTCTACTAGCAATTGAAATGAGTTGCTAAGTTGTGAAAGTGGGTTGTGCCCTTTTGACTTAAATTTACAAACGTGTTTTTATTTTTGTCATATTTATTATGGGTTCATTCAAAGTTTACAATTTGAATTTGAAAAAAAAAATTATTGAATTAATTAGTTTCCAAAGTCAAAAAAGGGTCATTTGAAAGAAGTTTGATAGATTGGGAACCTAGTGGTAGGAGTACTTGCAGCCACCGACACAAAAGAGGTAAGTGTAATAATAATAATAATAACATGCAACACTTGGAGCATGAAAGAATGGAGATCGAAGATCCCATAAATCTGAAAAGGCTGTGTTTTAAAACATTCACGAGATTCTTGGGTTTCTTTTTCTCCATAACTTAGATGGTTGTGTCTGATTTTTTTTTTTTTTCACTACTCTTTCCCTTTAATTACGGTTGCAAGGGCACGAGCTAAAGCCCCAAAAGCACTTTTCCCTGTAACCGAATTTGCGGGGGAATGGTGTAGCATGAGCCACATGGAAAAGCAACCCAAAACGAAAATCAAGCAGGATTTAGTGCAAAGATGTTTTCGTAATTTTAAGTCTTCAAAATTCATGCATGGGTCACAATCACAAGGTTCAAAAAAAATGTGAACACCATGTTCCCATTTAACGGATTTTCTTCATTCCTACTTCGTAGACGCACATTGAGAGCGCGTGGCGTGCCAACACTTGACACTTTTACTTTTGAACATTGTAACGAAAGCGTCACTTTCGCAAAATTAATTCGCCAACAAAATCTTGAAACTGTAATGTCATTTTTTGATTAATGAGAGAATTCAAGAAAAAAAATAAAATAGAGGATGTAGTTTGGTTGAGGAGTGATAATGAGAGAATTACAAAAGTAGAAGATGTAATTGATTGATTAAAGTGAAAGAGAATAAAAGGTAAAGAAAAACAAATGGATACTTTGCTTGATGTAATACATTCAAAAAATAATTAAAATATCTTTATATAAAATATTATAATTAAATATTAGAATAAACAATACTAAATAGTTTTAATACAAAATTATATTTATAGCAATAAATTAAAGGACTCTATAAAATAGTCAAATTTAAATTATTTTATTTTATTTATTTAATCATAATATAAAAATTATATATTAATAAATTATTAATAAATATTTATTAATTATGTTATAATACAATAATTATTATTTATGTTATATTATACAATATAAAATAATTGTTTATTTTATATAACATAACTCTTGTTATTAATCAATTGACAAAATCTATTATAATAAGAATAAAAGGGTAAAAAAATTTCTAGTCATTTTTATCGTTATTTTGTGTGCATATTAAGGGATTATTATTCATCTCTTCTTTTCTTTCTTTATGAATGACAAAATTATCAATATAAGCAATAAAATTATAAGTTTTCAATCCTTGTCTACGAAACAAATGTTAGAAAATTTCGTCAAAACATAAATAAGAAAGTAATTATAGTTGAAAAAAATGACACAAATATTAAAAAGAAAATTATAGGAATATTTTTTTCTTAACACTGGAATCTAATTTTTTTTCTTAACACTAAAATTACTAATTTGTAAAAAATTGTCAGTTTTGATTTTTCGATCATTAATCCCCTTGTGTATATTTAATTTAGTCCCTGTTTATAAAAACTCAATCAGTAATATTACATTTACATGTACAAGAAAAAAAAAATCAAGGGAGTTGATAGTCAATATATATGATGATATGAACTGAATAGGTCACGTTCACGCCAATATGAATTAATTAAAAAAAAATATTTATAAATACCAAATTGGTAATATGTATACTTTTAAAAATTAAACCATGTCTATAACCTTCATTATAAAGTCTATAGTTTTGTTTTGTGGATAAGTTGAAATAAAGCCCATTAACCAAACAAACATATTCGATTTGGAGGCCCAAATCTGGCAAGTCCAAGAGATACACCTTGCATTTTAAGAGTTCAGTCTAATTTATATTTAAAGACTTTTTTTTCATATTATAATATATAAATAGATTATCAAGCGAAATTCTAAATACATGATTAGACCAAATTTTAAATAGTTCTAAAGCCACAAACTTAACAAGCTATAATAAATTTAATTTATTAATAATATGTTTTTATCTTAAATATTTATTTTCACTTATGATATGAGATTTTTAATTTATGACATATTAAATATAAACTTATGATGTGTATATTAAATTTTAATAGGGTTTTTAATAACTTGAAACCGAACTTATTTAATTAAAAAAAATTAAAAGTCAAAACGTAACATTTTTATTAAATAGATCAAATTAAATCAGACCTTAAACTGATCTGACCACCAATTTTCATTGGACAACTTGGTATGTTCCCACTCTTAATTGCCAACATTTTTTTTTCCCTTTTCACGTTTATGTCTTTTTCCTTCTAACTATTGTCCGTGTAAAGCTTTTTAACTAGTAAAAGCTCTTGAAGATTAAAATTTCAAATTAGAATTTTATGAATTAAAATAATATAATTAAAATAAAAACTCCTTTAAAACGATGAAGTTAAATTCTCCAACATAAATTAATTATTAGCAAAAACAGATAACACTTTGTGCTGAATCACCAACAAGTTGATGCTCATTCTTCAGTTTTCTGTCACAAAGTAAGAACCTAAACTATACATGTTCAATGAATTCTTCTTACTTGTTACTGAAGAGGGTGAGAATGAATAACATAATTCTTGTTTTGCTTATGTTATTCTGTCATCTTTTTCAATGGCACAAATCTCATAACTGGTTGGTGCATGTTATGAACAAAATCTGTTATCTAATAATTTACTGAACAAGTGGCTTTATTCTGAACTGATTATATATGATGATCTTTTCACCTAATTCTCACTACACGGGTTACTTCTTCATCTGTCAAAAAAAGAGAAAACCATAAAAGTTATCCTACAAAATTAATCATAAAATATGTTTTTTTTTTCATTATCTTTTGAGTATTTTGACCCACCAAGGTTTCTTACTTTGGCCATATGTACTCAGAGTTGGTTCATCATATTTCATTCTATTTCCACCAAACAAACACATGTCACCTTCTATCTTACATTCTACAAAGGGTAGAAGGAATGAGATGAAGTGAAGCAAGTAAACTCTTCAGTAAAAGCAAAGCCTCTATTTTTTGTTTCTCTAAAAAATGACTACAAATGGAATGGTTTTCCATCATCATCTCTTTGAATTTTAGTGGAAAAGTTTGACTTGGCCCACAACTTTATATATATTCATCCAGTGCTGGAAAGATTTTATATCATTATTAGTATTTACCTTTTAACACTTTGGGTGTGGGACTTAAACAAGGGGGAAAATCAAATAAAAATAAAATAAAGTGAAAAAATATGTGATGCAGATGAATAGAAATAAAAAGGAAAAAGTGGATAATTTTCCTTATTTAGATTTATGAATGGGGTGATAAAAATAAAAAATAAACAGTATTAAAAATATTTTTTTACTACGTTATTTCTTTTAAAATGTAAAACTATTTAATTTTGTATGTTATAAAAATTATCTTGCAAAACAAACAAATAAATAAAAAAGAGCACTCCCCTCGCGTACTCTCATCCAATTGAGAATGGAGGGAATATTATTCCCCCAAATTCTTCTTCTTTATTTTTCTTTCTTAAATAAATATTAAAAAATTAATATATATTTCCTTGATTTTATAATTCTAAATAAAATTAGGAGAGTGAAATAAGTAAATAATTTACCAAGGTCGCTACAGTTTATATGAATTTAAAACGTTAACAAAACGGATAAATATGTGTTAAGAAAATGAGAATGAAAATGAAAACGATTTGAGCAAAATCTTGAATTTAAAAAATTCCATAATTCTCAATGTAACAAATCCAAGCCGACAATTAAATTGAGAAACAAGTAAGACTTTTATAAGTAAGATTTTCAGTTTGAATATTATGGTTGAAAAACAAATGTAATTATGAAGAAGATATTCTACTAATGATGATTAGTCGTTCTTTCAAAAGTAAACAACTAAAAAATAAATAAAAATGCATTAGAATATATGAGAAATAATATAATAAACTATATTATTTTCTAACATTATTATTTTTCAACCAAATACACTATACTAATTCTATATCGTGTACATAAATGAAAGTATGCTCGTTTGGTAGTGGATAATATAGAAAGGACTTTTAATCACATTTTCTTTATTTCACAACTTTAATAGTCACTGATTAATGTGTTAAGATACTCAAAATTCATTACGATGTTCACTTCTTTCAATAAATATTCTTTCTTACAAATTAAGTCACGTCTAAGTAATTTTGTCACATGCATTACAAATATATATATTTTTGTTAGACTTTCACATTTTTTAATAAATATAATACGTATACGCATGTAGTTTAAATTGGTCAAAAGATAACTAAAATAAGACAAAATCAGAATGAACAAGCTTAGTAGGATAACATCATATTAGACTAAATGATAAGCTTGAACTAGTTGTATGATAAGATTAGAATTAATAAATCTCTAAATTCTGTTCTTATCTTAATAAGGCAATAGATTAAGCTACAATATTACAATTAATATAGTATATTTTTTAAATGCTAAATAAGAGATATACATTTAAGTATTTAAGTAACAAAATACGGTAAATGGCATCCAAGTACTAAAGTTTGATGAGGTTGTGGCTTGAACCAATCCCAACCACAAAAACATGTTAGGACAAAACATGGTTAAAATGGAGGGACCCTCAACCCTTTTCTTTCACTAAAAAGACACATGTTACCTTACAAAGGGCACTGCAAGACAAAAATCCCTGTTTAAATAAGAACAACGACACCTAAGGAAAAGGGTAAACACATTAAATACACACTTGTTGATTCACCTGTCATACAACACATCAGACATATCAAATTGATGATGCCGTAAAGAATAAACTCTCAACCCCGTCTCTTTATTCATTACAAATATTGTACATATATATTACTTTATACTCTTTTTGACTCATATTTTAAATCTTTTAAATTAATAATAATAATTAAGAATTTAAGTGAGACTGAATTTAGAAAAAAAATGAACAATACGAAAAAGAAAACTTATATAATGTTTTTTTTTACCGAATTAACTCATAATTTATTAGTTTCTTAAATGAATAATTTATATTCTTTTATATGAATTAATTCATAATTTATTAATTTCTTAAATGAATTAATTATTGTTTTATTCCTTCCAAAGTCCTGGCAATAATATCATTAACTTTTATAAAAGGAAAATAAATAAACATATTGCTTAAGTCACAAATAAATAAATAACATAAACGGTAATTTTTTTTAAGTAGAAACCAACTTGCTTAATGCTCCCTTGTTGCCATACATTCGTGTCTAAGAAATAAATTGGATTTAAAATTTCCAATATACCCATTCAATAAGTTAATATCTTTTACGAGAAAATATTTCTAATAATAATTATAATTATTTTATTAAAAAAACTTATGTATTCCAAAAGACATACTATCTGAAATATTTATTCAGAATATTGATACATATATTTAGATATCTCACAAATATATTAAAAGATATATTTACAATTAAAAGATATCATAATTAAAAGATAAGTTCTCTCTCTCACACACACACGTGTTTTTAGATTTATGTTTACAATTATCTTAAATATATTCATGTTTTGACCAAAACACCTTTCTCGTATACTCTGACAAAAAAAGAGTCTGGTTTCAAGGATGTTTAAGGTTTCTGCCAGATTTTTTGTAATTGCAAAGTTTAATACCTCAAACCCAGGATTTCAAGTAGTTTCATATGATTAATAATATCTCTAATAAATGACTGAAGCCTGAAATTATTTGGTTTCTTCTGCTGCAGAAAACACTTACAATTATGGTCATAGAAACTAACATAATCTTATTGTAGTTGCAGATACAGATAGAAATTTCATAGTTAAGAGAACAGGTTTCTAAATTCTAATCTCTCCTGAGTCTCAGTTCTTGACAGATCCAATCTTGGAGATACCCTCTTGTGCCTTGTCAACATTCTGAGTTGCTACCCCTTCCTTGCTCTCCCTGGCCTTTTCCTGAGCAACCCTTTGGAACTCTTCAGCTGTGGAGGGTGCCCTCTCTTCCATCAGACGGCTACGCTTTCCATTGCTTGCTTGTCCATAATTCTGATACAAATTGATAATTCAGTCCTTCAATAACCAAAAAACAATAACATATTCTCAACACACAGTAAAAAGTCACTAGTTTTCACTCCTCCTATAGCAATCTCCTTTGAGTTGCTTACACTTTCAACATTCCTTTCAGGGTTTTATTCCAATCCTCACGTCAAGATTTCCACTTTCCAGAACTGGGTTATGCAGAAAACTGAAAAGTTCAAGAATTTTTCCATCTCAAACGCATAAAAATGTTAACTAAAACCTGCTTCCAATCAAAAGCAAAATGAATCTGAAAATGATTACAATTCCACTTTTCACATGTCTAATTTATTCCCTTGTGCGTTCATTCTTACAAAAGAATAAAAGTTTCCACAGAAAGTAGCTAGCACAATTACATAAATTAGTAAAACTACATGGGAAATTGAAGTAGAAGCATTGGTAAAGGAGTAAAAGGAAAAACAAAAATTCTGAGATTAAGAAAGAAATAAAAGTTGAAGGGATACCTTAATTGTGTTGTTGAAGAATGGCTTACTGGTAGTGGACTTTATCAAGGATGATCTTGAAGTGGCATGGAGAATGGTGTGGAAGTGAGCACCAACCATGATTCCTCTCTCTCCCTTACGTTTGTTTGACAGAGAGTTGGTAAGAATATTGTAATTGGAGCACTGTGGTGTCTAATGTCTGCTTAAATAGAAAACAAAAGGACAAGATTGCACCTGGACACACTACAGATATTCATGTATTTGCCATTGGTTCATACCAATCCATCAATGACTATATTGAATTACACTTAAAAAAAAATATATTAAATTAAGTATGATATTATTTAATTTGACTATATTATATATATAAATATTAGCTATAATTCAATTTATATATGTTATATAGGCATTATATTAAATTATAGGTATTATCAATTGTTTTGATAAAGAGATCAGATAAGTCGAATCAGATTTGAATCGTGATATTTACAACGTTATATTTTTAAATAAAAATAGTTATATTATTGATTATAATTTTTAGTTTAATAATAAGTACTCAATTTAATAATATATATACTACATTATATTAGATTAAAAAATATATAAATATGTTGTAACTCATAACATTAAATATTAACTGAGTCATGTTTATTTTTCTTATTCTCTTATAAAAGTCAACATCTTAATTTACTTTTTTCTTGTTTAACCTAATTATTTGTTACACTATACAAAAGAATCTATACAAAAGAATATAATACATTTAATTAAGTATTTAATTATTATTAATTGATTTATTATGTTTTCATTATATTGTCATAAAAATATCTTAATTATATTGAATAAAACATTAATTAATATCATTAAGAATTTTGAGTTGGATATTTATTTTATTGAAACATTACTTTAAAAAAGTATTTTCAAAAGTTATATATTTTGAATTGTTGAAAAGATTATTAATAACATTATTCAAATCTTTGTAGATTGACATGTGAGGTATTGAATATTTTAATAACAACAATTTAATCGGCATTTAGCATTGATGTTTATGTGCTTAATAAGTATAGTTTTAGTTTTCTTCCTCACCATCTTTAAACATTAATTTTAATCCAAAATTGATTACATATACTTTGAAAATATTGGTCATTTGTGTTATTTTTAATACTTTCTTACTATAATATTTCAAAATTATATTATTCGTCAATGTTTTATTTTTGGTTTCTATTTTGGTAGACTAAAATAACTACAGTGTTCAAAAAGAATAAACTTTGTTCTAGATTTTTCATGGACAAGAGAATATATTTCACATATTATAAATGATTATATTGATACTTTGATGTTTGGATAATTATACTTTTATTTTGTAGGTGTTTACTAATTTCAATTATAGGTTTATATCTTAATTTTTAAGATTGAAATATTGTTTAAACAATGTTGGAATGATTTTAATCTTTAATCTAATTTAAGACTTCTATTACAATTTTCTACATGCCAGTAATAATTGATAGTTTTATTGATGCTTTTTCAAATAACTTATGTGTTTGAACTATAGTTACTGATAACCGATGTTTAGTTAATATCTTCATAATGTTATTCTTTAACGCTGATATATTTAAAAAGTAATTAGAACGTTTTCTTACTAGCATTTAGGTAAAGGATCGTTACAAATTTGCAACGAGTAAAAATTGCAGTTAGTCATTGAAATTAGTGCTATTATGGGAGGTTAAGTATTATTAGTGATACATAAAATGCAATTTAATAAATAATCAATCATATATAAGTGACAAAAGCTAGTAAGTTTGTTAAAGAATTTTCAGTTTATGAATAAACTGATTTTGTTTCGGTTTCAGATTGACTTGTTTAATATTTTTATTTGGGATAATGTAATGTTCATACGGGGACGTAGAGTTGAGTGTGAAATATTTTATTTGTAACGTACAAGAAAAAAACTATTTATAAATAGCTTTTTATAAATAACTCTTCAATAGTATTAGAGATCAATTAATCAATAACTTTTACCTACTAAATGAAGTAGTTGTTAATTATAAAGTAGAAGTAATGATTAAATTTATTGATGAATTAAGTTAAGATAATTGGTATCTAACATTAGTTAACTTTTTAGTGACCTACACTATTATATTTTAAAGGAAAACTTTGCTTTGACAACCACAGTTGGCATACAACCAGATGCCAATGTGGTTTAATTGTGCTGACGTGATTTAATTGTACACGTGGATAAGGATAAAACATGACTTATCTTTTTGAAGAACCGGTATTTTGTTATGAAATGACATAATTAGATTTTAAGTATCTAAATTTAAGATTTGAAATGATAGGAGTCCAGTGCACCCGTTTGCACAAGGGAGATTTTGTGTGAGTGGTTGTGGTGGCGAGTGATGGTAGGAGACCATCGACGGTAGCAAGCGAGGTGATGAGAGAATCGATGGTGGTCGAGAATCGATGGCGGTGACAACAGTTTCGGTGACAGTAGCGGATACAACTACAGCGGCGGCAACAGCAGTGACGAGATTCAAGAGATCTGAGATTCAAACTCATCTCAACCCTTGATGGAATATGCTGGGCAGCGTTTTAGATAAAACCCTAAAAATGACTTAGTGCCATGCTAGAATTTTTTTACACATCATTTATCTTAGCTACATCAGCGCCACATAAGGTTGTAAAGTGGGTGTGTGCCACCTGTGGTTGTCAAAATATAACTGCTTTATTTTAAATTAGTCTCTGACTTAATTAGATACAAATTTAGAATCTAATTGTCACTAAAACTTTGATAGCTAATGTTAAATACTAATTATCTTGACTTTTGGTTACTAAAATAATATTTTGTAGTTATTTAGTAACCAAATTTTAATTTGCTGATTTTGGTCACAATTAGCAACAATTTTATTAAATAGCTAAAAATTGGTCTCTAAATAACTTTTTTTCTTATAATGTAATTCACATATTAAGGTGATAAAGGGTCTTTTTATACATAATTTGTGGAGTTTTTGAATTTGATTAAATTTAAAAGAGACTCGAATGTTTAAGTTAATGTATTAGTTGGAAGATTAAAAAACAATAGTTTTACATTTAGAAAATATCCCTCTATTTATAAAAATACTATTGAAGAGTTTTAGTGTTCATCAAAACTCATAATTACTAATATTCTAATCAAAGAATTGATATTAATCATTTTAATTTTAATTAAGCACTTAATCATAATTTTAATAACCTAATTATAAATCATGTATCCAGTCCATCAAGAAAGAAAAACCTGTAGTCAACATTTCCAAATAGAGATGACTATGCATAGACAAATTTTATATAATTAAATATTATATTTTATATTTCAAATAAATAAAGTTATCTTATTTATACATAATGAATTAAAAATATATTGTTTTTCTAATTTGCAAGCATGTGTTAATGAAAAAAAAATTATATATATATATATATATATAAATTTAAATGATATATATTCAAATGATATGTTGTTAAAAAAAATTAAAAAATGTGATGTTATATAAAATTGAAATGTGATATTATTAAAAGTTTAATTTTATTTAATTATAAATAAAAATATCTGAATGTAAAAGTTATTTATGTCTTTATTTTTTTTATTTGATTAATATAAGGTGTGTGCTTTTACATCACACCCACTATCTGTTTGCTATTTACTATTATTTGATATGTCACTATTATTCCTATTTCCTAATGAGTAGAACGACTTGCAATATATTCTAAATACTTTTTAAATATTATAAGATGTTTTTAAATAAAGCACATAAAAGGAAGGCCACTACCGCATACTAAAATTGATTGATATGAATTTGTTTTAATTTAATTGGCGTTGTCATTTCATAAATCTCGATGATGATATTAGATACTCATAAAAAAAAATCAACTTTTGATACCTTAAAATATTAACATTTAATTAATTTTTAAATATTTAATTTTAAATACTACGTATATTATATATTACACTTATAGTATATTTTACATTAGAATTCACTTTAGCTTCCAATTTGCCGTGCAAAAGATTAGGAACATCCAACCACTCAACAACAATTTTTTTTTTTTTTACTATGTGGAATAGTGTTATCCTATTAAAATTGTTTTCTTAATTATACTTTCTAAAACAACATATTTAGTTTAATTTTCAAATATAATATTGTTTTACTTTTTATTGTTCTTAAACTGATTATTTTTCAGAAATGAAATGTTTTTAGGATCTAGGGTTTAGCTCATTTAGCTGTTGTTTTAAAAATTTAGAAGGACTAAAATAATTAAAAATTAAATAAAACTATTTTTAAGTATAACAAATAAAAAATATTCATATGAAAAATCATATTTGTAATTAAATATAGACGATAATTAATTATTAAAAAAATGTCTTCCCAAACGTATTTTGAAAAATAGGAGCGAAATAGTAAATTTGGGCTAGAAAACCCTGGTTTGGTTGTGGTGGGTGTGACAGAGGAACAGGGGAGAAGAGTGAAGGGTGAAGCTAACAGAAGAGAAGAGAGAAGAGTTACAGTTACAGTTTCAGTTTGTGCTGTTGCGATGTCGGCGTCGGAGATTCTCCGGGAACTGGATTCACTGAAGGATGCAAAGGCAAAAATTGAGCATAAAATCTCTGCGCTTGAAGCTCAACTCAGAGAGATTAATCTCCGAAACGACGCCGCACCGCTCAATGGCTCTTCTCCTTTGTACCCCACCAACGGTTTGACGCAGGACATGATCCACAGATACAGTCGTCACCTTATGCTTCCTTCCTTTGGTGTTCAAGGTCTTCTCTTCAATATCATATATGCTTTATTATCGTTCTACATAAGCCTAACAAAATTCAAATTAAGAAATAAGGAAGATTCGTCTTCATTGCGTGTGTATGCTCTAGTTTTAAATATAGTTTAGTTCAATTTGCAATTGCTTTATGGTAACCATAACAATTGGTATTATTGTTGTGTTGCTTTTGCCATGTGTTGTTTTCAGTGGGAAAATAGACATCAGAAATAGAACCCTAATCTGCTAATCTATTTTATTTTTTGTCGTGAATTTAAAATTTTCCCTCCTTTTTGTGTTTGTGGAGAGCAGGGCAGGCAAATCTGTTGAAGTCATCGATTTTAGTTGTGGGAGCTGGTGGATTGGGTGCTCCTGCATTGTTATACTTTGCAGCTTCTGGTGTTGGTAAATATCACACTTCTAAGTATTATTCTTGTGTTAGTCTAGACAATTTGAAGCTTACTTTTTAAAATCTGTACCCAGGGCGCTTGGGTATGGTTGATCATGACGTGGTTGAGCTGAATAATATGCATAGGCAGGTACAGTATTGTCTGTTTTACACTCCCACCCTCTCTTTATGCATAGCAGGTGCAACATGTACCTTGTGTATTGTTCATGTGTTTGTGTCCGGCATCAGCCTTTGGGAGTACAATGTTAAAGTGACTTGCCTCTGTGTTTTTATTCATTTACTGTTTTTCTTTTAACTTCACTATGGTTATTAGTTTTGACAAGTTCTTGCTTTGTTTCAGGTTATCCACACAGAAGCATATGTTGGTAAGCCTAAAGTGAAATCTGCCGCTGCTGCCTGTCGCTCGTATGCTACTCTCTCACCTAGTATTCATCACATCAATTATTGTGGACAGACTGAAAAAAAAAAAACAATTAAAAAATTTCTTTTTTTCAAATGCTTGTATCATCATTTTCCTTCGAACTAAGATATTTTGAATGTTAGGATCAACTCCACTATTGAAGTTGTGGAACATGAAGAAGCTTTGCGGACTTCTAATGCTTTGGAAATTCTTAGCAAGTATAATTCTTTTTTTTGTTTTTGCTTGAGGCCTCTTTCTTCTATGCTTTCATTTAACTTTGAATATTATGACTAACCATGATTTCTTTGTTTTAACTATGCGAATTTGGTAGATATGATATAATAGTAGATGCAACAGATAATGCTCCTACCAGGTACCTTATCAGTGATTGCTGCGTGGTTCTAGGAAAGGTAAATCTTAATGTTTTGATGTATGAGCTAATTGTGATCATTTAATTGATGCCACATGGGTCTTTTCACTTGTTACTTTTTGGCCTCCCTGAATGCAACTCCGAAGTCAGCATTATTTTTAATGTTTGGTTCATTATTTTGTATGATATTCACATTAATTCAACTAAAAGGAAGTTATGCTTGCTCCTACCCTAATGCCTACAAATAATTTCGAAGTGTATCTGTCATGAAATATTTGTAATCACTGGGCATCAGTTTTTTCTAAATTTGAAAAGTTGCAATTAAATGGATTTATTATACCCATGTACATAATGTGATTTAAGGGACAACTTGTAATTGTTTTCATGTGATGCAGCCTCTTGTCTCAGGTGCTGCATTGGGAATGGAAGGGCAGGTGCATGTCTAAATTCTTTTTTTCTAGCATTTAAGTTGAATAATGTTTGATGGAGGACAAGTCATCATGTATGCTTGATTATGTCGCGTAATTTTAGTTTTCACAATGGAAACTTATGCTTCAGCTTACTGTCTACAATTACAATGGTGGTCCGTGCTATAGATGCCTCTTTCCATTGCCACCACCTAGAACGGCATGCCAGAGTTGTGCAGAGGGTGGAGTTCTTGGAGTAGGTAAATTTACTGATGCTTTTGTGAATTGAATCAGTTTTACTTTTCATTGCTAGTCTAAGAGACGTTTACATAAGAAACAATGCCAACCAAAAGACAATTCTTCTAGTCTCCTGTGTTCATTGCAAAGTTGAGTCATGGATTTGTAGTAATGTATACTTAAATTATTGGTAACAACTAAGTATTTAGTCTGATTGTGTGATTCCTTTTTGTCAAATCTGTCTCTATAAATCTGGAGGTATCATTATGTTTTAAGCCATCAAGTTTAACTGAAGAAGGGAAGTTTTTTTGTAGATTCACTGGTTCACAGCCAGCTTAAAAGTTTGTCTAATCTCATGAATGTTGCTATACTATATAAAGAAGAAAATTTAAAATGGGGAATCAAAGGGTCAAGAGGTTTAATAGGAATGACAAGCTAGTAGGGTGATGCGAGGCATATTGCAATCTATTCTGTATAGCAGGAAGGTGCTCTTTAGTAAGACTTATTGGCTAAAACTCAACTTGTTTTGAATGTTTAAGTTGCTTTATTTATATTTCATTTTGCTGAACTATGATTAATACATGCTGGACCATTTTTCATCTATGTCAATGATTGAGGATATTTATTATTCAACTTGTTTTACTTCTTTTTAGTACCTTTTTATTTTTTGTCTAGCTATTACTATTTTCTTCTGTTTTTTGACGTTTGCTCTGATCATTCTCAGTTCCTGGTATAATTGGGTGTCTCCAAGCTCTTGAGGCTATTAAGATTGCAGCTGCTGTTGGTGAACCACTCTCAGGAAGGATGCTTCTCTTGGATGCACTGTCTGGAAGGATTCGTATTGTATGTTAGGAACTCCTATGTCTATTAATATTTGAGAAATGCTGGTGACATTCTCTCCAACACACTATTATTTATTAAAATTTATTGGAAATTGCAATTTTTGGTGGGCGCCACTTATTTACTCACTTGATTTAAAAGGGAACCCAAATTATGATTCTAATAAATTCAAAAAATGGAGAAAATATTAGAGTGTCGCTAGCACTCCTACGATTTTACAAGTGGGGTTTGGGGCATCAAACAGTTGTTTGAATGTTTAGTATTTCTTACAAATTAGGATTTATCTTTGATAAATTACTTGCGTGCAAAGTTAGGGTTTTGTATCTTAGAGGTATTGGAGTATTAGGATAAAGGTTTTCCTACTTCAGAGGAATTAATTGACATTACTATTACTGTTGAGTGATTCTCGTATTCATACTAATTTTATAAATTGCTTATAAAATTTTCTATCCCCTATTAAATTGAGACTTGTAATATTTACAGTTTCAAACCATGTTGTAACTATGCTATCTCAAAGTAAAGTTATAATGAATGAAATCTCATTATTTGTCCGAATGTTTTTTTCTCTTGTAGTACACTGAATATACAGAGTCAAAACAATTTATACTATGGTTTTTTGGGCGCGATACCATGGCAAGATCTTTATTTGTTACTGATCATGTTTAATTGCACAGGTCAAAATTAGAGGAAGGTCTGTGCATTGTGAAGCTTGTGGAGAAAATGCAACATTTACCCAGCAGAAATTCCGAGAATTTGATTATGAGAAGTTCACTGAGACTCCCCTCCTTGTGGTATTTCTTTATTCTTGCCTTTCACCTCCCTTGAATTTAGATGAAATTGCTTCAGGTTTATTTGGGTGTACTTTTCATTGGCCATTTGTATTGGGTGAGACTGCTTTTGATAAAATTGTCTTCCAGTATATTCTTTTGATATTTTCAATGTCATTAATGCATATGCAGCCTCCTTTGAAGTTAAATCTACTTCCGAGTGAATCAAGAATCAGCAGCAAGGAGTACAGTGAAATAATTCTTAAGAAGGAACCACATGTGCTGGTTGATGTTAGACCAGCTCACCATTTCAAGATTGTATCTCTACCGAAGTCCCTGAACATTCCACTCTCAACATTAGAGGCTAGGCTACCTGAAATATCATCAGCTTTAAATAAAGAGGAGGAGGACAGTGGTCTAGTTTCTGGATCAGGTGCACAATTGTATGTAGTGTGCAGAAGGGGAAATGATTCTCAAAGGGCTGTTCAGTGTCTTCACAAAATGGGTTTCACATCTGCCAAGGACATTGTTGGGGGTCTAGAGTCTTGGGCCTATAATGTGGATCCCAAGTTCCCTACATATTAGCTGACACGTTTAGCTGTGTAAGAAAATACTTTCAAGTTATAGTCCTGCTTGAAGTTTTTGTTAGTGACGCTGCTTTCACTTTCTATTTATGTTATTCACAGTGCCTTTTTGTAGTCTAGGATTGTACTCTTGGCCATGAATTATTATAGAAAATTGTAGCCTATTCATATTTTACCTGTTTCTTTGCGTTGGGTACAATTTAAAAATATACCAGGCCATGCACGTTGTAGCTACTCTTGCCAGCAATCTTTTTGTGATAAAATAATGTTTGCTGTGGCAATATCATATTACATATATGAAAATATCTAATTTTATGTTATCTTAAATACCGTACAAATGCAAGCAATTTCGTTTTTAGGTCAGCATCCTTTAGGTCAATATCTTTATTGACTGAATCCAACTCAATGCGAGCTTCAAATTAGGTCGTTAGCTTTTTATTTTTGGGGCTGCTCAGGGAATTTCATGACCAGAAGTCACAGATCAGTTGATTGTGATACTGAAGTCTATTTAATATTTGATTAGTTTATATAAACGAAAAACGAGAAAATTAGTTATTTTTTGACCAACGATAAATTTAGTTTTTGTCAATCGAGTTTCGAGTTCTCAATAGAGTGCCATTGTTCATATAGAGAGGAAGGAAATGAAGAGAGGATATATCAATTTTCAATCATGTTTGAGAAGAGAAATGGTTTTTTGTGCGGATCTCATGTCTAAAATTTCCTTCCTAAGTTGTTATGAATTGGAAGGATGTTTATTTCGTTTTCTCTCTATTTTTGAAAATCAAAATAAATTTTCAACATAAATAAATAAACATTCTGTTCAAAATACTAGAGTAAAAGTTTAAATTTTAAAGTTAATTTATTAAAATTAGTATATAACCTCTATTTTCAACTAGACGAACAAAGGTGGAGAACCTACATTTTAAAGTTATTATTTTATGTTACTTGAAACCCGTATTTTTATTAAAAAATGAGCTGAAGTTGGGGAGAGATGCACATGCCAACTGTTATTCTAATAATAATAGGATTGAAGTTGATAACATTAGTTGGATGGAAGTTTTTACCTTGCGATATTTCACTTGATAATTCATGAAATCGTTATGACGATAATGTAACAACGCGTCAATGATTAATTAATAATTTAAAAGAAAAAGTTGTATATCCACTTTTTAATGTAACCTCGCATTTTATACACCAATTCATCGTATAATTTAGTTAGAGAATCATCGTCAAAGAACATATTAGAAAATTATCAGCAAATTGAACTCAAAATGTGATGAAATCCACATTGTTCCGTGGGACACATGCAACATGGCCACTTTCTTATTTGAGGTGAAACAAATTACTAAGGTCAGTTTATGGATGTTATGTTACAAACTTCCTTTTAATAATTTAGGTTGGTTTATATTCTATGTTGACTGTAACTACCATATGAAAGAAATTTTCACTCAGATTTTTTTTTATCTGTCACTTTATTTGTGAAGCCTACAGAAGAAAAGAAAAAAACTGTGTTTGGAAACACAGTAGTTTAGATACATTAGAAACCACGTTCATTTATATCCCAGCATGGATATAAATGCGAGAAATGATGTCACCATGATAGAAAACACGCAAAAATCCAAGAAAAGGAAATGGAGAAAACCTTAGATAACCCCTTTCACTTTGAAAAGTGAACGCATCATTACCAACCAAGAAGCAATACCTTCAAGAGTGCCATCCGAATATATAGACCATTCTTTGCCTGCCTAAAGTATGCAGCTCTTGGATCACTGTCAACATCCACTGTGATCTGCATTAAGGGAACAATTTATAGTTTATTTAATCTTAAAGCTTGTGTTCATTACAAGAGTATACATGATACAATGATATGTCAATTCCTAGGTGTTTTACCTCATCAAGTCTTGGAAGAGGGTGCATAACCACAGCATGTTTTTGCATCACCCTAAGGACATCCTTGTTCACAATATACTTGCCTCTAGCCTCCTCATAAAGGTCAATTTTCTCTCCAAATCTTTCCTTCTGAATGCGAGTTTGATAAACCACGTCACACTTAGAAGCCACTTCCATCAAATCAGCACTTTCTTCCCATTCCACTCCCTTTGATGTCAGATAGTCTTTTATATCATCCTATGATAAAAAACAAAAGCATTTTAGAACTAGTAAGTATGCAAGTACCTGCATATGGAATCATGGCATGGCTAGAATTTGCAGCAATTACCTTCATTTTAACCACGTTAGGAGAGACAAAATAAATTTTGACATCCTGATACTTGGCTAGTAGGTATGCAAGTGAGCGAACAGTCCTCCCATTAGCAAGGTCTCCCACAAGTCCAACTCTGATTCCATCCAGTTTTCCTATCTCTCTTTCAATGGTGTAAACATCTAGCAGTGCCTGTGCAGTTTAATAAAGAAAAGAGTTTTGAAGCTCAAAAATCAACCATTTACCACTCAAATTATTAAGCTATAGAAGAATGCGGACAATAAATAAAAAGTCACAAAAAGTCCCCTTGACTAAATTTTCTTGCTCTACATGAAAAACACTAAAGAAGAAACATAGAATGGAATCATCTTGTAAAGTGTAAATAAAGCACATAACAAGATATTGAAGGAAGTTTTAGGTGGAAAAATCTATATGTTTTCTTACAAACATGAAAATGGCTAGGAAACTAGTGGACACTCAATATATACCTGGAAGTTACAATCTCAATGCTAAATAACAAGCATTTCAGCCAAAAAATGGAAACATATATTTTAAGATTTATACTTCAATCAGTTTTCACCTTCAAATCAGGCTTTTGTACATCCAGCACTTTTTTTTGTCTACTGAAAATAAATTTCTTGTCCCCAGGTGAAAAGAATGTGCAATTTCTTGAACAAAGTCTTAAGGTATGACTCCGTTAATTGATTTTGCACTAATAACATTGGTAATTATAGCCACTTCTACCCAATCAACTTCTCAGAAATCATAAGGAAAAGGTTGAACCTTTCTATTTCAAATACCATGTGACAACATCAGCAGAGTTAGGGGGTTTGTTTTAAAGTGTCTGTCACAACATAATACACTTTACAGAAAAAATGTAACCAACTTTCCTTAAGAAGAATATCACGTGCATTGTAAAGCAAAAACACCAAACGAGAAAGAAACTGTGCAATTTTTGAAGTAAAAAAGTACTCTATCCATGTAGGCCGTAGCTCAAGATTACTTTATAAAGTAAATCAAACCATGATAATATCTACTTGACATTCTCTGTGCAATGGTTTCTAAACTCTACTAATAGTGGCAAATTCTTAATACCTGAGTGGGATGCTGTCCAGGGCCATCCCCTGCATTGATTACAGGAATGCTAGCAGTTGCTGCTGCTCTTTTTGCAGCACCACTTTCAAAGTGCCTCATCACAATTATATCAGAGTAACCTTCAACCGTTCTTATAGTATCTGCAAGAAGTAAAGTTGTATAAAACTCCAATTTTAGACAGAACAACAATGAAATGCACCAACCGAAAAAACATTGCATTGTTAATTGAAAGGACATACCTTCCAGCGTCTCTCCTTTAGCAGCAGATGAAAACTCCCTTGCATTCTCAGTTGTGAGAACGTCCCCACCTAATCTTTTCATGGCGGATTCAAATGAAAGCCTAGTTCTAGTGGATGGCTCATAGAACAAGGTAGCCATGAGGTAGCCCTTAAGCATTTGGCTCCTAGATGAACTGCTTTCAATGCTCTCCATGCTCCTTGCAACTTCAAAAATGGCACTGAGAGTCTCTCTGTCAAATTGCTGGGCCTCAATGACATCATCAAGTTGAAATTTTTGCCCCACAGAGAAGGAGGGTGCATTTTCAACTTGAAGAGCCCCTGCCCTCCACATAATCTCATCACCTTTACGTGAAAGATTACATTTTTCCGAGACTCCTAAATGCCCAAATGATGCTTTTGGCTTATGATTCCATGGCTGATTGAGCAAACAACATACAGAGGATTTTGCAGCCAGCTTGGGAAGAGCCACACCCACATGCATTTGGCAGGAGAACAACGAAGACGCAGCACTCATCGTTTTCTATTGGAGCAACTACACAAGACAAAATCTTTAGATATTATCACAAAAGCACACAAATAACCATTAATTGCATACTCAAATCTCAAATCCTTTAACTCTGAACATGGGAAGCAAAAGGGCACAAAAAGTAACAAGAAGGGGACATAGATTAAACTGGTTTAAGTGGAACCACTGTTTTAATGCGAACAAACAATAGGAGAATAAAGGTATATGCTTAAAAACCACGCTTGAAAAAAGACGGCAGAGGAATCCGGGCGAAAAAAACAACTACTGAAGATCACAAGAGAGCAGAAAAAACAGTGGAAGCATGATCAATCCAATACTCTCTTGAATAAAGAATGAAAATGTATGATGATGAAATAGAATACCGTGAAGATTTTGAAGGCAGACAACGGCTACAAAACTGTGTTTCGACTCTGCAAGAAGGAACAATGGGTGTTGGCTTTGCAGGCTACAAAAGGAGACCACCTGCTTTCAAAATCAAAAGTAAGAGAGTTTCTTCCTACACCTCCATGATCTCCTCCTGTACCTCTATAAGTTTTACAATTCTAAAATTGGCCTTCTTAAAATTACGCAAATGCCCTTATTCTTTTTGTGCTTTACGAATTTTAAAATCTGGGACAAATTTTTAAGTTTTTCGTATTATAGAGTTCGGAAATTAATATAAATTCTATTTCACTTCCGAATTATACAATCAGCCAAGGAATTATCTTCTAAATTGTAGAATGCAAAAGTGAAATATAATTTGTTTTATCTTCCGGATTCCGAAAGCTTGAAAATTTGTTCCAATTAGCTTCTGGATTAAAATATATAGCTCTAATCCAATCCGGATGGTTTTGATATTAACTCCAACACGGGCCGTCTCTTTCTCGTTCTCGCTCGGGAGGCAGGCGGACAATTCTCTATGTCTAAGGGAATTCCTTCGTACTACCACTCAGAAAAAACAATTGTATCCCCAATTAGTTAAAGACTCTTTCAAGTAAAATAAATGAACTCATAATAAATTATTTATTGTAAAATTCAAGATACAGATATTATTTAAATTGTGTTAATTATATTTGAAATCAATTCGGAACAAACGTAACGTAAAACCGTTCCACTATCAGAATCAATCTGTAATTAAATTGTGTTAATTATATTTTAAAATCAATTTGAAACAAACGTAACGGTAAAACAATTTCATTTATTTAAATTGTGTTAATTATATTTGAAATGAATTTGAAACAAATTAAAAAAAGTTTATCTTTGCTTCGATTTGGAATGGTAGGTGTAGCCAAATGCAATTACTCGATGAAAGGTGTAGGTGTAGGTGCCGCTACAATGTGAGAGTATGTTGGGAGATCAAAACGGTGAAGAAAGAACAAAGGTTTAGGATTTCGAAAAGAGGAGAAGGGTAGAGTTGGATTATAATTTTTTTTAAGGCTAGATTCGTATTTTTGATTGGGGTATGGAGGTGTGCGACGAGAGATCATGGAGATGCAGGAAGACGCTCTCCAAAAGTAAACCTTTGTTTTCAATAATGGGCCAACATTTATGATGTCCAATCTGTATTTTGGGCCTCTTGATGGTTCTTTTAACCTTTTTTTTTCTTACAATTTTCCTGATTCATTCTTTTCTTCTAAGTAGTGTTTTGTCGACTACAGACCATAGGTAACTTATAAAGTAGATAATTTTGATCGATAGGATAACAAATTATAAACAACGGATATTTATTTTAACATTAATTTAATTTACCTTTTATTTTTTTAAAAAAAATATTTTAGCCAATTTGTTTCTTTCAAAACTACTATTATTTTTCATTTTTGAAGATTATTTTAAACTATTTTTTAACTTATTCAATATGTAAAAGTTGTTCCTTTAAATTTATTCATATGAAAATTATGGATTTAAACCATGCTTGAACCAGAAATCGTGTGAAAAATAAGTCTAACAATCAATAAAAATATATATTACATAAGATTTTCAAAATAAATTTAAATCAATAACACCAAATAAAGTGTCGCTTAGCCTCTTTATTATTAAAATCAACAAACTTACCTTAGTGACATGTCATTAAATGACATTTTAGAAGATATAAATGATAAAATTAATTATTTTGAAATACAAAAGACGAAAACAAACCTTTGAATAAGACAAAGAACAAAAAATATAAGTTAACCTAATAAATATTAAAAATCTTATTATAAAATATTTTTAATGTATTAATAACATCAAAACTCTCTAATATAATTTGGTCATGGAATTGTTAACCACAAGACTAGAAACTGCACAATTGATGAACTACTTTTGCAGTGACACAAAAAAAAAAACCAATTTTTATTGTTTTTGCCATTTTAAAAGCATTAAAAACAAGATGCATTATTAAGATATCAATTTCAAACAGTGAAGACTATAATATAGTGACTCACATCGATGTTATTAAGATCCTTGCATGCAACTCAAAATCTATACCTATCTTGAATACGAAAACAATAATCTAAACCAGTTTCTGAAGAAAATCAGCGTGACACAACAGAAGTGATGTCTCATGCATTATTATTGCACTTGTCATCCCCAGTTTTATTATTGGTAGCATTGGTGTTTGGACGAGAACTCCCCATGACAGATGTTATAGCAGCCACAAGAGCTGCAGTGAAATTGGGGTCTGCAGTGATAGCAGCAGTGGCTGCATTCAAAGAGTTAGCAAAAGATGGAGCTGTGTCCATGCCCTGAGACTCATGTAAGCCAGCAAGCTTGGTTTCATCACAAAGCGACTGTCCAAATATTTTTGGAACTGACATAATCTTATGAGCCAAAAGGGGTGAGAGGAGGCTGAGTTGGTTCTGTGGTTCCCTTTGAAGCTGTGAGGAATTGGTGGCATTTTGAGTGAGATCAAGTGTGATGGTGGGAAATGGGGCTGAGGCAGAAAGAGTTGCCATGTTTTGAGAGCATGGAAGTGAAGCACTTTCTAATATGGTTGGATTGATTAGGCCATCTGAGCTTGGCATTGATCCAGAAAGAAGCATTGATGCAGCTGCAGAAGTGGTGGAAGCCATTGCCTGAGCTGTGGGAGGGAGTGGATGGTTATGCTGCCCTTCATATGTAGTGATCAGAACACTTCGATCTTCTGCACACCTTTGTACCTATCAATAACATAAAATGTGTTTTTGGTACACGTTGTTTCTCTCTAATGTGCACATGTTATAGATAAAAATGTGTTCCTTTCTAATTGGTATGTGTTAACCTATATATGCTACAAAGGTGTGGATCTTTGTGCCCACAAAAGGAGAAGTGGAAAAAGAGAGATTCTTGTTTGATTCTAATATACTTGATTTGGGAGTGTTATAAGTAATAAGCATATAGATTGATTACTATGACGTTTACCAGATAAATAACTTGTAGGCTTAGTTATAGTTTTGGTTTTTATTTTAAGATTCATTTTAGTATTGTTTTAAAAATTATTTCATAGTCTTTCGTTTTCTGAATTTAGATTAATTTAATCCTTTAGAAATAATGATATTTTAAACTTTAAGACATATTTTGAATTTTTTGGGACTGATTTATAATGTGAAATTCATATTATTAAATTCACTTTGATGAAAATTGTAGAAATGACGAAAATTGAGTCTAACAAATAATTGTAAAAATGAAAATTTTAATATTAAATTCTTGTTCTACTGCTCGGGAGACTATTTTTTCATGCTATTTTCACAATGTTTTTATTCAAACTTCATTTGGGCTTTCATGAAAATTTTGATCTAACTAAAAAGAAATTTACAGGACAAATTTTACGTTAAGAATCAAGAACTCAAAACCACGTTCTAAAATTAAAAAAAAAAAAATATCAAAGTTTTAAAATGATTAAAATTTAAAAGATAAAAAACTAAAATATTTTTTAAAAATAAAATATTAAAATGAATATAAGAATAAAATAAAAGATAAAAATATAATCCATCCTAAATGGTATGTGTTTGATTATCATTTAAAAAATATCACAATTTATTGAGGTTAAAGTTGTGATTTCTGTTTCCCCAACCAAAGGAGAAATTTCCCTCTTGCTTTTATCTGAACTCTTGAAAGAAGACTTTCAGTGCATGCATGCATACATACTTGTTTACGCACTGGACAACCAGTGCTCATTGTGCAACGATAATAGGCCCTTGGACAAGGATTCCCTTTCGCCATCTTCTGCCCATACTTTCTCCATTGGCATCCATCTGCAATCTGTTACAACAAACTATTCAAGATCATATCTACACTTACATTTTGCTTATTATTTAATCATTTTACCATTGTGGAGTCTGATCTTGCTCGAACTGACACACGAGCTTTCTTGATCATTGACAAGGTTTCTGAACTTTGATCCAATTTTGGAACTCTGTTAGAAAGTTCATGCTCACCTTCCATTCTAGCGTTTGTGCTTTCCCTTCCACACTCCAACTTTTCTTCAACGTCTTTGTCACTACCCTTACACTGATGCATCAAATCAACCACGCTTTTGCTGTCTCTCAGTTTTTCCTCATCCTTTTCAGGGACAGCCATGTCTAGAAATGACCTTGGAACCATCTCTTCTTTCTCTCCATTCACTCCATTGTTCTACACAAAACCAAGTCAAAATAATACATCTTTTCGTTTAATATATATATGTATGATATTCATTCAGTTAGTTACCATTTTTCTGAAACATGTACATCTATTAAGCTCGTATATTCTTTGATATTCAAGGAGTTGTAGAAATAAATAAATAAATTACCCCTTGGTTTGGCTGCTTCTGCGTTATCTTGATAAGTTGCATGCGTAGGGCGTTGCAGTCATTGTTCATTTGATCGACCAACTCTCTTAATCTTTGATTTTCAGAATTCACTTCGTGCAATTCAGCTAACAAATCTATAAACTATACCCATAGGAATAAAGACATTAATTGTATAAATAACATAATAACCATAAAAAATAAATTGACAAGTAAAGGTATTATTATGTCTGCTAGATTATGTATAATGTGAGGGGAGGTTAAGAGTTACTAAGTCATCTATTTTTGTGCAGAGTAGGTGCACTCTGGTAGAGTGACATTTTCAGTAATATGTATTAGAGTTGTTTAACAAACAGAACTTATTTTATAAGTTGAATCATATGAATAATTATTGTTTGGCCTATTTAAAATAAAAGAATCAATATCTTTTTTTTGGGTGATATGATGGATGCATTTAAGATATTCACAATTATACCAATTAAGACTTGGAACTAGATTACTAATAAATATTTAAAATCAAACTTCTGATATTCAAATTGATGTTTGAATCAAATTTTGTGGTCAAAATTGATTATATAATTACAGGTTACTTTAATGGATCATTATAATGGATCATTATGTATTGATAATATGTTGCAAACCAATAATATTCTGTATTGTCATTTATGTAGGGACTTAATTTAAAGATATGTGTGGCTAAGTCACGAGTTTAGAACACAGCTAAAGTGTAACATTATGTTTGAAACTTACCCTCATTATGTGTTAATGTTGCTAAGATATGTTTATTATAGGTACAATAAAATTATTGTAAATGATGGTTAGTGTTATATAAATTAAGATTCATATTATATATTCAAATTCTGATAATCGTAAGATATGATTGGTGTCTCATGATAGATTTTTATGTATAAGGTTTCACAATCAAAGGTTTCACTTTTATTAAATTCATTCTTTAATGGTAAAAAGAAGAAAAAATATAAACCCAACCAGACACATACCCTGCTCTTTTCATCCAAAGTTTCCAATGCATCATTTTCTTCCATTGGTCTGTTGCCATCGGTATCATTCTTTGTAAGGAGATCCAACCTGGTCTATAAAATAGCAACATAACAAAAGTATAAGATTTTCCCATACACAACATTAGGGTTAATTGCATTAAATCCAAGAAAAATGAGTTTGCATGAATATAAAAAGGACATACATCTACGTGAAACTCCAGTGCATGATGGTGATCAATGTCATCATCATCTTCAACCTCTTTAGTCTTCTCAGGGAAGAAATCAAGGGCATCCATGACAAGTGGTGTCCCTCTAAAGGACATGACTGGATGTGAAGAAGGCTTAGCAATGGCATGATTGCAAGAGGGTTCCATGTGGATTAAATATATAATGAACGTTGAAGAAGTCTTAATAAGTGTGTGCTTGGTTACAAAGAAAGTTGTTGGAAGTATCAAAGAAGAGTCGTGTAGTTGTGCCCACAAGTTTTCTCAAAGGGAGAGGAAATTGGGAGAGGAGAGTAAGAGAGATGCAAGGGAGTCGGCAACAAAAAATGGGGTTTTGTTTTGACTGAGACCAAATTTTATTTGTGAGAATATCGAAAAAAGATTTGGGAAATGAGGTAAGTGATGCACACGTGTCATCTTTCTGAAGGGCCATTAGGAGAAACGACACGAACCAGAACATAGGGACTCTGACTTGGACTATTTGCTATTTACTAATGTCACACTATGCATCTTACTATTTCAAGATTTACCTTTTTTTTTTTTTTTTTTTTTTTTTTTTTTTTTTTTTTTTTTTTTTTTTTTTTTTTTTTTTTTTTTTTTTTCTACTTTTTTTTTTTTTTTTTTTTATTTATTTTGTTTTCTG
>Ga0099824_1000422_pt1 | contig 48959 bp, 23 predicted proteins | sample SiratrowhiteBW_FD_76837 | JGI IMG/M metagenome (GOLD analysis project Ga0099824, IMG submission 76837) | Root nodule microbial communities of legume samples collected from California, USA - Siratro white BW | ecosystem: Host-associated > Plants > Roots > Nodule | place: USA: California... | reverse complement strand
TATATATATATATATATATATATATAATGTGTTTTCCAAGTAGCATTTTCTGCATCTCACCATCATTGATTATGTCCATTAATTTGCATAGATCATCAAAAGAATCAAGCATGAGAGAAGAAGGTCTTAATGTAGCCAAAGACGACTTGCCGAATTTATAAGAAAGCAAAATGAATATTTGAATATAACAACATGGTATTCTCAATAAAGACTTTTACCAAATTAAGAACAAAAAAGTAAAAATTAAAAATTGTATAAAATAACTTGTACAAATTAGTTTATACATAAACTAATTTATAAAAAAAAATCATTTTTTATGAAGAAATTTATCCAATACAACTAGTTAGTCAAAGATCAAAGTGACTTCAGCCAAACCATCAATATGTTTAGACTTACTTTGATCAAAATCTTAAATATCAATTTGTCACAATCCCAAAGGTTGAAAGAAAATTATGACTAAAACCATATTTTAGAACCTTGACTCACAATGCCACAAGAGGCTTGCCGGCAAGTCATCCTTGGCTGCATTACATGACCTCACTCCCACATGCAAGACATTAGATGAATTATTTGAAGCTAGTGATCATTCAAATAGGCTAAGAAATGCATGATTCCTACACAAAACAAGGTAGAGAGTCAAGTAAATCAGTATAGCCAATCAAATAGAGCCCATCACTGCCATAACTGCAAGAACATTTTTTTCCCAAATGAGGAAGACAACACTCCCTACTAGAGTGAGGGAAAAAGACCCTTTTCATTAACAAAAGAAACAAACAAGCATGGACTCTTAAAGGGGTTAGTGATCAACTGGTAGAGGAGAAGAAGCCAAATGGGGTTTGAAGGAGAGAAAGGGTCTAATGAGAATATAAAGAAAAGGCTTATGCTACATGACATGGCATGCCAGCCCAAATTAATGATTCTAGCATCCCTGCAGAAGGGGAAGCTCTAAAACTGCTCTATTGTTGTCCTTTATTGAAGGGGAAATGAGAAAAAAATGTGTATTCTGAAGGATTCTTATTGCTGGATGTGACTTTGCATGGTGAAGAAACCAAGGAATATGAGAACTTTATTAGGTGCATGCCCACCCCACCACCCTAGTTTTGTGTAGCTTCTCATAATCCCTGTGAATCATCTAAGAGAACAACAAAGACCCTTTTTTTTAACTTGGAGTATCTTTTGATTCGAAGTAAAGTTCAATTTCTTCAAATGCAAAATTCATTCAAGATCATCTTTTTGAATAGATATTCTTTCATACACATACCTATTGATCCAAAATCTAATCATATATTTAAAAGATGGTTATCTGTCAATTATATAATACCAGACATAAAGATCGAATCTCTAATCTTATATTTAAGAGATAACAGTATTGATAGAGGTCAAATCTATTTTGTTCAATGAACAGCATCTACTTGAACAAATACTATTCACTAAGTTGAAAACTGATCAATGAGCATTGTGTTAGGTGGATTTATTTATTACATTTGGACACAACTTTGTACGGATTTAGTGTTATAACAAATGTGTATAATTTATCTTTACAAAAACAGAGATTCTCTAACCTCCATTTTCAAAACTTATGTTGTGTTGGTGAGTGATTGGATTCCCAGTTGTCAAGGGAAAGTACTGAAGAATGACAACTTAACGTGAATTATAATAGTTGAGTATAGAAGTTTTTAGTTTTAATCCAGCGTTCAACAATACATTGATCATATCTCAGGATTGTTAAAAATTGCTTCATTTGAGCTTTTCAATTTCTAAATAACAAAGTAGGTGAATTACGTTCACCTTAACCATGTTATTTGATTATCTCTTTCTGTCTGGCAGAAGCAGAAAAAAGAATGTTGACTTTCTTGAACAGAATAATGGTATAAGACTAACGAGAACCAACCAATATATTTTACATATTCAATTTTAAAAAAGCTTAATTCATTCCTATTTCTCTTTATTAGAAAACTTCTGTGCATGGTACAAGTCAAACATTCATCACAAATGACAGAAACAACCTCAATATTTACCTGCTATTCATTCTTTATTATTTTTGGTAGGACCATTCCGGGATTGAACGATGACTTAAAGTACTAGTTATGATGCGTTAATTGAAATTAAATGCCTAAAACTAAAAGAATAAATCAACACTAGACATCAGTTCAAATAATCCAAATCCACATTTTGTGTCCACAATCTGTAATCGATATCCTCGTCAAACCTCACAACTAGAAAAAAACATAGTTAGAAAATTATCAAAAAAATGTTAAAAAAAATCACCAAAATTGATCAACCAAATCATCAACAAAGCTAAAATTTTTAAGAGAAACACAACAATAACATGATTATCCAAAACGTTGAATGAGTTCTATTTTACGTCAAGATAATTCTAAAAATGAATTAGAAGATAAATTTCATAAATACTATACTCCACTCAAAAGTGTGGAACCAAAGAATGGAACATATTTTGTTCTTTATTCACCATACACAAGGAAGCAAGTATACTTGACCAACACTTCAGGGAATAAAATCAGGTTAATTCCAAATGGAGGGAGCCTCACAAGCCCTTTTTACATGAACAGTCACAAGTCTCGTGCCATGTTCAAAGTCAAAGAACTAAGACAATATTAAGAACAAATCATCAAAAGCAAATATGGCCATAACGGTTTTGCATCAATCAGATGGGAGTCAACAAAAAATTATTCCTGATTTGGCCTACCAAATGAGTTGCATAGAACAAATCAAAGTGCATTTCAGTTAAAATTACAAACCAGTGAACAATGTAAGTTCTTACAGAAAATATACCACATTAGCCACCCAAATCCAATTCATCCACTCTCCAGGTATCATCAAAGTACTGAAGCACAATGTTATCTAATCCAACTACCTGGAAAAGTGAAATACAGCAAAGCTACAAAAGAAATTCAGATCACTGCATCCCTCTCACTAGGCCATTGTTTTCAGAATTTAACAAGTAACTAAGAACAGAATTGTAAGAGTAACCCTAGGCACACCTTTGCACTGGCCATTGGATCACTGATAGCATATCAGAAGACTCTGACTGTGCAGGTGACCTCATGGTCTTACAGAAAATATATCTTTTTTTCATGCCAACTTTTGTGATTAGCGATAGTCCAATATAATTTAGAAGTAAAATAAATAAAAAGAAATGTAGTTCAGTGCAGTTGAATGCTAATTAACCTAAAAAATGTACAGCATAGATAAATATACAAGCAAGTGCTATATTGGCAAATCGAAAAAAGAAAAGTACCACAAGTGATGGCATGTTTGAATACTGTTATTAAAAAGAGTCTTTTTATTTTCAATAACTAAAAACAAATCGGTTTGGGTACCATATCTATTATCTTACAGTTTTGAAGACCTTTTTTTCTCTCAAAAATGTCTTTTAGTGCAGAAAAATGAAAACACGTTTTAGTTGTTTTTGTTTCCTTTAAGTTGTCCTAAACAATTTTCTATTTCCACTTCAAACTACGACAGCCACAGCCACCATCACTACCAATGCTGTTGGAGTGCCTTCAAGCTTTCACAATGCATCGTCAAAACAGAAGTTATCAAACAGATCCTCTATTTCTGAATCACCAAATACCAAACAATATCTTGTAATGATCTTTCCGTAAACAACTTATGTTTCGACTATGAGCTTCAGTAGTTGAGTTAACATATTAAGATTTAAGTACAGCTTTCATACCATTAAACTGAAAAGTGTAGTCATGTAGGGCACTCAACAACATCTATGAACTTTCAGAATCATATTAGACAACATGCCTTTACCTGCTCATGCTGATATAGGCAAATAGTGGCACCTGCAATACACGACAGCAAAAACTCCACCAAATTTGATGTGATAGTGAAACTATGAGAAAGAAAATAAAAGCCAAAAACAATTAATAGTATACAACTGTTGGATGATGAAAGCTACATGGTGTGTCTCCGTTTTAAAGATAAAAATTAACCACAATAATAAGAAACAGAAAGGCAAGCCAGCTTTATAGGTTCTTGGGAGAACAAGTTATCAAGCTTGGGAATTAAGGTAAAATGGACATGGACAATTTCAATAGTCTCCACATAAGTTTGGTCCTCTAAGTAGTAGCGTCAGGGTGGGCCATAAGTTTGTCAAACCCTGGTTCATCAGGTCTTCTGGTTTAGGCAGTAGGCAGGCTGCGGGCTTCACAGAACTCAGCTGTTTGGGTGGTAAGGGAAAGGGAACAAAGGGAAAACAATATCATCAGAATTCTAAATGGGCACTGGTCAGGTTAAGATATCAATCTCTTATATACTACATTATAGGAAGTTGCCAGATAAAAGATATAATTGACAGTTCTAAATTATAGGAAGTTTCCAGATAAAAGGCGACCATTAATGAAAATTGCATTCTACCTGCAGAGACTCATTAAGTTCAGTAAGCATGGTTTCTCCTCCGAGAAACACCACTCTGACTCGACAACCTGGAAACAGCTACTAAATATTAGAATTGATGAAGCAGGAACAGTCATAACAATATTAATCAAAGATTAATATTTATCAACAGAAATTAAAGATTCAACTGTTAGGTTCATTTTCAAAACTGATAACCTATATTAATCTAAGATGAAAATTAGAGGGAAAAGTAAAAGACAAAAAAACTTAAGCAAGAAATTAGACATCAGGAAGACTGATTACCCAGCAGTACTAGACCGTCCCAAAGAATAACTTCCATAAGCCCCATAAGCACTGCTACTTCCAAGCTACAGATGTATGAAACAATATTACAAACATGGAACAAGAAAACACAGTTTAAAACTTGAAGAACTTAGGCTAGTTTAAATATGATCCTAACTCAAGTCCAACTGGAGAGAAGTACCTGTGAACCACCATAGCTTCCATAAATGTCACCACCTGTTAAATCACTTGAGCCACCATACCCACTTGAATATGAATGTCCACGTCCATGTCTTTTACCATCTCTACCATCAAAGTTTAGGCCATCTGATCCATCTGCTGAAACAGGCAAATATGGCATAACTGGAAGGAAAGCAGAGAGAGCACCCTCCCTATCAAAAATATTTGCTCTCAACCGTGTAAGTACATGCACCAGAGCCTCCTTGGCGACATCAAGATCTCCTGAAATCTAATCAGGACGGGTTTGCGGAGCCAATGTTAGGACTCTATCAAAGACAACATTACTAGACCTAAGAATGAAAGTACCCTTACCTGCACCATTTCATCATCATCAGATGCAATCTTAGGAAGATTTTCCTTAGAGATAATGCGAATATTAGCTTTTGTAAGCCTCCTCATGTCAGTTATGATAGATCCCCCTTTACCAATAAGGCAACCAATTCGTGAAGTTGATACCAGAAGACGGGTTGTGAAAGAGATGATTCCTGAATCTCTTTCAACCTTCTCACTGCATCGAGGTTGCAATCGGACAGCTGCTTCGATTGTTGGAGAGAAAGTCTCTTCAAAGAACTGCATTAGCACAAGTTATAAACATCACAAAATGCATAGCAGCACAAAACATACCATAAAAAATACATTTATAATGCAAGTGGAAAATGTAGGCCATTGGGAGAGACCAACACGTCTCCTCAATAGTTGAAATGGTTACTAAGCATATTTGGATTTCAGTTGTAACGGAAAAATTGGGCTATTCAATGCATTAAAGTAAAAACAAGTTTGTTGATTTTGGAAAAAACAAATCTTTATGATTTAACACAACATTTTTCCAAACATGCCATTAGTAGCAGCATAATTTAGAAAATATTACCATATAGCACAAAATATAAATCATACTCAAAATTAAATTTATAAAAAGGAAAAAGATGGCCCATTGGGTGACCAAAATTTTACCTCTTTTGTTGAAATGGTGATCAAGCATTCCTCTCCTTCTGTTGGTGAACTATCAACTTTGATAGTAGCCCCAGAATCCTGCCTAATTTGATTTATTATCATACCACCTTTTCCTATTACACCTCCAATGTTTCCAGTTGGGCAAACCAATCGAACTGAAAACTCCTTTGAAGATGCCTCATCCCTCGGAGTGGAGTACATGGACCGAGGTGGCCAGTCACCAGTGTCACCTTTATATCCTCCATAAGCACCAACAAGGGGAGCTATCCCCACAATTGGAGCTCCTGGAGTTGGACCAATGAGTGAACCACCACCAGGATATACACCAGGAACAGCAGAAGTAAGAAGATGCTGAGACCGTGAAGGGTTATCATGAAGTCTAGATGCTACTTGATACAGAGCCTTTTTCACAACAGCAGCATCCCCAGTAATCTGGAGTTTCAAAAACCCAATTGAAAGCAAATTACAAACAAATATCAGTTTCCAGCCAGATTCCAACAGTATCTTAAAACTATAAACAATAGCAGCTCATTTAATACCCTGATCATCAATTGCATTAATAAATAATAAATAAACTGAAAATCCCCATTAATACTAAAAAAGTTTCATCCAGTTTACCTGCACAAGCTCATCAGAGCTCAAGGCACACAAAGGCAAATGATCATCCTTGAGTATCCGAATCTGCGCCCCAGTCTCACTACGAATGTTCTGAACTATCTGCCCCCCTTTCCCAATAACACAACCTATCTGATCAGATGGCACCAGCAGCTTAGCAGTTACTTGGTGACCTCCATCATCATCCTGATCACCATGCAAGTCCTCAGCAACCACTCTGTCATGCACCTTAAACAAAGCATCCTGTGCCGGTGACACATAATTCCCACCACCCTCAACAGAATTAGTCTCATCACTGGGACTATAAATAGTAACAACTCGTTCATCACAACCCGGCACAGTCTCACCAATCCTAATCTTGGCCTTGGTCTCCACCCTCAATTGCTTAACAATCTCACCTCCCCTACCAATAACACTGCCAATCTTTCGACCCGGGCATACATATCGAAAAACTGTATCTTCAGGATCAATCACAAACTGCTCTCTATCCTCACCGTGATTCCTCCTTTTATTTGGCCCATTATCATAGTCAGATTGAGGGTTCGGGCGCTTACCATAACCACTCCTTTGGCCACCCATCACAGCAAATTATCGATACCAAATCAAACTCACAAACAGCTTTCACAAGGGGCTAGATTTCTGCAAAGGTCACAAACCCAGATTTCAAACTCCAATCTAAAAAATTGTAACAGATAATAAACATAATAGCATGGTCAAAGATTCTATCTTGATGAGTTAATTGAGAAAATCACCAACTACTTTTGCAGGGTACGCTCACATAAACTCACATATGCAACAGAAAATTCAGATCCATGGTTTGAGTATGAACTACATGTAAAAACCAGGTAAAAACATAAACTTTATTGAACTTTCAGCAAGAATCACCCATTAGTAAATACCCAAATCAAAGGGTAGTTGGAATTGGGAATAAAAAGAAAATTGAAAAATAAAAGAGAAAAGTTTGATGGAATGAGATTAAAAAAAAAAAAGAAAAGGGAAAAGACAGAAGGTTTTGAGATCTGGGAAGAGAAGAAGTGATGCGATGCTTACATGGTGGGATTGGAATTTGGGAGAAACGCAGAAGAAAAGTCGTCGCTTGAGGAGACAGAGGAATCTGTGTCCTTAATTGCAATTGCGTTAGGGTTGGGTTAATGGTCTTTCACTTATATTATCTATTAATTTATTTATCTTTTTCAGTAATGTTACAATGTTTTCAAAAAGTCATATTTTTATTTATGTCTTTTATTTGATATTGATATTTTTAAGATAGAAGAATATCCTCTTACTTTTATTATTCTGAATTTTGTTTCAAATTCAGAATTTTAAATTTGATATTATCTTATTGCGGAAATCTTGTTAAAGCATATTTATTGGACTTATATTTATGATCTGAATATAGATGTTACATCATTTTAAGGTGGTATGTATTTCTCATTGGAAACTTATAATTTAAAAAACAAACTGTTTTTTTTTGTTTTTAGTAAATTAATTCTTATGAACCATGATATATATTACCTATTAGTTAATCCTTTCATGATTCATTGAAATTTTACATTAAAATTAAAACGGCAATAAATAGTTATTTTTATTTTTTTTAATATAATTTTGAGAGTCATATGTGTAATATTTCATATTTCTTGTAAAATCATATTTGAAAACAAAACAAACACCACAAAAAGAATGATAAGCTACAACAAATCAAGCTTTAATAATTCATCTCATATATAAAGATATTGAATTCTCTACTTTCGGAAGATTCAATGCTCAAAGATGTGCACCTGTCATATATATCATCTATCTGTTCCGATGAGCTCATATTTCAAACCTCGATTACAGTTCTCATATGCACATGTTAATCCATATGTCCTATTATGATTAACTCGTATTTCAAACCTCGAACATGACCATATGAATCATATTTGTGAATTTAATGTAACAGTAGGGTCAGGATACCCTCTTAGCTCAAAGCCCAAAACAATTCACATCCTAACAATCTCAACGCTTCTTCTGAAGATACTATGTCTCAATCATTATTTTATATTATTCACCAACATTGATACTACATCATACCATCCATAAACATTCAATTCAAATTCATCCAATTCATATTTAATAAATAAATAATTATAATATCTATTAAAAACAGTCAATATATATATATATATATATATATAAGACATTAACTATTTTATATTAGTTTAATTATCTAATAGTTTCAATCTATTTAATCGTAAGATAAATTATTTATTATTTTCGAAAATTATCCAAGATATATTCTTTATAAACGACATGTAACAAACTGAAGAATATGTTATTTTTGAAAACCTATTATAAAGTAATCGAATGCGAAACTTATTATACTAAGACATGAAATCTATGTGCAAAAAGTGAATAAAAAAATAATGAAATGTTGCAAGTCATCTTACCTAATGGCAAAAAGTTTAAATTGTTTAAAAAACCTCAAACCATAGCATTTGACTTAAATAGGTCCTGAAGCACTATACAAGATTATGTTTACTTCCTCAATTGTGAAGTCATCATCCTACGAGAGAAAAATTTTAGAAATTCAAACGTTTCTCAATATAGGAGTCACGTAAGAGACTTGAGCGTCAAGCTGAGTTATTTTTAGATGTTCAAAATTAAAAGAACAATTTGTCTCCAGATGATGACGTGGACGGAAGTGTGACAATATGCACCTTTTAATGCACATGCCAGTTGTTCTTGGTAGAATCACCTTGAGAGTCGTGGATTAATGTGCTTATCATTTCAACATAAATCGCTTTAATGCATTTGACATTCGTTAATGATTACTCATTAGCACTATTATTGGTTTAGACAATTTTGACTTCTTATGTTAACTTCTCTTGGTTTGACCTTGTTTCTAAGTTGCCTTCTCACCAATCTCAATCTGAACCGATGTACACGCACTTGTAGACTTTTCTAAGATACATCTAAACATCTCTTTTGGTATTTTCGTCTACTCTTAATTTGAGTAGCTCTTTTTGGTAGATGAGGAAATAATTCTTTTCCTTTCAAATATCTTCACTTTCTTCCTGAATGATTTATATTCTTTCTTTTTCTCAAAGACCATTAGTAAAAACATATGAGAGAAAGAGATATAGTTTTGACTCAACTACATAGTAGACTATTTGATGTCACCTTGTATCATTTGTTGCTATTTCTTTGTTCATTGTATCCGTATAAGGAACAACACATTCTTGTGATACCTAGATTGTCTTAGGTCTTTAGTCATTAGCTCTGAGTGCTTTCCTCTGTTGCTTACACCTAATGCTCTTGTGATCAAATTAACCAGAGTGAGGACAAACAACATTGGCATGTTTATAATCATTCCATATGCCTCTTAAGTTATACTAGGTTAGATTTTTCTAAAACTAATCTACAGTTTAGAAAAGATATTTAGAGTTTACAAACTCTTTACTTTTCCATATTTAAACACCATATGGAGAATTTATCTATTCATGATATGACGTCTTGTCATTCGATGTAGTCATATCAAAATTGAAAGTTTTTTAAATTTTGAAATTGAAAATTTTGGTAATCTTGTTTCAACATAAATAAAGTTGTTTGATTATTTATGATTCTGTTAGATGGGATTATTTGTGGTATATGATGAATAGAATAGGGTTCAGTAAGAAATGGGCTGGATGGATGAAAGGATGTGTGGAATCACCTACAACCTCGATTTTAGTAAATGAGAGTCTTACCTTAGAGTTTCACCAAGTAAAGGATTGAGATAAGGGGATCCCCTAGCACTGCTTTTGTTCCTCATTGTAGCCAAGGAACTAACTAGTTAGTTAAACATGTTGCAATGAAAAATATGCTAGAAGGGTTAAGAGTAGGAGAGAAAGATGTAATGATGAATGTATTACAATTTACAGATGATACCTTATTTTTTATGGGCTAAAAAGTCAAAATATTATTGTAATCAAATACATTTTGAGATATTTTGATTGGTATAGAGACTAAAGTGAGTTTTCATAAAAGGAAAATTAGAGGAGTGGGTGTTAGCCAAGATATATTGGAAAGGTATTCTCAAACAATAAAACTGTAATATTATGACAATACCTTTCAAATATATTGGACTCATTGTTGAGGGGAGGGTAAACTTAGGAGGAAGAATTTTTGTAATAGGTGTAACAAAGATTAAAAGAAAGTTAGCTAGACAGAAAGGTAGGTACTTAACATACATTGGGAGAATATGCTTAATAAGATTGGTAATCATAGTCTTACCTTTATATTATCTATCTTTCTTCAAAGCACCTGCAAGTATATGCTATGAAATAATAAAAATACAAAGAAACTTTTTGTAGGGATGAAAAACAGAAAGGAGGAAAATCATTTGGGTGCAATGGGAAAACCTGTGTAAACATAAGGAAGTTTGGAGACTATGGATTAGTATTTAATGCATTGCTAGCTAAGTGAAAGTGGCAAATAGAAATTTAAAATAAGTGCCTATGGAAGGAGGTTCTGGAATGGAGGTACGGGTCATGGAGAAATATGACTCTTAGAAGTAATTCTAAACAAAAGTCGTGGTGATGGATGGATCTAAGAGAAACATGTGAGGAGAGCGAAAGAGAAAATTGGTTTGACAACAACATTGAATGGAATGTAGGACTAGGAAAAAAAATATAGTTTGGGAGGATAAAGGATTAGGATATAATTTTAAGAACCAATTTGATAGAAAATCGAAGACTGTTTTTTAAGTTATAATGTTAAGGATCAATTTGAAATTTATATAATTAAGAAATGATTTAAAATTTTTATTCTTTCAAAAATAAATTGATGTTGAACAAAATAATTATTTATCCAATAAAAGAAATATAAATTAACAACAAAGTCTTGCCCCAAATAAAATAATCAATAATCGGAAGGATTGAGTAATATGAGAAAATACATCAAAATATTATGCCTTAGTCATTATAAATTGAAATTGAAATTACAATAACTTCTATAAGATTTAACTAGAATTATAAAATATATTGAAATTACAATCACTTCTATAAGATCTAACTAGAATTATAAAATATGCTGAAATTACAATCAATTCTATAAGATCTAACTAAAATTATAAAATGTACGATATTTGAGTGCCCAAGATTTTCATATAGTAGTTGACTTATAACCTAGTAATCATAATAATAAGGTTGAATAGGCAAAAATCCTAAAAAACCTTGCATTTGAGGTGAGAAAGCAAGAATTTCAGGTGAAGTGACTTCTATGTAACCTGTAGTGTGAACCATAGGATCGCATTGTCCAAGAGCACAATCATAAGCTTGATCAGAAAAAGTAGCAGGTGCAGGCATGTAATAATAAGGATAAGCATGAACACCACATGGGTTCATAGATGATGCATGAGGATTCTGCCAAGTCGATGCTGGAACTTGTTGTACAGACATAGTGTGTTCTGGCTTTGAATAATCTCTACTTTTGTCACTAAAAGGCTAAAACCAAAATAGTTAAGACTAAAATCAAATTCAAGTATAATCATACAATCATTAAAGGATTAGGTAGAATTAAGTATATTTTTTAACTTCTTATTTTGTGAATTTAGTGTTTTTTTTTCTCTAAATTTAATCCTATATTGTATTACTTGTATAATTTTAGTTTATCAATTAATTTATGGGTATGTTTGGACAAGTATATATGTGAGTAATTTAAGATGAAAAAATAAAATGAATTTTTTAAAATAAAGAAAAAGTAGATTTCATATCCATATTTCAATAAGATATAGTGATAAATATTAATTTATTGTTAGCCATACACTCTTCGCACTCATACTAGACACTTACTCTAATTTCTTTCTCTTCCACCACTCGTTAAACCTACCACACCATACAATCCTCCATTAAATCATCACCAACAATATCTATTTTTTTATCAGTAAAGAAAGAATAAATAAATAAGTGGAACACTTAAGGTATTTCAACTCTTTTACACAAAATCCACCTAATATTCAGTGTTTGATACTTTGTGTCTACCATGTAAATTACACCAATATAAAATCCTCCCTACATCTAACTAAATTATATACATTTCTTATAGTTTATTCAAGACAACCTATTATGTAGAGGAGATTGAAAAGGTTGAAAACACTTAAAACATACATCTTCAGAATTATTAGCCCACATACGCTAAATTGGTCATCACCATTTTAGTTTGGTCTAAGACAACCTGTCAATAGCAATAACAGGACCAAATCTTTACAAAACTGGTGTATTGTGATTCTTTATCAGGGATTGTGTCACATGACCTCCTTGTAACGTTTGGATAACTTCCAAATTCTTGCTCTAGTCAATGTATAATTTGTGTGCATCTCCATCCCTGTGTTTGCTCCCCTTATTTTCCTACTACAACTAGCCTCAACTATGTATGCACTGAATGAACAGTTAGCCAACATTACATGCCATGATAAACTGCAAAATACTTGCGTCTGATGTGTTGCTTTTGTTTTGTATTACCTTTAACTATGTGTGTACATAGAGTATGAGTTTAAAAGACTATATATGTATATGTAGTTGAATATACAAGTCTATATTCTCAGTTCCTCCCATTTACCAAGACTCCCTCTAGCCCTCCCAACTCAAACACATCTATATCAACATTCCTACACAAAGCCTAGGGTTAAAGTACTAGTCAACATAAGAGAATTGTGCTTTTGATATTTTTTTTACTAACCATGCCTAGGTCTTCATTTACACCATATACATTATCTCTTCAACATCAACATACATATACCCAACTTAAACCCATTTATATCAACATTCCTACACAAAGCTTAGGGTTAAAGTACTAGTCAACATAAGAGAATTATGCTGTTGGTATTTTACTTTTTAACCATGCCCAGGTCTTCATTTGCATCATAAACTATATATCTTCAACACAATATCCTCTTTCTTTGATTCCATATAGTCCACATGATAGCCACCTAGATACCTTTCCATATGAGTTCACCTTTCTTGCTTCTTTGTGGGATATAAAATTGATTACAATGCTCCTTTCACTCATTATGTGAAGCATTGCTAATCCCCACCCACCTATCCCACATGTACCACACCTGATAGGTTATTTTTCATTCAAAAAATAGGTGGTTCATTGTCTCATCCTTCACACCACACATAAGACACTTGTTGTTCCCTTGAGACATCCCCCTCTTAACTAAATTGCCTTTAAAGGCTATCTTATTTATAAGTACTTGCTAAGCAAAATGTTTTGCATTAGGTATGGTTTTAGTTTTCCAAAGCATCCTAAACACCTAAATTGTTGCTAACCAATGGTGCTACAAATTTTGATAACAATATAGGTCGTTTGAAGAAAAAAGGTTTTGAATGTCATCAACTAGGCAATGCAACACTTTTATCTTTCATTTTTCCGATGAGACAAATTACAATATATAATTAGGTATAAATTTCATCTTATAAGTCGATTTTGTAAAATTTAGTTAGGAAAAATCAGTGCCTTAAAATGGTAGTAGAGTTTATCTTAATGAGAGTTGTTAAATTTATCATTTTACAAGTTGTGGACCAATGAATGTTTCTCAAAAAATGTTACTATGTTTGCCACCTTTGATACTGAGTGATGAAGGTAGCAGGAGTTCTTCAAAATTAAGATTTCTTATCAGGACATATATGTGTATGGGAGAAGAGAATCAATGCATGAAAATGGAGGGCAATTAAGAAGTTTGTTGTTACAGGATAGGTAGAAGTGTTATGCATCACCAAACAAAACTTGCAAACGTGAATAAGAGAAATTGCTTTGCTACATGATACGACAATGAAGTAAAATGGAAGAGAGTTCCTAGTGTCAACACAGCAGATGGTTTATTGCGTTTATAGAGTAAAGAGAATTTTAATGTGACTGACTTTTTTTAATAGATGTGGATTTCTTGGATCAAAAGGATTGTGAAAGAAACTCAATATACTTGGTATAATAGTAAATATGTATACGTTATGTTATTTGTAAGAAAAATGTGTTGAGGAATTGGAGAGAATAAAAAGTAATAACATTGAAGAAGTGTGGTGCTCGGTTAGGAATTTCAAATTATTTGGGAAAATAGAAGAAATAAGATATGAGAATGAGAGTGCACAATTGTTGAATTCAACCAATTCATATATAAAATGCAAGTGGAGAATATATAAATATGTTGTGGAGAAAGTTTATTTGCTACACCTCAAATGGACTAGCTGTAAGAATAATGGATAGGATTTTGTTGTCCAACACATGGTTGAATCTATGACTAGCTCTGTTCAATATGTTTTGAATAGAGATGTATCGATTATTGTCCTATTGTACTAAAGGATGCAAATATTGACTAAGAGTGAAGCACTTCAAGATACTTTATTGTTGGTTGGGATGTAAAATTTGCAGCTTATGTAAAAAAGACTTTGAGGAATATTGAGGCACAAGGGTGGATAACTTATGTGTTTATGAAGAAGATAAACAATTTTGGGTGAACTGAAGAAATGGAATAAACAATGTTTTGAAATTTGGAAAAGTTAAGGAAAGAATGAGTGAGAAAAGTTAACCTCTTTAGTTAAAGACAAAGAATGAGGATTGAATTAAACAAAAAATAATTGTGTTGATGGTAGAATTTTTCAAGATATTTAAAAGATGAATCATTAAACACACAAAAAAGCTAAAGTAAGAATTAACTATCTATTATGTGTTCTCTTACTACTCTTTTTAGAAATATTTGTTATGGTTGCTATGATTCACTAAGAACCCAAACGGTACTATCATTGGAAAATCAAGACCTTTTACAATATTCATATGGGTTTTCAAGACCTTTTACAATATTCATATGGGTTTGTTTGATGTAACCTAAGAAGGAATTGTTGGGATGTTACAATTTAGTCTATTAATGGTTACATGGATGGAAATAGTGTAGTGTTTAAACTTGAGGTTCCTAACTTTGAATGTTTATTTGAATTTGGTTAAATCCAAATGTTACATATGATTTTCCAACCAGACAAATACTTTTTCTCTCATTCTATGAATGGGATAACAACCTTATGGAAGAGATGGTAGGATATACAAAATAACATAGTTTTAATTATATAATCCCTATTGTAATTGTAATGCAACATGTTTATAAATGAAGACTAGCTAATAGTTACTTGTAGTAAATTTTGTATATCGATTGAGCAGCTTTGTAGCTTTTAATACAATATACCCATTAAGAAAAATTTACAAAATAACTTTTAGAAATTAGTTTGCAGCAAAATAATTTTAGTTTGTAAATATAAAAGAAATTATTTCAATTTTTTATTCCTCCTTTTCAGAAATGCTTTTAGAAAGTTTTTTCAAAATATATCTGGCATATAATATTTAATTTAAGTTTATACCACTATAGTGCAGAATGTGACATAGGAACGAAAATGTTGATGTGGCATTTTATTTATCACTCTGTAACAATTACTTTCGTAAATTAATATCAGAATCCAAATTATATAGCTTGAATGTGAGTTAAGAGAACCAAATTAATGAAACACAAATATTTAAAAAAGTTGAGAATTAAGTATTGTTTGTAAGAAAAACTTTTCCATTAACTCATACCTTTACATTGATATCGGTGTGACGAGAGTATGTCAAATGCATCTTACAAGAGCCACCATCATATATACAGTGACCCTCAAGAATATTTTTTGCAGCTTTTGCAGTGGCCACATCTGACATAAAAAGTTAGACACGACCATTAGATCCACAAAAATGATGTCTCAAACAAACGAATGCATGATTATTCTAATAAAACAATGACAATTTCACTATATTGTGTTAAAAACAAAATCTACGACATGATGTCTCAGGTTACAACACTCTGCATAAGCAAGAGTAATATTTAGTTTATCCGATATAATAATAATAATAATAATAATAATAAACTTTATAAAATAAAAATAATTTGTTTTTTGTTAGTCACAGTAATACATATATTAAGAAGTAAAAGGTACTAAACCCTAGGACTTATTTTAGTTTAGAATATGAAAAAGTTCTCCATTCTATAGCAAATAATTTGTTTCCTCCAAAACTAAAACATGAGCTACCACTCAAATTAAAAGTTGTGATGAGTATCTATAGACCAAATCATAGATTGAATGAGAATGAACACAAATGCAAGAATTTACAATTTTCATCTTTTGACAAGAAACCATCTTCCATACTCAACATTAGAGCATAAGGAAAATCATATTCACATTTTAAGAATTTGAAACACGTGAAACAACACTGATAAAAACTACCCATATATAGGAGAATACTTTTGAAATTTGGAATAAATATTAAAAATAAAGTCTAGAATCTCAAGAGCTTCAGTGAATTAAGATTGATACCATGGTACTGAATCAGTGCATGAGTTCGACCATTCTTTTTAAATATGTAAAGTTTGTGCACAGCTCCAATTGCAGAGAACACCTGCAACATATATGCCAACTGCATTAGTATAAAGTATAAAGATAATCAATCTCTTACAACTTTGCAATTTGAATGAGATTTTGAGCAACACAAACTCACCCCATGAAGAGATTCTACAGTGACATCATGAAGCATATTTTCAAATGAAGCTAAAAGTATATGATTGTCAGCAGTTCTAGGTATTGGCTGAATACGATAAATAGTTAGCACATATGATAAACAAGGAGAACATAAATTCATCAGAGAAAAGTAGTAAGAAAATACCTGTACTGCCCTACCAATAGTAACCTCATTAACAGGAAGTGTAGCATTTGTGTAGTCCCTGTTGACTCATAAAATTATATTAATACAACCAAGGCAATAACATAGAAAAGTATCTAAAGATCTTTTAAATTATATTTGAATTTTTAATGTGAACATGGAAACAATGCCATGCAAGAATAGAAGTCTAAAAAGAAGGTAGTACTTGAATGTGTATATATAGCTATGCTCCTTCTTACTGTAGAAAACAAGCTTATTCATGCAATTATGCTTATAAAGCAACAATTAATTAATTACAATTCCCCACAGAAAGGATATTCTATAAAACCTTTTGCATATTAACTTAAAGATTACATAATTAGATTTGTTTCTTATTTCTTCTTCTTCTTCTTTTTTAATCTGCATTCTTCTTCCTTAAATATCTCGATTTTGTAAAAATAAGGATTCAAACTTAATAAGGAAAGTATCACAAAAAAATGGCTGTTTGGGATTATGGAATGATCAGCCATAGATTAGAAGAAAAAAAATATTATTTTTAACAGTTGAAATCAGGAATCAATTATCAAAGCTAAAAATTGTGCTTACAACTACATATAGCGATAACAAATATAAAAGGTAGTTGTGCTTTTTTTTTTCAAAAAAATTCAAATAGTTTCCATAAATAATTATCAAGGAGATTAAATTCTATTAAGAAGACCTAAAGTATATTAAGTCTTTCATATAATTAAGAAAACATACTCATATACAAATTAAAATTTCTTGTTCAACTAGTTTGCATAACAAGAGAAAAGTAACTTTACAATTTATGATAACTAATTCCTCCCTCTTTGGGAAATGCAGTAACACTTGGAGGTTGAGATGAATTATGACTTACACTAATTCATTTTGGCTAAACTTTTTGAAAGTTTACCTCACATCATAACCTTAACTAAGCCTAAAACTAAAAGGATTGATTAGGAGAATAGAGATTGTTACATTGGCCAAGATAGAGAAACTAGTACTCTTGTATTTTTCCTTGGTAATATTTTCTGTAGGAATATTAGACATACACTATACCAATGTTTCAATCGAGGGAAGGAAGCTCATTGGTCTTTAAACTAAAGCATATGCACAAGTTTTTTTTTTTTATGTCCATTATTACCTGGTTCGATTAGACTGGAACTTAATATTAAGCTCTCGATGCCCTGAATATGTAATTTGAAAGTTACAATCACTAATATGGTCTGGCAACAAGGACCTATATACAAAAGCAAAAGCAAATAAGCAAAATTAATATTTATCTAGCAATTAATCACCAAAATTAGTTAACAATGAAGATGAAGAACAAATTAAAAAGGAAATGTAAAATAATTGCTTGCCTAGGTATGCTTTTTCCGTCTAGTGCTTCCTTAGCAGAAGAAGCACCTTCAATATCAGCAAACTGAATCAAAGCCTGCCAAAAAACGAAAACAATGAATATATACAATGATAGGATATTATTATTGTGTCAATTTGGATCACGTAGTTCCCACAAATCTGTACATATTATATATTAACTCCTTTTTGTATATTGAAAAATGTATTTACATGTGACATAGATCTATTATATATTAACAATGACACATTAAAAGAAGCTCATATCACTAATTTAACTAACCTGCAAACCTGCGTTCTTTTCAAATGTTGAAATCTTTTGTACGCAACCATATTCAGAAAAGACCTGAACAAAGAATAAAGAAAAGCGTTCTAACCCCAGTTAACACATATACACTAAAATAAAAACAAAAGGTTAAGCAACGACAAAGTAGAAAAGTTGACTAGCACAATAGCTCAAAAAAGGCAAATAAATCCAAGAAGAAACGTAGTATAATATATATATATATATATATATATATGTGTGTGTGTGTGTGTGTCATTTCCTTAGCAATTATTTGTCTAAAGTAAATTAAAAATTATAATAAATTATCCTAGTTGAAAAAATTATTTTTAGAGGCTAGGAATCTATGGCAAATAGGAAACGATTGTATGTTACATTCTTATAAGATAATTATAATGGCAAAAAAATAGTTGAGATGGAACAAAAGGATATGATAGAGGTTGACAAGGTGGAACCTGGGGAGGGAAAGGAAGTTAGAAAATGAAATTATTAAGATTCTAATAAGTTATACAATATTCACAAAAATTTTATTCTTTGATGCACCAAAAGTCTACAACCAAGCAAAGGGGCAAAGAATGCACTTTGATCCAAATGTCAACTCCTTTTTTACTTGTGAATTCCATTTGAGGAAAATTCAAGGAAGGGATTTACTTAGATGGTATCTAGAGTTTTTATAGGCTATGGGTCAAAAATAATGAAAAGAGTGATTCAACATTCCTAAGTAATCAAATGACTTTAGGAGCAATGTTCTCTTTGTTGTTCTTCAATTTATAGGGAAAATGATCATATAAATAGATTTTTAACAAGATTTTTGCCTTTTGAAAGTATGTGTTAAAAATATTTACATAATTGAGTTATTTTGTATTTATTTACTAGATACTAAATACTCCTCAATCACCTTTCTATTCTACTTCAAACCATGTCCTAAGAGTACTCTTAAACATCATTCCTTTGCACACTCTCTAAGTACAAAATTTAAAATTTTCTGATCCAAACATAAACGTATGTATTTCATTTCAAGATAAGTAAACTCATTATTTAGAGCTAATTTTATAGCATCCAAATCACACACAAAGAGGAAATATGAAAAGGAGATAGTTATCCCATGTCTACTTTTTACCATATGTCTACTTTTTACCAGGAGAGAATTTTACTAGTATTGTGTATTTAGAAACACCCAACCGAAGAAGAAATGAATTAAATGAAATACATGTAGCCAGTGAAAAGGTAAAGAACATCAAATTTTTGACTTAAAAAAAGAGAGTTTGGAATGTTGAAAATGAGGAAAAATGAATTATCAAGGAGTAAACTTTAAAATTACCCCATTTAATAAATCACTAAAATGGTAAAAGATAAAGAAAATCTTAAGAAAAGTATTGATGAGCCTATTCAAAGAGTTTGAAATAAATTTTATCTAATGTAAAGAACAATTTTCCTCCGTTTACACATGCAAAAGAAAAACTCATTTGTCCAAAAAGTTGTTGGTATAAAGGAAAGCATTAAATTCAGTGTAACAGTTGTAAGAAGTGGGAACAAAGAGAGTAGTGCACACATTTAAGTAGATTTAAACTCAACCACATCATATATATCAGTTCAACTTCATTGATGAAGAAACCCAAATTGAAGATCACCTGTTCAAGCCTACTCAAGCATGCACTTTGGATTAAAAGAATGTTTGGTAATATATTGATAATATTTGCACAAACCACATGACAAGGGTCTTTGCTTATTCTCACATGTCAAAACTAAAATTGTTGAGGCATAAGGGAAAGCTGTACTTTGTTCACTCTAGCAAAAATTTGTGAAATGTATCCATGATTTTTGTTTATTTTATTTTTGAAATAGATTTTTTTTTTATTTTGCTTGAAAAATTGAAAAGAAGATATTTACTCTATTTTAAAAATAATGGTTGTTATAATTTTGAATTGTGATTATTTTAAAGTTATTAAGGTTAAAGTGTGTGTGCCGATTAAAAAAAAAAAAAAGTGTGAGATAATGGCTTTTCAAGTAGGTTGAATCAAGTGAATATATAAACACTTATATTCAAACATGATCATTCCATATTATGACATAAAGGATTGTTAGTGTATTGAAAATTTTATAAACTATTGACAATTAACAACATACATATGATAGAAAAATTATTTATTTATCTTATTTTGTTAATTTTGAAACATTTCACGTAAATTCTTTTTCATCAACAAACATTAAACGAACAAATAATAAATTATAGAACTTTCTCACACTAACTTGTAATGGTTATATGAGTATTTTTTTTTTAACTCAAAAAAAATATTTCATTTTGTTTTTTGATGATTTTAGAATTCTTTAACAAACAAAAACTTTAATTTTTAATTTTTTAAATTCAACATATTTCTTTTTTTGAATAATTTCTATATAACGGCTTTATGCCAAGATGAGTTATTAAAGAAAATTCACTATGTCTTTCAAATATAAGTATTATTCATTACTTGATTGTTATATACATAAATAAAACTAAGTTTTTGAGAGAAAAATAAGAGAATTATCAAGACATAAAATATTTAATTATAAGAGGTATCAATTGAAACTTAGATATGAGTGAAGCATATTACAAAAACACTTCAATATTTTATAATCAATATGCTAATGTTATTATTACAATATTTAACAAATCCAAATTGTATAATAAAGTTAAAATGTTAGATCATGTTTCATGTAGTGATATTAAATTTTATGATAATACATATTGTGATTGTGATAGAAAAATAACTAACTTCAAAAAAAAAAAATTATTGTTTAAAAAATAAGTTATAAAGGATTATGATAGTCAAACCATTGAATCTAATTCTCTAATGTTAAAACTAAGTCTTTAGAAAAGTGTAACTTTTATCATTAATGAACCTTCTAGTTTTGAAGAAACTTTAACACAAATAAAATATAATAAAGTAATGAACAATTTGATATGATTAACAAAAATAGTACTTGGAAACTCATTTCAAAGTTCAATAACAAACATATGATCAGGTTCAACTTAGAACTAAGTTACATCCTTTACGATTAGACTTTTATTTTTTTTAAAAAAAAATGTTCTCAAATGGATGGAATTGATTATAATAATATTTTTATGCCTATTTTTAAGAGTAAAACAATTAATTTAATTTTTGTTTATCAATTCAATATGGATAAAAATCTTTCAGTTGGATGTTTAATCTAATTTATTAAACGGTGATTTGGAGAAAAGGAAGTTATATATTTAATAACATGTTGACTTTATTGTTATAGGCTAATTAAATATTTTTTCGCTTCACGAAGTTTTATATGCGCTAAAACAAAATTTCAAGACTCTGAATTAATAAAATTGATCACATTATTGCAAAATCATTTTAGAAACAGTCAAAAGTAATATATTTTTTCTATTGAAAAAATTTAGCATTGGGAAGAAAATTGGTGTTTCATTTAATGTGGATGGTTTGTTGGTTATTAGTGGTGATGCTAATGAAATTGGAAACAAGAAGAATAGTTGCAAGTGTATAAAATGATAAATCTTGGAGTGATTATATATTTTTTTTAAAAGGAAATACTTTAGCTTGAAGATAGAATCTTTCTCTCACGGAGAAAGTGTGCCAATGATTTGCTAAAGGAAAATAATCATGTTTCAACTCCTCTTGCTATAACTGAAAAAGGCTCTCCTAGATTGTTGGTGATGGAAAACCTCATGCAATTTAATACATAAGTTTGGCTAGTTTTTGTCTGCAACTAGACTAAATTTATCATTCTCTCTTAGTCTGCTTTCAAGGTTCATACAGTTACCAAGTTTTACACACTTTGGCATAGACAAAAGGGTGTTGAGAAATTTAAAAGATATACATATTTTACTAATTGGTAGCATAAAAGATATGAAAAGCTCAAAGGTTATGTTATATTATAATTGGGATCGTTTTACTGATTATTCAAATACTACAATTGGATATGTTTTTTCACTAGTGCTCTCATGAAGTTCCAAGAAACAATATTTAGTTTTTCATTCCTCAATTGAAGCATAATATATTGCTATAAGAACTACTTTAAATCAAAATCTATGGATAAAAAGTGAATCTTGGAGGAAGCTATTAATATGGTGTGACAACAATTCAATAAATAGAGATGTTCAATTAAGTTTAAAGAATAAATTGTTGGCATTTAAAGTAAAACACTTTTATATACCAAGTTTAATGAGCTAAGAAACAAGTCGTGAAACAATTATTTTTTTAATTTTTTTTTCATTAAGTGTTTACTTATTTTAGTAAGTTTGTTTGTATTAATACTAACATTTAATTATGCATTTGATCTAAGTTTAGAAAAAAAAATATATTAATAATATAATGAGTAATAATCTTTTATTGATAGGTATGATGAATAAAATGTGAAGAAGTATATGAATGTGTATAATATGAAAATTATTATATTTCTCTTCCATGCTACACTGAAACAATAAAGTTATATATGAATTTTTTTTTTCTAAGATTAACAAAACTAATTTGAGGAACATAACACTTAGGTCTAAGATTTAGGTTAATCAATAGAAGAGTTATGGTTAATTAGAAGTTTATCAAGAGAAGGTCGGTCTATCAAAATGTCAATATAACCTAGAGAATTTTTATCTACCAAATCCAATAAAGGATTATAGTTCTATTGGAGGAACAACATGTTCACTATTATCCATTTCTTGAAAAGACATATTAAGGTTGTTAGAAATAACTTCGGGACTAGGTTATATATGTAAATCTTTGTCACAAAGGTTGTTAGAGATGACTTTTGGACTAGGTTATACCTGAAAATCTTTATTCTATATATGATGAACAATGTTTTTCTCATTCAAGACAATAACAGATTTAATATCTATCTTTGGGAAGAAACTTTTTACTATGTATGGATTCTTTAGGAAGAACTTTGATTAATATGATTGGCATTGAGAGAGTGATCTATTATCTTACATTTAGAAAAAAAAATACAAAATACTTTCATACTCAATACCCACAAAAGGACAAAATGTTTTTTATTGACTAAGATCTTTTTAGGAAGAAAAGTAAGCATATCTAAGATCTATGAATATTCCAACCTATAAACCTCTCATAACACTTTTGGTCCATTCATCCAAACAAAAGGAGTACATACTTTTGCATGCAATGAATAAGATATTTCGAAATCTCCTATACTTTGAGGGAAATACTTTAAAGGAAAATAATGAATCCTGATATAATATTAAGTCTTAGTTTTCTTTTCTAAGAAAAAGAAAATTCATTAAAAAAATACAAGGATTACAATATGTAACAAATTACAAAAGATAAAGAAGTAATAATATAAGAGCAAAGACATCTGACCTCACCCATCAAATATAAGATATGAAAAATTCTATCAATACTTATAACTTAAGAATACTAAATAAACTCCTTAGTGGTAAATTAGATTCTTACAAACATAATTAGTAGGCAAAATATGTTATAGTGGTACAACATAGGCTGGTCTCTAAGACTTAGTGGAAAGGGGTAGTATTTTGGAGTTACAAGCTAAGTTATAAGTATGATATCTTTGTATCAGTTTGAACTTGGGATTATGCATAAGCATGGGTTTGCTATGTGTAGGTTTTATACTTTTTCTTTCTATAGAAAATTAGTTCTTATGTATAAGTAATATATATTATCCAAATTAGGAGTGTGTAATCAACCTCTGACAAATCCAATTAACTAGGCAACTAATTAAAGTATAGGACTTACCGAGCACATGGCATCAATGCTTACATCTCCAGCTTTCACATCTTCCATGGTTACCAGCAGGACATTTCCTTTGGCGAATCTACTCACAACAATTTCTAGTCTATCAGAATACTGAATGTAAATGTTTCTGCCATGAAGTTGAACAGGATCTGAAGACGAAGCGTACTTTGAAACCATTGAAATGGCTTCATTCATATCTGTCTGGTAAAACATTGAAACTTAACAAGTTAGAAGAGAACCATGAGTCCAAAAATCAACAAGACAAAAAGCATTTATTACAATTATTATGATTATTCATCAATATACATATGTGTTTGTGTTAATTGTTATCCATATAGAGTTCTGATTAGAGAATAAGGATTTGAAGAACACATGAAATCCATTCATAGAAACTTATAGAACATGGTCTGCATATATTTCCTATTGAACTTCACTTGCATCATTATTTACCATCAAACTTCCATCATATCCATCGATTTAACTTCATTCATCTCAACAAATGAAAATATACAAAAGGTCATTACATTCTATCCTAAAAATTTTGGATAAATCTTCATAATCTAGTCTCTAGCTGAATCTTCTTCTATAAAGACCTAGGAAGCAACATTAATTACTTAATGTCATCATATAATTGGATTCATATCAGTGTACATATATACCATATCAAACGTTCCTTACACACCATTCAACACTCTATATGTAGCTTTTATCTGATAATTTTCGTCTCTTAAATACTTGTGTAAATTTAAGTTAAATACCACACGAGTTTAACAAAAAAAAAAGTGTTAATTTAGATTCACAAAATAAGATAAAGTAAGTAAACTCAGTTATATAACTTTATAATTGCACATGACACTAAATTTTAATCATTTATTATGTTGGTATGACTATACATACATATATATATATATATATATATATATATATATATATATATATATATATATATTATATATATATATTTATAAATAAACATAACACTATATTTTTATATTTTTTTTTGTGTGTATATCTATATATATATATATATATATATATATATATATATATATATATATATATATATATATCATAAATAAATATTTAGAATGAGAATGAACCAAATTATCTAAAGAGTAATTCTAAAATCTCCATTTTTTTCAATTTAGTAAAGATAGAGGGAAAATCATAGTACATAGCTTTATCTTTGTATATGTAAAGGATTGTTTTCGAATTCAAACCTGCTACGACCAAATCATCAAATAACTAGTTTACTTTACTTGTTAGAACTGTTAGAGTAAACAAATAAAAGTAATGATAGAGAGTCACTCTCTTGAAATTACTTCCTCCTTATATATACAAAATTGGACCTAGGTGGTGAACTGATCATGAATTTAAATCCAAAAACAACTTTTTTTTTTTTTTTTATTTACATAAAAGGTTAAATTGCATGTATAGATGGCCAATTGATCATGAATTCAAATACTAAAATGATTTTTTCAAATAAAAACTGCATGCAATAACTCTTCTCATACCTTATTATAACAAATCAATATTCTCAAACATACTTATATGAGTGTGTTTGTTACAAGACAAGTATATAAAGTATACAACTAGGTTTGTCTTAAATAATAAAACATGCACTCATAAATAGAAAAGAGAACAACAAACATACTTAAATATATCTAGAAAGATGAATTCATTTCTTAGACATTTATTTCTTGATGCGATATTGTGTATAAAGGTTGAAACACTTCTGAAATATTTTTTTTTATTATTCATTCATTTTTTGCTGTTAAAAAAAAAATAACATACTTATAGTATGAAGAATGAAAAAGAACTTACAAACTCAGCAAAACCCTGGTTCTTATTTGGGCCAACATTGCACAAAACATTAACAACTTTACCGAAAGGACTACACAACTCTGCGAGATCCTCATGAGAGCACTGTTCAGGAAGGTTTCGAAAGTGCACCACCTTCGAAGCAGGCAATGTTTCGTCCATTCTGAGGGAAGAAGCCATGGAATTAGAGTGAATGAGCAAAGTGTTTGAAGGGAGAGAGAAATGTGTTTCGGATTCAGAGAAAAAGTTTGAGAGTGATTAGAAAGTGTTTGTGAAGAATATAGAGAGAGAGAGATTATACGTTAGAGAACTACAAACTCGAGAAAGATAGAGACAAAGATACCCTATAAACACTGACGTGGATGGTGAACTTTATTACATTATGTGGGTTTGTTTTAATTTAGTCATAACGGTTAAGAAAAATCATAAATGCTTATTGATTTAATCTTTTACTTTATTATTGTTTTAGAAAAATTAATTAATGCATCCTTTATATAATTTTTTAGAATTTAATTAAAGATATTTAATTATCTGTATGCGTTAAACTTTCAGTCCAATCATAAAATAGGTAGATTGAATTGTGTACATTATTTAAATTTTAATCTTCGTGGCTGAGAAAATGCATGCTTATATTCAATTCTTTATTTGATTATTATCTTTGGGAATTTATTTATATATATTTATTTGCTTGTGTTTTGAATGTAAAACCTTCAATAGAAAATTAAAATAGGTTTTTATATGGTTAAAGTAAAAGTTGAAAATTTTATTGTATGTCATATTTTATATCGTTAACGAAAGTACTACTTTCTCTAATGAAAATGTACGTACTAATAGTATAATTTTTTTTGTATTATTTGATTATAAATTACGATGTATAATGATTTTATACATAATTTAAAAATGTTAGAGCTTATTCACTTTTATAATAATTACTTTAATTTTTAAATATTTTATTAACATTGAGTATGTGAAAAATTTATTCTAACATTGCATGAAAAATAAACTTAAAATTTTATTTAACCGTATGTTCATCTTACTTGTGTTTCAAGTTGAAAATCAATAGGACGTTTTAGGATGAAATTTTTTTCTTAATTTGTATTGATTTATTGAAGTGGAAAAACCACTGTATGGGTAAAATTCTTTTCATAAAGAAATTTGAGATATTAAACTTTTACTCTCCCATACCATGACTTACGAATGATTATCTAACTTAAAGCTGAAAAAAGTCATCCTTAATTTACATAATTGCCTGTTTCATAAAAGTATATGTCTCTCTAAATTAAAAAGCTACTTATAATTCTATTTATAATTTTTCTCATTATTATGTGTAATTGTGTTTTACTTATCTTTGTCATTATTATTTTTCTGAATATTGAATGCGTTTAAATTTATCTTATATTTGTTATTTATTATTATATGAAATTAAATATTTAATTATTGTCACTATATATGTCTGAATAATTAATGCATTAGATTATTATAAGATATTAAATTATTTAATTTATAACGTTCAATATTTTTGAATGTTTTTTCTTTTAACAGTTTTGTTTCTCTCTCTTTCTTTACAAGATTAATATTTATTACAGTTAAATAGTTAGTGCATCGGAGAGGAATTAAATTCAAAATTTTAAGAAATATCCTAAATTTAAAGAAAAACATGATCAGTATAGTCTTTTAATAAATAACAAAATGAATAAACATTTTAAACCTGTGATGTAATAATAAAAAAAATTCGATTTTTCCATTATATTTAGCATTACTATTTCTTACTCTACACTTTTAAAAGTAGTATCTCACTCATGAATGTAATATTCTATAAGAAAATAAATATTTAATATTGTCTAATAGTCCGAAAAGTAAAAGTTGATACTAATTAACCAATAAGTGTCCAATTTACATTATATATGCATTGACTCTAAAATAATAAATATTAATTCAATGTTATATTTATCATTTTTATATTAATTTTTAATTAAAATAATTTAACACTCGTCAAATCGAACTAAATTAAATAATTCTTTTTTAAAAAAGTATTAGTGTTAGCTAAATCAACAATAAATAAAATTTATTTTTAATATTAAATTGATTTGTGTCAATTTGGCGGATGCTAATGATGACAATTTCAAAAATAAAATTTTTTATATAACACCTCCATCTTCAACAAAATAAAACACAAATGAAAAAAATAAAAAAAAATTAGTGAATAATTAAAGGACATAAATGTGGAAGGAGATAAGTATAGATAAAAGAAATGAGTTTGGGAGAGATTTTATGAGTGTGGATGAAGAAAATCGGCTTGAGGAGGAGATTTTATGAGTTAGATGAAGAAAATGAGTGCGATAAGATTTATGAGTGTGGATGAAGAAAATGATTATGATGAGTTTTATATAAAAAGTGAGAGAAAAAAATTGTGAGTAAGGAAATTTATCATCTTTAAATATAATTTTTTAGATTAAAAATATTCTACAATTTCTGTTCATTGTTATGAAGGCACTTGAATTCATAATATATAAATTAGTGTCACACAAACTAATGCGAACTTAAAAAAATATTAAAAATATTTTATATTAGCACCGTCTTAATTATCGATAAATTAAATAAATAACAAGATAAATAGTTCATTTAGTAAATAAGTTTTAATATATTTTAGTTTTAATACTATAAAAAAATTATAATTTTAATAAAAAAACTTTATTAACTCTATTAATAATTAATATAGTTAAACACATGCTTAACTGTATTAACCATTAACAAGGTTCAAACAAAACTAACAGAATTAAGATTATTGTACTAAGACTCTAGTAGTTTTTTTTTTTCTTATTGTACTAAAAATAAAATATGTCAATTTGTTATATTGAATTGACTATTTATCCTAAATAATGTGTTAATAATTGTTGTACTGAAGTGACTATAAATACTAAAAATAAATAAGATTAAAGTCAAGGTTAACTTTATTTATTATTAATATTTATTTTTGTTAATGTCAGTTAACAGTAGTCTAACATTAACATAAATATTTTACTTATTAAAAAAAAGTTTATTGTAGTATCACTTTATCGTTAGCTAAGCCAAATATAACAGTGTCCAACATTAAGTAAACTCTATCAGCATCAATTAAGACGACGCTAATTCAATACTAACACAAATATTTATTTATTAAAAATGATAAAAATAATTATCGTCAAAATATGTTTCATGTGATAGTAAATGATTGATGAAATGTGGGGTGTCAATCTAGTTGAGATGTCAGGTCTCATAGTGATGCTTAAAATGAGTTAGAAAAAAAACTTAGAGTTAGTTAAAAACTGAATCTATAAGAACCAAATCATTTAAAAATAATTTTACATTTTTTAATATTTTTTTAAAAATTAACCTTTTATATCACATTAGAGTAGACATCGACAATTTGGCTGACACTAATATTTGGATGTTAATTTGATATTTTCTTATAATGTATTTAATACAAAAGTTAGCATCATAAATATTACATCTAATACAAACTTTAGCTTAAATGTTGTATTTAATATACATTCTATCATCATAAAAATAATATATTATCATCATAAATATTATATTTAATGTAGCAGTATCATCATTAGCTTAATATAATATTATACTTATCATTCGCTAAAACCCAACATGAAGCTGCAATAGAGTTTGTACTGAAATAAGAAAAACCATGTTAGATGTTGCTCTCCTCAATAACAAGTTACAGATGCAATAAGATGATCCATGCTATTGAAAGTGTCCTAGGTGAAGGAGGAGAAATTACTTTTGACAATCACTCTTAGGTAATTTCTTTGATTATATCATTAAATCTTCGTCTAGCTTTCCTCTCATACCCTCATAACATAGGCCAAATCTCTCACAACCTTTCCATCTTTCCATGATAAAGGTTGACTAAGTCTTGACAGTCTTCCATCCATAAACACAACCCTATGTTATTGCCCATCTATCAAACCTCAGCATTGCCTAACCAAACCATCTTAGCACTTCCATGGCATGAGTCTATTGTAGCTTCATCCGTTGAAGAAGATGAAGACATGAGGATAGACACATATGACATGACCATTGAGGATTTGGTCATTAATATTAAACCAATTTTCATGGTGTCTTATAAGGATGGAAACTTAGAAATGATACACAGTCAAATGATGATTGCTCTTTTTGTAGTAGAACTAGCCTGAGGATCATATGAAAATGTTGACAAAGACTATTGATCATAGCTGTTTTATAATCAAATTAAAAGAATTTTAGTGTTGACCATCTAACGTAATACTAGACCATCTAACACAAAAAAGATGATAGTATAAATAAGGGAAAGTTAATCTCAAGTCTTCTTCCAACGAGTCCAATAGTAAATTCAGTCAATCAATGTTTAAAATTTATCTGTAGTAAAAAAAGTTAGTAATAACAATAAATTAAAGAAGGGGTTTAAGAATTTTTGTGCAAGAAATTAAATAGATTATTTAAATATAATAAAGAAAATAGGTTAACTTTTAAGTTCTTTCACAACAAATTCATTCTTGGTTTTCTCAAAATTATTATCCTTCAATTCTCTTCACAAAGTTGAACTCAATCAAACAAGGGTCAATCAGGTTAACTCTTAAGTTCTTTCACAACAAATTCATTCTTCATTTTCTCAAAATTATTATCCTTCAATTCTCTTCACAGAGTTGAACTCAATCAAACAAGAGTCAATCAAATTCAACAGATTCTTATCAGCAAAACAAGTGTCTATTGATATATTCAATATCTCACCTCGTCTCGAAGCGTATATTTAATGAGATGTATATCTTTTATCTCTTGACAAAGAGTACAAGAGGTTGATTAAGACTAAGAAAATTAACCAAGAACTCTAATTAAAGAAAATAATTGAATTCTCAACAAACGTTTAAGAATAAATACTTTTCCAAAAACATAGATTTTAAAAAGACCAACAATATAACACAACTATTACAGAGAATGCAAAGAACAAAACTATATCAAATAGAAACCTCAAAATTCATTGTGAAATCAAAACCGAATCAAACTAAAAGAGTTTAGCCTTCCATGAGGATGACTAAAACACAAGAATTACAAAAGAAATAAAACTAAAGTTTATGCTATGCAGCAGTGTGTCCTTCATGCATTCTCTAGCCTCTGTTTATAATCTCATTTTCTTCACAAAATCAACTCAGAATTAATTCTTAGATATTATCCTTGCAAATATCAGATGTTTCATTGTGGGCTATAGATTAATTTTGTAAATATCTTCTTTCCAGCAAATCTGTAAATTTTTGTTTTACCAATTTCTTTGAGATATTTTGTTTCCAAATTTTGTTCTAGATACCAGCTCATGATAATTGAATCTACTGCAAAAGATATTGTAAAATATTTGAAGGAGATTTGTTGTAAATAAATTAAGAATTTCAAAGGATTATCTTTGTAGAAAATCTGAAGAATATATTTGCAAAAGATTTGATTAGATTTGGAACCCATAGAATCTCTGCAAATAATTGAAAACAAGAAAAGTAAGAGAATATTCTTAAAATTCAATTAACCAATAATCTCAATTAAGGTCCACTTAATCCTGATTGGGTAAATCTTATTTAAAACAATGGACTTATTCTCAATTACAATCTAAGAAAGTTAAGGTTAAACACTCTAAGTGTAAATAAAAATATGCTCATCAAATGCCGCCAAACTTATCCTTTTGTACTTTTGAGTAAAACACTAATGATCAATAGAAAGGATAATAAACACAAAAAATATTTATAGCAAATCAATAGTAGACTCAAGAAATGTACAAGAGCTAGCAAACTACAACCTTCTAGAATTCAAGGAATCAAGAAAAGTGTGAATGAAAAACTCTGTATCTTAGTAAACAAGAAGGTAACTTTAAATTAAATAGATGAACCAAGAATGACAAAATCTTCTCAAAATAACTCTCCTACTCTTAAGTGTTTTAGGTTTTTATATGTACTCAACACTCAGACAAGCAAACACTATCATAAGCTTATCAAAACTTTAATATCTACAACAATTGAATAACATGCACACAAAAATCAAGAGGACTTTTGAAACAGATGTAATGAGACTAAGGTAAAGGTAGGTAAAATGGGAGGGAAAAAATAAGCTTAAAAATAAAGAAAAATAAAGAAGTAATGGAGAATAAATTTATAAACAAATTTAAGTAGATAATATCTTCAAATTACAATCAACTCCTCTTTTTATTTTATGACTTCATCTTTTTTTATTTTTTTTTCATGTAGTAGATGACTAACATGTGTATTAGACAATCTACACTTATTTCTTATTTTTCTTTTCTTTTTATTTTTGATTCAAAATGAGAAGATAAATTAATGAATTACAGCCCCACACTTATTCAAGAACCTATTCCCAAAATGATTCCAAAACTCCTCTATCTTCTAAGGTAGGGACAAAAATCTATTTTTTAAGGCTTGTAATGAGGGTTAAAAACAAGAAAAGGCTATAGGCTTAAAGGGATTAACAAGTGGTAGGTGACTTAATTAAACAAAGAATGCCTCAATCATATCAATTTATGCATGTAAACATAGTTGCAGAACACAGAATCAAGTTAAGTTCTAGAGTATAAACAATTATGAATGAAAACACACTAGAAATAACACTTGACAAACATTTAGATGTTCTATCAAAAAGGCTCAAAATCTCACCAAAGACATAAGATTCAACCCAATAATTTCAAAACCAACTTTTTTAGCAATTTATAAAGAATTCAAACAACATCGATCAAAAATTCAATTTTTTCGTAATCACGAAACTACTAACCACTAGGCGCTCATTCAAATCTACTGAAAATATGCAGAATTTTTTTTATTATGTAATATAAAAGTTATTTAAGAAATAAAAACAAGAAAATAAAATAAGAAAAGTAAAATAATTCTTAAACTATAAATCCCTCCCCCACACTTAAATCACACATTGCCCTCATTGTAAAAGCAATCAAATAAAACATGTAAGATAAGTGGAAAAAGAAGAACTCCCTTGTTAAGCTTGAGGGGCAGGAAGAATTATAGCTAATCTCCTCAACCATCTAATCTGTAGTAAAAACTAAGGTCCTTTATATAAAACAGTGCAAAAATGATATCACCTGGAGAGTCTAGGCAAGGCATACAAAACTTTGGTGTAGACAATTAATTATAAAGAGCAATTATTGTTAATAACTTTTGTGTAGTAAGGTGTACTATGCAAGGATCAGGTGGGCAAATGTAGTGAGGATGAAGAACGTTCCATGGATGTACGGTTAGGTATGAATAGTGCTTTTGGGTGATTGGTTTAAATAGTGTAGATAATCTAATGAGGTTTTTTGGTAAGGGAACGTCAAAGGATGGATAAGGGTGTGATAGGTGGTTGGTAATGATGGAATTTGAACATTTAAAGTTATGCTCGGGTGGAGGTGAAGTTGGTACAAATTGAGTACGATGGTGGTGGAAGGGTTGACTATAAGGTATAGTTATGACAGACAGTTTGTATGTGGTAGATAATGGAATGGGTATTATCTCAGGAAGAGGTGGTGGTTGGGCATGAGGGCGTCTACAAAAGATTGGAGATGTAAAAGTAGTATCATCCTTTGCTAAGTTGTTATCATCTACATGAACAACTAACAATGTATACTCCTTATACACTAAATTTTGCTGCACTTGAAAACTAAGGTAGTGTTATATGAAATTTGTACATTGTAGTTCAAGTAACTCTGCTAATATATCCATATTAGATCTTGTATCACATTTTGCACAATCAGTGATTAGAAACTAATTCACATAAGCACATGTGCTACATAAAGATGAATCACAACATAAATCGCAAGTGTAGTCAGTGCTAAATTAATTAAAGTAGGGATTAAGATTGGTTCCAACTCGTTTAGTGGTAGTTGGACAAATGACACTGGTTTAAAAATTTCAACAACCTGCATAACTGGGATAGCTTTAAGAATAGTTGTTATTCTACAAAGTTTATATAGTGTTAGAAAATATGTTTGAAAATTTGATTTATTAAACATGCCTCTAAAATTATCTTATTTTAATGTAGTTTTTTAAGCACCATTAAAATGGAGAAGATTGTTAAGGAAAAACTCAAAACCCTATAATTTTGATTGTGTTGAAAATCACAAAGTATAAAACATGAATCATGCATCGTCTGTAAGATAAATAGTTTCAATAACAGATCATGCAAGATATAAGTGTTTTGTTTGTTACACGACACAACACTTTGCAGTATTTTCTTACATCTAACAAAGCATTTATATGATCATATCATAAGCTAATAAAATTAGACGATACGTACATAGATTAAGCTAACATCCACTTATATATATATATATGTGTGTGTGTCTGTTAATTGTATGAGTGTAGGAATGTTTGTTGCCTCTATCTACTATAGAGATTTGTTAAAAGTGAAAGCTAAAGTGAACATCAAATGACCTCTTGCAGTATTTTCTTAACTAACCTTCTGAAATAAGGGCCATTTCAACTCTAATCGATCTGTTTATCTTGTAAGGTGTGCAATTTTATCATGAATTAATGCAAAAGGTTATGCTACCTAGGGAGATGAGCATTGTTAGGGAACAAGGATGTTGTATAAATAAGGACCGCATCTAAAACGACATGGAATGCAATCAAGCTTAGACACAGAAGGACATGCATAGAAGCAAAAGTTGTTCAACAGTTAAAAGTGGTCTTTCAATGGTTATCTTCTTCCAGTACCTATATAAAGTCTTTCATCAAGAAGAAGACCAAGAGAGCAAGGGTTACATTGTGCCAAAATGATGTTCAAACGTCATATGCCTCTACAAAGCTTTATAGAGAAATCCTTGTTCTTAGAGTACAGATTTTGCCATATAATTGGATCCAAAATAGTTTCATGGAAGATATTTTAGTGGTCATCCAACTACCCATAAGAGAGAGCTTGTTTATTATATATATTGAAAGACACAACTCCTACCTAAAAAGTAAAGAAAATGATTTGAAAAAAAGAGAGGGAACTGAAACTTTGTATTCGTCAAAACATGCAATCATCCCTAGTAGTTAGAGTCAATGATCTATTGATCATTAAAACCCTCAACCTCCATATCTTAGTCAGGAGTGGTTGGTTTGCAAACAATACTCGTTTAGTCAGAAGTGACTTTGTAAAGAATACTTAAGGAGTAGTCAAGAATGGCTAAGTGTCCATAAAATACTTGGTTAAGCTAAGAGTGACTTGGTAAAAATACTCAAGGGATTAATCAAGAGTGGTTAGGTGCCCAAAAAATACTTGGTCAAGTCAGGAATGACTTGGAAAAAAATACTCCTTAACAAGGTCAGCCAGGAGTAACTATAATCTAAAAGAACATTCATTGATCCAAAAGTGGCTTAAGAAAGAATACTCGACAATGTCAGCCAAGAGTGACTATAAGCTGAAAGAATATCCAATTAAGTTAGGAGTGACTTATGTTAAGAATATTCAAGAGATAAATCAATGGTAGCCGTAGGCCCAAACATTACTCGAAATGTACTTTGCAACATTAAATATAGTCTGTTGATAACTAAACCAGTATAAACTACTGTATGTATTTCTCTCTTTCTTAATATCTATATATTACATGTTATTAGTATTTATACTAACTAAAGAAGGAGAATTATTGTGAAGACAATTATTATTTATTTGATCATTACACTTAATATTTTAATTTGTAACAGTTATGACCCACCAAACGTAAGAATTACAATATGATCATTTGTTAAAGTCAGTATAACCTTTTGATAAACTAACCATCATCTAAGTATTGTTAATTAGACGATATTGGTGAAAAGTTTTTAAACTTGATAAAAATATAATTTAACAATTCCTTCTTGTATATTTCTTATTTTTACGCATACATCATCTTGTATGATCAAAAGTTCATAAGAGTGATATCCTCCTGTATTTGATATCCTCTTAAGAGTGTTTAAAGATTGATTTTTGTTGTTTTGAATTTTAATTGTTGAGCACATGGTACAAACTTGTTGAGATTAATATAATAAATTATTTTAAGGTTAAATAACTAAAACAGGATAAGATAATTGAATTTAAACCAATATAAAACTTCTTGGACAATCTTTCTTTCTTTCATCTTCTTTTATTTCAGCATTTCAATATTGATTCTAAATCTAATTGCATTCACTTTTTTAAATTGAAAAGAGTTTTTGAAAAGAATTTAAAGAAAGAGAAATCTTTGTGAAAAAAATTAAAAAACCAATTCATCTTCTCTTAATTTAGTTAAGCTAGCAATTGCTTTTTAAACTATAAAAGATAATATCAAATATAGACTAAGAAAAATAGTAAAGAAAAAATTATATTTATTTGATTATGCCTGAAACTATATTCATTTTAGAGTTTAAATTATATTTAGTATCAATCATGACAACCTTAATTAGATTACTATCTTCAAAATTTGGTTATAACCAAATTTCAGATGTAAACTAACGCAATTACTTTAAGACACACAAGTTTATTGAAAATCTATCAAGAAAACTATACAACCATGCATAAATGTACTATATGAAACATTAGACTAAGATGATTAAAAAGAAAAATTTATATAACGGAAGATAAGAAAATATGTCATCTTGTAATGAATGTTCCAGAAATATTAAGAACTGAGAATATATATCATGAATTAACCAAATTATCTTTAAATGCACACTCCTTGAAAAGTTTCTGAAGAAAAAAATTTCACTATTATTTGAGAATTCTGTAATTTGGTGTGAATGTGTGTATTTTAGTATAAAATTCCTTTTCGGTCAATAATTTATTTATTTTATTTAAATTAAGCTATCTATTAATAAAAGATTTAATGAAGTCCTTCTATCTTTAAAAAAGTTACGAGATGACTCTTCTTTACGTTAAAATTGGCATTATAAATTATAAATTGTCTTTATACGTTGGTTATAAATTGCCAATAATATGCCCAAATTAAAATCGTCATTTGTTAAAAAATTTACTAATAATTGGGCATATTTACGTTGAGAAAGATTAAATTGAATAAAAGAACAAGAAAAAAAGTAAGAAAACTTATATTTTACTACAAAAGCCAACTATTAAACTTTTAATGAAACTTTTATTTTCAATTTAGGTTTAATCTACTGAATTACAAAACCTATAAGAGGAGAGTTGTTAATAATTTTGTTATATTTCTAAATGTTGTGAATTAGTTATCAACTTTTGAATATATTCTTAATTATTTTTTTATTGATTTAACTTTGAACATGTATTTGTCTCATCATGAAGACTAAACATTTCAAATATAAAGTTTACGAGATTGAATATTTATGAATAGTCTTATAATACATTGATAAGGAGCAATGTGATATATCTAAAACACTTTAGTAAAATATATATTGATATCATAATTTGAGTTCAGTCTAACTCAATGCTTATTTCTTTTAAAGTTGTGAAACAATAATTTTTTCACTAACATAACATACAGTACATTGCTTTTTTTTTTTTTTTCTTCTCATAGATAACACCCTCTAACATTTAATTACAGAGATAGTATAATTTTGCAAAAGATCATACCGAAACATCTTGCAAAAGCTATGTGTGTCATGTCAATAAAAAATTCTCAACACCAGGAAAAATAATAACTACTACCTCAGAATTTAATTTCTCAGAAATCTAATTCCCACTGATTTTCTGACACAGACATACCCATTCAAAAGTATGATTTAGCTCCTAAAAACCTTATTCTGACCAAGATCACAAATCGTACTATCTTGGTAAATTTGTTCTTGAGTGTGACATTGGGGAAATTAAAAACCATGATGTGCTATTTCAGTCAAAAAATCTTATAATGGCAGTAAAAATATAAAGTCTATAAATACAAGATGTTGATACAGTAATTAAACACCGAGAACGATTTATTTAACAATAAACAGATAATATAAAATTCTTATTATATGTAAACATACTTGGAATTAATGTTTTTAATAGCGAAGAATAAAATTAAAAGCACTTTATGTGTATTTCAACCTTATCGTAAAATAATAATACTACAAACTCTTTCCTTGAAAATATCTCTTACATAATATTCAGAGAAAAATGATTACGACTATCTCAAAGATCACTTTAAATGGCCGAACTCCAACTCCAACCTCTCAAGACAAACAAGAGATTGTCGAGCTCCAAATCTGAACTCATTGAAATTGATCTTCAAAGGGCTGAGCTCAAAAACCAAACACTAGATAGTCGAGCTCTATAATAAGCTGAGCTGTGTGGTTGATATTGTGATTATTGTTTATCTTTATTATATATTTATTTTTATCTAGTAATATTCCATGAGATATGATTAGTTATATTGGGTTGGTATTGATTGTATTAACGGATCTTGAACGGACTTGAACATATTTGTAGGAGAAAGTTTAGGGAAACACTGTTATATATATTTTAATCTTCTGAGAAATAAAGGAGTGGGGTATTTTTTCATGGTATCAGAGTCATACCCATATACACCTAACATATTGAATCATGGTTGAAGAACCCAATGATGACACCCGTCAACGGAAAACTATCTCACCTTGTGACATAACCACTCTTGACAATCCTCGTCACTTGATTACGAAGGTATAGTTGAAGGGTCATCCAACTGAGAAGGCAATTATCATGAATAATAGACACAGGAGCCTCAAACCACATGACATAAAATTTGACTGATTTACATAACTTACGAGTCATATCTCCATGTCCTGTTGGTTTACCAGATGGAGCAATATTGTGGCTACCAAGGAGGGATCCATTATTTTTGGCAGTGATTTTTTCCTTGAGAATGTTTAATATGTGCCTGGATTATCTTGCAATTTAATTTTTGTGTCACAACTTATAGATTATTCCAATTGTACTCTTTAGTTCAGTCATAACATGTGTGTAATACAGGATCGCACTTCGAGGATGCTGATTGGTGAGGGTGAACGTCGAGATGGACTCTATTATTTCAAGGGGATACCGCGTATTACGGCTTTGAAAGTTGACAAAGGGGTGTCTTTGGATCTTTGGCATCAATGATTGGGGCATCCACTTATGCAAGTTACTTTCAGGTGTAGACCTTAAGAAAAGTACTGAAAATTTGAATATATGTTGTGATGTTTGTCAAAGAGCAAAGCAAACGAAAAATAAATTTCCCATTAGTGATTTTAGAGCTTCTGATGTTTTTGAATTAATACACTATGGTTTATAGGCCCCATATAGAAATGTTTCTTCATGTGGAACATCCTATTTTTTTACTATTTTGTTGATGATTACTCTAGAGCTATGTGGATTTATTTGCTGATTGATAAGAAAGAGGTGTCAAGTATTTTGAAAATGTTTTTCTCCATGGTGGAGCGTCAGATTAATAAATAACTGAAAATTATAAGGATCAACAACGGAACAAAATTTACTTGCAGGAAAAATTATTTCCTTGAAAAAGGAATAATTTTTCAAACATCTTGTATGGGGACACTACAACAAAATGGGCATGTTGAATGTAAGCATTAACATATATTAAATGTAGCTCGAGCTTTGAGATTTCAGGGATGTTTACCTATTGATTTTTGGGTAGAATGTGTTCTCACGGCTAGTTACTTGATAAACAGAACCCCTTCCTTAGTTTTGAATAGAAAGACTCCTTATAAAGTACTGTATGGTTGTGACCCTACCTATTATCATCTACGAGTTTTTGGATCATTATGTTTTAGGCGATAAATTTGATTCCTGAAGTAGGAGATGTATTTTTGTTGGATATCCATATGGGAAAAAGGGATGGCATTTGTATGATATCGAAACCAATGAATTTTTTGTCTCACGAGATGTCAAGTTCTCAGAAACAAATTTTTCTTTTGCTTGTCTTCCTAAAGAAGACTTGCCTACTATTTCTGGTTTAGGCGGGTCTGATGTTGATTTGGAGGAGTTGGATGATTTGGGAAAAAAGGATGGAGCAAGACATGACAATCATGTTATGCCTGATGCAATACCAGTGCAACATGAAGTTGATGTTATTCCGCCAATACATAATACTTCTATACAAGAACCAAATAAGCAAGATGATCAAGAATGTCATGAGGACTTGTTGGGTAAAGGTTATAAACAGAAAAGACCATCAGTTTTGTTGCATGACTATGTCTCGCATACAATACAAAAATTGAGTCCATTCCCACTAACACCTAAACCGCATCATTCCTCAGGTAATTCCTAACCCATTGCACACTATGTGAATTGTAATAATTTTTTTTTCTGCGACATAGAATGTTTCTTATAACAATATATGTAGAATGTGAACCTATGACATATTCTGAGGCAATAAAATATGAGCGATGACGAGATGCAATGCAACGTGAGATACATGCATTGGAAAAAAATGATACGTGGGTAATAGATGACCTACTACCAAACAAGAAGGCACTAGGTTGCAAATGGGTTTACAAAATCAAGTATCACTCTGATGGAACAGTGGAAAGATTCAAAGCTAGGCTTGTAATCTTTGAGAATCACCAAGTTGCAGGGGTTGACTATACTGAGAGCTTTGCTCTAATTGCTAAGATGACTACAGTGCAAGTATTTCTTGCAGTAGCTGCTGCAAAGAATTGAGAGATTCATCAAATGGACGTCCACAATGCCTTTCTTCATGGTGATCGTCAAGGGAAAGTTTATATGAAGTTGTCACCTGGTTTCCAAGTCTCGGTTCCCGACAAGGTGTATAAGTTGAAAAAGTCACTCTATGGGCTTAAGCAAGCCCCTTAGTGTTGGTTTGCTAAACTCTCGGCTGCATTGAAGGGATACGGGTTTCGACAATCATACTCAGATTATTCCTTATTCTCTATGAACAATGGTAATATTCACCTTAGTGTGCTTGTGTATGTTGATGATCTAATTGTTGCAGAGAATGACAGTGTAATTATCCAAATATTTAAAGTCTATTTGAGTGCTTGTTTTCATATGAAAGATTTGGGTATCTTGAAGTATTTCCTTGGTGTTGAAATCGCACGAAGTCCAGATAGATTTTACTTGTATCAAAGGAAATATACACTTGATATAATTTCTGAAGTTGGTTTGTTGGGTGTTAAACCTGCTATTGTTCCTATGGAACAAAATCATTTGGCTTTGTCCACTAGTATACTACTTGCTATTGACCCAGAATCGTACAGTCGCTTGATTGGACGATTGATTTATTTGTGGTTCACACGACCTGAATTGTCCTATTGTGTTCATGTTTTGTCTCAATTCATGCAACAACCAAAGGAGGATCATTAGCACGTAACATTGCGAATTGTTCATTATCTAAAACAAAATCCAAGACAAGGTATCTTGTTGCGTTGTAAATGTGACCTACACCTACATGAATGGTGCGATGCTGATTGGGCTGGTTGCCCGCTGACCCGAAAATCACTTACGGGTTGGATAATATTTCTTGGTGACTCTCCTATCTCCTAGAAGATGAAAAAGCAACATACTATGTCCAGATCGTCGACTGAAGTTAAGTATCGCTCAATGATTGTGACTACTTGTGAATTAAAATGGTTGAAGGAAATTTTATTTAGTCTTAACGTGATACACACAACACCCATGTTACTGCATGCATTGTGATAGTCAAGTTGTTCTACACATATCTCAGAATCCAGTGTTTCATGATTGAACCAAGCACATTGAAGTAGATTGTCATTTTGTTTGTGATGCCTTTGTTCTCAGGGATATTCGTCCTAGTTTTGTTCCTACCAATGAGCAACTTGCAGATATTTTTACCAAGGCATTGGAAAAACAACAATATTATTTTTTACTTTGCAAGTTGGATATTCGAGATCTTAACGATCCAACTTGAGGGGGGTATTGTGATTATTGTATATTTTTATTATATATTTGTTTTTATTTAGTAATATTCCATAAGATATGATTGATTATATTGGATAGACATTAACTGTATTAGCGAATCTTGAACGGATCTATAGGAGAAAGTTTAGGAAATCATTACTGTATATATTTTAATCTTCTGATAAATAAAAAAGTGGATATTTTGTCAATTAATCTCAAGATGACCGAGTTTGAAAGCTAACCTCTTGAGGCTGAACTCTAAAACTAGCCTCCCAAGATCGATCACTCGATGACCAAATACTTAAGGACAAACACTAAATAGCCTAGCTTCAGGGCCGAGTTCAAAGATCATGAACTCTAACTCCAACCTCCAAAGTCAAACAAAAAATTGTCGAACTACAAAGCTAAAATCACCTAAACTATTGTCGAGCCGTATAATATATTGGATCAATAATAATCACAACACCAATTCGTAGCAATTAAGAAAATTTGTGAATAATTAAGAAAATTCCTAGTAGCCTTGTTACTCAAGGAAAATTCCCTAAAACTCCACAAAATTTACAACTCATATATATGGTTTTTTTACTCATATACTACTTTGGATATTTAATTGTTCATGTAATAACTACAGAAAAGCTGTCACACGTTGATCGTATATGTGCAAACATAGACACAAGTCCCCACGTAATCTAAGCCAAAGATCTGTTCTCCCTTTCTGGTAAACATCCCTTCATCAAAGGACCCTTGACTTCCACGAATTAATACTATATTATAGGAAATAGAAAAGATATATGAAATCAAACTTACCATCCCTTGGAATTTTTCATCGACAAGACACATAACCCTAGCCATGCCTCACGGGAGGTTATTGGGTCCTTATTACATTGGCCTAAGAAGACAAAATGATCTCGTCAAATGATTTGCTATCAGATCAAACTTACATAATCTATGACATTTGTGAAGATTTTTTTTAATTATTATTATTTTCATAAATTCATACTATTTTACAGAAAAAGAGTGAATACATGCGTTTAGACACACATGTTCTCACCAATAATAACAATAATACTGTGTTGCAGTGGTTATTTGCATGAAATATTGAAACATGGGTTTTTGTTTGCTATATAAATAAATACTTTATTCCCAATTCTAGGGATGAAGGGACGAGTTGGAACGAATTTGTTTCTGTTTCTATTGAACTAAAATTGTTAACTTGTTTGTATACTTGAATATGAATTTGGTTTGAGCAAAACTTAGAGATATGAAACACAAGATCGATTGCACTAAAATTAAATTAAAAAAATTAAAATAAGTTACTCTTATATCTTTTTTTTTTTTTTTTTATTTTGTTCAATACTACTTCTTTTCGAAAATCTACAAGAGTTCCTTAATTTTTTTAGAACATTACTTTGACACTTTCATATATTATACTAACCTTTTCTCAATTCTTTTTAAAAAAAATATTACATCGTATGCTTTTATAAAAGTGGTTGTCTAAAAAAAAATAAAAAAAAAAACTTTTCAAATTTTTTAATGAATATTATTTCACTTGTAGGAATTGAATGCATATGTTGAAAAAAGTTACAACAATTCACATATCATAATTAATCGAGTGAGTTTGGCTCCCTTAATTTTGTAAAATATTATTGTAATTTACTTAAAATTCGTTATTTTCACAATTTTGTAGAAAGTATATAATTATTGTTGATATTAAACTGAGTTAGACAATTCAAAATATAACCCTAACTCATTTAAAAAATTACATCAACTTTAATTGCAAAATTGAGTGCAACCAATAACCTTAACCAGAGACATGATTGAATTAATGGAGCATACCCAACATGCTAACCCCTACCCAATTCTGACCCGCATATTCAACTTATCCTAACTCCTTAATAATATTGATGTGAGAGGTAAAAGATGAATTGACATGACATGTAATTTGATTAAGTTGTATGTTAGCTCTATTAAGACTATATTTGAATCAATGAGTTTTTCAACAAAAAAAATGTATGTATAAATTAAAAATTAAAAGTGGAAGAAATTATACGAAAAAATTTATAAGCTAGCTGTATAAACATTAATTTTAATTTATTACAGATTACATTTCGATTATATTTTTCTTTTTATTATTTTTTGTAAATAAATTAATCCTATTTTAGTTGCTAGTTTCTTTATTTTATAACTTAGAAATGTAGAAAAAAATCTTGCAAAATGATGGCTTGGTGATAGGGCTAAAGGTCCTTAACTTTCCATGTGAAAAAGTACTTTGATTTGTCTGAGCTGACCCTACCAACCCAGAAAATTTTAGGGACTTCATAACACCTGCCGACGAAATGAACAAATCTTCCATTTAGCCAACTTCAATTTTTATCAGAATTTCAAGATGTGTGTGTGTGTGTTGTTACACTTTTTTTTCTAACAAAATGCATCAGATTTTTTTTTTTGTAATACTATACTTGTTGGTGTAATTAATTTTTGTGGACTTATTAATCAGACTATTCGAAAAGAAATTTTTTAAAATAGTAATTTTCCATTTTTATCAGTCGTTTTCTTATATTTTAATAATAATAAACAATAACTTACTTTTAAATATTAAATTATAAGAAAATAAAGAGTGCTTTTAAATAATTTGATCCTCTCTACTGTTTGTTTCATGATTATTTACTATTAAATTGAGTTTAGGATATATGATACACGTGTTTAGGATAATTTATAAATATTTATGATAAGTGTTTTCATAAGTTTATTTTAAATATTAAAAAAATAGTATATTTAAACATTTCGATTATGACCGTTAGGAAAATAATCTATAATTTTATATGAAATAGTTTAAACTTATTTTTATTCAATTATAACAAATACTTAAGAATAGCTTTTTTCACAATATGCTATTATTTAATTGATTAAGTTATTTATCCCTATTCATAAGTTTAATTTCAATACTTTTTTTTTTAATTCTTCTTTCAAATTTTAAATACTTTAACACTTTTTTTTTAAATAAAAATTTAAATTTTGTGAATGATAAATTATGTTGTCAACGTTTAACGTCCTGAAAAAACTATAATTTACATATACTTAGATAGTAATATATATATAACATATGAAGATAATACACTAAAAAAATATATTACCTTTTTATTATGTACATTCATAACCGTCATATTATAGGCAATATGAAATTATAACCGTCATTGTACACAATGTGAAGGTAATTTAATGTAATTTAAATCATTTCATACACATAGATATACTATCACAAATATATATATCAAACTCATAAACATGATCATCCATACGGAACACAAGTTATATATATATTGGTACATTGCCACAAAATTAAAGAAATTCCTTAACAACATCTTTAATTAGTGTCACATGGTGCTTACAAGCGCGGTTCTGGAACTGCGATAAATGCAACCGCGATAAAAAATATTGAAGATACAATCGTGGTTATACAACTGCGATGGAAAGTATAATATACCACCGCGATTCTCTAGCAACCGCGTTAAAAAATACTCATATTATGCAAAAATGGCTAGAAAAAGACGTTGTCATTGCACATACTAGTGCGGTTGTTGAGAAAACCGCTGCAAATTATAGCTTCAAAACAAAATTATATCTCTAGAGAATAATGGGAGAAAACCTAATTTGAATGAGCGGTTGCGTAGTTAGAGAAAAAGGAGATTACCAGTCATGTAAGCGTTTGTGGAGGTTGATGATGTACTCTCGGGAGACGACCTCTTCTTTCCTACCCTTAGCTTTCTCCAGCATTGTTATTCACTCACCTATACATGTAATATGTACTCAAGATTTGCTTCTATTCGAACGAACACGCTAATAGAAAAACAGTCTTAATTGGAAATCAGGCAGAGATAACATACCTTTCTTTCGATGCAGCAATGACGAGAGAGGAGGAAGAGACGGAGGCAGAAGAACGAATTATAGAAAGGGGTTTTCACATATAATATATAAAACCTAAACCGAAACCCTAAAGGCTTACATACAAGGGTGGTTGTTTAAAAAACCGCCCTTGTATCTCCCTACAAAATAATTTTTAAAGAGATATACAATGGTAGTTGTTTAAATAACCGTCCTTGTTTCTCCCTGCAAAATAATTTAAAAAATTATTTTGCAGATACCAGCGCGGTTGTTTAGACAACCGCGTTAGTATCTTGCTGCAATTTTTCAATTTTAAATATTTGCACCTTATCATCGTGGTTCTCGCTCCAACCGTGGTATGGTTGAACTTAATTTCAAAAATGTCACCGCATTATTTTTAATTGTGATTTTCTTTTAATCCCGGTAATTTTTTTTTTACTAAAGAGTAACACTTGTCATATGATTAGGATAATATACATTGTTGTAGATGACATTAATTGTTTTGTAGCAAAGATTAGATGTGTTAAATTATAATTGAATCATTGTGTTTGTTATTGTTACTTTTAATTAGGAAAAGTTACACCTTGACTATCAACTAGAACATTTGACTTAATAGTAAGCATTCTTCAATACAACAAATTGCATCAGAGTTATGGTTATGAGTTTGATTCCTAGTGGGACAATTATTAAAGAAGAAATTGTTGTGACTTGCATAATTATGGTGTGTGACATAGCTAAGGTGGGTCGTCTAAAAGTTTGATTCTTAGTAGGATAATTATTAAGGAAAAAACTATTAGAGGTGACATCAATTGTCTCGTGACACTAAGTGACTTATGTGGCAGTATAATTGGACTTTTGGACTATTTTGCTTTTAAGTAGAAAGAGTTGCATCCTAATTATCAATTATAATTTTTTGCTTATGGTAAGCACTTGGTCCAACTTATGTGCCTTCTCTAAACTTGATGTATAAGTTTTCTTAAGTTTCTTACTATGTGATGTCTTAACCTATGTCATTAAATAACTATTTAAGTAAATATATCTTCTTTAATATTGCTATCTAAAGCACAATATTATCTCAAATATCTTACAAAAAATCATCAAGGGCCACACTTCCCAAACGACCACCCAAAAAGGGTCATATATCATAAAAATATCTTATTACATACATATTTCTCGTACTCATAACATACCATCAATCATATATCTCACATATAATTTACCTATTAATATATATATATATATATATATATCATCACCATAACTCATAAAATGCACAACATACACATACAAACACATATGTAACAACATCATCTCACTTGAACGAGATCATCTCACCTAAATGACACCTCTTTCCCACAACAAGTAAGTAGGTCATCTCACTTGAGTATCATTATACATACATATAAATATAAATACATACATACACATATAACATTACAATCAACTCAAACTCCACATTTATAGACAATTAAACCATTGCATAAAAGTAATTGTGAATTTCTCTTACCTGGATTCAAGCATGTTTAGGCTTTCCTTAGTAACTCTCAAAGTACAAATCAAATCCAAATATGTTCTCCTATCTCAAAAAACAAAGCACCAAAAAAGTACAACAAAATAATTACAACAGTAGGGAGTGATTTACTTACTAAATTCAAGAACAAATTAGTACAAAAGAATTGTTATCCTTCCAACTCCAGGTGAAGATAATCTTACAGCAAAATTAACAATTAATGTTGATTTTTGGCCAATGCTAATTAATAAATAACATCGAATTTGCGTCCGTATAGTGGAATTTAAAAGGGTGGAAGCTAATTCACTAGCATCTATTTTTGAGGCTAGTTCTAACCGATTCAAAATAGTGTGGAAGTTGGGGTTCTTGATGTGTACAACACTTTGGTTTCATTTCATTTAATTTCATTTCCTAACTTTATATTTGGCTTTGGAAGGCTTGGGAGTGCTCTAACTTTTGGAAGTTATTAAATTGAGGTTCTTCTTCATGGCCTCAGATGTCTTCGTCTGACTCAACCTCTTTGTCTTCTCTTTCAGAGTGGTTTTGGGTTTCTCAATTTGTGAGGAAGAAAGCTAGAGTTCTTAACCTTATAGAACTTCTCCAATTTAACCTTAATTTTCAACTAAACAGAAAGAAGTTTGAGAGAAACCACTTTATCGTAATTGTCCTCAATAAACTTAAATATCATGGCCCGTGCATTCTTTTAACGGGGTTATTATAACATCAATCATCTAAAAATAAGAAAGGTGGGAGGTGTTGGTGGTTAGTTTTTTTTTTCTTAGCATTTGCTTTTTATCATTTTTTATGATGACTAATATATATATAGAATTGCTAAAATTGATGTTCTTCTAACTTTTTCTTACCTTAAATTAAAACTTATCTATAATCCATTATAAACACATAGATTGTAAAATTAATTTAAATCGACACTAATTTAAATAAATATTAAAAAAATAAGATTTGTGTTCGTATTTAAATGATACTAATTTAAATAAATATAAATATTAAAAAGTTAATATTAATATCAACTAAATTGTGGCTGTGTTAATATTAACTATTGATTAAACTTAGCTATTAAAAAAAATAAACTAATATCAACTAAACTACTATTAATTTAAATAAATATTAAAATTAAATAAGATAAATACTAACTTCAATATGTTTAATTTTATTAAGTTTTTCTATTCTAATTTAACTTAAATCTGAGTTGATTGAAATGACTATTATAAGACCATTATTATATCGTAATTAATTTATATTATTATTTGTGGTGCAAATAAATAGAACTTTTAAAAGAAGGAAATATCTAATTTTTATTTATAAACCCAAATGTATGTTTATTATTCATTTAAAATATATCTTAATATAAAGCTCGAGTCTTAAATTTAAGAAGAAATTGATTTTAAACACAAAAACT
>Ga0099824_1000421_pt1 | contig 48993 bp, 24 predicted proteins | sample SiratrowhiteBW_FD_76837 | JGI IMG/M metagenome (GOLD analysis project Ga0099824, IMG submission 76837) | Root nodule microbial communities of legume samples collected from California, USA - Siratro white BW | ecosystem: Host-associated > Plants > Roots > Nodule | place: USA: California... | reverse complement strand
TTATCTTTTAATTAATGGAAAAATCAATATATTTTAATAATTATTATTATTATTTTAAGAAAACTTAAACTAGTAAATTATTATTATTTAAAATACTATCCGGACAAAATCGGGTGTTGACAATAATATGTTAGTTCAAACTGTCGTAATTATAATATTAATATATATATATATATATATATATATACATACGTAGTTATATCTAATAGTATTTCATAATTTATCATATTTCAAAATTATATATGTTGTATACATATCCAATAGAACAAAACTAAAATATCATAGTGCAACATATATTCTAACACAATTCACAAAATATTATGTTCCAAGACTAATACTATTACAACTTTCTAAATTGTTCAAACCCACTTCCCTTGTGAAATACTAAAAAATCACCATATATATTTAATCATGTCATTATGCGCTATGATACATTATGTGCTCATATTCTCTAATTTTTTATTTGAAAAGATATAATATTTTGGTAGGGTTTAGGGTGCCTAAGACTCTAACAGGAACAACAATCTCTCAAAAGGAAAACAATGACATGTACATATCAAGTATACAAGAGTCAAGTAATCAGAACATACCAGTTGAAGATCCTCAAAAGCGCTTATTTCCCCCTTTCTTTGTAATTCGAACCTTCAAATTTCTGCAAACTATGTATATTTAGGATATTTTCTAGTATCTCTCCAGTACTTTTTTCGTGTGTCTATTGAGTGTGCATGCCCTTTTATAATAGTACTATTATGTTCACTTTTAATTGGGATTTAAACCTATTAATTTCTGATTATCTCCACTTAATTGCATTTTTACAAAATTGTCAATCAAGTTTTAAACAGAAAGAATGAATCTAGAATACAAAATGGGAAGAATCATAAAAGTGCTATTGTTGTGGCAGAAATAAAACCCCCATACGTAATCAATTATGGCCAAAGGCAAGGATACTAAACACTGTCAGAATAATTAGAATGAATGTGGAAAATAAATGGAGAATAATTGAGTGTAACAGTCTAATGAATGGGACATATTTGCTAACGTGTTTTTTATTTATTTTTTATTTCATTTTTTTATTTATTATTTATGAAAAAGAAATGAAACAGATAAGATAAAAAACTGAAAATTTTCTTTTTTTTTCTACCTTTTTTTTATTATTATTTTATTAATTTTATTAAGAGCAACCTGAAAAATAAAAGGGGGTTAGCAAATTAAATTAGAATAACAATAAAAAAGAAAATGCATAATTTATTAGACAATCAGCGTTTAATTGAAAATAATCAGCATTTAATCACTACTAAACAAAATTATTTGCAATTAAGCATAATAATATTCAGCTCAACTATTCAAATTTCTAACTTTTATATTCTTTTATTTATTTTCAATTAATTTTTGTGTCATTAATGGGCCTCAGAAAAGGTAGGCAGAAGGAGAGAGACAATGTGACATGGCAACACTTTAATAATAATTTTTTTTTTTACCTTTTTTACACACTTTTAATGGATTGGGCTTAGTAAACTAATTTTCTTTATTATTTCAAACGAACCCCTTATTAATTTGAGCTTTATTCAAAGACAATTTAATTTCTGACTGAATTTCTTAATGGATTGGACCTCCTTCAAATTTTTATTCTTTCTTTATTTCTTGCAGTTTATTTTAAAACAAACTCAACATTCTTTTTCTTTGCTTTTTTTTCCTTTTTTATGAATTTTATTTTTAAAATTTAATAATAAAATAAAATGAAATCAAAATTTTTTTATTGTATATTTTAAAATGACAAAATATTATAAAAACACACTTTTTAATTTTAATTTTCTTCATTTTTTTTTATTTTGAAATAACTTTATTTGCCTGGACAAAATTGAGTGTTGACAGATTTGATTCATATTAATATGTGGGAACCATACTCAATATCATCAATTCATGGTCAAAAATATTTATTGACCATAGTTGATAATTATTCAAGGTAATATGGATTTTTTTCTTTAAAACAAAAATCTGAATTTGATTAGACTTTAGAAAATATTGTTGTCTTTATTCAAACACAATTTGAGATAGTAATCAAAATAGTAAGAAGTGATAATGAGACTGAAGTTTTCATGACAATTTTTTTATTGACAAAAGAATAATACATCAAACTTCATGTGTTAATGCTCCACGACAAAATAATATAGTTGAAAGGAAACATTGTCATTTATTAAATGGAGCAAGAATTCTCATGATACAATCTCATTTATCCAAAATTTATTGGTCTTATTCTGTGATACATGCTGCACATATTGTATATACATGCTTCCCACATCTATATTAAATTATTTTTTTCTCCTCATAAAATGCTGTATACAATTGCACTAGAGTTTAATCAATTAATGGTGTTTGAATATTTATGCTATGCTAGCACTTTGTCAACAAATAAAAGTAAATTTGATCCAAGGGCATCAAAATGTGTTTTTATTGGTTTTAAAAGGGGACAAAAGGATATATTTTGTTGAATATTCAATTAAGAGAAAATTTTGTGTCTAGAGATGTTGTCTTCTATAAACATGTTTTTTCATATCAAACGATTGAGGATACTAGCAATGAAACTAACAATCCTAACATTCATGACTAAAGTCTTTTTACACAAGATCAACCTAGTTTAAGTCAGCCATCACAAGTCATTTTTGCACATTGTGATTGTCGCAACCGGGGTCACGACGGGGACGATGCATAAAAATAATTTATTTTAACTTTCAAAACAGAGGAGTCGCCACCATAGTTTATATGGAAAACTATGGGAAAACCGGAAAAGGATAAGGCAAGTCTGTGAAAACTGGATTTTGGGTTCGGTAGTCGGTTACGTGTGGGAAAGGTATTAGCACCCCCACAACAACCGTCCTAAGACGGTACCTTTAATTAAATAAATAAAATGAGTGTAATTTTTAAAATGTTTATTTTCACAAAAAATGAGACAAAAATGAAGATAAAAAAAAATATTTTTTTTATTTTTGGAAAGGGCCCGTCAAGGTTTGACCTTGCTGCTACGTATCTCCATCAGGAATGGAGAATCAGGGTTACGTAGTTCTTTGGTTAAGATTGTTTGTCAGGTTGATATTTTTATTTATGACAGTTTTGTAATTAATTTTTTTATATTTAATATTAAAATGATTTATTTTCAAAGTTTCATATTAAATATCGCGTGACGTGAGTGGCCATTTGATATTTAAGAAAAATTTGGAATAATAATATTAAATGCTGTATGACGCGTATGGGCATTTGATATCTAATATTATTAAAAAAAGTAATATTCCAAAATTTTATTTCTAAAGTTTATATTAAATATTGTATGACGCATGCGACCATTTGATATTTAAAAACTTTAGAATATTAATATGAAATATCGTATGATGCGTGTGGTCATTTGATATCTAACATGATTAGAAAACATAATATCTCAAAATTTTATTTCTAAAGTTTTATATTAAATATCGTGTGACGCGTGCGGCCATGTGATATTTAAGAAACATTTGGAATAATAATATTAAGTATAGTATGACACGTGTGACCATTTGATATTTAAGATTAGTAGAAAATATAATATCCCAAAATTTTATTTCCAAAGTTTTATATTAAATATCGTATGAATGTACGACCATTAGATATTTAAAAAAACCTTAGAATAATAATATTAAATATCGTATGACGTGTGCGGCCATTTGATGTCTAACATTATTAGCAAATATAATATTCCAAAAATTTATTTACACAGTTTTAGTATCCCAATTTAATTTTTATTAAAATAATAAAAAAAATAATTATAACACAATAAAAAAAAATAAAACATGCAATATATAAGCTTAAAATATGGAGGTACAAAAATAAAAAGGTTGTAATTTTGGGCTGACCCCAAAGGCACAAAATCATTTTTTATGATTCTTTTTAGGTTGGTGGTGCAATGGTAAGGTGGGGGGTTCGAATAGGAAGGCCTCAACTCCACAACCCTAGGCCATCATCACCTCAACCCTAAGCCACCACCACCTTACTCTAAAGCCATGTCAGGTCTACCAACCGAAAGCGGCAGCGGCGACGGCGGTGGCGGCAGGCGTTGCGGCAAAGGCTGCGGCGCGCGGTGCGACGATGGCGGGGCGGGGAGAACAATGGGTGACGGCGGAGATTGTTTTGGGGCTGTTTTGGAGTGGTTTTGGGTGCTTTATCCCAACTTGACGAATCTGTGGTGTTCTTCAAAAATGATAGTCTCCTTTCCAAAAGTTCCTTGCTTCTTAATTTTAAACTGAGTGTTGATAGTAAGACAGGATAATCAACCTTCTCTTCTTCTCTAGTTTCTCTCTCTTTTTTCCTCTTTTTTTTCGTATCTCTCAAAGTGAGTAGTTCTTTTCTAACGTAAGAGTAGTTACCACTTAAGTGAATCCTCTTTTTTTATTATTTTATTTATTTTTATTTTGAAAGTAGTTCAGAGCAGTTTTGAAAGATTAACTCTTTCTTTTTTATTATTAAACATGAAGTGTAGATAAACGTAAGATGAAACAATTTGAGAACGATCATATTTTATTTGTTATATTTTTTGTTATTGTGAAATGAGATCATGGGTGGTTCAGAGCAGCTTTAAGATTGACTGATTCTCTTTTTTTTGTGAGAAGTTAAGATTGAGTGGGAAGTTACGGAGAGTTGAGAATTTTTTTTAATTTGTATTTTTTTCTAATTCTTTTATTTTTTTTATTTTTTTTCTTTTCTAAGGAGAGAGATATTTTGGAATATCTCATTATCTATTATTTCACTCATCTTTTATCTCTTGATCAATCTTGAATAATTTTGAACAGTCTTGAACATCGCATAGCTCATAGAACCAAATCATCAGTGTTTTTTATTCTTTTTTTAATTATTTATTTAACTGGACGAAATTGGGTGTTGACAGTTGCTCTTCTTTACTTAAGTTTTATTGGATAATATGAAAATTCAAAGAAATTTCATATTATCAAAGTAAAGATTAAGTAAAGATAGAGACACTGATTTCGTTCGGGTATCTGCAAAAAATAAATGAAGACTGAGATTTGATGATAGTGAGGTTGGACCTTGGACTGAGCCGAGAGGGTCACGGACCTTCATGATTGTAAAAGAGTGAGGTTGGACCTTAGACTGAGCCAAAAGGGTCACGCACCATCACGATTGAAACAAAAAAGAGTGAGGCTGGACCTTAGACTGAGCCGAGAGGGTCACGCACGATCACGTGGTGAAAAGAAATGTGAAACCGCAACCTTAACCTTATAAGGACGATAGGGCTATGAATCTATACTAGAGATGCGACTTTGAGTCCTTTCTCCAAATACTAAGAAGTAAAATTGTTGAAAAATAAAGTGCGGAGATTCAACTTTGAGTTCTTTCTCACACAAGAGCTGAAAAGTAAAGTGTGGATATGACTTTGAGTCTTTTCGCACACGAACAGAAAAGTAAAGAGTGGATACGACTTTAAGTCCTTTTGCACACAAACAGAAAGGTAAGGTGGGGAGATACGACTTTGATACCTTTCTCCAACACAAGCGGAAAGTAAAGTGTGGATATGACTTTGAATCCTTTCTCACACAACATAAAAGTAAGGAATGACCAAGACCTTGCTTCTACGGGGGATCAAGCGCCAAAAAAACAAATGTGACCTTGCTTCTGCAGGGGATCAACATACCAAAGAATACTTGTGACTTTGCTTCTGCAAGGAGTCGAAAAGTAAATTATCTGGAGATACGACTTTGAGACCTTTCTTCAGATAGAGATACGACTTTGAGTCCTTTCTTCAAATAGAGATACGACTTTGAGTCATTTATCTAAAAAATAAATTTGAGTCATGAGCTGTCATGTGAAGATTTAACTTTGAGTTCTTTCTTCACTGGAGATTCGACTTTGAGTCCTTTCTCCAAATATAAGGTTGACCTTGAATCACCTTTCAACAGTAGAGATACAACTTTGAATTCTTTCTCTAACTGCAACGACATTGAGTCAATTATTATTTTTTTAGAAGATATGACATTGAGTCTTTTCTTCACTGGAGATACAACTTTTAGTTTTTTCTCCAATAGGGATTCAACTTTGAGTCCTTTCCCTAACAAAATTTGAATCATTCTTCTTCAAAAATGTCAACTTTGAGTCGCCTATTTTCGATCTTCCAACATGGAGCCAAACTTTGAGTTGCTCATCCAAAAGGTCAATTTTGAGTTGTCTATTTGCCCGAAAGATATGTATGTATGAATGCATCAAAACTTTTAGTTTCTGACTGTTTGAATGTATGCATGTGCATGTTTGAATGCATGAAATTTTGATTTGATTTTTTTTTAATATGCATGTTTGAATGCGTGAAATTTTGATAATGCATTTATGGATGCATGAACATCTAAAAAAATGCACATATGAAAATGCCTTTTCAGAATGTATTTTTTTTTTTCTTCTCTTTCTCTTTTCTCTCTCTCTTTTTTTTGTTAAAAATCAAATGTTTTTTTTAGCAATCATTGAATTTGAAAAATATTTTTTTTTTGATTTGATTTTGATTTTTTTCCCTTTAAAAAAACTTGACACTTGAAACCAGAATGTCATTGACTCAACATTCGTCACACTTTGCTGCATATGTACTTAAATTGGTGGATGAACAAAAATATGGGAGAAAAGGCTTTTGGTAAACTGAGGAGAGTCCAAATGACATTATCTCTAACTAAAAAATGACAGTGCCCCCAATCTTGATATATAGAGATCGAATTCAAATAGATAAAGGGTGCAACTTTACTTTGAAATTTGTCACAAAATCTTTTGAGAATATGTTATAGGCATGATGAACGTACTACCAGAGTTGCCCCAATTTTGAAAAAAAAATGGGAAATTAAGGTTCAAAGGATGTCTAATTTTGCTAGGTTAGATGAACAAAAATTGATTTGGTGAAAAACTGGGATAACACAACTTATATGGAGAAAGTTGTAGCTGAAAACAAACATATGCAAATTTGACTGAATATGGATTGTCCCAATTTTTTCGAAATATGGGTGAAAAATTAAACCGGATAATGGTTTGGTAAAAAAATATGAAATACGCAAATAAGGAAGGATTGCCCCAGTGTTAGTGTTTCTCTAACACTATTTTGCTCTTATTTAGTTGGCAGATTTTTATCTTCCTTTATAGCAAAGACATTCTGATTTTTTTTCTTTTTTTTCTTTTTTTTTCATATTGACAGTCACATCCCTCTGTTGTAGGGTTTTTCTTTGTGAAAATCATTGCAATCATTCTTCAATCAATATGGACTTTGTGTGGCTTGTAATGTGGTCAGGAGTTAAAAAGTTTTAAAGAAAATTGTATAAAGGCTCAAAAACTGTTTATGGGTTTTTATTCTTCTTAAAACAAGGACCATCAACCTGATGTTGCATAAAATAGTTCAAGTTTTTGCTGAGATCGTTTTCTTATTTTGTTTCTTTTTGCTCTTTTTTTCATTTCTTCTTCACGATAACTTCCTTTGTTTGTGAATCGTCACTCTTTTAAATTGATGACACACTTTTTCCTTTTAAATTTCTTCCCTTTTTCTTTAAAACTTTTGATGCACTCTTTCCTTGATAGATCTCCTCTCGTGAAGCTTTTGACATATATCCTGAACTGAATTTCAACATGCTAATGATCCTTGTTTAGGGTATTCTTGAAAGGTTTTTTTTTTTTTTTTCTGGCTCAAAGAGGGTACAATGAAAATTTTTATTGATATTTCGGGAGGAAGAAACATGGCCATATATCATTTCAAGTCCTGATTGTTTGGTTTTCAAAGAGATTAACTTTTACAACAGATTTCAACGACTTCCAGCATGTGTCATTTTTTCTCTTTTTTTTTCATCCTATTTTTTTGCTTAAATTGCCCTTTGGAGGTTTTCAATCTATCGGACTTTTATTCCATTTTTTTCGAATGTCTCTAGAGAAAGGAACTTGAAATTAAGATTAACATGTACAAAATCCAACTGATTTTCCCAATATAATGTTTACTCTAAGTTTTAATAAGTGACACCACATATTACTGAGACAAATCCTTTCTCTTTAGGGCTAAATGAAGGAAGGCTCAAAGAGGTTTTTAAGACATATGTATGCAAATATATTACATCTGAAAAAATCAATTTAATTCCTCTTTTTATGTCAGGCTTTAAGATTGTGCCAAAACTTTTTCCTTCACTTTTATTTTTCATCAATAGATTCACTTATGATGTGTACTTCTCTTAACAATAACAAAGTATCAAAGAAAATTTTATTTCATCACAAGATAATGCAAATACGATTCCAATGTTGTTTTTTTGCACAAAGTTCAATATTCCAAAAATATTAAATTCCCCAGACTATGAAATCAGATTATGCATAAAATCTTTTAACTGTGTCAGAGTTGACCGGTAACGATAACTCTTCTCCATCCATCCTTGTGAGAATTAACGCTCCTCAAGAAAAAACTTTCTTCACAATATAAGGACCTTCATAGTTCGACATCCATTTACCGCGATAATCCTTTTGAATAGATATGATCTTTTTAACCACTAGCTCTCCTTGAAACTTTCATGGACAAACCTTTTTGTCAAATGCCTTTTTCATTCTTCTTTGATATAATCATCCATGACATACATTGTCTAATTTCTTCTCATCAATGAAACTGAGTTGATTATATATTGCTTGGACCCACTAAGATTCTTCCAACTTGGTCTCCATCAATACTCTGAGAAAAGGTATTTCAACCTCTTTATTTACGCAATTTTACTTCCCTTATCTCTTGTTCAACTAATCTCCACAATTCTAGAGAGGGTTCACATTTTTCTTCATATTCATCATTTTCCATATTATCGTTGGGGTTTGTAACATTCAGATATGAAATATTGGAATGATTATTTTCAAAATATATGTCATCATATCTGCGTTATTCAATATTACAAAAATAAATAGGCAAGACAAAAAAATTTGGATGAAAACACAAAATTTTATTGAAACTGGATCATTGTTATTGCTAAGAGAAAATATCACACTAGAAAAAAATTGCTCAAAACCAATCAAAGGTTTCTTTTTCTAAAGCATTACATTTCATCCTGTGCAAACACCACAGGTATATCTTCAGATTCCCAATTGCCAATTTGTTCATTGGGAAGACAAGGGTGCACAAGATTGATAATTTCATCTCCATGCTCCTACTCGATTGTCGCCACTTGATCAACATCGGCGCTAGTCGAAGCATTTGCATGACCCGTCGAGGGATTCTTTTCCACACTCCCCTTCTGCTATTGAAAAGTAAGCCACCCCGAGTCGAGCAAAGATTGAACTTTATATTTTAGTGCTTGACAATTTTCAGTTGAATGGCCAACCTCTCCACCATGATATTCACACTTTGCATTGACATCATAATATCTGGAATATGGTGATTGTATAATCCTTGTTGGACATATGGCCACTAGCGCATTTTTTAGTAGATCAGGTAACAACTTTGTGTAAGTCATTGGGATAGGAGTAAACTTCACAACCTTCTCTCTTGAATTACTCCTCTGACCACAGTCTTGACTCTGCGTTTGATTAAAACTCTGACCTTCAATATTAGGCTGAACTGCATTATTAGGTGTAAATGGAGGTTTGTATGTAGTTGGCGGCCTAGGAACATTTTGAGGATAATTTAGCACAACATTTGCAGCATAAATAGATGAAGGTATGTAGTTGGGCCGATATTGTCGCTGATATCCTCGCCAATAAGGCATGGCAGAAGCTGTTTGAACCTCTCCTTCTTTCTTCTGGTTATTATTATTATTGAACCCGAGTTTCTTAGCACTTGTAGCCGCGGACGAGCTTTGTGCTATTTTTCCATTTTTCAATCCATGTTCAATCCTTTCTCCGATAGTGATAATATCGGAGAAGTTGGAGGAAACGCTTCCAAGCACATGTTCATAGAAAGGGGTTTGTAACATTTCTATGAACATGGTGGTCATCTCCTTCTTGTGTAATGGAGGTGCTACTTGTGCCGCTAACTCTCTCCATCTCTGCGCATATTCTTTGAAAGTTTTTGCACTCTTCTTTGTCATATTTTGTAATTGCATTCTGTCTGGAGCCATGTCCATATTGTATTTGTACTACTTTAGAAAAGTGTCAACAAGATCCTTTTAGGAGCGGATGCGAGCTGGCTCCAAATGCATATACCAGTTCAAAGCATTTCCAGTTAAACTTTCTTGAAAGAAATGGATCAACAACTTTTCATCATGAGAGTGTGCAGCCATTTTAATACAATACATGGTTAAATGGCCTTTAGGACATGTAGGCCCCTTATATTTCTCAAACTCTGGCACTTTGAATTTTGGAGGAATCACAACATCAGGCACCAAACATAGTCGTGCAACGTCTCCAAACTCACAACTACCGCCACCTTCAATCATTCTGAGCCTCTCTTCTAAGACTTCTAGCTTGGTCTTAGTTCAGTCAGCATTAAGCAATACATTTTGAATATCTTCAGGAATATCGACCTTTGTCGAAGATGGTTCACTAGTAAGAACCTGTAAGACTTGTGGCTGGGTAGTAGAAGGAACTTTGTTAATTACTACATTTTCACCATGATCAACAGGTGGTACTTGAGTGAATTTAGGTTGACCTTTAGCACTAGCAGCATTAACCACTTGTGGTATAGTTTCTTGCTCCACACCTTTCTCATATAATGGTTCATAGTTCAGAGGCAAGTCGTATAGAGGAAACTCTTGATTTGTTCGATTTTCTTGATTAAGATCTAAGGTCTGCGGTGTTCCTTGTTGAAAAATAGGAGGATGTGAAGACTGAGCTTCTTCATTCCTGATAGTAGCTTCACGTTTATTGTTCAGGATTGTTAAAGCTTCCAGAATCTGACTCATCTGATCCTTTAGACCATGAATCTGACTCATCTGATCCTTTAGACCATGAATCTGACTCATCTGATCCTTTAGATCTTTGATATCACTTTTCATGGCTTTCATTGCTTCTTGTGTTTGCTCCAGTCTTCCATATTCTGTTGATTGGCGCGAGTCCTATATGGATGTCATGGAAATTTTTTCATTATTGCGCTTTTGTTGGATTTTATTTTAATGAATTAACTAAATGACAATGCAAAAAATGAAAATAAATTATATGAAAAATGAAAATCAATGCATGTTGATATGTGTAACAAATGTTTAGATGTATGTTACAAGTCTAAATGCAGAATACATGACAAAATGTACAACATATGTTAAGTTTGAATGCTTAATGCATGTCTAAGATGCACGATGTAATGTATGTCTAGATAATAAATGCATGTCTGGATATGATATGAATATCTAAATACCTAATGTATGATTGTTTGTATAATGCATGTATGTGAGTTGTGTATGATACAAAATGGCATGATAATTATATGCTACCATGAATGCATGAATAAAGATAAAAAGTGAATGTATGCTTATATGCACAATGCTTGATTACATGATATGCAACATAACTTAAACTAAATGAAAAACCATGTAAATGCTTGTACCTAAAGAGGTACTTAATTCATGATATATGTATGCAAATATGCTACATTAATTATTATATATAAAAATAATGGTGAGGAGAATAGGAACTTGAAAATCTCCCTTAGTGCCTTAAAAATATTCGACATTATAACACCTAGGGATTTCTAATATCTTTAAATGCATCTTCACAAAGGTGGGTCCCCTAATTCCTAAAGGTATAAAGGTCACCAGAGCTATGGCTCACTCCATCGCATACCCATAGCAGTTGGTAAACAATTTTTATGGACATACAAATGAAGCAAACAGACTCTAGCTGGGGTTTTCGCAAAAGCCAGAAAAGGAAGTACATCCTTGTGACATTGCTACACAATCCCTTCTACTTCTAAGCTTTCTCAGACCCAGGTATAGGGCCCCACTCATGATATGTTAAAGTAAACGTGTGCGTGTGAAGGGAAAATCATGCACCCAACCCCTCACCTGCAAAACAGTTAAAAAAGTTCCCAAACAGATATAACAGATATAACGTGTCTTCTACCCTAGGGTTCAATTATTCCAACAAGAACAAACAAGCATACATATATACAAAAAGAAAGAGAAATACAAACATTTAGAAAATCACACTCATAATTACTTATTTTATTAAAACTGGCTTAACTCTCAAGTTTTTGTCCCCAATGAAGTCGCCATCTGTCGCAACCGGGGTCACGACGAAGACGGCAGATAAAAATAATTTATTTTAACTTTCAAAACAGAGGAGTCACCACCATAGTTTATATGGAAAAACCGAAAAAGGATAAGGCAAGTCCGTGAAAACTAGATTTTTGGTCCGGGAGTCGGTTACGTGTGGGGAAGGTATTAACACCCCCACAATGCCCGTCCTAAGACAGTACATTTAATTAAATAAATAAAATAAGTGTAATTTTTAAAATGTTTATTTTCCCAAAAATATGAGACAAAAATGAAGATAAAAACAAACAAAAAATATTTTTTTTTATTTTTGAAAAGGGTCCGACAAGGTTTGACCTTACTCCTACGTATCTCCATCAAGAATAGAGAATCAGAGCTACGTAATTCTTTGGATAAGATTTTTTGTCAGGTTGATATTTTTATTTGTGACATTTTTGTAATTAATTTTTTTAATATTTGATATTAAAATGATTTATTTCCAAAGTTTCATATTAAATATCGCGTGACGCGTGTGACCATTTGATATTTAAGAAATATTTGGAATAATAATATTAAATGTCGTATGATGCGTATAGGCATTTGATATCTAATATTATTTAAAAAAATAATATTCCAAAATTTAATTTCTAAAGTTTATATTAAATATCGAATGACGCATGCGACCATTTGATATTTAAAAACTTTAAAATAATAATATTAAATATTGTATGATGTGTGTGACCATTTGATATCCAACATCATTAGAAAATATAATATCCCAAAATTTTATTTCCAAAGTTTTATATTAAATATCGTGTGACGCGTGCAGCCATTTGATATTTAAGAAACATTTGGAATAATAATATTAAATATCGTATGACGCGTGTGGCCATTTGATATTTAACATTATTAGAAAATATAATATTCCAAAATTTTATATTAAATATCGTATGACGCGTGCGGCCATTTGATGTCTAACATTATTAACAAATATTATATTTCAAAAATTTATTTACAAAGTTGTAGTATCCCAATTTAATTTTTATTAAAATAATAAAAAAATAATAATTATAACACAATAAAAAAAATGAAACATGCAAGATATAAGCTTAAAATATGGAGGTACAAAAATAAAAAAGGTTGTAGTTTTGGGCTAACCCCAAAGGCCCAGAATCATTTTTTATTATTTCTTTCAGGTTGGTGGTGCAATGGTAATGTAGGGAGTACGAATAGTTTTTATTATTTTTTTTTAGGTTGGTGGTGAAATGGTAATGTGGTAGGTGTGAATAAGAAGGCCCCAACTCCACAACCCTAGGCCATCATCACCTCAACCCTAAGCCACCACCACCTTACTCCAAAGCCATGTTAGGTCTACCAACCGAAAGCGGCAGTGGCGACGGCGAAGGAGGAGCGGCCGCGATGGCGGCAGGCGGCGGCGGGTGGCTCGGGAAGAACGGTGTGTGACAACAGAGATTGGTTTGGAGCTGTTTTGGGGTACTTTTGGGTGCTTTATCCCAACTTGACGAATCTGTGGGTGTTCTTCAAAAATGATATCCTCCTTTCCAAAAGTTCTTTGCTTCTCAGTTTTAAACTGAGTATGAATAGTAAGACAAGAGAATCAATCTTCTCTTCTTCTCTACTTTCTCTCTTTTTTTTCTCTTTTTCTTCGTATCTCTCAAAGTGAGTAGTTCTTTTCTAACGTAAAAGCAGTTACCACTTAAGTGAATCCTCTTTTTTTATTATTTTATTTATTTTTATTCTGAAGGTAATTCAGAGTAGTTTTGAAAAATCGACTCTTTTTTTTTTCCTTTTTTTTTTGTTATTAAAGATGAAGTGTAGATGAACGTGAGATGAAACAGTTTGAGAACGGTCATATTTTATTTTTTATAGTTTTTGTTATTGTTAAATGAGAACATGGGTGGTTCAAAGCAGTTTTAAAATTGACTGATTCTCCTTTTTTTTATTATTATTATCTTTATCTTTTTTTTTGTGAGAAGTTAAGATTGAGTGGCAAGTTACGGAGAGTTGAGAATTTTTTTTTAATTTGTATTTTTTTCTAATTCTTTTTTTTATTTTTTTTTTCTTTTTTAAGGAGAGAGATATTTTGAAATATCTCATTATCTATTATTTCACTCATCTTTTATCTCTTGATCAATCTTGAACAATTTTGAACAATCTTTAACATAGCATAGCTCATAGAACCAAATCATCAATTTTTTTTTTATATTTTTTTTAATTATTTATTTAACAGGACGAAATCGGGTGTTGACAGTGATAATGTTGAAAATAATAGTAATAATGACCATGAATCAGAAGATCAACATGTTTTGAGTCAACCATCACAAGTCATTTTGTATTTTGTGATAATGTTGATAATGACCATGAATTAAACACTCGGATTTTAGAAGAAGTTTGTTCCCATAGAAAACAAAACCTCAATAAAATTCATGAAACAACACAATCAATTCAAATGAGTACCACAATAAATAGACCATTTGGGTATCTAAAGGATTATCGTTGTAATATCAATGTTTCCAATACATCTTCAAGAGTTAAATATCTTTTGAATTATGTTTTGTCTTATAATAAATTATCACCTTTTTACACATATTTTGTTATGTCTCTTTCTTTACATTTTGAGCCAAACACTTATTCTGAAGTTGTGAAACATGATTGTTGGAGAAAGACTATACAGTGTGAAATATCTGCTTTGGAGTCAAATCAAACATGGGAGACTAATTTTCTGCCTAAGGACAAAACTATCATAGGTTGCATATGGGTATTCAAAATAAAGTATAAGACTGATGAGACTGTTGAAAGATATAAAGCAAGGTTAATGGCAAAGGGATACACACAAATAGAAGGCATTGACTACCATGAAATTTTCTCTCCAGTAGCAAAGATTTACTACTATAAGGTGCTTCTTTCTCTAGCTTCTATATATAATTGAGAATTGAAACAGTTAGACATAAAGATGCATACATGGTTGTTCCTCCTAGATTGATTTCTATTCAACCAGACAAGTTTGTAAATTAAAAAAGGCTTTATATGGTCTTAAACAAGCTAACAGGGAATAGTTTGCTAAATTGTCATAATTTTTTTATTTATGCGTGATATACTCAATCTATGAATGATCATTCCTTGTTCATTAATTCTTCTGAAGGATCTTTTACAATATTATTGATATATATGGATGATATAATATTAGCAGGAAATGATAAAGAAGAGATTGATACAAGCTTTAAATAAAACATTCAAGATCAAGGATCTTGGGAATTTAAGATATTTTCTTGGTCTTGAAATAGGAAGAAGTACGAAAGGAATAATGACGAATCAAAGGAAATATGCATTGGAATTGTAACATATACAGGTCTTTTATGCTGCAAACATACAATCACTCTTATTGATAATCTTGTTAAATTGTCTTCTATTGAAAGTGTGTCTTTCACCGATGTTCAAGCCTATAGGAGGTTGATTGGAAAGCTTATGAATCTTACTAATACCGGACCTGACATAACTTTTTTTGTTCAACAACTTTCTTACTTTCTTGATAAACCTAGAATTGCTCATTACAATATAGAAATTAGAATTCTCATATATATTAAAGGAGCTCCAAGTCTTGGCTTACTTTTCTCTTCAAACACTTTTGCCTATCTAAAAGCCTTTTGTGATAGTGATTGGGACACCTACAGTGATTCAAGGTGATCAGTGACAGGTTTTAGTGTGTATCTTTAGAAATCCCTTATATCCTAGTAATCAAAGAAGTAAGGAACAATATCAAAGAGTTCCTGCAAAGCTAAATATAGGGCAATAGCCATTGTGAAATTCAATGGCTAGTTTATCTTCTTCAAGAATTCAAAGTCCATTTTGAGCAATCATCTCTTTTATATTGTGACAATGACTCAACAAAATACATTGTACCAAATCTAGTGTTTCACGAGTGTACGAAATACATATAAATAGATTGTTACATTGTTATAGAAAAATTGAAGAAGGATCCCATCCATTTGTTTCCCATTTCCACCATAGAGCAACTGACTGACATTTATACCAAAGCCTTAGGTCCTTAATCTTTCAAGAATATTTGTTCCAAACTAGATCTCATCAATATTTCCTTCCCAACTTGCGAAAAATTTTAAAGGATATGGATACAAGACTTTTAGAAGGAAACTAATATCAATTGTTATTTTGTCTTTTGACGTAATCAAATTGTCATGAATTCTATTATTTTGTCTTTTATGACAAAATCATAGTGTAATATTTTTATTTTTTTTCTCTTTTTATCCGGACCTAGAATGGATACACTGCTTGTATATATTAACCCAACTTTTGTTTTCAATAAAAAACAGAGATAATATTTTCATTCTCATATCTTTTGTTCAATTTTTTATAGTTTTGTTCATCTTTCCATTTTATAATATGGTATACATTCCATAAAATTCCTAAAATTGATAAAATTACTTCCATTTTATAGTGGAAACCTTTATGTTTGATAAAATTGTTTTTGGATTGCACAATCCATAAGAGAAATCTAAAACTACAACGACTTTCGAATTATAGAATCCGAAAGTCATTAAATCATATTTTACCTGTATTATAGAATCCGAAAGCCTATAAATTCACGAAAAAAATATAACCCTCTTTTTGCCGCCATCCTCCCCTACTCAAATACACCAATCTAATCACACGAAACCATAACAAAACACATAACAAACCTTACCTTTTTTTCAATGCATGCTTCAATTTCAAATGGAAATACAAAACAATTAAAACTTCAAACCACAGTCATTATGCACAGCCACCCACAATCGACGTACCACCACGCAACCGTGTGCTACAATAACAATGTCTCCAAATTGAACTTATGCAGTGCAACTACAAAAGAGTGAAGGGAGAAAGGTGTAGCGAAAATCTGAAGGAAAAACGTAAACAGTACAGGGTGAAGAATTGGGAGTGGAGGGAGGTGAAGAGTAGTTTTAAGTTTTAAATTTAATGTGAGGGGTAATTTTATATTTTGTTGTATGATATGGAGGTGCAGGAAGAAGGCGGCCATAACAAAAACAGGTGAAAACAAATTAAACTTATCCATCTGGCCTTCCCAGAGCCTTGTCCTAAACTTTTAATTTAAGTTTTATAAAAAAAAAATATATATATATATATATATATATATATATTAACATTAGATAATTGTTTTATTTGAAGATGTAAATAATTTTATTTTAGATATTATTATTTTAGTTTTCGAAAAATATTTTATTCTTTTATAATTTTTCATTATATAATAATTATTGTTGCTTCTAAATAAAATATTATAGTGTGATTTATTTATTTTTTTAATATATTTTATTTTACAATATAATATTTTTATCTTGAATTTATAAATGACAATACTTTATAATAAATGATTTTATTAACGTTCCTCTATATTAATTTGAAAATTAAAGATTGTCTATTAACTTTTTTTCTTTTTATTTGTGAGATTCTAAATTTTGGAAATTGCATGTCATAGTTTTCTTTTAAGTGATAGTATTTGTTGAAATAGAAGCAAATTATTTTTCATTTACTATTGACTACTATTTTTCTAAAAGATAATTTAGTGAATAACATAATTTATTTAATTTTTTTAGTTTCAAAATATAATAATAAGAATTTTTGTAAAAATAAATAATTAACATATATACCATTTTTATCATGAAATCATTGAAATTTTAAGTGACATGTAAAGTTTTTTTTATTACGGTTAATAGTTTTAGATACTTAAAAAATGTTGAATATTTTTGATGAATTTTTTATCTTTATAAATTTCGATATTTTATATTTACTGAACTTTGTCCGTAACTATTATTTTTCCAATTCCGTCTCTGATCACAAACTTGCCATAGGTATAGGGCTAACTATGATACACATCATAAGAATAAATTATTTATTATTTATATGAAGATAAAATGTCTTTGTACAAGTATTCTTTCTACTTTTTCTACTTTAACAAAATGAAAAATAATTTCGTTTTGTATATTTTTTTTCTCAAAGTACAAAACCTTAAAAATTTACAAATGATTCGAGTTTCCTTTTCTCTCCTTTTTTTCTTTATTTTTTCTGTGGATGCAAACAAAGTGTAATAATATCCTAATTACATAGTAACTTTACCTTATCCAAGTAAACCTTATTTTTTTTTTTTTTTCTCAGCTAACTTGCCGACAAGAACTAATTCCATCACTATATCTAAACTCTTTATAAGAGAACTAATCGGTTCATCATTGTCTTAAACGATACATCATCACAAGACAATAAGGTCGCTATTTAGTTTAGATATGTTTTGTTAATTATAGGCAGTGCTCAAGGTGGATTGTATGGGATCATTAGGAGAAAGACAACCAAGTGCAACTAGTAGCATGTTTTAGGCTTTTAGTTTACTTTTTTTCATTTATTGTATTTTAAAACAATTACGTAAAATCATATTTTAAATAATTCCAGATTATTATGAACCAAAAAAGAAAAAAAAAAACGAGTTTACTAATGAAGTTGAAAAGGGGTAAACCCAGGACCCTTTTAATCTCTAACAATATCAGCATTGCTTCTTAAAAATCACAAACGTTAATCATAAAAGTTGTCAAGCACTAATCATTATAATCACTAAAAAGGATTGACATGAGTGACATTTGTGATTCTTAAAGAATAAGGTCCAATTACTTTAATTCTTAATTAAAACAGTATCGTCAGGTACAAATTCAAGGGTTCGCTAATGTGAAAATTAAACATTGCTTGAGATATACTGGGAGGAAGATTTCAAAACAACCCCACCTGCCACCTCTTTTTCCCAAAATAACAAAAACAAAAAGCCAAAAACTCAAGCTAAACCTTCGAACAAAACATCAGCATTACATTGTTCTTATCCATGTTCGACTATGATATTTAGACTCTACTAGTTTATTTGTAACTCTTGTCCCACAAGCAATGTATGTTGACACTTAATTCAGATTGCCCAATCTAAAAGCTTGCATGGGCTGTCAACATTCATAACTAACCATTATTTATAGTCAATTAAGTCAATATCACAAAATGCAAATCTGATGTTAAGAAGCATCCTTCAACCAAACAAGTCATGTAAAAATAACTTTCTATTTACTTTTCCCCGTACTTTCTGTTTTTGTCCCCAGTACAATAATATTTTACCTTGGAAGTTTTGTCAGTTTAGTGAACTTCATAAAATCCCACACATGTAATAATTTAATTTAATTTGATTCTTACAACTCTTTCAAAAGGCTATTAGTCCCATTTTCATTAGGAAAAGCATAAACTCCTTGCCAAACCAACTGCATGTATTAATTAATGAAATGCTAACCTCCCTTTCACCGGATTTGATTGTGTAGGAAGTACTGTTATTTTATACCTGGTATTTCAAGCAAACACAGGGGTTCCAGATCCTTCAGAAGATGAAGGCTGCAAGGCTCGAATACGAATGTCATATTTTGTATGACTGACCACTTTGGAGCTAGGAGACGATTCTGCTCCGTCCGACACAAGAGGAAAGGATGTAGTGTAGCCATTGTAGGCATTTCCAATATGGTTGCCACACTTGCGACAAAGAAGCTTGGTTCTTCGGCGAAACAAACCCCATGAGTGCTTATCAAAATGCGGCACACACTGAATTTCATCAACCTGGGTAAATCTGCTAAGATCAATATTGAAGAATGATATAATGCCTCGCTTTATGGACTTCCCATATTTTGATCCGATGGATGAGGTGTTCCGGTTTGAGGAGGATAGATTCAATTCATAACCACAAGTACCACAGCTGCCAAATACATAAAGAAAAGATACTGTAATTTTAACAACAAAAATAAAGAACCCAAATTCATCGCAAGTACATCGTCCGCAATATAACAAGCTTAGTCTTCAATGAGACTTAAACATTTATAGTGACCAGGTTAAGGATACATTTCAAAGAAGACAAGATTGTCATTACAACTTATCATACGTATGTGCATCTAATAAAACTACCGTTTGCTTACAACCAAAGGGACCGGGACTGGAACTTTTGCCTTGTAATATAAGTTATCCAAGCTCAAACTACAGCATTTACCATCCATGCCATCTAATTAATCCAACAGCCAGCCATCAATCAACCCTTGGGAAACGAGTAAAGAAATTTTACAAATGACTAAAAATACTTAGAACTTACAAAGTGGAAGCTAACCAACTCCTTTTCTCTCTAAGGTGTTCCATTGCACAGTGATTGGCAATCTAAGAGCTTACCAGAACTAGAGCAAGCTGATCGTCAAAATATAATCATGATTCAAATATAGCTCAATTCTTATCACTTTTTATAAACATATATTCCACAATCACTTTACTATCATTTTGCATCATTCAAACTTCATTATTTTCTCTGCTCAGGAACCAACCTTGTTTGAGCTAGGAACATCCACAGCATGATAAAGTTAAATCTCAGAACAAGGATTTTTTCCATATAAAAGAACTTGTTTAAAGAGGAATCAAGCATATGCTACATGACCTAACACATGTTAGTAGTCTTCATATAATATAACAATGGCAAACTACATATACCCTTTTTTTCTTCTTTTCTTTTCTATTTCAAAGTGCTCCATGTTAATTCATTTCTTACACAACTTTATAGAAGCTACTCAATATTCCATGAGATTGAGAGCAAGCGACCCATTCCTTTCATTTCAACCAAATACGAGCTTAAACTCTTAAACATATTGGGTTATAGCTCAAAAAAAAGTGTATACTCCAAACATTCCAATTTTCAAATAGTCCACAAGATAGCAAAACTTGATAAAGCACAAGTAAACAACTCTAGTTCCACCCATTTTCAAGAGTAACATGTCATGCACACTACTATTCAAGTTGAGTTTCTTAGTAGATGCAGAAAATCTAACAATTCAGATTTAAAATGACAGTGTCAGTATCGTCACGATCCTTAATATTATAAACAAAAAGATCCTAAACATTATAAAAAATTATGGACAATTGAACCAAATGTAACCAAAATTGCGGTCCTAGAAACCCTAAAACTTTGCAATCACAGATCGTTTTTAAAACTTTGCTTAATAAGGAAGAAAATAGAAACGTCTCTTTTCTTGAGAAGGAGAAAAAGACTGAGTAACTCTCAATCTCTCAACAATGATCAAGTAATTCCTACTCGCGAAAGTGACTGAGAGTACCCAATTTAATCCTCTATCACCAAACTGAATTCTCCTCTTGAAATTAATAAAATAAAATCTCCCTTAAAATCAAGCTACTTTAATAATCACACTAATTGGGCTCAAAAATTAACAATGAAATTTTACAAACTAAAAAAAATAATAATAGCAAAAGAATTCCTTATCACGATCGGCGGCTCAGAACTATTTCCCAAACAATTCGATCGCGACTTACCAAAAAAGAAAATTTACCCTAAAAAGAGAATTAACGAATTTAAGGAAAGTGCGATGAAGATGAGTTAGAAAGTGAACCTGTAACGAACATCTCTTTGAGAGGAGCAAGATTGGAAGGTGTAAGTTCGGTTAAAGTGACCGTCTCGTTTGAACACGGAATCATCCATCACCTGTTACGGTTTTCCGGCGGCAGCGGTGGAGACGGAATGCGGAGGAGCCACCGTTGCGGCGAGAGGAGCGAGAGAAAGAGAAGCCAATTGCAGGAAATTTGGGTTCGTTCGGTGAACAGCGTGTTCCGGAGAATTCGGAGCGCGATATTGACCGAACCCAATCGAACGCGATCGATACGACACCGCTTTGTGAGGGAGTGGAAGAAAAGAAGAAGATGACGATGATGGAGATGAAGCTTGAGTGAATGAAAATGGGTTTTGGATCGTTATTTTCTTATTATTTATTCTTTTTTAAATATTGGTTATTCATTGGTTTGTAAGTTGATTTTGTTTTTTTAAACCGCGTGGGGTACAGGAAGATTGTGTTACTAAGTTAAAGGGTTGGTTTGTACTTGGCTTTTTTGTTGATGGCTTTACGTGTGATTATAACGGTTAAAAGAGAAATATTATATCAAAAAACGAAATTGTTTTCTATATTAGAACAGTAAGATTCTAATCACACGCAAAATAAAATTATAAAAATCTAGTAATTACATATACCAAAATAGCCATTTACTATGTGCATTACATAGTGATTCTTCAACTAAATATTATATTTATAGCTGTTTAATTTTTTAGAAAAAAATATATTGTATTTATATTGATATAAAGTTTTTTATTATATTTATATTGATATCAAATTTTTTATACTATATTTATATTGATATTATTTATCTTATAATATATTTTAATTATATGTGTGTGTGTGTGATGTAGTCTTAAAGGCTCAAATACATTAAATGGGTATAAACGACGTATTTTTTTTTATGTCTTGAGTTTTCAAATTATACTATGTTTGATCACTTAAAACTTATTTATTTATATGTTATGAGTTTGTAACCATTTTTTGAATCTAACACCCAGTGTCTACTTAGATTGCTTGATGAAGTTAGATAATTTGTTTCTAAAGTACATATTTTACATTAGGACCGTATTGACTTGCACTTGAGTTTTCAGGTTTGAAATAGGAGGGTAAAAAAGGTCAATCTACATCGTTTTGGCCAACCCACCCATCAATTTGTTGAAGATGAGATTGAAGTAATAGGTTGAACAAAGTTTAAAACTTTTTGCAAAGGTTTGAAAAGTAGGAATGGTAAAGTGGGATAGTTTTGCAGAGGTAGAGTGGACGGATAATCTATCAACTTGTTTACCTTTTAAAAATTAAAATAAAAAATTATTTTTTATTATATTTTTTTAATAATACAAATATGTAATATTATTATAATTATAATTATTAACTCTTAATTATTAATTATAATAACTTACTTTAATATGTAAAGCTAATTTTTTTAATTTATTTATTAAAAATTTTAATTAACAAATTAAAAATTTAAAAATTATTTAAATGATTAAGTGTGATATATATATATATATATATATATATATATATATATTAATTAAGAAATTAAAAATTGAAAAATTTATTTAAATTATTTTTAGTTGTGTCCAATAGTTACAATAGTTATAAAAAAAATAGTGATAGTTCTCTTTTTAACATGAGTCAAATTTTTTAGTTTGTCTCGTCTCGTTTTTAATAGATAAGTGGCATACCAAATCAAAATGAGTTAAATTGAGGTATTTTGCTATAACTATTGTAAAACAACTTATATAAATAATTGTTTATACTTTTGAAACCCTTTTTCATAAAAAAAATTGACTACTGCTAAAATATAAATGTATTATAGAGTAAACAATTTACAAATACAATAGAAAATAATGAAAACTTGTTTTCGTAATGGTTTACTAATTTAAGAAACAATTCAATCAATTTTTTAGTTGTGTCCAATTCTTCATAAAGGTTTGATTATAGTCAATCTTCATCAATGAATATTCTTCACTGACATTTTTACCTTACACAATATAATGCCACTTAATATCTCTTTAATATTAAAAACTTCAAGTACTTTCTCAATACTAAGTCACTTTTAATTTTCATGAACATTCTCTAGTTTATCACTCTTAACTATAAATAAAAAATATTTAATAAATGTTACATAAAAAATTTCTTAAAAATATACACACATGTACATTTTTTCATAAAGGATTGATTTCATTGATAGAAAGATATGATAATATATTTGACTAAGATAATAAATTATCTAATAAATGGTATAACTTGTATAATTATATGTGCTTTGAGGATTTACACAGACTCTTTCGAAACAAATTGTAATTCTTATTTGTAAGTTTATGAAAGTATTTCTTACATATTATGTGTTTTTTTTAATTAGGATAGTTAAAGTATATTTTCTCGCAAATTTTCACATCTAAACTTTACCAGCAACTTTGATTTTGTCTGATATTTTGTTTGATTTATGTTTTGCTTTATTAATCTTTGACGATATCTATTATAAGCATAGAAAGGAAAATAAAAGCATATCTTGTAGAATATAAATCATACCTTTCCTTTTATATGTGAGATGTTGAGTGATGAATTTTTTAAACTAAAACATATAAAATATTCATATTGTTTTGTACTGATTTTAAATATTAGATTGGATCTTTCAAATTATATTGCATAAAATGCCGGATTTAATGTGATAAATTTGGTGATGAATCTCTTAAAGATTTTGATTTATTTTATTCTTTTATATACTCGGGCATGTAAGCTCATCTAAAGGTTTTATACTTCATATAACATTGTGAAATCTTAGTATGTATCAATTGTGAAATCTTAGTATGTATGAATAGTAGATGATCTCTTATTTTTTTAGTTTAAAAGATTAGCTTACCTAAAGTTTTTATAGAGAAATATAATTTTTATATATTGAGCACATATATTGTATCAGTATGTACTATATATATATATATATATATAAATTATAAAGAGATTTATTTTTGAATAATTATAACAAAAAGATATGTACAGCAAGATAACAGATAATTAAGATATAACATAAGTTATAATTAAGGGATAACATAAGTTATAATTAAGGGATAATATAAGCTATAATTAAATGTGTGTTATAATGCATGTGCAAGATCTGCAGTTGATTGTTTCTAATGAATGGAGGAGAGAGACTGAATGTCAATCTTGTCTAAAAGAAATGCATTGTGAGAATGGGATAGAGATTTAGTAAATAGATCAGCTAGTTGATGACTTGTTGGCTCATGAGACACCTGAAGTTTCTTAGAAGCAACCAAGTCACAAATAAAATGATAGTTAATGACAAGATGTTTCATGCGAGTATGGAACACATGATTGACAGAAAGGTAGGTAGCTCCAATATTATCATAAAACAATTGCGGCGTCTTGATGATTAGATGACCAAGCTCCTTTAATAGTTTCCATAACCACAAAAGTTCAATAGTGGTGGTCGCTATAGTTCAATATCAAGCCTCCGTTGAAGATTTAGCAACAGTGGGTTGCTTATTAGAGGACCAAGAGATGGCATTGCGCCCTATTTAAATAAGATAGATAACAATAGACTTGCGATCATGAGTATCTCTATCCCAATCAGAATCACAAAATATTGTGAGAGATAGATCTGTGGCGTGAGAGAGGTGAAGACCATGGTCAAGTGTCCCCTTTAGATAGCAGAGTAAACGCTTGGCAGTTTTCATGTGAATTTCATGGGAGCTTGCATGTACTATGATAGTTTATTGATTGAGAAAGAAACATCTAGGCGGGTGAGATACAAATATTGTAAGGAACCAATAATATGACAGAACTCCTAGGTATCACATGAGGGAGCATCAGACATTGGAGTCAAATCACATGAAGTAGAAAGAGGGATGGAGACATGTTTTGCATCTTGCATGTTGGTATAAATCAATAACTCACGTGCATAGTGTTGTTGTGAAAGAAACAAACCGTGAGACGTAGGGAGGATTTCCATACCAAGGAAATGGTGAGGAGACCCGAGATCCTTTAAAGAGAACTTCAATGTAAGGGGCAGTCTTGAATGCATTCATAAATGAGTCGTTATTGCCCATGAGTAATAGATCATCTACATAAACAATAAAGTATGCAACAACACCATCCCAATTGTATTCCAATAAAGGAGTGTCAGATCGAGAATTAAGAAATTGATATGTAATAAGAAACCCCTTTAGAGCATTATACCAAGCACGAGGTGCTTGTTTGAGACTGTACAACGCTTTGTGAAGCTTACATACATAATCTGGAAAGTGAGAGTTGACAAAACCTAGTGGTTGAGACATGAATATCCTTTGAGATACTACCATCAAGAGATGCATTATTAACATTCATTTGATATAAAGGCCAACTATTAGAGAGAGCAATACAGAGAACCAACTTGATAGTTTGAGGCTTAATGAATGAACTATAGGTTTAAGTATAGTCAATACTAAGACATTGATGAAACCCTTTAGCAACAAGATGAGCTTTATATCAAGTTACCGACCCATCGGGATCTTGCTTCAGATGAAACACCCACTTATTACCAATAATGTTGGACTATGGTTGCTTAGGGACAAAGGACCATGTACCATTGGCAAGTAATGCATTGAATTCTTCTCACATTGCTTGCCTACACTCAGAATGTTTCAAAGCCTTGGATAGACAAGAAGGTTTAATTTGGTCAGATAAAGGAAATTTGGTGGCTAGGTGAAGCTGTTTGGGTTTAAAGATGCCATTTTTAGATCTTGTAACCATTGGGTGGGATGGTTGTTTTGGTCCAGGAGAGCATGAGGATGAGTCTACGTGCAGATGAACCCAAAGTGTACAAGATATCATGATTGGATGGAGGAGGGGATTCAATGGAATTTGGTAATACATGAGAAGGGGATGAAGTATGCGGTGATGTTGGCATGGATATATGAAAAGATACGTTTTGAGATGTGGTAGGTAAAGAGGTCAAATTTGAATTTTGAGATATAGGTGTTGAAATGATTTGTATGTGGTTTGAGGGTGTGGGGTCAGATGGTTGTATGCATGTAGGGATGAATGTTGGAGAGAGAGAAGACGTGGTTGTAAGTGTCTAAAAATAAGGAAAAACATTTTTTACAAAGTGCTCTTGTCTTGAAGTATATAGTTTTTCAATTTTAAAATTGTAACACAAATAAGCACTTTGAGATGAGTTGTAACCTAAAAAAAGATGCATGGTTGGGATTTTAGGAGAAGTTTGTTAAGAATGTGCTGGACCAACCAAGGAAAACAGAGACATCTGAAGGTATGTAACTTAGAGTAATTTGGCGAGGAGTGAAATAAGGACTTGAGAGGTGACTCCATGTTTAAACCAAGTGTGGGCATGTAATTTATAAGATAGGTTGTAGTCTCAAGAGCATAAGACCAAAATTAGATGGGTATGGAAGCATGGTGGAGAAGACAACGAGTAGTTTCAACAAAATGACAGTGTTTTCTTTTCAGAAAGTCCATTTTGTTTTGGGGTATAAAGGGGAGATGTTAAGTGTGTTATTCCATGATTTTGAAAGAAAGTCCTCAATTTAATATATTCATCACCATTGTCTGAGTAAAAAGTTTTAATTTTTATATTTAATTGATTTTCAACAAGTGATTTGAAAATTGGAAAAATATGAGAAACATCATATTTATTTTTAATCGGATAAAGCCAAACATATTTTGAAAAGTGATCAATAAAAATGATCGTTTATTGAAGATGAAGGTGCAGGACCCCATACATTTGAACAAATCAATAATAAGGCTTGACTACTAGACAAGTGGACCTAGAAAAGGACAACTTGTGACTTTTATTTGCTAAACAATCTAAACATTGAACAGGTAATGAATAAAATGGTAACCTTAAGTGCATGATGAAGGATGTGAGAAGCGAGATGCCCTAAGCGACTGTGCTAGGTGGAGAGCGAGGTATGACAGTAAATATGATGAGATTGAGGATGACGAGGTAGACAAGAAATCTTGTACACATTGTTTTCATTCTTTCCACATAGTATGATCATCCCCGTGCTCAAATCCTTGACCTAAAATTGTCATGGGAAAAATTCAATGGATACAAAGTTTTTTTGACATAATTGGGAAATAGGAAGAAGATTTTGAGATGTGTTAAGAACATAAAGAACTTTATTTAAGTGAAGCGGAGAGGAGGAAGTGGGAAGAGAAATTGAACCACTATGAGTGATGGTGAGTCCCTTACCATTCACAACCATAAGTTTATCATTACCAGTATAATCATGGACTAAAGTGAGATTAGCAAGATCTCTAGTGACATGAGATGCGCCAGAATCCAAAAGCCAAGTTGCTTGACAACGAGAATGATTGAAAGGATAACCATGTAATTTGTAGCAAGTCTTAGCAATATGACCACGACGATCACAATATTGACAATTAAGGGGAGACACAGAGGAAGAGTTATGTGGATGAGAACTAAAAGGGTTGCCCTGAGCAAGAGATGCTCCACTAGGGGATGGCATTGAACATTTGTAGCGACCATGAGAGAAAAATGAACGAGAAGCATTGTTGGCGGTAACAAGAAAATTTCATAATCAACAAGTTTGTCAAAAAATTCATCAAACAACAGTGGAGTGTCACGAGTGCAGATTGCTGCACAAAACTCACAATGAGCAGGGCCAAGACCATTCAGGGCCACAATGACAAGATCAAAATCATCAATAGAATGATCAATAAGTGCAAGTTCATCAGCTACTACCCATTTTTACCAAGTTAGCTATCAACAATAGAGTAACTTGCTTGTACCAGGTGGGGTAATTTGAGGAAGATATTTTAATGGGTGGTAGAGTTGTTGTGACAAGTTTCACAACAGAGTAAGCGGAAGGAGTAATGGTGGCCATTAATAGGATCGAAAATAACTAGTTAAGCTTGTAGCTCTGAAACCATATAGAGAAATATAATTTTTATATATTGAGCACATATATCGTACAAATATCTACGAGTATATATATAAATTACAAAGGAATTTATTCTTGAATAATTATAATGGAAAGATACAGAAAAAATGTACAAAATGACAAATAATTAAGAAATAATATAAGTTATAATTAAGGATGTGTTATGATGCATGTGTATGATATGTGTCCGATTGTTTCTGATGAATGGAGAAATAGTCTATAGTACTTTCAGAATTTTATTTGAATTGAAAAATTTTTGTATATTCATTCTTACCTTATTATATCTTAATTAATCATTAATACTTTAAAAATTAATCTTTATATGTCATCATAAAAATACTTAATATAAGAATTATATAATATGTTTACACTATCTAAAAATAGTCTATTCATATCCAACAAAAATAGGGAAATTGATCTCTTTCTTAATGATTTGCTAATGATTTTCTAAAAATTAAGGTTGAAGGACCAAGAAGCTAGTTGACCATTAAAGAAAAGAAAAAAAACACAAATAATTTAAAGTTCATATTACGTAAAATTAACCCAACAAATTAATTTTAGTATTAGAAAAATTAAGTTATATAATATATATATATTATAACAACACAACACTTTTTTTTCACTTTTTTAAAAATATAAATAGTGGAATAATGGTTAATGTGTCTATCCTATTAGTGGGTGGTGGAGTTAAAGGGTTAGGTAAGAAAACAAGTAAAGTGAATCACCTAACTTATCCAACCGTTTTTTTGTTGGTAGCATGAGTCATCCTTTGGTATCCTTACGCTTCAGACTCACAAGTCAGATTTATTTATTTAGTTATATATATATATTAATTTAATGAGTGAATCTTATTTAGTATTTGCTTAGCTAACACTATTTACTCTAAATTAGAAAAACGAACATATTTTAAATTCCAAATCAAAATATAAGTGAAATAGTTCTGGAGTTTTTCCAATGCAAAAAATAATAATTTTATTATGAAATTATTATTATTAGACAAATAATATAATAATAATTTATTATAAATAAATAATAATCAATGGAAAAAAGATAGTACCAAAAATTTATATAAACAGAAAAACTAGTTATTTAGATTTTATTTTATAAAAATCACCATCTTTCTATAATAAAATTTCTTTTTTTTTTTCTCTTCTACCTTTTCTTTAAAATCTTGGCTCCATCTATCATATTCTTATAGATTCCTAACATCAAGTAGAGCAAAAGTGTCTGATCATATTCTTGAAGAAAGTAAGTTTATTTTTGAGTCATTTCTTTTGAGTCAGTTGTTCTTAGCTACTCTAGCAATCTAGCATGCATGTGACCTCTAGTAAATCAAGATAGATATTTGTTAGTTCATGATCATAGTGGTATAGCTTGATAGTTTATCAGAGCTCTATGGTGTAGGTTAGGAGATCCTATGTGAACTTTAGGCTTGGGAGCTCTTTTGAGGAGTGTTATGTTTAAGCCAAGTAAGGGAAGCTAATTACTGTAGCTACATGCTTATAATGTTGTGAATTTTTAGAATTTGAAATGTAGAGTCAAGGATGTACTCTGAGTTATGGTTGAACCATCTGTGTTGAATTTTTTTACATGTTTGAAATTGGTTGATTTAATTGCCTTTGAGAGTTATTTGGTATCTAATAGGACAATTTTGAAGTTATAGACTTATTGAATTTTGTTCCAAAATATGTGCATGTTTGAATTAATGTTAATTTTGAAACGAGATTAATTGTTTCAGTTTTGTGTGATAGCTATATTCTGATGATGTGTTAGAGAATAATGTTATGAGTATGTGCAAATGTCTATGCATGAAATTAGGAACAAATATGATGGAATACACCGCAACCACCTTAGTCAAAGAATAAAGATGACACAGAGCCAGAGGTTAGATCAAAAACTTTCTAGAAGACTTGACCCATTTGAGCTTATTTGGGCTTTCAATCAGCTGCTCGAGCCCAAATGCATCATCTTACACCCTAAATTGTATAAATTATTTATAATAGTTTAGAATAATTTGGGCCTTGTATATGGGCCAAGTAGAATAGATTTGTGGCAATTGTTTCCTGCAGCCCCACAATTGTTTCCTGCACCCCATCAATTGTTCGTAATTTCACAGTTGCCCTTGCTAGAATATACAAAGGGAAAGTTAGGTTTTTTTGTGGATTTTTTCAACAGTGACCAAATTTTGCTATCTTTAATTTTCTAATCATTGTCTCCAGATTTTTGATTCTCTGCTCAATATCTATTACATTTATTCTAGATACACAATTATAGCTTTCACTCTAAGTAGCAGATTGGCTTAGTCTTTCACTAGACACCCTTGCTTCTTTGCTCCCATTTGCATCTTTAATATCTCCCTTCAAAATCAACTGTTCAACAGTATCTTTTCCAACCACTTTTGCCTGTGGTGACATCCTTTTAGCATTTTCGTAATCTACAGTAGAGGCTGAAGAACTTTGGTTGGACAAAGTCTTACATCTTGTTAGAACTTCATCATCACTATTTCCATTATCTTTGAAACCATCTTGAGCAGAAGAATTTCCAGAAGGAACAGTTTTCAAGCATTTGAGAAGAAAATCAGAAGGCACATTAGCATCACTACTATGTTTCCCAGCATTTGAAGCATCATCATTGAATTTTCTAGAATACATTGTGCCACCAAGTTTGGGAGGCAAACCAGGAGGAACATCAGCATCATTACCATTTTTTCAAGTGACCTTGGACTTCTCTTTCCCTGTACAATATTCTTGGCAAGATCTTGTTGATTCAGTAATACTGATTGGTTCCACCACTTTGCATAACGTGTGGTAACATCTCCCTCAAAAAGCCTAGCAGGAAAATACAACTTACTATCCGATATGGGCCTGCAGTAATTTTTCCAAGCAAACTCTTTACTCCCATGAAATCTAGGCACACAACCTGGAATATCTTGATCCATTCCAAATTGCATAGTAACTCTATATGGCAGGTATTTGTGTATAGTAGATTTAATTCCAACAAGCACAGAAACTCTCAGGCATGTAACAAAAGAAACTACTTCTTTATCCAAATCCCTCTCTAATGGTATCAACCTTTCATTTTTTGGACAAAAAGCAGGCATTTTAATGTCACAAATTAAAACAATAACGGTTTACATTTTCAACATTTTTGTTTGTTGGACAATAGTGGCCCAAAAACATTTAAGTTTAGTAGAATTCATGTAGGGAAATTGCTTCCTGCACCCCCACAATTGCTTGCTGCACCCCATCAATTTTTCATAATTCCACAGTTGCCCTTGTTAGAATATACAAAGGGAAAGTTAGGTTTTTTGTGGATTAGTGAAAACGGAGAAGCATGGTGGTGGGTGACGGCGGAGGAGTTAAAACGACGACAACATTAAAGGCTAATGACGACGAAGAGTAAGGCGAAGTAGCGGGGCGACATGAAGGAGCAGGGCAACGACGGAGGAGCGACAAAGAAGCAACGGAGAAGTTTGAAGCAGCGTTCGACGAAGGGGGTGGGTTTTCTCTTGAACTGTGAAAATCGTTTTCCATAAAATTTTTGGAAAATGTTTTCCATAGTTAATTTTTTTTTGAAAAACAACCTTCATTACGGAAAATCATGCAAAATGAAAACAATTTACCGACGAACGCTGCCAAAGAAATTTCGTTGCAGCACCCTCTACCACCTTCGCTCACCGGAAAACCTACAGCACCACCCACTCACTGAACGACTTTCCCATTTGTATATTCTGCTAAGGGCACTTTTGTCATTACAAATAACTAATGGGTGAAGAAAGCAATTGTGGGGGTGCAGGAAGCAATTTCCTAGATTTGTGCCTTGTATTTTTGGCCATGTAGTGTATGTGTTAGGCCTTGAAGTCCATAAATAATGTTGGACGTGTTCAAGGAGTTATCACATGGCAACCTCTCCTTAAAGCCTTGCGGTCCAAGTTAGGGAAAGGGAAAAGCTCTCTCCTTGTGCCACTTGTCATCATTGTATGAGAGTCTTGGGATACAAACTAGGTTTGAGAAGCTTGTCATAGAAGCTAGGGTTAGGAGAACTTCTCCCACAAACTTCTTCCCATCTTTCATTCTATAAATAGTTGTGTAAGGCAATGTAAAATTCAACTTAAATACTTTAATGAAATGTTGTAGGATTTTATTTCTAAGTTCATTGTTTAAGCTCTTCTTTGTTAGTTCTTCTAGAGTTAAACCAATACACCTTGATAGTTGGCCCAACTTATATCAATTCCTTGTTCTCTCTAGTTCATCAGCTTCCATTACACAAAACCTCTATCATACTTTTTCCATCTTCATGCACACTTCATGGAATCATCTACACATAAAGCTTCTGCAAGACTCCTTGGAGCTTCTCCCTCATTTCCATTCGGTGCAAGTCTTCACAAAGCTTCCTTTATAAGCTTACAGCTCATGTTGAAGCAAGGCACCAAAAATGAGCTCTATCAAATTAGGTATATATGTATGATTGTAGACTGTTAGAATAGTTATAAATTATAGGAATGTAGGAGTTCTTGTGACTAGTTTAGTCATGAAAAGTGCCTTGATAAGAATGATCTTGAATTGGAACTGATTTAGGAAGCATGTGAACAAGATAGGTTTATTAAATTGGATTTTCATAACTTTTTTTTGGGAGATGATAGAATTCTCCTAGAAAAATATTACTAGTTGATAAAAATAATGAATTAAAAGTATATTTGAATATGAAATAATATAAATGAAATAATATTTGAATCCAAATTATGATTACTTCCTATAAGTTAGAATTACGTGGTTAGACCTTCTCTTTTTATATAAATAATTTAGTTTTGATTAAGTTATATTTATTTTTTGACAAGTTTTATCATTTTTAAGTTTGGATAAATATAAACATTTATTTTTCTCACAATCTAGCATGTTTCTAATTTATAATTATATAGGAAATGAATAAAACTAGTGTAATTGTTTAAAAAATATAACATATTACATTGGTTGATAGATTAACCTATCTAATATCATTCATTTTATATTGATTGAAACAGTGAAATGATTTACGTGATGTAATGTGTCTTTACCAACCTAATAGGGCTATTATATCAACTCCAAAAACAATTCATGTAAAAGGAGGATATTCCATTTATAAGGCTATTAGATCAATTCCACATACAATTCATGTAAAAGGAGGATATTACATTCATTCTAATAAATAATCGATGTAACAATAATAAATAATGGATGTAATAAGTACCTTACTTTTTTTTTAATTTAACTCTTTTAAATAAAATTTTACTTTTTGTATCAATCAATTAAAATTAATATAATATTTTTATATTTTATATTTATTGGATATCTGAAGTAAAATATGACTCACCTTATGTATATAACGATAATCGAAATGATATAAAAGCTTAAGAAATAATATATGTAAAATATATTTTTTAATTAATGATTAACTAAAATTATCATCACTGTTAATATATTTAAACCATTAATAATTATTTGAAACTTTGCACTAATATCATACACATATAACATGATTTTTTTAAGCAGTAGAAAGATGCTATAACGTCTAGTCTTCCTGATCCTCGTCCGTAACAAATTGACCAGTTCCAGGATTCAAAGCAGCAAAAAAGAAGAACACGACACTGAACAACACTAGTGGTTCGATTTCATTAATGGGCACCCCAGTCTCAATGTTGAGCTGAGCAAGAGCTCCTTTTCCAGTAATAATTTCGCCAATCAAAGACAAAGCAAAACCTAATTGTGCCAATCTTCCAACAAAGAGCTCATTTGCTTTGGTAAAGCCAAACAGAGGACCTAATCAAAACACACAAATAAAAAACTCATCTCATTTAAAGTAACTTGACATGAATTAGAAAAAAAAATATTAGTCGTTACAATTGTCCTAAACAAAATTAACAGTAAATATTGTAGATTTAAACTAATAGTATGATTTCTTGAAAATATAATCAATTTCCTCTGCACCATTTGGATAAGTATGTCTAATTTTGCAAATTAAAGGAAAATGATTTATAACATTAATGCATCACTGACAGGATAAAGTTACAGTATCTACATTATTAACAGACACAAATAGGTTATAAATTAAAAAGGCATTCTGTCTTTCATATTATTTTTTAAAATTTTATATTACCCTTTTAATTTAAAGAAAAAATTTGATTTCTTTTTTTTATTTCTATTCAGCATCTACATTGTTAGTTCCTCAACTTATATTATTAGATTTTTAAATTAGTTGATCTATAAATTTAGATAAATTATGAAAGACTTTTAGTGGTTACCCCTTTCAGTGAGGCCAAGAGCTGCTCTGAAGCCTTTGCCTGGAGGAATGACTGCCTTATCAAGTCCAGTAAGAGGGTCATCAACAAATTTGCCACGGTCACCTAATGCTCCAATGGCTCCTAGAAGTGTGAAAAGAATGAAGAAAAGAAGAAGAGGTTCTGCTTCATAAATGGGAATTCCAGTTTCCAGATTAAGTTGAGCAAGAATTCCTTTGCCTGTAATTGCTTCACCCAACAATGATGCCTGCAAATGTATACCAACCATTACTTCACTTATGTCCCTTTTGCAATGCCATACCCCTTTTTTATATATAATAATAATGTTTGGATTATGGAAAAAATAACGGAGTAGAGTTTAATTATGTTAAATATATTTCTTTTCATTTAATACCTCCATTTTTGTTCACATTAATTTGGAGGCCAATGATACCAAAACAATTAATAATTTTACCTAAACTTCGAGGAATGAAATGCGTTGACTTCTTTTTTTATTATTTCATGTAAATGTCAAAAACGGGTAAATGACCATTTCAGTTCTTAAAAGTGTATAGATAAATGATAATTTAATTTTTGAAAGATAAAATTTTTATTTAATTCCTAAAAAATATGTAAAATAAATGCCCCAATTGTTCTATCATTAAACTTTGTAGGAACATGTAAAATTTTATGTATATAAAGGATCAATTGAATACTATTTATATTATTCAAATTGATATATTAAATTATAAAGTGTACGGGGTTAATGAAATTATATTAAATTATAAAGTGTAAGGGTTAATTTAATTATATTAAATTATAAAGTGTAAAGGTTAATTTAGCATAACGATGCTAAATTTAGCGATTCATTTGCCTTAACTTGTTATACAGATATTTAAAGTATTATTTTTTTTTCAACGAATAAATTATCATTTCCAGAGAAAAAAAATATCATTTATCCTATTCAAATAACAGAAATACAATCTTATTTCACGTCATCATATATAATTAAATATTTAAAAATACGCTTGGTTACTCTGCCATCTAGAAAAACAATTAAACTTAAAATCTACTTTCAAATTATGTTTATAATATATTCAGTACATGAATATCAAGTCAACCAAACAACTCGTCCTAAAAATTTGTTTTGTTTATGAAGTTTTATTTGAAATACACAAATTAAATTATTTAAAAAGAGATGATATGTTAACATAAAAAGAACACAATAAATTGATATATAGCATTAAAAATAAACTGATGAAAGAATTTATCTGCTGAAAATAAGAGAAAGGTTGACGTGGCAGTTGAGCTGAGACAGTTAAGGAAGTAAACTTTGACTCACAGCAAAACCAAGCATAGCAACACGACCAACAAAGAGTTCATTCTGCTTAGTAAAACCAAACCCTCCAGAAGTGCCAAAAATACCATCTTCAACCTTTGCCTTTCGATTGTCCTTCAGAACCTATAACCAAAATCAAAGTGTTTAAAAGAAATAAATTAACTATCATAATAAAAATATATATTTAATTAATTTATAAATACTTTATAAATCTAATTTTTTAATTAAATTTTTATTAAAAAGATTATTTTATTAAGTATTTAAAGTCTTTTTTTTTTTATTTTCAAGTTTTTTAATTTCATTTTGTCGATAACAGGATTATGTAGTTGTTATTTTCATTTAACTGCTTCCAACTTGGAGATTAACTCGTGCTTTCCCTTTTCCAATCTCATTTAACTTGTCATTAGATTTGCTTCGGACAAGTTAGGATTCAAGATGGAATTAGCAAATTCATCAGTAAGTTAGATATGAGAAGATAAAATTAGCAGTCGTGTCTCTTTATGACAAAAAGTCATACAACAAAATATTTAAAAGAAAAAGAAAATATATTTTAAGTATTCAATATAATGAAGTTTTATAATAAAAACTCATATTTAAACCTAAAAAATATTATAAAATGACTACCTTGCTGAGAGGGGCCTTGGTATTTGTTCTGTAGACGGCCAAGGTTGTAAATATAGGAGATGATGTAGAAAAGGAAGATGGTATATTGAAAAGGAGGTATTGAGATAACTTAGGCCTTGCTCTTTGATTCTGTAGTTGAATCTTAGTGTCTCTCTTCAGACTTATGGCATTGCTAGCTGGGACACTAGACATTAGCAACATGGTTTGAGCCATTGCTTTTGCATAACCAAAATCTATAGCCACCCTGCACTCTATGACCATAAATGTGTGTGACTAAATCCAAGGTGAGTGGAAAGAATTTATTGAAGTATGGTACAATGGCACTACAATCTTTGAGAGTTGATTAGGGGTAAACAGAATGTCCACGTGTCCTTTACCCTATGTGTGGTTATTATGGTGAAAATGCTTTAAATTTCAAGCACATCAAGCATAATTTTTGGGGCCTTTCTTTTCCTAATAGACTCACTCAATTGGGTTTCTTTGTTTTTCATTCATTTTTTAGATCAATCAAATGATAGTAGGAATTGTTTTTTTGCATGTGTTGGTGCAATTCTAGAACTGATGACGAGGGACAAGTGTTGAGTTGTGTGGAACAGCTGGTTAGGTCTCATTCTGTCCACAATTTAAACACATAATATGGTGCCACCCAGTTGTTGGGATGATTTGATCAAGGATATTTGAAGGTGACAAATCCTGATTTCACACATTTACCAAAACAGTACAAATGGATATTATTTTTACTATTAGGGTTTTCTTTTCTTTCTATGTCTACTTTCTCAACATTAGAATTCAGGAACCCAAAAGTACTCTTAATCCCATTTGATAATTTTGTTTAATTCAGAATTTGATAGGTTTGAGAACACAATAATAAAATTTTGTTTTTATTCAAGCAAAGTATCCCATAATACATGAAAGTTATAAAAACTAATTCCTTTTGAATAATAGACATCTAGGAAGTAGGTTTTATCTCATTCAACAAAGTTTTTCTATTCACACAAACAAAAGATAAACTTCTTAAAACACTGTAACTTTAATTATTTATAATATTAACATTTTTAATTTTGTTTAGTTATATTACATTTTTTAAGTAATTCTTTAAATTTAATGAGAGAATTTACATTAGTATGATTAAAAATATATTAGATATTTAATGTACCAAAATTAATATTTCCTCATTCAAATTCTCTCAAAAAGAATTCTGACAATATAAGATGAAAAAGTATTTTTCCTTTTTTGTAATGAAAATATTTATATTTTTAAAAATTTTTCAGGTATTAAACAGAGTATCTATCAAAAATTACCAGAAGTGACTCAATCTCCAACCATATATGTATAGTGTGCTTGAATTGCGAGCATATTTCATATATATTATATATTACCTCCCTTATCTTATTAATACAAATAATTTCTTTTTTTTTAACCAAACATAATTAAGCATCAGATTTAGACAGGAGAGTTTCATCCTACACCTGTATGTTTTTTTTCCTCCACCATCATAATTTAAAAAATATCAAAATACTGTTATAAAATCTATATTTTAAATTATGCAATTCACAATATAATTTCTTTTTATTTTGAATTATATAAAAATAAAAAAGAATTTATATTTAGGATTGAGTCTGAAGTATAATTTTTTATATTTTAGATTGTATGATTAGAATGATTATACAATTTAAAATATAATTTTTTATATTTTATATTTTTGAATGCAAAAAAATTGTATTTTATATTTTACAATTTAAAGTTAAAAAGAAAAGTGAGGAGGAGTGCGATGAGACGATGAAGAAAATGATGAGAGTAAAATGAAGAAAATGATGAGAGTAAAATGCTATTTTTACTTTAGCTATACAGGTGTATCGAAGTGTAAGAATGATGGGATTATTGGCATATTAAATATTTATTAAGTGCAGAAAATAATATATATTATATAAAAACCAACCAAGCAATCTTCAAACCGTCACTCGTGTTGGGCTGAATAAAAGTAGAAGACACTACTCCGACGATTTCTTTTTGCACCTCATAATTTTCTTTTACACTCCATAAATACGAAAATTTCTACTTTGTTATGAAAAAATAACTTTTATATTATGTAATCTAAAATTTTTTTATTGATAAATTGTACAATCTTAAAGTTTAGTTTTTGTTTTCGTTTTACTTGATTTTTAAATTATTTTATAATTATATAATTTAAAAAACTTATTTAATTAAATCCATTTACGACATAACATGTAAAAAAGAGTTAGATGAAACAAGGGGCCAGCCACAAGAAGGACGCGACGACGGTGACATTAGTAAGGAAGCTGTATGGTCTTTTAATTATTCTTATAAGAGAGTACACGTGGAAACTATGAGAGTGCAGAAAGAAATGACCCACTCCTCTTTTGTAGAAGTTTTTTTTCAAACTTTGCTGGGACTCATGATGAAGAAACAAAAATTGTAACGAGTCAAGCCTTTATGGAACTAAAATTAATCAAATTGAAAGGAAAACAAGCCAGCACATAATTTCTTTTTTTATTTATAAAAGTTGAACATGAATATCAGGGGAGATTCTTTCTGGACCCTAAATATATTTATTGCATCACCTCTTATTCATTTTGAAATAGACTTGTCATAGTGTAACGAAATAGAATTCTCAGAATTCAAAATGTTATTCTTAAAAGTATACACCAAAACGATTGAGATTATCAAAAATTTTCATTTTTTTGTGATTTTTCTATAAAAATCCACAAGAAATGAATTTCGGTATTTTTTTAATATTTTAAAGTTCCACAAAATATTTATTAGGAAAATATGTATAAAATATGAAAAATTTTAGGAGTAAGTTAAAAGAAATATTTAAAGTATAAGAGGTTTGGTTCATATGAGAGAGGTTAAACAATTTAACTCAATAAACATGGAAAAAATCATTGTCGTCATCCCTCTACGTGGAGAAACATTCCTCACACGGAGTAAAATAATAAATTATGATACCCTGTATTATAATTTAGTTATATTTTTTATTTGATGGAAGAATTTTAATAAAAAAAGAGAGAGTATTCTATTAAATTTTAATTGCTTTTGAGAGGAATTTCAATAGTTCATATTAGGTTTTTTTTTTTTTTTTGGAATGGAAAGTGATAGAGTTAAATCGACCTCATATGCTTTACCTTCACGCCAAATACTAGAGCATAGAAAGACTTTAGGAATATAAATGCAGATGCACTTGCTTAAAGGAGAAGATCGTAGCATGTGGCCAACCCACAATCAAAGCAAACTCAAATGAAAAAGAATCTTGGCATTATATTTTCATATAGCTAGGGCGTGCATGACCCTGCTAAAGGAAGACATGTACAAATTCCTAACTTCAAACAAATAAAAACACGATAACCTAATGGTCTAAAAGTGTCATTCAATCACAAATCATTGTTACTATTGCTTCTAATGCTCTAAAAGTAATTCATCATTCTTTTTTTCTTATTCACAACATTTAGTATAGATTGAAGTCATTTATCCTTATTTTTTGGTTCCTAATTAAAAGCACTTATCATTATTTATTTTTCTATTAATTTGTCGTAAGACAGAAAGAAATTGTCCTAGACTCAAAGTCCTATCCCCAAAGCCCTCACATGGCTAAAAGTAGTGGATCAGCTGAATTTGTCAAAGTGTTACTACTCACGTCAAGCTTCTACCACACACTTGCGAATAATAAAATATATATATCCATGAAGTTATCTTGTTTGCTACACCATAAAGGGTAACACGGTTTCTAAGATCTAGTTGATCCCAAATTTGAATACAATTAATTTTCTTACATGATTGAGTGTTAGGTACTTTTTGTTAAAAGAACATTGTTATCATTTATACACTTCAGACCAACATTTTTATGAATCAAAACAGTTATGAGTTCTGTTCAGTTAAGATTTCCTAAACAACAATCTCACCTTTGATTAAGGAACATGTATGGAACATTTTTGTTCTGAAAAAAGCAAATATGTTTAATAATAGAAAAGTGAAGAAACGTTTGCAAAATAATAAAAAACTCTGAGTATTTTCAAAGAACTTAGTTAAGAGTCTATTATGCCATAAGGGGAAAATTTATGAAGCATAGTATAGATGACCATGTTATATTTGATGTAATATATAGATGAAGCAATAGGTTTTTAATGTGGCAGGAATAGTTTCCTTGAAGAAATGAGAGTGGCTCCAGGAGGAAACACAGTGGGTCACTCAGGGCATTTTATTGGTGGATCTTTTCAGTGTACAACGAACAAAGTTATGGCTCCGTACAAAGCCATCTTTAATTGTTTCTATTTGATACAACACTGCATAATGATATCATTAGAGCTTTATCATTTATTTGGACTAGAGAGACCAAAGTGAGAGGGAAAAAAAGGAAAGTAAAAGAAATAGATTGAAAATGTGAGTTGATTATGATTAAGGAAAAAAAGTAAATAAATAAATAAATAAATAAATAAAAGTTTATAAATAATTTAATTTATGTGATAAAATAAAAAAATGTGTTAATTTGATAATTTTAAAAAATGAGCAAAGTGTCTTTGTATTAAACATTAAGTATGGTCGAATTTCGTTACTTTAAACAATAAACTTAAATTTATATAACACTGGTAATCAACAATATAGTGATATTATTGCATATAGAAAGAAAACAATTTATGCAAATTATAAATCATAAATAAGATTGATGTAAATTATAAATCAAATAAAATAAGAGACGATTGTAATAATGTTTAGAAAAAGATAAAGAGTAAATTACAATCATAGGAAAAAAAAAATCAAATATAGCTTAAATAATAGTATTATAAGTCATACAAAAAAAATTAAAAATTATGTTTATTAGAGGGATTTTCAGAAAAAATTTCAAATTCTTGTTCAATACCATCAATTCTTTGGTCAACATTTCAAGATTTAAGGGACATTTAAATTTTGTTGTAGTTCTCCTAAATACAACTCTAAATTTGATTATATATAACAAAATCAAACTAAAGTATAGTGAAGTTGTCGTTGTGATCTTTTATCCCAACATTCTCATTATAGTTTATAAGGTTTCACCTTTTAAATTATACTACGATCCTAATAAGTCTTCCATATTTCTAGACACCAATAACATTAATTACATTCATCTTTCAAAAATATTTCATTAAACCAATTAGATTTAGGTCCTACATGTTTTTAGAACAATAACATTAATCACATTCATCTCTAAAGAATATTTCATTAAACCAATTAAACCATCCTAGAGTTTGTCCTTTTACAATCATGTTCAAGCCATAATGCTTGGATGTGACTGATAAAGGTATTATATGAAATTTTCTAGACACCAATAACATTAATTACATTTATCTTTGAAGAATGTTTCATTAAACCAATTGGACCACCCTAGGGTTTGTCCTTCTACAACCATGTTCAAGCCATAATGCTTGAATTTGAATAATAAAAGTATTATATGGAAAATATAACTCATTAATCTTGAATTTTATCATTATTGCATTATATGATGTCGCCAATAAATTTGAATGTTACTTTTCATAATCTAAAGAATACAAATATCTTCAAGTATATATCAACTAAGCATAATTAATTCCCTATGGACTAAGAATATGAACATACATATAATGCAAAAATTTGTCTTCAATAGTCAAACTGCCTACATTTTAACATTGCTACCTTACAACTCTGATTTAGTCACGACAACCAAAATCATATCATGTTCGTTGATATTTTTGAACTTATTTTCATAATGAAATAAACTCTTTTTAAGTTTGGAATCTGCTAGATTGCATGTTTTTATCTCATTTTATAAATAATTTGTTCTTGTAATAAATAATTGGTTTCTTGAGTTTTTAATCAAATTTTACTAAAAATCCCATTAATTTTGTCAAATAAATGAATAGGAGGCATTTTGATAAAAAAGAGTAAGATTGATATCCTTGAGGAGTGAATAAGGCCAAAGTTGAAATGTTGATGCTGACAGCCGGCACTAGGTTGCGCGCTACTTATTTGAGTCGGGCTCAAGATGTGTCAATTTGTCCAAAAGTACAGGAGATTACAACAAAATTCAATTGCACCCGATGTCACTTTAGTTGGGTTAAGCGCAGACGTCACAAATCAGATCTATTTAAAGGATTCTTTGCATTAGGGTTAGACATTTCTAGGCACTCCTCCACTTTGGAGACTCCACTCCATCTGGAGGTTGAGAGTCAGAAAAATGTAGTTTTGAGATGACGACTGGAGGGTTTTCCATTTCTCTTCTTTGTATATATATATTCCTCCATTGTTCATCTTTTTATCTTGTTGGGATTAGACGTAACTGGTTGAATTCTCATGAAGTCAATATTGGTTTTCACAAATATGTCTTTACATATATGTTTTTTTTCTTTCAAATGTTTACTATTTTGATATGTGTTTAATGCTTTTTGTGTTTATTCATGACATATTACAAGAAAATGCAAAAATAACTGCGAAAATATAACATCGGCCAAATAGTGGACACAAATAGCATTAGCCCAACCCACTCTAGACGGACGCAAAAAGAGGCAATACATTTTAGCGCGGATGATATCTGAAAAAAATTAAAAAAAGAAAGTTGTGTTAGGTTGATGCTTAAAATGACGTTGTGTTTACTAAGAAGGCATACCTTGTGTCGACCCAGTTGATGTTATTTGTAAGGATATTTTGGGCTGGCCTAGTCGATGCAATGGTCCTTTAATTTCAGGGTTCACTTTTCCCTTTCATTTTGCAATTCTCAGTAGTGTTGCGCCTCCTTTCTTCTCTTTTGTTGTTTGCTTCCAAATCACAACTTCAAGCTTCCAATCTCCAATTCTTCTTAAGGGTAGTTTAATTTGGCTCTAGTGATTTCTTTGCACCAATTAATTTTACACCATGTGGTCTCCATTAGCTCTTTGCTGCCCAACACGTTTGTGGTTGTTGGCGGGTGTTCTTTAACTTCAATGGAGATAAGTTTTGTTTGGGTTTCATTTTGGCTTCGTTTTGGGGTCTTCTTTTTACTTGGATGAGTTGGTGGTTGTGGTCGACCATGAATGCAGGTTTGTGTATTTGTTTTTTTTTTCGTTGTTGTGGCCATCTGCATTTGCTTCCTATCATAAGGTAAGTTCCTGTTAAATTGATTTTGTTATATGTTGTTGAAATTATGGTTGGAAATGGTTTTCTTCATTGATGGTAATCTGACTCTAAAAATCATTTTATTTTATATTGTTGATGTTGAAATTGTGTCTGGAATTTGATTTTGTGTTGGCATGTGGTAATGTGGGTGTTAGAGTTATTGTGTTTTATGTTATTGTTGAACTTGTTTGTTGAATTCGTTTATCTTGCTTGTTTAGTGAATCAAATCAAGTTGGATTGAAAATTAAAATTGGATTGTGTTTATGAAATTGGACAGACCCACTCAATTTCTTTTTTTCAAAATCATCAAGGTTGTGTTGGGCTGGCCGACACTAAATGCTTCAATTTTAACGACAACTTGTGCTACACAACTTATATAATATTTTATTATGTGACATTTTTGTGTCGACTAGGTCGATGCTATTTGCGTCCGCTTCGCTGATCAACAATAACTTTAAATAACTTCCACTGAATTAGTGTGTTGCATGACCGATGCAACTCTAACGCATAAGCATCAGTTTTAAACTTTTTGTGTCAATTTTTTATTGACGTTATTTCATTATTTTTTTGTAGTGACATGATAATTGTTTTTTAGGGTATTGTGTGAAATATCATTTATAATAAAGATATCAATTGAAATACCAAATGAAAGATTTTGTCTAGGAATAGAGCTTGATTCATTTGTTGTCTTAAGACCCTTGTGGCGATTGCAAGTTTTATTTATATAATTGATCAAGGAATTCATGATTAATATATAAGCTTAGCCTCGTGTACCTAAAGAATTAAGATTTGGGTACTATTGTGGGTTGACATTGACATTTGTTTGAAAATATGATAATTTATTTTATGCATGAGAGTGAGGTTTGATGAAAGTTTAATTCTATCAATTGCATTCCATATCCTCTCCATTCTTTTTCCACATTCCAAGTGCTCATTAAAAATAAAAATAAAAATATTTTAATTGTTTTAATTTTATTTTCTCATGTAAGAACTCTTTGAAATTATTTGTAGTCTAATTTTGTTATAATTGTATTTATTGTTGTATATTGCACAAGTTTCTCATGAGACAATGATATATTTATTACTTGCTACATTTACGACTGATCGAAGCCGTATCCGGTCAAATAAATGCAATTTAATGCAGTACTAGGAAGTGACTCATAGGTCATCTTCCAAGGACCTAGTTCTTGTCAAATTAGATTGTCAAAAGATTAATTTTGTGAAATATTTAATAAAATAAAAACCAACAACCAAATTAGATTTTCTTATCTGAATTAAATTACCCTTTTGTAGTCCGCTTATCACAGGATACAGAAATTCATGCTCAAGTTATTGAACCCTAATTTCAACCCGAATTAATTACTAAGCGAGAATTAACACAATTTTTCCTTATGCAAATTAAGCATTCACATACATAATTCATTCCATCCCAACAACTTGTAACTCACTCCATTATGCATGAACAGAGACACAAAATTCATATTAACTGAAATATTAAGCATGAACCAATAAAAGCATTAAGCACAAAAATAAAATGATGAAGAGTTAAGAGACGAAGAGAGCAAAAATAACAAAACAGCAACCTCAAAGCTTCATTGCAATCTGAATCAAAAGTATAACCTTATAAATTAGTCTTTCATTAAATTCGAATAAAACAACCGAAGATTAAACACAAAATGAAATTAAAATGAAAAATGAAATTGAATTAAAATAAAAAAATGAAATTGAATTGAAACAAAAAACAGACGTAATTGCAGAGAAAAAATAAATAAATACAGAACCAATTTTTCCAAAGAGAGAAAACGAACTCAATCCCAAAAGCAGATAATAAAGAACTGTATGCTTCTTTGTTCCCTTTCCCTTCTGTAACAGGTGGCTAGACTTAAATAAGTGTCCAACACTAAAGCCAATGGGCCCAAATTTATTCAATTATGGTCCAACGAATAAAAAATGAAAAAAAAAACTAAAAAAAAAACTGATAATGTGGCAGCTTCTCCTTAATTCCAGAATTAATTTTCAAGTCTAATAAAACTCCAAAGTTGCCCTAAAAATAATAATAATAATAATATAATTAACTCAGAAAATCCGAATTAAATAAAATTACGAATTACGGGTAAATGAAGCCTAAACAGTGAAATTGAGAAAATAATAGACAGTTAAACACAAATCACTAATAAAAATAGTTACATAAAGACAAGTAAATAGGGAAAAATAATGACTCATCAACGACTGATGCACTTGTCATCATTAACAAAAAAAATATGTTAACAGGCATCAAATAGATTCATTAAATACCAAATAATCACTTGGAGTGTTTTTATCATCAAAATCAATATTAGATCATGAAAATTATCTAATGGGGCCTTGGATAATCTAGAATGACTATACCGTCTAACGAGTGCTACATTGTCTAATGGTCTAACATTAAGGTCTCTAACTAGTGAGGTCCACTAGTAGATAGTTGATCCTTAAAAACTTATAGTAGTCAGTAATACTCTTTTCTCTTGGTCCACCTAATAGTACTCAAAATTCTATTCTACCTTCATCTCCATATCTATATTCTTCTATGTTTTATTTGTAAAGAATGGGGAAAGTTGACCTTAGGTTCCTTAGAAAAGGTACGATTTCTATGCCTATATTACTTAAGGAGACGTTAATAGTAATCTATATTGTGGTGACTATTGTACATCCCTTCACTTTGGAAGTAAGGGTCATCATAATTTATTTGTATTTGTTTATTCGTCTATCTATAAGTTACATCTTGAAAGATAAAATATTATTATTTTCACTTCAAACGTTTTAGAAAAAAAAAATGTTTTATTATTTACTAAATTTAGTATTATTAAACTTGGAGTTGTTTAGGGTTTTATATTTAAAAACATTATTATATCATTAATATAATTTAAATATCTAATAAGACCTAAATGATTGTTTAATTTTAGGAAGCATATATTTTTCTAAAGAGTTGTTGATCTCATGAACGATGAAAACTTTTAAGCAAAGAAAAACAAGTAAAAGTAAAGTGTGACAAGCGAAACGAAATTTTATAAAAAACAAAAAAAGAAAATTCATATCACAAATTTTTCTCGCTTCTCCAAAAAAATTTGGGATGAAAGTTATCTTTTCAATTAAATAATAAAATTAATTTATAAAATAATAACAGAATAAAATAATTATAAAATATTAAGAAAATTATAAAACTAAAAATAAAAAATTATAAATAATTAAAATAATAAAATTATAAAAATATATTTTTCATATATAAATATTAATATATATATATATTAATTTATTATATAATTTAATAATAAATAATATTTAAAATATTAAATATTATATAAATTTTTATAATAAAAATATTATAAAATATTATTAATAAAATAGTTAATGAAAATATGAATATAATTATAATTTAAGAAAAATAAATATTTAAAATGAAAATAAATTATATAATAATACTTATTTTATTATTATAAAATAATAATAAAATTTAAATTTAGTACTAAAATTATTTTAAAAATTTTAATTTTATATTTTAAATAATAATCAGTTTCAATCAAATTAATAAATTTTATAATAAGTTAAATTTCATTTTAAAATAATTATGTAATTTAATATTTTAGGAGAATTTTTAAAAATATTATCAATTATACTAAATAAATAAAATATATTTTTATTTTATAAGAATAAATTTATAATTTTATATATTAAAAATATTAAAATATTTATTATATCCACTACATCACTCACAAACTTTTACAGACATTCATTTCAAATCTTATCATCTTTTCTTTAATCAAAACAATCTAACTTTCCTCACACTTTCATTTCAAATTCATTCCCTCAAATCCAGTGAAGGCTAAAGACTTTAGGAGGCCTAAAATGAATTAAAAAATGAGGTATTTTCTAAATTAATAAAATAATTAAAATTATGATATTTTTATCTAAATTTATTTTTTGAACTTTTTTGAGACATTGTAGATCTTAAATAATATTTTATTAGTTGAAGTTTTGAAAAACTCCTTTCAACTGAAATTATTTATATGCTATATATGCATTTTTGGAAAAGAATTTATTCTTTTTATATAATTAAGAATGTCAATTGGTTTATCATTTCCCAATTTTATAAATTCCTTTAAGGTATTTAATTTTGAAAATAAATCTAAGCCATCAAAATCCAACAAATTATCATGTTTAAAATATTTTTCAAAGTGACATTTTTCTTTCAAAAGTACATAAGCCACTTTAATTTTTTAATACTAAATAAAAAACAAAAAAATTTGAGATCAATTCATCAATACCTGATATTGATGCACTCAAAAGGAGGTGAATACAAACTACTCAATTTACTGCTCTAAATCTTCAAATAAATACACATGCATAAATGCACAATATAGAGTGACGAAACAAATTTGGAATTAGAATTGGAAAATGATCTAATGACAATTAAAAACTCAAATTAAGATAACATTATGGAATAACCAATGAAAGAGATAGAGAAAAAAAGGAGATTTGGAATTGGAATTGGAAAATGACCTAATGACAATTAAAAATTCAAATTAAGATAACATTATGGAATAACCAATGAAAGAGACAGAGAAAAAAAGAGATAAGTGAAGAAGTCAGATAAAGGAAAGAGATAAGTGTAATATAAGGAAAGAAGATAAGTATTTATAAATATTAATTTATCACAAAAAAGTTTCAAAAATATTTTTCATTAAATAATATTTATACTACTTATATAAATTAAAGTCATTAAAGAATATTAGTACCGAGGTAAAGTCAGTTAAGATATTTTAAACTTTTAATTAAAAAATATTTTTTAGTATAGTTTTAAAATAAAATATTTTTTAATTTTATAATAATATATTAGTATTAACTTTTTTTAGGCTTTTTAAGACCTTAAAACCTAAAGTGGTTCCTTTACTTGCTTAGGCCTGACTTATCTCTGCTAAAATATATTCCCTAATCCAAACATATCCTTAATATTAAAAAAAAACAAATAAAAGAATTTTAAAATAACTTTATTTTTTGACTTCCTTTCAAATACGTCTTTACATACTATCATCAAAATATAAATTTGTGTTGATATATATATATATATATATATATATATATA